>Ga0210396_10000470_pt1 | contig 53930 bp, 47 predicted proteins | sample IncBWH17OmetaG_FD_155466 | JGI IMG/M metagenome (GOLD analysis project Ga0210396, IMG submission 155466) | Forest soil microbial communities from Barre Woods Harvard Forest LTER site, Petersham, Massachusetts, United States - Inc-BW-H-17-O ... | reverse complement strand
GTGTGGATGCGAATATCCTGATCTTCGAACGTATTCGTGAAGAACTGAGAGAATGAAAAGGAATTACCCTGGCTGTTACTGAAGGTTACAAACATGCCATGTCATCCATTCTTGACTCCAACTTAACCACCCTTATTTTGGGTATCATCCTGTTTATTTTCGGTAGCGGACCCGTACAAGGATTTGCTACTACCCTGATCATTGGTATCCTGAGCTCTATGTTCTGTGCCATCTTTATTACCCGTCTGATCTTCGATCGTATGTTGAAGAAACCAGGATCGAACGTTAAATTCTCTATTCCGGCTACCGAAAATCTGTTGCGTCATGCCAAGATTGATTTTGTAGGAAAACGTAAATACTTCTACATCTTCTCCAGCGCCATCATTTTGATCGGTCTTGTATTCTTTGTAAAAAACAAAGGATTTAATCTGGGTGTAGATTTCCAGGGTGGACGAACCTTCCAGGTTCGGTTTGAAAAACCTGTTGATGTAGCTAACGTAAGGAGTGCCCTTAAACTAAGCTTTGGCTCTGAACCCGAAGTGAAGACTTTTGGAAGTTCCAATCAGGTTAAGATTACCACCACATTCAAGATTGCTGAAACAGGACCTAAGGTAGAAGAGGAAGTGGACAGATTATTGGATACCGGATTGAAAAAAATCCAGCCTAATTATCAGATTATGTTCCAGACCACGGTGGGCCCATCTATCGCCAAGGACATTGTATATGCTTCCTTATTGGCAATTTTCTTCTCCTGTATCCTGATGTTCTTATTCATCCTGATCCGGTTTAAAAAATGGCAGTATGGTTTGGGTGCCGTAGCGGCTCTGTTCCACGACGTACTGGTAGTTATGTCTTGTTATGTAATCTTTGACGGGGTATTGCCATTCTCTCTGGAGATAGGACAGGATTTCGTAGCTGCCCTGCTTACCGTTATGGGATACTCGATGACAGATACCGTGGTTGTGTTTGACAGAATCAGGGAATTCCTGACTCAGAAACAGAGTATGACCAAGTCCGAACAACACAATATGATCAACTACGCGTTGAACAGTACGTTGACACGGACTATCAATACCTCTACCATCACATTCTTCGTTCTGCTTTCCATCTTTATTTTCGGTGGTGATGTAATCCGCGGATTTGCTTTCGCTCTGTTGATAGGTGTGGTAATCGGTACGTATTCTTCTCTTTGTATTGCTACCCCGATTGTGGTGGATTTTGATAAGAAAGACGACGCATTGGTTAAGAAGTAAGCACCTAATCGTTAAAGAATTAGAAAAAGATCCTGTTTTTATAAACAGGATCTTTTTTTGTTGCGTAGCTTTGTAGCATGAATTACAATCATCTGCCTTTTCTTTTTCTGGAAAGCCTTGGAACGGGCGAGGTTCTGCTTATTGTATTTGTTATCATTATCTTTTTCGGCGGCAAGAAAATCCCCGAAATGGCGCGTGTACTGGGCAAAGGAATGAGAGAGTTTAAGGCGGCAGCAGATAATATTCAAGACGAGATTCAAAAAAGTGTAAACGAGATAGAACGTCATGCCAATGTAGAAAAGGCCATGAAAGATCTGGATCTGGAACATAATAACCCTCCTCCGGTATTGATTCGCGACGAGGAACATCAATCCGTTGCACCTCTTACTAATACCACAGCATCTTCTGTTACCCCTGTGCCCCCCGTTGCCCCTCCTGTTGTACCTATTACACCCCTTACCCCCGAACCGAAGGAAAAGGAGAAATAGTCTGCTGCTCCTGCTACTAACTTAATTGTCATTCTGAGGCACCTTGTGGCAGATTGTGTGATTGCCTTGCCGAAGAATCTTCTTGGGTATGGGAACATCATTCCAAGTGGATTCTTCACTATTCCCGACGCTGAATTCAGCTTCTTATAGCTCAGATTGACAAATTTCGGAATGCCCGCCTCTATAAAATTTGCATTTTAGCAACAAAGAGTCTTAAAAATAAGATACCAAACACCAATAAATGACATTATTTTAAATCGACCCCCCCCCTAAAAATAGGGGGTATCAATAAAAAATGATAATATTTTTGAAAGAGGGGTCAATTATTGCTCTACATTTGTCTGCGTGAATGAAAAAGTTCACTTCAGCCCCGTTCTTTCAACATCTAACCCCTTAAATCATAAATTCTTAACTCATAAATCTTAAATCCCACATGGCTATTCATCGTTTCAGAGCATTGGAGGAGGTTATGACCCGCACTCCTGTTGAAGTTCAACTACCATCGGACAAGGTGTCTGATTTTTTCGGTCGTCATGTATTCGGTCAGGATGCCATGCGCAAATACCTGAGTGAAGAAGGTTTCGGTAGTGTCATGAATGCCATAAACAGCGGCACCAAGATAGACCGTAAGATGGCCGAGCAGGTGGCTAATGGTATGAAAGCCTGGGCCATGAGTATGGGCGCCACACATTATACCCACTGGTTTCAGCCATTAACAGGTACCACCGCCGAAAAGCATGATGCCTTTTTTACGCCTTATGATAACGGTCGCGCTATGGAAACATTCGGTGGGGGACAGTTGGTGCAGCAGGAGCCGGATGCTTCGTCCTTCCCGAGCGGAGGTATACGAAATACCTTTGAGGCGAGAGGATATACGGCCTGGGATCCTACCTCTCCGGCATTTTTGATAGGTTCTACGCTTTGTATTCCTACCATATTTGTATCCTATACCGGAGAATCACTGGATTTTAAGACTCCTTTGCTGAAAGCATTGAGTGCATTAGATGGTGCTGCAACGGAAGTATGTCAGTATTTTGACAAAAACACAACCAAAGTAACTGCTACCCTGGGTTGGGAACAGGAATACTTTCTCGTAGATACAGCTTTGTATAATGCCCGTCCCGATCTGCAGATGTGTGGAAGAACTTTGTTCGGACATCCTCCTGCCAAAGGCCAGCAGCTGGAAGATCATTATTTCGGTTCTATTCCGGAACGTGCAACCGCATTTATGCGTGATTTTGAACAGGAAAGCTGGTTGCTCGGTATTCCGGTTAAAACCCGTCACAATGAAGTGGCTCCCAACCAGTTTGAATGTGCTCCCGTATTTGAGGAGTGTAATCTGGCTGTAGACCATAATCAACTGTTGATGGATGTGATGGAGAAAGTGGCCCGCAGCCATAATTTCCGTGTTTTGTTGCATGAAAAACCTTATTCCGGTGTAAATGGAAGCGGCAAACACAACAACTGGAGCATGAGTACCAATACCGGTAAGAATCTGTTATCGCCAGGTAAGACACCTAAAACCAATCTTCAGTTTCTGACCTTTTTTATCAATACGATTAAGGCAGTACATGACAATGCCGATTTGCTCCGCGCTTCCATTGCTTCGGCCAGCAACGACCATCGTCTGGGGGCCAATGAAGCACCACCGGCTATCGTCAGTATTTTTATCGGCAGTCAGCTTACCGAGATTCTGGAAGATCTGGAAAAACGGGTGAAATCAGGTAAAATGACACCGGATGAGAAGACCGCTCTTAAACTGGATATTGGTAAGATTCCGGATATCCTGCTGGATAATACTGATCGTAACCGGACATCGCCTTTTGCATTCACCGGAAACAAGTTTGAATTCAGGGCAGTAGGTTCTTCGGCCAATTGCGCAGGAGCCATGACTGTTTTGAATGCCATCATGGCCGACCAGCTTCTTATTTTCAAAAAGGATGTGGATAAGTTGATGGAAAGCGGAGTGGAGAAAGATGAGGCCTTGTTTCAGGTATTGGTAGATTATATCAAAAAATCGAAACGTATCCTGTTTGAAGGCAATGGATATAGCGACGAGTGGAAGAATGAAGCTAAAAAAAGAGGACTGAACAACTTCAATACAACACCTGCTGCATTGGATGCTTATGTGAAAAAAGAAGCGCTGGCTCTTTTTGAACGTCTGCATATTATGACGCATCGTGAACAGGAAGCCCGTCATGCCATATATCTCGAGAATTATACCAAAAAGATTCAGATTGAAAGCCGTGTGATGGCTGATTTGGCGATGAATCAGATTATTCCGACAGCTATTAAGTATCAGAAAATTCTGGTGGATAACGTATCAGGACTTAAGAACATACTGGATACGAAAGATTACACAAAAGTGGCCGGCCCTCAACTGGAGATTATTATGGAAATATCATCCCATGTGGGTACCATCAAGGATCATGTGGATACGATGATTGAGGAACGGAAAGCCGCCAATGTGATTGAGGATCATAGAAAGCAGGCTGTGGCTTATTGTGAGAAGGTAAAAGCTCATTTTGACGAGATTCGCTATCATGTGGATAAGCTGGAACTGGTTATTGATGATGAAAACTGGCCTTTGCCTAAATACAGGGAGCTATTGTTTACGAAATAACCATAAGACAGGGCCTTCATTTACCTGTTCATAATTTGATAATATTTCAATATTATCACTAAACAGTAGATTGAATCTTCTGTTTACAAGGATGGATTGGATGGAATAGGTATAAATTGCCTATAAATACCCCTTTTATCTCCTGTTTTTTGACTGGAATGGGGGATTAAATTTTTTTTTCTCAGGAATTAATGGTTATTTTAGCACCCATTAATACCAATCGTAAACAAACAATTCATCCGATATGAAACTAATCAGAATAATCGCGTTGTCGTTTGCCTTGCTTGCTCTCTCTTTCGGATCTGCTTATGCTCAGAAGAATTTCGTGAAAGATGCAGATCTGGCTTTTAAGAACAAGCAATACTACAATGCGGTGGAGCTTTACAAAAAAGCGCTTCCTAAGATCAAGAGGAAGGAAGAGAAGGCACGTGTTACTTATCAAGTGGCTGAATGTTACCGTAATATCTACGATAATAAACAAAGCGAAAGCTGGTACAACAAAGCAATAAAAGCAAAATATCCTGACCCGAAAGCCCACCTGTATCGCGCACTGGCTTTGAAAAAAGCAGACCGTTATGATGAAGCGATTATTGAATTCAATGCCTATAAAGCAGCCGTTCCTTCAGACCCTGCAGGAGAAAACGGAGTTAAGTCTTCAGAGATAGCTCAGAAATGGAAGGATAACCCTACCCGTCATAAAATTGAAAATATGGCGCAGATCAATGGTAAGGATGCTGACTTCTCTCCATACTGGGAAGATAAAAAACACCTTTCCCTGGTATTCTCTTCAAAACGTGAAGGTTCTACCGGTGGTTCCACCATTGATACCAAGACAGGTGCTCTTTTCTCCGATATTTTCGAAACCAAGGTTGACAAAAACGGTAAATGGAGTGCTCCTGCACCACTGCCTGGCAATTTGAACTCTTCGGGTAACGAAGGTTCCTGCTGGATCAGCAACAAAGGTGATGTGATGTATTTTACCCGTTGCGGAAAAAACAAGAAACAGGTTATTACCTGCGAAATTTTTAAAGCCACTAAAAAAGGAAATAGCTGGGAGCCGGAAGAAAAACCAATCGATTTCGGTATCGACAGCGTTGATAAATGGAATTTCCGTCACCCGACTATAAGCCCTGATGAGCAGGTAATGGTATTCAGCTCCGATTGGCAGACTGGAAGCCGTGAGAACTCCGATCTTTTCATCTCTATGTTTGATAAGAAATCAAAAACATGGGGCAAGCCTGTTAACCTCGGTACTGGTATCAACACACCTGGTAAAGAAGGATTCCCTTATATTCATGATGATGGATCCCTGTATTACTCTTCCGACGGATTGCTCGGTATGGGTGGTCTTGACATTTTCAAAGCAGAAAAGAAATCAAAGGATAAATGGGAGTGGCAGAACCCTACTAACCTGAAATACCCGATGAACTCTGCAGAAGATGATTTCGGTATCATTTTCGACGGTAAAAAAGAACGTGGTTACTTCTCTTCCAACCGCGAAGGAACAAAAGGAATGGATGATATCTGGACCTTTATCCTGCCACCACTCGAATTTTCCCTGGACGGTGTAGTTACCGACTGTAAAAACAAAGTGGCTCTGCAAGGCGCTTCTGTACGTATCACCGGTTCTGACGGATCTTCCCTGGAAGACAAGACTGACAAAGCAGGATACTACAAATTCAAGCTTAATCCGAATGTATCTTACGTAGTGATGGTATTTGCTGATAAAACAAGCAGCACGTTTGCACAAGGATATTTTAACCTTCCTGAAGGTGAAAAAGGAAAGATGACTACTGTAGGTGAAGACGCCAGCAAAGCATTCAAAAAAGATTTCTGCCTGGCTCCATTCGAAAAAGAAATTCGTTTCCCGGAAGTACAGTATGACCTTGCTAAGGCAACACTTCGTCCGGAATCAAAGGACTCTCTGAATTATCTTGTTACCCTGCTTACCGACAACCCAACACTGGTTATTGAGCTGGCAGCACACACTGACTCCCGTGGTAGTGATGAAGCCAACCTGAAACTGTCTCAGGCCCGTGCCAAATCCTGCTACGATTATCTGGTGGATGAAAAACACATTAACCCGGCTCGTATTGTTCCAAAAGGATACGGTGAGAAACAGTTGAAATTCAGCGATAAGGAAATTAACGCCCTGAAGACAAAACAAGAGCAGGAAGCGATGCACCAGAAAAACCGTCGTACGGTGATCCGGGTATTGAAAACCGATTTCGTGGATCCTACCTTGCCTAAACTGGATCGTGCTATCATCGTACCGAAAGTTGTTGGTAGCCAAGAAGATTATGGTACAGACCAGGGAACAGGAGTAGAAGGAACAGATCAGCCAAAGGCAGATGCACCAGCACCGACGCCAACACCTGCACCTGCTCCAACGCCTACACCAACTCCTAAAAAACCAAAATAACAAGGTTTGAAAAAGAGATAATGGATTAACTTTGAAACCCCGATACGATGTCGGGGTTTCTTTTTTGATAAGCTATGAGTGACGAAAAGTATAAGCTAAGAGGGGTTTCAGCCGGGAAAGAAGATGTGCATAACGCCATCAGCGGAATTGATAAAGGGCTTTTCCCAAAAGCATTCTGCAAAATAGTACCCGACTATCTGGGAGGCGATGCGGATTATTGTACTGTGATGCATGCCGATGGAGCCGGAACAAAGACTTCGCTGGCTTATATGTACTGGAAAGAAACTGGTGATCTCAGCGTTTGGAAAGGCATAGCCCAGGATGCTATTGTGATGAATACCGATGATCTCTTATGTGTAGGTGCTACCGATAATATTCTGCTCTCATCCACCATTGGGAGAAATAAAAATTGTATTCCCGGCGAAGTGATTGGTGCCATTATTAAAGGAACAGAAGAGGTGCTTGCCGAGTTGCGTTCATACGGTATCGGAATTCATTCCACCGGAGGAGAAACAGCCGATGTAGGAGATCTGGTGAGAACGGTGATTGTAGACTCTACCGTTGTGTGCAGGATGAAACGTTCGGATGTGATTGACAATAGCCATATTCAGGCAGGTGATGTGATTGTAGGTTTGTCTTCTTATGGCCAAACGAGTTATGAAAAGCATTATAACGGCGGGATGGGCAGCAACGGTCTTACCGCTGCCCGGCATGATGTGTTTGAAAAAATGCTTGCTGTAAAATATCCCGAAAGTTTTGATGCTGCCGTTCCTTCCGAACTTGTTTACAGCGGGAAAGCTAAACTGACCGATACCATTGAAGTAGAGGTGGGCGGGAAACCCGTTACCGTGGATATGGGTAAGCTGGTGCTATCTCCAACCCGCACCTATGCCCCTGTAATAAAAGTTATGCTGGATAAATACCGTGCCTCTATCCATGGCATGGTACATTGTAGCGGTGGTGGGCAAACCAAGGTGATGCATTTTATCGAAAACCTGCATGTTATAAAGGATAAGCTGTTTCCCATCCCTGCCTTGTTCCGTATCATCAGAGAACAAAGTGGTACAGATTGGAAAGAGATGTATAAAGTATTTAATATGGGTCACCGCATGGAATTATATGTTCCTGCGCATCTTGCCAAAGAACTTATTTCCATTGCTCATTCCTTTCAGCTGGATGCACAAATAATAGGAAGGGTAGAGGCTGCAGACAAGAAAAAAGTAAGCATCCATTCTGAATTCGGAACGTTTGTGTACGAGTCGTGATTTTATAACCATGCTGAGCCATCCCTAAGTCGCTCAGTATGACAAATTAGTCTCCCCCTGTATCTTTTTCCTTCTCCCGCATTATAGATTCAGAAACCACAAATCTCTGAATCATGCGCTATATACAACTCCTCCTCCTTCTTGCTATGCTGAGCTACACTGTTTCCATACATGCTCAGCGTAATTTTGTGAAAGATGCTGACCTGGCTTATAAGAACAAACAGTTTTACCAGGCTACTGAATATTATAAAAAGGCATTGAGCAAAACGCACAACAAAGCGGCCAATGCACGCATCCTTTTTATGCTGGGCGAAAGCTATCGCGCGGCCGGCTATAACAAAGATTCGGAGCTCTGGTACACCAAAGCAATACGGGCACATTATCCCGATCCGGTGTCTCATCTGTATCTGGCTGAAGCATTGAAAAAGGATGCTAAATATGAAGAGGCCATTGCGGAGTTCAAGTTGTATAAGGAACAGGTAGCATCCAATCCGGAAGGTGAGCTGGGCATAGCATCGTGCGAAGTAGCCATGAAATGGAAAGGAGAGCCGTCGCGCTATCAGGTTGAGAACATGGTGCAGATCAATTCTCAGGACTATGATTTCTCCCCTATGTTTCTGGATCGGAAAAAAGGAAGCATTGTATTCACTTCCCGTAGAGCTGGATTAACAGGTGGAGGTGAGATGGATAAGAAAACTGGTCTTCTTTTTTCAGATTTGTTTTATACTGCCGTTGATAAAAACGGGAAATGGGACACTCCAAGGCCATTTCCTTCCCCCCTGAACAGTGCCGCCAGCGAAGGCTCTTGCTGGATCAATGCGAAGGGGAATAAGATTTTCTTTACACGCTGTGAAAGAAATAAGAACAGGATCATGCGGTGTTGTATCATGATGAGTACCAAAAAGTCCGGTGATGAGTGGACCACCCCGGTGGTGGTGGATTTCGGGATGGAGGATTATTCCAAATTTGATTTCCGGCACCCGGCTCTGAGCCCCGATGAAACCGTGATGGTGCTTCAAAGTGATTATGAATCGCTTCAGAAAGATTCAAGCCTGATAGAACCCAATAATGACCTGTATATATCCACCTATGATAAAAAGACAAACAGCTGGAGCCAGCCGCGTAATCTGGGTCCGGGAATAAACACTCCCGGTAAGGAAGCATTTCCTTTTATTCGCCAGGATGGCACCTTGTATTATTCTTCGGATGGAATGCTGGGTATGGGAGGATTGGATATTTACAAAGCCGAAAAAGTATCCAAAGACAAATGGGAGTGGGCCAAACCAGAGAATCTGAAGTTTCCGTTGAATTCGGCCGGTGACGATTTCGGAATTGTATTTGATGGAAAGAGAGAGAAAGGGTATTTCAGTTCCAACCGGGATGGAGGCAAGGGGAAGGATGATATCTGGTCGTTTAATCTTCCGGATCTCAATCTGGGAGTGGATGGGGTGGTGCATAATTGTAATACCAGGGACAGTCTGGAAGGGGCTCTGGTACAGATCATCGGGTCGGATGGTTCGGCCAGGGAACAGAAAACAGGGAAAGACGGAACCTACCATTTCACCCTGCATCAGGATGTGTCGTATATGATGAGTGTAACGGCTCCTGCGGAAAAATCGAAAAAAGGACAGAGCTTTTTCAATCTGGCTGATACATCGCGACAGAAATTTACCACCCTGGGTTTAACCGTTTCTAAATTGTTTAGCGCCGATTTTTGTCTGGAACCGGTAGATGAAAAAACCATTATCACCTTTCCTAAAGTAGAGTATGGGCTGGACTCCGCCAATCTGCGCTCAGCATCGTGCGACTCGCTGGACTATCTCTATAAACTGCTTACCGATTACCCGAACTTTGTGATAGAGCTTGCAGCGCATACCGACTCCAGAGGATCGTTTAACCACAATCTGGTTCTATCACAACACAGGGCCGAGTCGTGTTATAAATACCTGGTGGAGGTAAAAAAGATAAATCCCAAACGGATTGTCCCCAAGGGGTATGGTTCCAAACACCCGCTCATCAGCGATGCGGAAATAGCGAAGCTGCCAACGTCTGATTTGAAAGAAAAGGCGCATCAGACAAACCGCAGAACAGTGATCCGGATTATTGATACCGACTTTAAAGATCCTTCAGCTCCGGCCTCTAAACATCCCCCTGTCAAGACCGATCTGAACCATAAACAAGAGGATTACGGAGGGGATAATGGGGTGGATGCCAACAAAGAATAGGTAGATTGAGGACTTGATTATCAATGATTTGTTGAAAACCAAGAAGGGGGTATGGTAGAATGAATTAATTTTGGTCTGATCTTTGTAATTCACTATTCAACCAAAAACCCTAACCCATGAAAACTATTTTAGGTTTTATTTTAGCCCTTGTTTTAAGCACTGGTGTAAGTATGGCCCAAACAGGTAAGTCGCCTGCTGATGGCAAGTCCAAAACCAAGGTAACAGAGCAGAAGAAAAACACTCCTGCTGAAACACCTGGCAAACCATTGAATTCAGGCAAAAAAGAAGCAACACCTGCTAAAGATGCCAACCCGGCAGCAAAAGGAACTCCAGCCAAGGAAGCAAAACCAGCTGATAAGCCAGCAGCGGGTCCCTTGAAAAAAGATGGTACTCCTGATATGCGTTATAAATCCAATAAGGATGCCGCTAAAACGGAGCCTAAGAAGTAGTAGAATACTTTTTTAAAATAAAAGGCTGCCTTTATCAGGCGGCCTTTTTGCTTTTGGGAGAAGGGTGAAAACGGCAGTAGGCAGGCGTAGGAGGCAGAGGCGGAGGCAAGACAAGCGGCAGGAGCAGGTATTATCACCCTTTAGAGGGGGTAAGGGGGAGGAAAAACGAAGTCACGCATTACCGTTGGCGCGGATGTGAGGGGCTGTTAGTGTGTCAGCTCATCCCTGCCTTTCCTCCACGCGGGGATTAGTGGAATCGAAGCCACCACATCAACAGATCCTTCTCCGCCTAAGGCGGAGAAAGATGACCATGACTGTTGCTTACCAACGTCTAACCCCGCACACCCGCAGATCTTAACCCTTACTAGTGTAAAACTAAAGGAGTAATTCCATCTGCTCAAAAAGGGATATCTGCATTCAAAGAAGCCCTGTTTTTCATCGGATTATCAATTTTTTTACCTTTGCGACCATGTTAGACAAGCTGAGAGACATTAAAGACCGCTGGGAAGATGTAGAGAGACAATTGTCCGATCCTAAGGTGATTTCGGACATGAAACTCTTTACCAAACTGAATAAGGAGTATAAGGATCTGAAAGTGATCGTAAATGCCTATTACGACTATAAGAAGCTGTTAGAAGATATTGAGTCGGCCAAAAATGTGCTGATGAATGAAAAGGATGAGGATTTCAGAGCCATGGCTAAGACCGAGATGGAAGAGCTAAGCCTGAAAAAGGAACAGATGGAGCCTTATATCCGCAATCTATTAGTACCCAAAGATCCGGAAGACAGTAAAAATGCAGTGATGGAAATACGTGCAGGAACGGGTGGTGATGAAGCCAGTATTTTTGCCGGTGATCTGTTTCGTATGTATTCCAAATACATCGATAACAAGGGCCTGAAAATGGAGGTGATAGACAGCTCTGCAGGAACTGCCGGTGGATTTAAGGAAGTCATTTTTGAGGTAACCGGTGAAAACCCATATGGTACTCTTAAGTTCGAATCGGGTGTGCACCGTGTACAACGTGTGCCTCAAACAGAAACACAAGGTCGCGTACATACTTCGGCTGCTACCGTAATGGTCATGCCCGAAGCCGAAGAAGTGGATGTGGTGCTGAACCCTGCTGATGTGGAAATGCAAACCTCCCGTTCGGGCGGTGCTGGTGGACAGAATGTAAACAAGGTGGAAACCAAGGTGCAGCTTACCCATAAACCTACCGGAATTGTGGTGGTGTGTCAGGTAGAGCGTTCACAGCTGGGTAACAGGGAGCGTGCTATGACCATGCTTCGTACCAAACTGTACGAAATGGAATTGCAAAAACACAATGAAGCCAATTCAAAAAGAAGAAAAAGTCTTGTCGCCACCGGCGACCGTTCGGAGAAGATCCGGACCTATAACTACCCCCAAAGTCGTATTACCGATCACCGTATTAATATGACGATGCATAACCTGCCTAACTTCATGAACGGAGATATTCAGGATATGATAGACGCCCTGCATATGGCCGAAAATGCAGAACGTTTGAAAGAGGGTGGCGTAACAGCCTGATCCAACCACTCCTTGTCAGACAAAGGATGACTGGGGAGAGTAACATTCCCTTAATCTGATTGTGGAATAAAATCCGTATTTTGCATACTGTTACCCCTTCAGAATATTAATAAAACAGGTCCATGCCCCCCAAGATCAAGTTTTCCAACCGTGATAAGTCGCGCTTTTACAGTACCGTTAAGGCCAATGTAGATGGCTATTTCATGGAAAAGAATATTTCCCGTCATGCCAATGCCGAAATGGTATTTAAAACAGTTATCCTCTTGGGTACCTATGTAGGATGTTACACCTTGATGCTGTTGGTGCATTTGTCCCAGCCGGCACTGATCATGACCTTTGTAGTGCAGGGGATAGCTATTGCCGGTATTGGAATGGCTGTGATGCATGATGCCAATCACAATGCCTATTCATCCAATGAAAAAATAAACCGCTGGGTAGGCTACTCGCTGAATATGATTGGTGGCGCCGTGTTTAACTGGAAGCTTCAGCACAATGTCCGTCACCATACCTATACCAATATTCACGGGCACGATGATGATATCAACGAGGCACAGATGATGCGTTTGTCTCCGCATAAAAAATATAATATTGCCTATAAGCTTCAGCATGTTTATGCGTTCTTCTTTTATTCCCTGCTTACTCTTTATTGGGTAGTGGTAAAAGATTTTGTACAAACTTTTCAGTATCGGAAAATGGAAGTGAACCGCAGCGGTGCTGCTGAATTTCGTCAACAGGTAATAACCGTTGTTCTTGTTAAGCTCATCTATTTGTTTTGTGCCGTATTTGTACCCATCTATTTCTTTCATTATGCACCGGGAGTATTTATTCTGGGTTTTGTAATGATGCATATGATTTGCGGACTGATACTCAGTGTTGTGTTTCAGCTGGCACATACGGTGGAAGGCACCACGTTTCCATTGCCTACAGAAAGCAATGAAATAGAAAACGACTGGGCTATTCATCAGATGAATACTACGGCTAATTTTGCGCGGCATAACCGTCTTTTGAACTGGTATGTGGGAGGATTAAATTTCCAGGTAGAGCATCATTTGTTTCCAACGGTATGTCATGTCCATTACCCTGCTATATCGGAAATAGTGAAAAAGACTGCCGGAGAATTTGATATTCCGTATCTGGATAATCCCAGTTTTACAGGCGCCCTGTATTCTCATGTCCTGTTTCTCAAGCATTTCGGAAGCACAGATAAAGTAGTGGCTTAATATAATCCCATCTTCCGTATCTTCGCCTGTATGACAAGGCAAGAACTCGTTGCACAGATAAATAAAAAAGGCTCCTTTTTATGTGTAGGGCTGGATCCGGATATGGACAAGCTACCGGCTCATATCCTGAAAGAAGCAGATCCGATATACTCCTTTAACAAGCAAATTATAGATGCTACGCATGAATACTGTGTGGCTTATAAACCCAATACCGCATTTTACGAAGCCTTAGGTTTGGAAGGCTGGAAGAGTCTGGAAAAAACCCAGCATTACCTGCGTAACAAATACCCCGATCATTTTCTGATAGCCGATGCCAAAAGAGGAGACATCGGAAACACATCTGCCATGTATGCCAAAGCATTTCTGGAGAAACTGGATTTTGATTCCATTACCGTAGCTCCTTATATGGGTGAGGATAGTGTAAAGCCTTTCCTTATCTATCCAGGCAAATGGGTTATACTCCTTGCCCTTACTTCTAATAAAGGAGCAGCTGATTTTCAAAACCTGAAGACAGGTGATCAGGCATTGTTTGCCGAAGTGATTCGTAAATCAATGGCCTGGGGTACGTCCGATAATATGATGTATGTGGTAGGTGCCACCCGTGCAGAACAGCTGGGAGAGATACGTAAACTTATTCCGGATCATTTTCTGCTTGTTCCCGGTGTGGGAGCGCAAGGCGGTAGTCTGGAGGAAGTGGTAAAGTATGGTATGAACAAACAGTGCGGCTTATTGGTGAATGCATCCAGAAGCATTCTGTATGCTTCTTTAGGAGCTGATTTTGCAGAGAAGGCAAAAGAGGAAGCAAAAACACTGCAACTTCAAATGAAGACACTTCTTCAACATAGAGCCTGAATCAACGCCCGTTTACAAAACTGATGGGTAGGTTGTATTGAACATCCACCGGTCGCCCGTTCATGGTGCCGGGTTTCCACAGCGGCATGCCCTTCACCAGACGGATCGATTCCGTATCATAATAAATTTTTCCCGGTATCCCTTTCAGCACTTTAGGATTGATCGCTTTTCCATCTTTCGTTACCACAAACGAAACAATGACTGTCCCCGAAACAGTTGAATCTTTAGTAGGGGGATAAATGGTATGCTCTTTCGTATACCTCAACAGCGCTGTTACACCACCATCAAACTCAGGCATTTTCTCGGCAAAGGAAAAGATGGGTGCCGCCTGAGCAGGATTACTTTGTTTGGGTTTAGCCGTATCCTGACAGCTGTGGGCAATTGATGAGCATCCTTTGGAAACAACGCCCGGGTATATCGCTGGTCGCATAGACAAGTATAACACCAGCATGAAAATAGGGTAGGCCCGAAACATAAAAATGAAAGTAGATTGTATTCAAATTTAAACTAAATCTATTACCATCGCCTGTTTGTGATATTAATTTAGCGCGAAATTGAATGTATGACCGAAGAGTTTTTACATTATATATGGAAGTTTCGGAATTACGACTTTTTGAATCTGAAGGCGGTGACAGGGGAAGTTGTGGAGGTTATCAGCCCCGGATCTCATAACCGGGATTCGGGTCCCGACTTTTTCAATGCCAGGATACGGATCGGAGATACGCTATGGGCAGGGAATGTAGAGATTCATATAAAGGCATCGGACTGGAACCGGCATGTGCATGAACAAGACAGGGCATATGATAATATCATTCTCCATGTGGTTCATGAAGCGGATGAATGGATCAGGGATCATTCAGGAAATCTCTTTTTTACACTCGAATTAAACGGACGTATTGATGTGGAACAATATCATAAGTATCTGCGTCTGAGATGCAGTGATGATTGGATAGCCTGCGGTTCTCATATTGTTACGATTAATAAAATAGTGCTCGAATCCTGGCTGGAGCGTTTGCTTGTTTCCCGGTTGGAACGAAAGACGGAGGAAGTGAAAGAGATCTGGAAACAAAGTATGCACAACTGGGAAGAATCTTTTTATATATACCTGGCCCGTAATTTCGGGTTTCATGTCAATTCACTTCCTTTTGAACTGCTGGCCCGTTCTATACCCTATACCACCATATGCCGCTATCGTAACAACCTGTTTCAGCTGGAGGCCTTGTTGTTTGGTCAGGCAGGGTTGCTGGAAGATTATTTCGAAGAATCCTATCCCCAGCGTTTGCAAGCAGAGTACCAGTTTCTGGCGCATAAGCATGATCTGAAAAGCCTGGATAAACGAATTTGGAAATTTATGCGCATGCGCCCTGCCAATTTCCCTTCGCTCCGCATTGCCCAGTTTGCCAGTTTGATGAGTACTGCCGAACACTTGTTTTCGTATGTGCTGGAAACCCAAAAACTGGAAGAACTAAAGCCAAGGCTTAATGCAGGTACCTCCCCATACTGGCACCGGCATTACCATTTCGGAAAGAAATCTCCGATGGGGAAGAAAGCCCTTGGAGAGGAATCGCTCCATAATATGCTTATTAATACGGTAAGTCCTTTTCTATTTGCTTATGGAAAGGAAAAAGGGGACGAAGAAACAGCGGAACGGGCACTTCATTATTTGAACCAGCTACCGGCAGAAAACAATGAAATAATTCGTCAATGGAAGAAACTGGGTTTGAAGGTGAAGGGTGCTGGACGATCACAAGCCTTGCTGGAACTAAAAAACAGATATTGCGCCATAAAGAAATGTCTTGACTGCGGTGTGGGCAGAAGTTTGCTAAAAAATTCGTAATTTCACATCAAAATCCTGCCAATGATTCAATCAATCAGACACTGGTTTGAACAACAAGCATTTGGAGTATGTGCCTGGTGGGGCGATAAATTAGGTATACGTGCTACTCATATCCGCATGTATTTCGTGTATCTCTCTTTCTTTACCTTCGGATCGCCCATCATCATTTATTTTATCATGGCTTTCATTCTGGAGCATAAAGAATATTTTAAACCCACCCGTTCAAGACGCCGTAGTATTTGGGAACTCTAAATCTTAAATTTTGTTTCCTGTCTAATGTTTAATTTCCCCGGCTTCCGTAAGATTTACTTTTCACTGGCCCTCATCTGTCTCATTATCCTGGTTGGAATTGTGGGTTATATGACCATCGAGCATTTTCGGTTTTTCGATGCGTTTTATATGACCATGATTACCATCAGCACCGTGGGCTTTGGAGAGGTACATCCTTTAAGTGATGCCGGCCGCTTGTTTACCACCTTTCTGATTATCGGCAGTTTTGGTACCTTTGCGAATGCCGTATTTACCATTACCCGTTCCTTTTCTGACGGTGAGTTTCTGAAATATATAAACGACCTACGCTTGTACGCTTCTATCGACAAATTGGAAAATCACGTGATCCTGTGCGGCTATGGCCGTAATGGAAAGGAAGCAGCACATGTGCTTAAAAATCACGGACAGCGTTTTGTGGTGATTGAAGAAAAACAACAGGTGGTGGATGCCATGAGCACCCGCTATAAGGAATTGATTCTGGTGGGTAATGCCACTCAGGATGAGGTTTTGATGCGTGCAGGAGTGATGAAGGCTAAAGCGCTTATTACCACATTACCTTTGGATGCCGATAATTTGTTTATCGTATTGTCGGCACGGACACTCAATGCAAATCTTACCATTATCAGTCGAGCATCGGACGATAACTCGGACCGCAAACTGAAAGCTGCCGGAGCCGATAATGTTATTATGCCCGATAAAATTGGCGGAGCCCATATGGCATCATTGGTGATGAAACCGGATGTGATGGAGTTTCTGGATTATATTACGGGTCAGGGCGGGGAGCATATCAAACTGGAAGAGATTACGTTTGATAATCTGAGCCAATCCTATCAGAATAAAACAATCCGCGATCTGGAAATAAGGAATAAGTCGGGCGCCAATATTGTAGGGTTTAAAACCGCGAAAGGCGAATATGTGATCAATCCCTCTCCGGATACACAAATGATCCACGATGCCAAACTATTTGTATTGGGCACATCGGAACAAATAAACAAACTCAAGGAACTTTTTTCCTGAATAATACCGGACTGGTTATGCAGCCAAAAAGAAAAATACTGATTACAGGCTCTAACGGACTCCTGGGCCAGAAACTATGTCAGGTACTTTCACAGCGATCAGATATTACTTTGATAGCTACATCCAAAGGAGAGAACAGGATGCGCAAGCTGGATCAGAAGATGTATCAAGCGCTTGATATAACCAGCAAAAAGGAACTGGAAGAGGTATTTGTAAAGTATATGCCCGATGTCGTAATTCATACTGCTGCGCTTACCAATGTGGATGCCTGTGAATCCAATAAAGAAGATTGTGTGGCATTGAATGTGGATGCCGTTCGCTCTATTGTAGATGTGATGGAAAAGCATGTACCTGCTTCGCATCTCATTCATCTATCCACCGATTTTATTTTTGACGGACTAAAAGGGCCTTATAAAGAAGAGGATGCTCCTAATCCTTTGAGTTATTATGCCTGGTCAAAACTGGAGTCTGAAAAAATTGTAGCGGCCAGTAAACTCAAATGGGCCATTGCGCGTACCATCATTGTATACGGTTTGGTAGATAATATGAGCCGGTCCAACCTGGTTCTTTGGGCCAAAGATGCCTTGACTAAGGGACAAAAGATAAATGTGGTAGATGATCAGTTTCGCGCTCCTACCCTGTCCGAAGATCTGGCTGCCGGATGCATTGCAATTGCCGATAAAGGAGCCTCTGGAGTTTATCATTTATCGGGGCCCGATACTTATAGTGTGCTGGATCTTGTTTATCAGGTAGCCGATTTCTGGAAACTGGATAAATCACTCGTCAACCCTATCAAATCCGATACCCTTAATCAGGCTGCGAAACGGCCCGCCCGAACCGGTTTTATCATTGATAAAGCTAGAAAAGACCTGGGCTACACTCCTCATACATTTACAGAAGGATTGAAAGTAGTTGATAAAGAGCTGAAAGAGGCGCTTACCATTTCCTGATCGGGGCACTCCTTCCTCATTTATTTTCATGCTTATCCTTGGTTATCTGCTTGTAGCCGAAGGTGCTGATAATTTTCAAATCCTCTTCGTCACAGATCAGCTATGTGCTGAATTTTCAGTTATTGGAAACTTAGTCTATATTTGGTGCCATTCCTTGAGGATTAAGTAAATAAAAAATAATAATCAGAATACTATATGGGTATTTTTCGAAAGAAATCGGTGGCCTCCTTGCTTGCACAGGCTGCAGATAATGAAAAAGGGCTTAAAAGAACATTAGGGCCGGGTCATCTGGTTGCACTTGGAATAGGCGCCATTATCGGTGCGGGTTTGTTTGTGCGTACCGCTGCTGCATCTGCAGAAGCTGCGGGGCCGGCAGTAACCTTGTCGTTTGTAGTGGCCGCCATAGCCTGCGCTTTTGCCGGATTATGTTATGCCGAGTTCTCTTCCATGATTCCTATTTCCGGTAGTGCTTATACCTATGCCTATGCAACCATGGGTGAGATTGCTGCGTGGGTCATCGGCTGGTCGCTGGTGCTTGAATATGCATTGGGAGCAGCAACTGTTTCCATTGCATGGAGCGAATATCTGAATAACCTGATGGGAGGGGTGATACCATATAAGTGGTGCCATTCGCCGTTTGAACATGTAAATCTACTTTATCATCATGTGTTTAAGGGCGGGGTGACTTCCATTTCGGATGATGTTATGAGAGCATTTCCGGAAGCGATACGGAGTACTGTAATCACTACCCATGGCCTGGTTAATTTCCCTGCCCTTGGAATATTGCTTGCACTTACTTTGTTACTCATCAAAGGAACCCAGGAATCGGCTTTTGTAAATGCTATCATTGTGTTTCTGAAAGTGGCCATTGTATTACTGTTTATCTTCCTCGGATGGAATTATATGAATCCTGCCAATCATACTCCTTATTTTATTCCTGCGGATGCACCCGGTCATGGTGGCATGTTCCAGCATGGATGGGGAGGTGTTCTGGGAGGGGCAGCCATCGTATTCTTTGCCTTTATAGGATTTGATGCAGTATCAACAGCCGCACAGGAAGCTAAGAATCCGAAAAGAGATATGCCCATAGGTATCCTCGGTTCACTGGTGGTATGTACTATCTTATACGTATTGTTTTCCTACGTGCTTACCGGTGTTGCCAGCTGGCATGAGTTTGCTGACCCTGCAAAAGGTAAAGAGGCATCAGTGGCCTATGCCATTAAAACATATATGACTAAATATGCCGGATGGTTGCCTAATATGGTTACGCTGGCTATTCTTGCCGGATTCTCTTCTGTTATCCTGGTGATGCTGATGGGACAAAGCAGGGTATTCTTTTCTATGGCTAATGATGGACTGCTTCCTAAAGTGTTTTCCGATCTGCATCCTAAATTCAGAACACCTTATAAAGCCAACTGGATCCTGTTTGTATTTGTAGGAAGCTTTGCAGCCTTTATTCCGGGAAGCATTGCCGGTGACCTGACGAGTATAGGAACGCTTTTCGCATTCATGCTTGTTTGCGCAGGTGTCATTATCATGCGCAAAACAGATCCCGATCATCCTCGTCCGTTCCGTACACCTTTTGTTCCTTTTTTCCCTATTCTGGGAATACTGATATGTTTTGCCATGATCATTTCTCTTCCAAGCAATACCCAGCTTAGTGCGCTGGTATGGATGCTGGTAGGATTGGTGATCTATTTCTCATACAGCAAAAAAAGAAGCAAGCTGAATACGCCGCTTAATTAAACCAGATTGAAATTTTCGGACAGCCGCCCCGCACGAACGGGACGGCTGTCTGTTTGAAACCCATGAGCGAAGATTCCTCCGTTAAACGTACCCTCGGGCTGCTGGATGCCACCAGCATCGTTGCCGGATCCATGATAGGATCGGGAATTTTTGTAGTCAGTACCTTCATGGCACGCGATATCGGTTCGTCGGGATATTTGCTTCTGTTATGGGTTGTTACCGGACTCATTACGGTTTCAGCGGCGCTTAGTTACGGCGAGCTGGCCGGGATGATGCCTCATGCAGGAGGACAGTATGTTTATATACGCCGGGCCTTTAACCCGCTGTTTGCTTTTTTGTATGGGTGGACCGTTTTTATGGTGATACAAACCGGCGTTATAGCCGCTGTAGCAACTGTTTTTGCTAATTATACCGCCGTCTTTTTTCCGGAGTTGAATAAGGAATTTCTGCATATAGGATCTTTCATCGTTTCGCTGAAACAAGTGCTTGCTATTGTTGTTATTGTGGGTCTTACCTATGTCAACAGCAAAGGAGTACGAAACGGAAAAATTATTCAGTTGGTATTTACCTCCGCCAAGCTGTTTGCCCTGCTGGCCCTTATTGTAATGGGTTTTGCCGTTGGCCTCCGAAGCAACACCCTCACTGATAATTTTCATCATCTCTGGGATGCCTCCAGAACCTGGCTGGATAAAAGCTCCGGTACCTGGCATGTAGAATCCATCACCGGCTGGGCCCTTATCGGTATGATGGGTGCTACCATTATAAACTCACTTTTCTCGAGCGATGCCTGGAACAATGTTACATTCATCGCTGGTGAAATCAAGGATCCCCAAAAAAACATACCCCGGAGTTTATTCTTAGGAACGTTTATTGTAACCATCGTTTATATACTGGCCAATGTGGCGTACCTGGCCCTATTGCCTATTAAAGGTGACCCTGCCGGAATAAGTGCTGCAGCAAAAGGGATTTCGTTTGCCGCCGAAGATCGGGTAGGGGCTGCTGCCGCCTCTGTCATATTCGGCAATACCGGTTCGGTTTTGATGGCTGCATTGATCATGGTTTCCACATTCGGATGTATGAACGGAATTATTCTGGCCGGCGCCAGACTCTATTATGCCATGGCTAAGGACGGACTCTTTTTTCGCAAAGCATCTCACCTTAACAAACAGCAGGTTCCTGCTTTTGGCCTATGGGTTCAATGTGCCTGGGCATGTGCTTTATGTCTGTCCGGTACGTATAGCGATCTGCTTGAATATTCAACCTTTGCTTCCCTGCTTTTTTATATTCTTACCATCAGCGGCATATTTATTCTCCGCAAAAAAGAGCCGAATGCCGAACGCCCTTATAAAGCATTTGGATACCCTATCATACCCGCCTTGTATATTATTATAACCGGTGCCATCTGTGTGGATCTGTTGATTTACAAAACCAGCAGCGCCGGAGCAGGACTGCTTATCGTATTGCTTGGTATTCCTGTATATCTCCTGGCCAAACCCACACAGAAGCCTTCTGATTCCTGATCAGAAAGACTTGCCCGAAACAAAAAAATGTCCAAACTTTTGTTTGCATCAGGCTCTAGTAATGCCTAACTCCCGTCTTTCAATTAAAGACAGCGGTGAGACAATTTTTCAGAGACTACTTTCTTTTTAATCGCAGGGAGCGAAACGGAACCCTCGTGCTGTTGTCAATCATGTTGATACTGATTGGTGTGCTAACGTATCTGCATAATGACGTTGTTAATGTGAATGAAAAGGATTCTTTTCGGATACAGGAATTGACTGAAGAAGAAGAGCCGCATGATCAGCTCCGGACTATGGAAAGGAAAAGAGAGGAATGGAAAGAAGTGGAACCTAAAAGGGTTCCCGTTCAGTATTTTTATTTTGATCCGAATACACTCGGTTCGGAAGGATGGCTTAAACTCGGCTTGTCAGAAAAACAGACCCGGATTATCCTTAATTATGTCATGAAGGGAGGGCACTTCCGGAAAGCGGCTGATCTGAAAAAGATTTATGGACTAAGCACCAAACAAGATTCATTGCTTGAACCTTATATCAGAATACCTGCCGAGATCAAGAATAAGAAAGACAGTGTGGTGAAATGGGTAAAGAGTGGGAGTGATACACAGCAAGTATTCCATAGGTCGGGCAATAAGCTTAAAGCAGGAGAGCTGCTGAACCTGAACGAAGCCGATTCGGCCATGCTTGTAAGGCTGCCTTGTATAGGACCCACATTTGCCAAACGTATTCTCTCTTACCGGGAACGGTTGGGTGGATATGCCGAAAAGGCCCAGTTGCTGGAAGTTTTTGGGATGGATGAAGAACGATATGCCTGCTTTGTTTCCAATATTTCCCTGGGCCAGGGGGTAACAAGGAAACTAAAGATCAATAAAGCCACCCCGGAAGAGCTCAAAAGTCATCCCTACATACGATGGAACCTTGCGAAGAGCATTGTTAACTACAGGTTAAAACATGGCCCTTTTAAAAGCATAGAAGAGCTTAAATCCCTCGAATTGATCGACGAAGAGTTTATTAAGAGAATAAAACCATATGTTTCTTTTGAATGAGTTCAATAATTATCTTTGTTTCCCTAACCATTTATGATGCTGGCAGACAGACTGAAGAATACCATCCGGGATATACATGATTTCCCGAAACCAGGTATTGTGTTTAAGGATATTACTCCTGTACTTTTGGATGCTGTTTTGTGTGCCGAAGTGGTAGAAGAGTTTGCAAAGAATTTGAAATCCACTCCCATCGATGCCATTGCTGGTATTGAAAGCAGAGGTTTTCTTTTTGGTTTTTTGATGGCTCAGCGGTTAAAGAAACCTTTTATCCTCATTCGTAAGGCAGGAAAATTGCCGGGAAAAACAATCAGTGCTTCTTATGCACTGGAATACGGCACGGCCAAGATAGAGATGCACGAAGGAGCCCTTCAAAAGGGCTGGAATGTGCTTATTCATGACGACTTGCTGGCTACCGGCGGTACTACAGCCGCTGCAGCCGAACTGATCATTAAACAAGAAGGGATTGTATCCGGTTTTGCATTTGTTGTAGAGCTTGATTTTTTAAATGGCAAGGAACGTATCACAGGCATATCTAAGAATATCAACAGTATTGTTCATTTTTAAGACTTAAAAAAACACACGATGAATTTCACACACAATGAGAACCAGGTCATGATCGCTGATATGATCAGAAAATTTGGAGAAGAACACATCCGTCCTAAAATGATGGAGTGGGACGAAGCTCAGACTTTTCCGATTGAAGTTTTTAAAAAACTGGGCGAACTTGGTTTAATGGGTGTGCTGGTTCCAACAGAATATGGTGGCTCCGGCTTCGGGTATTCGGAGTATGTGACGGCAATCGTTGAGTTGTCACGAATCTGCGGATCTATCGGTTTGTCCATGGCTGCGCATAATTCGTTATGTACAGGTCATATCCTTACGTTTGGCAATGAAGAACAAAAGAAAAAATATCTGCCTAAGCTGGCCACTGCCGAATGGATTGGGGCATGGGGTTTAACAGAGGTAGGTACCGGATCGGATTCGGGAGGAATGAATACGACGGCTGTTGAAGAAGGAGACTATTTTGTATTGAATGGATCCAAGAATTTTATTACGCATGGTAAGAGCGGTAATGTTGCCGTGGTTATTGCCCGAACAGGCAAAAAGGGAGATTCGCATGGAATGACATCGTTTATCATCGAAAAAGGAACAGCGGGCTTTACGTCCGGTCGCAAGGAAAACAAGTTAGGAATGAGAGCCTCCGAAACAACGGAGCTTATTTTTGATAATTGCAAGGTGCACAAAAGTCAGGTGATGGGTAAAGTGGGTGATGGATTTGTGCAGGCTATGAAAGTGCTGGATGGAGGACGTATTTCCATTGCCTCTCTGGGTGTTGGTATTGCAAAGGGGGCTTATGATGCATCGGTTAAATATGCAAAAGAAAGAGAACAGTTTGGCAAACCCATTGCCCAGTTTCAGGCCATTGCATTTAAACTGGCCGATATGGCTACGGAGATAGAAGCGGCAGAATTGCTTACTTACAAAGCAGCCGATCTGAAAAACAGAGGAGAAAAGGTTACCAAGGAAGGGGCTTTTGCAAAATACTATTCCTCCGAAGTAGCGGTACGGGTATCGACAGATGCCGTTCAGATTTTTGGAGGATACGGCTATACAAAGGACTTTCCGGTTGAAAAATACTACCGCGACAGTAAGCTCTGTACCATTGGGGAAGGAACTTCGGAGATACAGAAGCTGGTTATTTCGAGAGAAATACTGAAATAAGGAAACGGGAGGCCTGATTTGTTCATTTTAAAATCAGGACTTTCTTTCTCGTTTTATCCAGGCCTGCAATGGTTCTGTCATCAAGAAAAAGCATACTGGCAGAATAAAAAGAACTCGTCTCCGGTAGTTGTACCGTGTAAAGAACAGTTTTGCCTGACTTATCTAAATAAGCTACTTTGGCTTTGTTCCCGATGAAATAAAGGATGCGAATACTATGTTCCGTCAGGGTGATATCCTGGAGATAAAAGAGTTTGTCTTTGTTCCTTACTCTGAAATCTATCTCTTCTATTTTGCTCAATGCCTTGCTCAGATCATAGGTTATTTCCTTAAAGTCCATCACAAACGGATAGAGGGAAAAAAAGACCGTATTCCTTTCCAAACGCAGTTCATTGTCTTCCGGAAGGTTTGAAGGGGGGGGTAGTTAACGAATCCATGCCCAGATAGTGCAGTTTGGCATTCTTATCAAGGCTCCAGTAAGAAAACAAAAAATCAGAAGGAGTATTATCCTGCCTGAATACAGCCAGATGGAACGCTTTTCCGTTAGAGGTGAAAAAGGGAGCCGTGTTATCAATCTGAAATTTTTCCGGGAATCCTGTTTCATCTATGTAGGCAACTGAGGGAGGGTTTTGTCCAATAAAGCAGCATATAAAATAGGAATTTCGCAATACGGTATCCCGTCCTTTCAATAGAGGCATGCAAAAGGAAGTGAATAAATAAACGCTGTCATTTCTGGCATACACGCTTTCGAAGCGGGCTTGATTTTTTCCGAATTGACGAAGTAAGAGAAGGAAATTCTGATATTTGACAGAGTCCTTGCCAGCCGAACGTAGAAATAGAGAAGACGAGAGAAGACTTGGCTTTCGTATTTCGAAACGGGGATGAGGGGAGAGGTATTCACTTCCGGTTACAAAGCCGGTTTTGTTCAACAGGTAATCGTAAAAGAAAAAAGTGTTGCTAAAACAGGACACGGTTGTTCGGTCCGAAAAGTTAATGGAATCAATAGCGCCTCTTGTTTGTTCAAGCCGAAAGCCCGCACTGAGCTGATTCATTTCTTTGCAGTAGCGGGAAAAATATTTCAGATTGAATGTGAAAATAGTGGCGGTGTCGATGAGGAAATGACAGGTGGATAGGGGAGGCAGGGTTTAGAAGCGTTGATAGAGGCTGTCTGAATATGCCATTTCCAGACCAGGATATTCCTGAAAAGCAGGAATTGAATTGCGGTATTCGGGAAAATAGTCTTTGTCTTTGCTTTGCACTACGATACAAATATGGATCCCGGAATCCAGCATATGCAAACTTCCCAAGGCCAATGAGCAGTTTATACAATCAGCCGAACTGAAGGTGATGTATAAACTGGCTCGGGCCCTAAGAATACTTGTTGAAGCGAGGAAAAAAAGCAATACAAATGCAAATCTCATATCATCGCTTCACTTCGTGTAATGTCAGGATTTTTTCCTCATCCGAATTGCTTGATGCCGATGGATCGATGGAATAGGATTTAGTAAAAAGAATGAGTTTGTTGCCTTGTTCCAATAGTATTGTGGCCATAATGGTGTAAACACCTCCTCCATCATTAGAGGCCACTATTACACAATCTCCTCTTCCGCGACATTTGACATGGACATTCCCACCTGCCTCGTAAATGCTTCTTACTGTACCGTCAATGATAACATCTGCAAAGGCATAGAAACTCAGGGACAGTAATAAAAGGGTAGTAAAAAAGAGCTTTTTCATATTTGGTTGTTTTAAGTGAATACTCACCTTTACAGAGTTACCTGAATCGGTTTTCTTCACGGTTATTATTCAAACATAGATCAGAAGAAAAGAGTTTTCAAACCAAGTTTCCGTTCTTTCTCAGGAGTCCTATCCATTGCTCCTGATTCAGCCTCTGACTCCTGCCTCCAGCCGCTGCCTCTTGATACCCCCTTTAAACATCAGAATGTTCAAAATTAATTTGTCTGTTTGTCAAAAATCACTACATTTGCCTCCCTGTAAAAAGCAATTTTAAAGAAAATAACATGATCATAGTTCCAGTTAAAGAAGGAGAATCAGTTGAAAAAGCACTGAAGAAATTCAAGAAGAAATTCGAGAAAACAGGTGTTGTCCGTGAACTTCGTGAGCGTCAAAAATTCACTAAACCTTCTGTACGCAGAAGAGAAGTGATCAAGAAAGCGGTATACAAAGAGACCCTTCAGCGCGCTGAAGAATAAGGCCTGATATTATTTACGGGAAAACCTGTATTTATACATATGAAGACGTATCTTTATGTATAAATACGGGTTTTTTCATGTCATACCCTGCCGTTGAATCCTTTCTCCAATACCTCCGTTTCGAAAAACGGTCTTCCCCTCATACCTTAATAGCATATCAAGGCGATTTAGCTCAGTTTACTGCTTTTCTGGAAAAAGATTTCGAATGGAATCTTCCGGAACAAGCCAGTCATATGATGATCCGTTCCTGGATCGTACATCTGATGGAATCGGGCGTGGAGGCACGTTCCGTAAACCGGAAAATAACGGCTATCCGTAGCTTTTATAAGTATTTGATGAGACAGGGACAGGCAAAAATCAACCCCATGCTGAGGATTCAAGGTCCTAAAACCCCGGTGCGTCTGCCTGTATTTGTAGAAGAAGACAAAATGGATGATTTGTTAACCAAGGTTGATTTTGGAGAAGGCTACGAAGGGGTCATGAAAAAACTGATTGTAGAACTGTTTTATGATACAGGGATGAGAAGGGCAGAGCTCATAAATTTGAAAGTCAAGGATATAGACTTTTATGGGGCCAGCCTAAAAGTGCTTGGAAAAAGGAATAAGGAGCGGATTATTCCCATGGGTAAATTATTAGCCACCTCTTTGGAGGTTTATTTAAAGGAGCGGAAAAAGGTAAAGGCGGAAGCGACGAAAGATCTTCTTTTTGTTCATGAGAACGGAAAAAAACTAGATGCGAATTTTGTATATAGCATGATTAATCTTTACCTTGGTATGGTAACAACACTGGATAAAAGAAGTCCGCACGTGCTTCGTCATACATTTGCGACACATATGTTAAATAACGGTGCAGATCTGAATGCGATTAAAGAAATACTGGGCCATGCAAATCTTTCCGCAACACAGATCTATACACATAATTCCATCGAAAAATTAAAGAACATCCACCGGCAGGCTCATCCCAAAGCATGATCAGAATTTTGTCCTAGATTAATTATTCACAACAATTTGTCTTTACCATTAAAAAGGAGGCACTATGAAAATCAAGATCCAGTCCATTCATTTCGATGCAGACAAGAAACTGCTTGAACACATCCAGGGAAAAGTAAGCAAGCTGAACCATTTTCATGAAGGAATTCTGAGTGGGGATGTGATACTGAGGGTGGAGAAGTCAGCTATTCCGGAGAATAAAATCGCGGAAATACGACTTCTGATACCGGGCAGTGATTTGTTTGCCAAGAAACAGTGCAAGACCTTTGAAGAGGCTATTGATACAGGAGTTGAAGCTTTAACAAGACAAGTGAAGAAACACAAAGAGAAAACGAAGAAAATTTAATATTCTATTCCTTTATTGATCTTACTGTTACGCGTAAGGCCGGATTCATGCAGAATGGGCCTTACGCGTATCTTTTTGGGGCATTTGATCGTGTTTTGGTAAGCATAAGGGCAGGGGGACAAAAAATGTACCTAAAAATTTAAGCGAATACTTTGTAGGATTAATTAAGTTTTCTACATTTGCAGTCCTTTTTCAGGAATGCTATTGCCTTTTCTGTTAAAAACGTTCATAATGTACTGATAATCAAGCCGAAGTAGCTCAGCTGGTAGAGCAGCTGATTTGTAATCAGCTGGTCGGGGGTTCGAGTCCCTTCTTCGGCTCCAGACCAGTGAAGGATTTTGGGGAGATAGCCAAGTGGCCAACGGCAACAGACTGTAAATCTGTCCTCTTACGAGTTCGAAGGTTCGAATCCTTCTCTCCCCACATCTTCTTTGGTGAGGGAAGACCTGATAAATGGAGGAGTATTTTAGAGTAAAGTGGATGCGTTTTTTTGGGTTTCGTTCTTTTAAATTTTTAGATGTTTAAGCGGAAGTAGCTCATTTGGTAGAGCGTCAGCCTTCCAAGCTGAGGGTGGCCGGTTCGAGCCCGGTCTTCCGCTCCAAAACAACCTCAACGCACCAAGCTGTTGTAGCTCAGTGGTAGAGCACTTCCTTGGTAAGGAAGAGGTCGTGAGTTCAATCCTCATCAACAGCTCAAAAAGCCATGCCGGCAATACATTCCCGGCAGGCTTTTCGGCAGGGGACAGAAAGACAGTCGTGCTGTGAGAGGTGTCAGGTATTTGTAAGTAGTTAGTTAGGGATAAACAACAAAATAATAAGTAAACACAATTTAATTTAAATATAGCTATGGCTAAAGAAAAATTCGACCGCTCCAAACCGCACGTCAACATCGGAACCATTGGTCACGTTGACCACGGTAAAACAACCCTCACTGCTGCTATCACATCTGTGCTGGCCGATAAAGGTCTTGCTGTAGCAAGAGATTTTTCTTCTATCGATAATGCACCAGAGGAAAAAGAACGTGGTATCACCATCAACACTTCGCATGTGGAATATGCTACGGCAAACCGTCACTATGCACACGTGGATTGTCCAGGTCACGCTGACTATGTAAAAAACATGGTTACAGGTGCTGCTCAGATGGATGGAGCTATTCTTGTTGTAGCTGCAACTGACGGACCAATGCCACAGACTCGTGAGCACATTCTGCTTGCCCGTCAGGTTGGTGTTCCTAAGATTGTTGTGTTCATGAACAAAGTGGACATGGTAGACGACTTAGAGCTTCTTGATTTGGTTGAAATGGAAATCCGTGACTTGCTCACATTCTATAAATTTGATGGTGTTAACACACCTATTATCCGTGGATCTGCACTTGGTGGTTTGAATAAAGAGCCAAAATGGGTAGAAAAAATCATGGAACTGATGGATGCAGTGGATAGCTTTATTCCAATCCCTCCCCGTCAGGTTGACAAGCCTTTCCTGATGCCAGTGGAAGATGTATTCACTATTACTGGTCGCGGAACTGTTGCTACAGGCCGTATTGAGACAGGTGTTGTGAATGTAGGAGAAGAAATTGAAATCATCGGAATGGGTGATGCAAAATTGAAATCAACTGTAACCGGTGTTGAAATGTTCCGCAAATTGCTGGATCGTGGAGAAGCCGGAGATAACGTAGGATTACTGCTGCGTGGTGTTGATAAGAAGGATATCCGTCGTGGAATGGTTATTGCCAAACCAGGATCTATCACTCCCCACACCGAATTCACTGCAGAGATCTATGTATTGAAGAAAGAAGAAGGTGGTCGTCACACACCATTCCATAACAAATACCGTCCACAGTTCTACCTGCGTACAACTGACGTAACTGGAGAGATTGATCTTCCAGCAGGACGCGAAATGGTTATGCCTGGCGATAACGTAACTATCACAGTAAAATTGATCGTTCCTGTTGCAATGGACAAAGGTCTTCGTTTCGCAATCCGCGAAGGTGGAAGAACAGTTGGTGCAGGTCAGGTGGTTGAAATTATCAAGTAATATTAACGGACAGGAGCATTTAAAAAAGGAGTACTGCGCAAGCAGTACCCCTTTTTACTCTGGTTCAAAACCTTGTTTTTCTGTTTGCGCATTATAAACGGGCGTAGTTCAAGGGTAGAATAGAGGTCTCCAAAACCTTTGATGGGAGTTCGAATCTCTCCGCCCGTGCTGAAGAAAATATTAAACAGAAGTGCAAGGGCGATTTTAATGATTATTCAATTATGAATAGAATCAGAACATACATTGAAGAAACCAGCAACGAGCTGCTTCATAAGGTAAGTTGGCCAACCTGGAGTGAATTACAGGAAAGCGCCGGCGTTGTGGCGATAGCTTCTGTTATCATAGCCCTAGTCATATTCGGAATGGATTATGGCTTTAGCTTTATAATGAAGACGATTTACCAGGCATTTTAATATTTTAATTGCTGTACAATGGCTCAAAAGGCTGCACATATTGAACAAGCCAAAAAGTGGTACGTTATTCGCGTCGTCAACGGCAAGGAAAAGAAGATCAAGCAGTATATTGAATCCGAAATCAGCCGCCTGGGATTAAACGATTATGTTTCACAGGTATTGATACCTACTGAAAAGATCTATCAGATAAAGAATGGTAAGAAAGTAAGCAAGGAACGGAATTTTTTTCCGGGATATGTGTTGCTTGAAGCTGTTCTGGTTGGGGAAATTCCTCACATGATCAAAAACATTACCGGTGTAATCGGTTTTCTTGGTTCCAAATCAGGAGAAGCGGTTCCTCTCCGGCTTGCGGAAGTTAACCGCATTCTGGGTAAGGTGGATGAACTGGCTGTTACTGAAGAGGCCAGTGTTAATCAATTCTTTGTAGGAGAAACAGTAAAAGTTATAGATGGTCCGTTCAATACCTTTACGGGCGTAATAGAAGAAGTGAACGAAGAGAAGAAGAAGTTGAAAGTAATGGTGAAGATCTTCGGTCGTAAAACTCCTCTTGAACTCAGTTATCTGCAGGTAGAGAAGGAGTAATTTTAGTTTTTAGTAAGAATGTTACGCATGCTTCCAACATAGTTAACATTAAACCAATTAATCAAACAACATGGCAAAAGTAGTAAGCGCACTGATCAAGCTTCAGATCAAAGGCGGAGCTGCTAACCCTTCACCCCCGATTGGACCTGCACTGGGTGCAAAAGGTGTGAACATCATGGATTTCTGTAAGAAATTCAATGCTGCCACACAGGATAAGGCCGGGAAGGTGATCCCTGTAATTATTACGGTTTACAACGATAAGTCTTTCGAGTTCATCATGAAGACTCCTCCTGTAGCCATCCAGCTGAAAGATGCTGCGAAAATACAGACTGGGTCAGCTGAATCGAATCGTAAAAAAGCCGGAACTGTTACCTGGGATCAGGTGAAGCAAATCGCGGAAGCGAAAATGCCCGACCTGAATTGTTTTACGGTAGAATCCGCCATGAGTATGGTTGCCGGCACCGCAAGGAGTCTTGGCATTGACATCAAAGGGGAAAGCCCTTTGAAGAATTAATTTAATTCACCGATGGAGTTCCGATGAATGAATCGGAACGTTTGCACATCAAAAAAACCATTACAATGGCTACGATTACAAAAATCACTAAAAACAGAAAAAAGTCCCTTGCATCTTATGATGCTGCCAAGACCTACTCGGTTGAGGATGCATCTAAAGTTGTAAAGGAAATCACTACTACCAAGTTCGATGCTTCTGTAGATCTGAGTATCCGTTTGGGAGTTGACCCTAAGAAAGCGAATCAAATGGTTCGTGGAACGGTTAACCTTCCTCATGGAACTGGTAAAACGATGCGCGTATTGGTAATCTGTACTCCGGATAAAGAAGCCGAAGCAAAAGCTGCAGGTGCTGATTTTGTAGGTTCAGATGAATTCATCACCAAGATCAAAGAAGGCTGGACAGATGTGGATGTTATTATCACCACACCTAGCATGATGGGTAAAGTGGGTGCTTTGGGTAAAGTATTAGGTCCACGTGGTCTGATGCCAAATCCAAAGACAGGTACCGTAACGATGGATGTTGCGAAAGCGGTTAAAGAATCCAAAGGAGGAAAAATCGATTTCAAAGTAGACAAAGCAGGTATCATTCATGCAGCAGTTGGAAAAGTATCATTCGACGCTCAGAAAATAGCTGAGAATGCCAATGAACTTTTACAAACCATCATCAAATTGAAACCTTCTTCGGCCAAGGGAGCCTATCTGCGTAGTGTTGCCATGTCAAGCACCATGAGCCCTGGCATCCAGATTGAAACCAAGACGCTCATGTCCTGATTCTGATAAACCGGAAACAGACAGCTAAAAAACAACGCAATGAACAAAGAAGAAAAAACCCTGATTATAGATGAGCTTGTGCAGAAATTAACTGCAAACAAGAACTTCTATCTGGCAGATACCTCTGAGCTTCCGGCTGAGCAGACAAGCAAACTGAGAAGGATGTGTTTCAACAAAAAGATCAATATGATCGTTGTTAAAAACACCTTGCTCGAAAAGGCTATGGAACGCGCATCAGATGAGCAATTCAAACAACTCTATCCGGTGTTAAAAGGATCTACCTCTATTCTCTTCTGTGAATCTGGAAGTGAACCAGCGAAAATGATTAAGGAATTCCGTAAAGACGGAAAAAGACCAGTTCTGAAAGCTGCTTTTGTTGAAGAAAGTGTATATATCGGCGATAATATGCTCGATGCACTTGCCAGCATTCGCTCTAAGAATGAAGTTATCGGTGATATCATCGGCCTTCTTCAATCTCCTGCTAAGAATGTTATTTCCGGTCTATTATCCGGTAAAAACAAACTGGCAGGTATCGTGAAAACACTTTCTGAGAGACCAGAATAAACACAACTAACAAGACAATTAAAACAAGTAATTAACAATTAAAATCAAAATAAAATGGCAGATTTAAAAGCGTTCGCTGAGCAATTGGTTAACCTGACCGTTAAGGAAGTTAACGAATTAGCTACTATTCTGAAAGATGAATATGGTATTGAACCAGCAGCAGCAGCTGTTGCAGTTGCAGTTGCAGCAGGTGGTGGAGCAGCAGGCGGAGCCGCAGTAGCTGAAAAAACAGCATTTGACGTAATCCTGAAATCAGGTGGTGCTCAGAAACTGGGAGTTGTTAAGATCGTTAAAGATCTTACAGGTCTTGGACTGAAAGAAGCTAAAGATCTTGTTGACGGTGCCCCAAAACCAATCAAAGAAGGCATTCCGAAAGAAGAAGCTGAAGCCATCAAAAAACAACTTACTGAAGCAGGAGCCGAAGTTGAGATCAAGTAATCCAATCGCAAAATCGGATTCACAGGCATAGCCCTCTTCCCGTGTACACGGGAAGAGGCTTTTGTCGTTGGTTACTCCCGAATTCAGGACAATTCCTGTCACTCGGGATCATTTATTTGAGATTGAAGGTAGCAATCATTAACACCCGACCAAATTGGAAAACGTAAAAAAATCTCAGAGGATCAATTTCGCAGGAAGCAAATCCCTGCTGGAATATCCAGACTTTCTAGAAATACAATTAAAATCTTTCCAGGACTTCTTTCAGCTTGAAACAACCAGTGAGAACCGGATCAATGAAGGTCTCTACAAGGTATTCAGCGAAAATTTCCCGATATCAGATGCCCGCAATAACTTCGTCCTGGAATTCCTGGATTATTTTATTGACCCTCCTCGTTATACAATCGACGAGTGCATTGAAAGAGGTCTCACTTACAGTGTTCCCCTCAAAGCGAAACTGAAACTTTATTGTACCGATCCTGAGCACGAGGATTTCGAAACCATCATTCAGGATGTATATCTGGGTACGATCCCTTATATGACACCCAAAGGAACCTTTGTTATCAATGGTGCCGAACGGGTTGTTGTTTCTCAGTTGCACCGCTCACCGGGAGTATTCTTCGGTCAGAGCCGCCATGCAAACGGAACAAAACTTTATTCTGCCCGTGTGATTCCTTTTAAAGGATCCTGGATAGAATTTGCTACAGACATCAACAATGTGATGTATGCATATATCGACCGGAAGAAAAAATTACCGGTTACAACACTTCTTCGTGCCATCGGCTTCGAAAGTGATAAACAGATTCTTGAAATTTTCGGTCTTGCTGACGAAGTAAAAGTTAGCAAATCCGGTTTGAAAAGCGTTCTGGGCCGCAAGCTTGCTGCACGTGTTCTGAAAACATGGGTGGAAGATTTTGTGGATGAGGACACCGGTGAAGTTGTATCCATTGAACGGAATGAAGTGATCATCGACCGGGAAACAATTCTGGAAGAGCAACACATCGATCCGATTGTTGATGCCAATGTGAAAACCATTATCCTGCATAAGGAAGATGCCAACAACATTGATTATGCAATCATCTACAACACCCTTCAGAAAGATACTTCCAACTCGGAAAAAGAAGCGGTAGAGCATATCTATCGTCAGTTGAGAAATGCAGAACCACCGGATGAAGAAACGGCACGTGGCATTATCGACAAACTTTTCTTCTCCGATAAACGTTATGATCTTGGTGAAGTAGGACGTTACCGCCTGAACAAAAAACTCGGTATCAATACCGATTCGGATGTAAGGGTTTTAACAAAAGAGGATATTATTCTGATTTTGAAATATCTGATCGAGCTGATCAATTCAAAAACAGATATCGATGATATTGACCACTTGAGCAATCGTCGTGTAAGAACAGTTGGTGAGCAGCTTTACTCTCAGTTCGGAGTAGGTCTTGCCCGTATGGCCCGTACCATCCGTGAACGGATGAACGTAAGGGACAACGAGGTGTTTACACCTACGGATCTGATCAATGCCAAAACATTAAGTTCTGTGATTAATTCGTTCTTCGGAACGAATCAATTATCACAGTTTATGGATCAAACCAACCCACTCGCTGAGATTACGCATAAGCGTAGGCTGAGCGCACTGGGACCCGGTGGTCTGTCTCGTGAACGTGCGGGCTTTGAGGTTCGTGACGTACACTACACACACTATGGTCGTCTTTGCACCATTGAAACACCGGAAGGACCGAATATCGGTCTGATTTCTTCCCTGTGTGTTTATGCAAAAATCAATAAACTCGGATTTATTGAAACACCTTACCGCAGCGTTTCTAACGGACGTGTGGATATTGAAAAAGAGGTTATTTATCTGACAGCTGAAGAAGAAGATCGTAAGATCATTGCTCAGGCGAATGCCCCTATTTCTGAAAAAGGTGATTTCAAAGAAACCAAGATCAAGGCACGTTTTGAAGGTGACTTCCCGGTTGTTGAACCGGATGCTATTCACCTGATGGACGTAGCTCCAAACCAGATTGCATCGATTGCTGCATCACTTATTCCTTTCCTGGAACATGATGATGCCAACCGTGCTCTGATGGGATCTAACATGCAACGTCAGGCTGTTCCGCTTCTGCGTCCTACTGCTCCAATTGTAGGAACCGGACTCGAAGGTCTGATTGCCAAAGATTCCCGTGTTCTGATTAACTCAGAAGGTGATGGAGTAGTTGAAAGCGTTGATGCAAACGAAATAACCGTTCGTTACAATCGTTCCGAACATGAACGTCTGGTAAGTTTTGACGATGATGTTAAGACTTATAAGCTGACCAAATTCAGGAAAACCAACCAAAGCACCTGTATCAACCTGCGTCCAATGGTTCGCAAGGGAGAAAAGGTGAAACGCGGACAGATCCTGTGTGAGGGTTACGCCACACAAGGTGGTGAACTTGCTTTAGGTCAGAACCTGAAAGTGGCTTTCATGCCATGGAAAGGTTACAACTTTGAGGATGCCATCGTTATTTCTGAAAAGGTAGTACGTGAAGATATCTTTACTTCTATTCACATTGATGAATATGTAATGGAAGTTCGGGATACCAAACGCGGCCTGGAGGAATTGACTGCTGATATTCCAAACGTTTCTGAAGAAGCTACAAAAGATCTGGATGAAAACGGACTGATCCGCGTAGGAGCAGACGTGAAAGAAGGAGATATCCTGATTGGAAAAATCACTCCGAAAGGAGAGACTGATCCTTCACCGGAAGAAAAACTGCTGCGCGCCATTTTCGGTGATAAAGCAGGCGATGTAAAAGACGCTTCTTTGAAAGTTCCACCTTCCATCCGTGGAGTTGTAATTGATAAGAAACTGTTCTCCCGTGTAATTAAAGACAAGAAAGCGAAGCTGGAAGAGAAGACAGTAATGGATAAATTCGACAAAGAATATAGCCAGGCTGTTTCTGAACTGAAAGAAAAACTTTCCGAAAAATTATTCTCTATCTTAAGTGGAAAAACTTCCCAAGGTGTAACCAATATCCTGAAAGAGGAAGTGGTTCCTAAGGGCACCAAATTCACACAGAAGATTCTGGAGAAGATTGATTACAGCACAGTGAATTCCAGCAAATGGACTCCGGATAAGGATGCCAATGAGGATGTAAAAACCATTCTTCATAATTTCAATATCAAGCATAATGACCTGCTCGGTATCAATAAACGCAAAAAGTTTGCTGTTTCTGTAGGAGATGAATTACCAACGGGAATTGTACAGCTTGCTAAAGTGTATATTGCCAAGAAGCGGAAACTGAAGGTGGGTGATAAAATGGCGGGTCGCCACGGTAATAAAGGTATTGTTGCAAGAATTGTTCGTGAAGAAGATATGCCTTTCCTTGCTGACGGAACCACTGTTGATATCGTATTGAACCCGCTTGGTGTACCATCGCGTATGAACCTTGGACAGATTTATGAAACTGTTCTTGCATGGGCCGGACAAAAACTTGGTCTGAGATTCTCGACCCCGATTTTTGACGGTGCATCACTCGATGATATCAACAAGTATACAGATGAAGCCGATATTCCACGTTATGGCCGTACTTACCTGTATGATGGCGGAACCGGAATGCGGTTTGACCAGCCTGCTACAGTAGGTATCATTTACATGCTCAAATTAGGGCATATGGTGGATGATAAAATGCACGCACGTTCGATCGGACCATATTCACTCATTACACAACAGCCGCTGGGTGGTAAAGCTCAGTTTGGTGGTCAGCGTTTTGGTGAGATGGAAGTTTGGGCGCTGGAAGCATTTGGTGCTGCTAATATTCTGCAGGAAATCCTGACGATCAAGTCGGATGATGTGGTAGGAAGAGCCAAGGCTTATGAAGCAATCGTGAAAGGTGAAAATATGCCAACACCTGGTATACCGGAATCTTTCAATGTATTGATGCATGAATTGAAAGGCCTTGCACTGAACATCTCTCTTGAGTAAAAGAGGGCAGGATTAGAAACGGTTTATCTTTTAATTGTATTAAAAAATAGAAATATGTCCTTCAGAAAAGATAGCAAACTCAAAAGCAACTTCTCTAAGATCATTATCAGTCTGGCTTCTCCGGAATCCATTCTGGAAAGATCAAGTGGAGAAGTGCTGAAACCGGAGACCATCAACTATCGTACTTACAAACCAGAAAGAGACGGTTTGTTTTGCGAGCGGATTTTTGGACCGGTGAAAGACTGGGAGTGTCATTGCGGTAAGTACAAAAGAATACGTTACAAAGGGATTGTTTGTGACCGTTGCGGAGTAGAAGTGACAGAGAAGAAAGTGCGTCGCGAACGTATGGGCCACATTAACCTTACTGTACCGGTTGCTCACATCTGGTATTTCCGTTCCCTTCCAAATAAGATCGGTTATCTGCTTGGATTGCCTACCAAGAAATTGGATATGGTAATTTATTACGAGCGTTATGTGGTTATCAATGCAGGTATCAAATCTGCTGATGGCATACAATACCTCGATTTCCTGACAGAAGAACAGTATCTGGAAATTCTGGATACCCTGCCGAAGGAAAATCAACATCTGGATGACAGCGATGCCAATAAATTCGTTGCCAAGATGGGAGCCGATGCATTGGAAGAGTTGCTCAAACGTATCAAGCTGGATGAGCTTTCTTACGAACTTCGTCACAAAGCCAATACAGAAACTTCACAGCAGCGTAAGAATGAGGCGTTGAAACGTCTGCAAGTGGTTGAAGCGTTCCGTTCTGCAAATAAAAATGTACAGAACAATCCGGAATGGATGATCATTAAGGTTGTTCCTGTTATTCCACCGGAATTGCGCCCACTCGTTCCCCTGGATGGCGGACGTTTTGCTACTTCCGACTTAAATGACCTGTACCGTCGCGTTATCATCCGTAACAATCGTCTGAAAAGACTGATTGAAATCAAAGCTCCGGATGTTATCCTGCGTAATGAAAAACGTATGCTTCAGGAAGCAGTCGATTCATTGTTCGACAATTCCAGAAAGTCAAATGCAGTTAAGACCGAATCCAACCGTGCACTGAAATCACTGTCCGACTCACTGAAAGGTAAGCAAGGTCGTTTCCGTCAGAATCTGTTGGGTAAACGGGTTGACTATTCTGCACGTTCTGTAATCGTCGTTGGTCCGGAATTGAAACTTCATGAGTGTGGTTTGCCAAAAGAAATGGCAGCCGAGCTCTTCAAACCATTTATTATCCGTAAGCTCATCGAACGGGGTATTGTGAAAACAGTAAAATCTGCAAAGAAAATTGTAGACCGTAAAGATGCAGTGGTATGGGATATTCTTGAAAATGTATTGAAAGGACATCCTGTTCTGCTCAACCGTGCTCCAACACTGCACCGTTTGGGTATCCAGGCATTCCAGCCTAAACTGATCGAAGGAAAAGCAATCCAGCTTCACCCCCTCACTTGTACGGCTTTCAACGCTGACTTTGACGGTGACCAGATGGCGGTACACGTTCCGCTGGGGCATGCTGCAATCCTGGAAGCTCAAATGCTGATGCTTGCATCTCATAATATTCTTAACCCGGCCAATGGAGCTCCGGTTACCGTTCCTTCTCAGGACATGGTGCTCGGACTTTACTACATTACCAAAGGTAAGAAGACAATGGGTGATGAGATTGTACGTGGAGAAGGACTTACATTCTATTCTGCCGATGAGGTTATCATTGCGCATAACGAAGGTAAAGTGGATATGCACGCCTGGATTAAAGTGAAGGTGGACAATTCCAAAGAAAGCGGTAAGCTTAAACCTGCTATTATTGAAACAACTGTTGGACGTGTTATTTTCAACCAGGTTGTTCCAAAAGAAGCAGGTTATATCAATGAATTACTTACTAAGAAATCACTGCGTGATATTATCGGAGCTATCCTGAAAGAAACAGGTATGGCACGTACTGCACGTTTCCTGGATGATATCAAGGAAATAGGCTTTATGTCGGCATTCCGCGGTGGTCTTTCGTTTAATCTGGGTGACGTTATCGTTCCGGCTGATAAGCCGCAAATGGTAGCAGAATCAAATGCAGAGGTAGATGAAGTGATGAATAACTATAACATGGGTTTCATCACCAACAACGAGCGTTACAATCAGATCATCGATATCTGGACACATACTACAGCCCGTATCACCAAAAAGGTACTGGATCAGCTTGCAACAGATAAACAGGGCTTCAACTCTGTATATATGATGCTTGACTCCGGTGCGCGGGGATCTAAAGAGCAGATCCGTCAGCTGGGTGGAATGCGTGGTCTGATGGCTAAGCCACAGAAATCAGGCTCTACAGGTGGTGAGATTATCGAGAATCCTGTATTGTCCAACTTTAAAGAAGGTCTGTCCATTCTTGAATACTTTATCTCTACTCACGGTGCTCGTAAAGGTCTTGCCGATACAGCCCTGAAAACAGCCGATGCCGGTTACTTAACCCGTAGGTTGGTAGACGTTGCTCAGGATGTGGTAATCAATGAACTTGATTGCGGCACACTGCGTGGTTTGATTGCAACTCCGCTGAAAAAGAATGACGAAGTAGTGGAAAGCCTCTACGACAGAATTCTAGGACGTACTGCTGTTCATGATGTTTTCCACCCGCTTACCGGTGAACTGATCATTGAAAGCGGAAGTGAAATTACAGAAGACTATGCGAAGATCATTGAAGAATCTCCAATAGAATCTGTCGAAATTCGTTCCGTACTTACCTGCGAATCACGTACCGGAGTGTGTGCAAAATGCTATGGCCGTAACCTTGCAACAGGACGTATGGTTCAGTTGGGTGAAGCAGTAGGTGTTATTGCTGCACAGTCTATCGGTGAGCCGGGTACACAGCTTACACTGCGTACCTTCCACGTAGGTGGTACTGCATCTAATATTGCAGCTTCTTCCAAAATTGAAGCGAAATACGATGGTATTGCTGAAATCGAAGAGCTTCGTACGGTAAAACGTAAGAATACAGATGGAGCTATGGTGGATGTTGTTATCGCCCGTTCTGCAGAAATGCGGATCATCGATGCCAATACCCGCATCACCCTCAACACTTCCAATATCCCTTATGGTGCGCAGATGTACATCAAAAGCGGAGATAAAGTGAAGAAAGGTCAGTTGCTGTGCGATTGGGATCCATACAATGCCGTTATCGTTTCCGAATTTGCAGGTAAAATTGATTTCGACAATGTAGAAGAAGGTATCACCTTCCGCGAAGAATCGGATGAACAAACCGGATTTAAGGAAAAGGTGATTATCGAAACAAAGGATAAAACCAAGAACCCTGCCATCAAAATTGTGGTTGGTAAGGATACCCTTAAGAACTACAACATACCAGTAGGTGCACACGTTATCGTGAACCATGATCAGAAGATTGAAGCGGGACAGATTCTTGTTAAGATCCCACGTTCATTAGGTAAATCAGGTGACATCACCGGTGGTCTGCCACGTGTTACGGAGCTTTTCGAAGCACGTAACCCAAGCAATCCAGCTGTTGTAGCCGAAATCGATGGTATAGTTACATTCGGTAAGATTAAACGTGGTAACCGTGAGGTACTTGTTGAATCCCGTACCGGAGAACGTAAAACATACCTGGTTCCTCTTTCCAAACATATCCTTGTACAGGAGAATGACTTTATCAAAGCAGGAGAATCTTTGTCCGATGGCTCTATCAGCCCAACCGACATCCTTGCTATCAAAGGTCCTACAGCAGTACAGGAATACCTGGTAAATGAGGTACAGGAAGTATACCGTTTGCAGGGTGTAAAAATAAATGATAAACACTTTGAAGTAATCGTACGTCAGATGATGCGTAAGGTATACATCGAAGATCCAGGTGATACTATGTTCCTTGAACAGCAGATCAGCAACAAGTCGGACTTTATGGAAGAGAACGATAAGCTGTATGCCAAGAAGGTAGTGGTTGAACCAGGTGACTCGGAAGTACTCAAGGCAGGTCAGATTATCAGTGCACGTAAGCTGAGAGATGAAAACTCCATGCTGAAACGTAAGGATAAAAAGGCTGTGGAGGCCCGCGATGCGGAAGCTGCCACATCATCCCAGATTCTTCAGGGTATTACCCGTGCATCGCTGCAAACCAACAGCTTTATCTCGGCTGCTTCCTTCCAGGAAACGACCAAGGTGCTGAACGAAGCTGCAGTAGCCGGAAAGGTAGATACACTCAATGGTTTGAAAGAAAACGTTATTGTAGGTCACCTCATTCCAGCAGGTACCGGTCAACGCGAATTCGAAAAGATCATTGTGGGTTCCAAAGAAGAATACGACCGTCTGATGGCTTCCAAGAAAGAAGCCGAGATGGAAGAGCAGGATTAATTTGCTCTATGCATATAAAAAGAAAGGCCTCCGGAGGGGGCCTTTTCTTGCATCAGTAAGTGCTTATCCCCATTTTTTGGCTAACATCTAAGACATTATGCGTAATATATTTACCGTTGTGGTTTTTTTTTGTTTGCATCGTGCAATTTTTCCCATTTTGATGAGAAGGCCGATTCTCAATTTGCTGATCAGCATTTCAAAACAGCAGTTGCCAATATCGAACTTTATAAGATTCGTTATGGGGGCTATCCTGCAACGTTGGAAGATCTTACGTTTCTTGGAGACTGGGACAAAATGATTTTTCAGAGTCTTAGCTACGAGAAACTTGATAATGGATATAGGCTGGATGTAGTAAAGAATATCATGGGAGCTGCACCACCTAAAATGAAATATCCTAAGGCTTTCTGGAAAGGGTTAGGAATCAGAAAAACCAATGTACTCCAAGACTCCTTATGAAGAAAATAACAGAGCTGACTGAAATAAGGATGAGAACTGTGGAGTCAAAAGACGCTACAGGGAAAAGGGTGAGAACGCGGAAAGAATATATTGCAAGTAGACCCGTGAAAAGCATAGCTTCTGGGCCTCGTTTCGGCCATTTTATAATTGACGGAATAGTCTTTCAGATTGTGCTATACGTTGTACAGTATCTATTCGAATTGTTATTGAGCTGGACCCGCTTCAATATTTCCATGAGTCTGACTATCGGGTTGGTTTATGCCCTTATTATTCTATTATTATACCCACTCTTTTATGCCCTTTGTGAATTCAAATTTCAGCGTACACCAGGTAAATATCTTACAAGAACTATTGTAATTGATATTTATGGAAATAAGCCTGATTTGAGAACAATCACCTTGCGTTCCATGGTACGAATCGTTCCTTTTGAGGCATTCTCGTGCCTGGGAGAAGACTCCGGAAGCCGAGGTTGGCACGACCGATGGTCTGAAACATGGGTTGTGAAAGAAGATGAATTAAAGGAACTGAAGAAGCTTCAAGCAGAACAAACGGAGATTAATAACCCCGTGCTTTAGCGCGGGGCTACTCAAAATGGGTTATAGGGGGCTTTAGCCCAATAGGAAAGGCAAGGATAAGCGCCTGCCACTAGGACTCAGTCAGGGCTAAAGCCCATGGAGCCGGCTTCAGTATAACCCCGCGCTAAAGCACGGGGTTAGGGTTGTATGTCCTGTTAAATCCTATTTCCCTACCTTTGCCCCTCTGAACCCAGCAATGACAACACCTTCCAAAGACCCTAAGATAATCCCGGCAGAAAAAGCCGGATTGCATGCGCGAAACCCGCATCGTTTCCCGTATGATTTTAATGTGCTGGTAAAAACGTGTCCGGAACTGGCTCCTTTTGTATCCCTGAATAAATACGGGAATGAAAGTGTGGACTTTGCCAACCCGGCTGCTGTAATCATGCTGAACAGGGCCTTGCTTATGCATTTCTATGGGGTTGCAGAATGGGATATACCCGCTGGATACCTCTGCCCGCCTATTCCCGGCCGTGCCGATTATATACACCATGCCGCGGATTTGCTGGCCAGTTCGAATGGAGGGAAAATCCCATACGGAAAATCAGTTCGGGTCCTTGATATCGGAATGGGGGCCAGTATGGTCTATCCTATTATAGGACACAAAGTGTATGACTGGAGTTTTACGGGCAGCGAGATTGATCCCGCAGCTATTACTTCTATCAAACGCCTGCTGAAAGCAAATCCAAGACTTGCCCTGGATGTGGAGTTGCGTTTGCAGAAGTCTGCAACTGATATATTCAAAGGAATTATAAAGTCGGGTGAGTATTTTGATCTCACTATTTCCAATCCACCTTTCCATGCTTCCCTGGCGGAAGCACAGGCAGGGACAGAGCGCAAATGGAAAAACCTTGGCCATAACAAAGGGCAAAAAGAAACACGCAATTTCGGAGGACAGTATACCGAACTCTGGTGTGAAGGAGGGGAACAGACATTCATCGGGAAGATGATCGAGCAAAGCAAGGATATTGCCGAATCCTGCTATTGGTTCTCTACTCTGGTTTCCAAAAGCGAGAGTCTGCGAGGAATCTATAGGGCTTTAAAAAAAGCCGGTGTTGTGGATGTGAAAACCATAGACATGGCACAAGGGCAAAAGACAAGCCGGATTGTAGCCTGGTCCTTTTTGAGCAAGAGCCGCAGGACAGAGTGGCGCATGAGAAACTGGGACTAAGGCCTTACCTAACCGAAGGGCCTCTTATTGCCCCACATCTAAAGAACATCTCTTCTCGTCTCCGGAGTGTTTCTCTACGTCTGGATCATGTCTTTTCTCATCTGCTGTGTGTTTCTCTTCGTCTGGAGCATGTCTTTTCTCGTCTCCGGAGTGTTTCCCCTCGTATAGATAATGTCTTTTCTCGTCTGCTGTGTGTTTCTCCATGTCAGGATCATGTCTTTTCTCGTCTCCTGAATGCTTCTCCACGTCTGGATCATGTTTTTTCTCGTCTCCAGAGTGTTTTTTCACGCCTGGATCATGTCTTTTCTCGTCCCCTGAATGTTCCTCCACGTCTGGATCATGTCTTTTCTCATCTCCTGAATGTTTGTCCGCGTCTGAATAATGTCTCTTCTCGTCTCCTGAATATTTCTCCACGTCTGAGGAGTATTTCTTCTCATCAGTGTTGTAGAAGAAAAATCACCAATTGAAAGTGAGAGAGTTAGGTGTTCGTATAGGCTCTAGTCAGAACAAGTAAGGGGGCTAAGAAAAATCCGTATCTTTAATTAGTGTTTCCGAAGTGGTGAAATACGATAAAAATCTTATTTATGAGCGAAGAACAAAATAACCCCAATCAGCTGAATATAGAGCTGAATGAAGATGTAGCCGAAGGAATTTATTCCAACCTGGCTATTATTACCCATTCCAATTCGGAATTCGTTATTGATTTTATCAAGCTGATGCCGGGGGTTCCCAAGGCCAAGGTGAAGTCGAGGATCGTGCTGACACCTCAGCATGCCAAACGTTTGATGAAGGCCCTTAAAGACAATATTGGCAAGTTTGAACAGGTACATGGTCCTATTAAGGATACCGATATGCCTAATACCCTTCCGTTGAGTTTCGGTGGGCCAACCGCTCAGGCCTGAGGCGCACTACCTGGCGATGGAGCCAAGAAGCAAGAGCCAAGAATCAAGACTAACTTCGTTTCAACGAATTGCCCGTGTCTGTGTCTTGGCTCTTGCTTCTTGTATCTAAGATAGGGCAGCGATTCTTTTCTCCATTTCCTTTCTGATCTCATCGGTGCACAGATTCCCTATACTCCCTTCATGGGTATGATGAAGTGGTTTTTGGTAAGAGAAGGTGCCGGAATTAATATCCTTGCCCACCTTTTTATAAGCATCCCGAAAAGGGACTCCTTGCAGCACTTGTTCATTCACCGCTTCCACACTCCATAAGTACCGATACTTTTCTTCTTTCAGGATAGAGGCATTCACCTGTATGTGCTGTAGCATATAATGAGCCATGTGCAGACAGGAGCTTAGCTCTTGTAGCGCAGGGAACAGGCACTCCTTGGTTAATTGGAAGTCGCGGTGATAACCGGAGGGTAGATTACTTTGAAGCAATGTCAGCTCATTAGGCAAGGCCTGTAACTTATTGCACCGGGCCCGTATGAGCTCAAATACATCGGGGTTCTTTTTGTGGGGCATAATACTGCTTCCAGTACACAATTCATCGGGGAAAGAGATGAATCCAAAATTCTGACCCATATACAAACAGATATCAAACGATAAACGGGAGAGGGTAGCTCCTACCGATGCCAGCGCCATTGCACAGATCTTTTCGGTTTTTCCCCGGCTCATTTGTGCGTAGACCGAATTGTAATTCAGTGTTTCAAATTTCAGAAGACGGGTTGTGAGCTCCCGTTTAAGCGGAAAGGATGATCCGAATCCGGCACCGGAGCCGAGTGGATTTTTATTGGCAACATGATAAGCAGCCAGCATCAGCTCCATATCATCCACCAGACTTTCGGCATAGGCTCCAAACCATAATCCGAAAGAGGAAGGCATAGCCACCTGCATATGCGTATATCCGGGCATCAACACTTCCCGGTGTTTTTCGCTCAATAGCTGAAGGGTATCGAACACGGTTTTGATTTCTCCGCTTATCTTTTTCAGCTGATCACGGATAAATAATTTCACATCCACCAGCACCTGGTCGTTCCGGGATCGTCCGCTGTGTATTTTCTTTCCTGCTTCCCCTATATTCCTTGTCAGCAACAGCTCTATCTGGGAATGAACATCCTCCACTCCGTCTTCAATAACGAATGCTCTAGCCTTTATGGTGTGTAAAATAGCTTTCAGTCCTTTTTCAATAGCCGAGAATTCGTCCGCCGAAAGCAGATGAATATCCTTCAGCATGGAAGTATGGGCCAGAGAACCTGTTACATCGGCTTCGGCCAGATAAAGATCAAACTCTTTATCCTTTCCGGCAGTAAAAGAATCAATGATAGCAGAGGCCTCGCTTAATGTCTGATTTTCTTTTTGCCAGAGTTTCATGCAGAATTTATGAATTAAGATTTAAGAATTATGATTGAATATTTTCTGAAGCATGGCGATATAGATATCAATGCCTTCCATGATTTCGGAAACATAAATGAATTCATCGGCTGTGTGTGAACGTGCCGAATCACCCGGTCCTATTTTAAGACTTTGTACGGGTATCAGTGCCTGATCCGATGTGGTGGGCGAGCCATATGTGGTTCTGCCCAATGCAAGCCCGGCTTTTACAATGGGATGATCTGCGGATATGGAAGAAGGCTTCAGCCGCATGGACCTTGGGTTTACTTCACAGGTAACATGCTGCCGGATAATCTCTAATACCTCTTCCTGGGTATACATTTCGGTAAGCCTGACATCTACCGTAAACCGGCAGATGTCAGGCACTGCATTGTGTTGTGTGCCTGCCTGGATGACAGTCACCGACATTTTCATTTCACCCAGCCAGGGAGATACTTTCGGAAACCGAAATGTGCGAAACCATTGCATCGCATCCATAGCTTTGTAAAGTGCATTTTCACCTTCTTCGCGGGCTGCGTGACCGGAAACACCTTTGACCGTGCAATCGAGTACCAGCAAGCCTTTTTCGGCAATAGCCAGGTTCATGAGCGTTGGTTCGCCTACCAATGCAAATTCAACAGGACCCAGATCCGAATAAACAGATGCAATACCATTCGCTCCGGATATCTCTTCTTCCGCTGTAACGGCAAGAATAAAGTTATATGGAAGAGAAGGGGAATGGTAGAAATATAGAAAAGTGGCAATCAAAGCCGTGAGGGCACCTCCTGCATCATTGCTGCCAAGACCAAATAGTTCTCCGTCTTGTATTTCAGGAAGAAAAGGATTCCGGGTATACGATGCGTTGGGTTTTACCGTATCATGGTGTGAATTCAATAAGATACCCGGAAGCCCCGGCCGGTAGTGTGCATTGAAAGCCCATACATTATTTTTTTTCCGGAATGTGCGGACACCTTTTGATTTAAGAAATTGCTCAATAGCATTTGCTGTGTGCTCTTCTTCCTTGCTTAAGGATGGAATTCTTATCAGCGTTTGAAGCAATGCTAATGCGTCATCTTTAATCAATTGTAAGGAAGGCTGTTTAATTACCGAGCCGGGTTCCATAATTGTTCGTATTAAGCAGGATAGGGCCAATATCCATGGAATGGCCGATAACAACTTTATGAACCCCCTTGTTTAAGGCACTGAATGCATTGTCCAGTTTTGGGATCATGCCCTGATGAATGACTTTTTCTTCGCGCAGTGTATGATATTCAGCTTCTGTTAACGAATGAATGAGGGTAGAGTCGTCTTCACTGTTGCGCAGAACACCTTTCTTTTCAAAGCAGAAATTGAGCTGCACCTCATACCGTTTATTCATGGCAATGGCAATAGCGGCAGCAAGAGTATCGGCATTGGTATTCAATAGCTGTCCTTTCCCATCGTGGGTGATGGAACAGATTACAGGGGTGCAGCCTATATGGAGCAATGCATGAAGTTTGTCTGCATGAACGCTGTCGTGACCCAGATCGCCGGCAAATCCATAGTCAATTGCGCCAACTATTCTTTTCTTGGCCTGAATGCAATTCATATCGGCGCCGGAAAGTCCCAGGGCGTCAATGCCCAGTGCCTGTAAATGTGCCACCAGCTGTTTGTTTATGAGGCCGGCATATACCATAGTCACAATTTTCAAGGTGTCAGCATCGGTAATCCGTCGTCCTTCCACCATTTGCTGAGGTTGGCCAAGCTGGTCAGCCAGACGTGTTGCCAGCTTTCCTCCTCCATGGATAAGTATTTTTTTTCCGGGTACCTGCTGAAGATCTTTAAGAAAAGAATGTAGAACAGCTTCATGATTTAAAACCTGTCCTCCTATTTTAATAATATGCAATTTTTCCATAATAGATCAGCTATGATGCGGCACCGGTTCTTGTTTAGGTAATGGATGAGAAGAATCAGTTGGGTTCATTTTTTCCAGCAAAGCTTTCAGCACAGCTTGCGCGGCATACAAACGATTTTCAGATTGATGGAAAATAAGTGAGTTTGGTCCGTCAATAATTGCATCGGGCAGCTCTACATTGCGCCGTACGGGCAGGCAATGCATAACACCGGCTTTATTGGTAAGCTTTAGTTTTTCCGCAGTAAGCATCCAGGAAGGATTGGTGCATAACACCTTTCCGTAATCATTATATGATGACCAGTTTTTCACGTAAACAAAGTCTGCATTTTTTAATGCTTCATCCTGATTGTGTGTTACGGTAGCTTTGGACGTATAGTCTTCTGCCAGCTCATATCCCGGAGGATGTGTAATAACATAATCTACATGGGCTTTTCCCATCCATTCGCTGAATGAATTGACGACAGCCTGGGGTAGGGCTTTGATATGAGGTGCCCAGGTAAGCACTACTTTCGGTTTACGGGTATGATTCCAGTTTTCCTTTATCGTCATCAGATCGGCCAGGCTTTGCAGCGGGTGAAGGGTGGCCGATTCAAGGGAGACAACAGGAATGCGACAATGTTTCATGAAACTGAGTAGCACCTGTTCGCTGTAATCCAGAGCCCGGTCGCTAAGCCCGGGAAAGCACCGGATTCCGATAATGTCGCAGTACTGACCCATTACAGCAGCTGCATCTTTTACATGTTCTACGGTAGTTCCGTTCATGACAGCACCTTCGGCAAATTCAAGGGCCCAGGCTTCTTTATCCACATTCATGACCATCACATTCATTCCTAAGTTGAGCGCTGCTTTTTGAGTGCTGAGACGGGTACGGAGACTCGGGTTCAGGAAAATCAAACCCAGTGTTTTGTTCTTTCCCAGGGACGGGTTGGAGTGAGGGTTTTTTTTGCAAGCAATGGCATCGAGGATGAGGTTATCCACGTTAGCTACATCGTTGACAGTGGTGAAATATTTCATTTCGGAAGAGGTGTTAAGGATAGTTCTTGTTGAAAAGCTTTTAAAAACAGAGCCAGCTCTGTTTTGCCAATATTCAATGCGGGTAATATCCTCAAGGTGTTTTTGCAAGAGGAGGAGCCAGTGAATATAAAATCGTTTTCAAGAAGTCTTTTGCGCACGGGTGCGCAGGGCTCATTCATTTCAATCCCTACCATAAGGCCTAAGCCACGAACTTCTTTAATGCCTGGCAGTTGTTTTAGTTGGTTTATGAATTGGGTTCCTGTTTCGGAAGCATGATGCACAAGTTTTTCATTGGCCAATACATCCAGCACAGCTATAGCGGCTGCACAGGCCAGGTAGTTGCCACCAAATGTGGTTCCCAGCATGCCATGCCGGGCTTTGAAATGAGGTGCAACTAATACACCTGCTACGGGAAAGCCATTGCCCATCCCTTTTGCTACTGTTATCAGATCAGGTTTTATTCCAGAATATTGATGAGCAAAAAACTTTCCGCTTCGTCCATATCCGCTTTGTACCTCATCCAGAATGAGGATAGCTCCATGTTGTTCGCAAAGCGCTTTTGCTTTTTTAAGAAAGGCGCTTGAAGCCACCCTCACACCTCCTACGCCCTGGATACCTTCTATGATGACGGCGCATATTCCGTCATTCATTGCTTTTTCCAGTGCGGCTTCGTCATTAAAAGGAAGAAACAGAATGTCCGGATTTTCATTTATAGGAGCCCGCAAAGAAGCATCATCCGTGCTGGCAACAGCAAGAGAAGTCCTGCCATGAAAGGACTTGTCGAAGGCAATAATTTTTTTTCGTCCCGTTTGAAAAGAAGCCAGCTTAAGCGCATTTTCATTTGCCTCGGCTCCGGAGTTGCAAAGAAACAAGCTGTAATCCGGATATCCGCTTTGAGCACCTAATTTAGATGTGAGCTCTTCCTGGAGTTTTATTTTCACCGAATTCGAGTAGAAGGCAATTTCGCCTAATTGCTTGCGCAGCATTTCTACATAATAAGGATGGCTGTGCCCAATGGATATGACAGCATGCCCTCCATACAAATCGAGGTACTTGTTTCCTTTGTCATCCCAAAGCCAGGAGCCTTGTGCCTTTACAGGATGTATGTCGAATAATGGATAAACGTCGAATAATTTCATGGTCATTGTTTCTATGTTTCAGAATACGGAAGCTTTTAGCTGGAGACCGGTTTCCTCTTTCAGGCCAAACAGCAGATTCATATTTTGTACCGCTTGTCCCGATGCTCCTTTTAAGAGGTTATCAATAATGCTTGTAATCAATACCTGATCTCCTTTTTTATGAATGTGGAGAATGCATTTGTTTGTATTAACCACCTGTTTCAGATCTATTCCATCCGCACTGATATGTACAAAAGGGTGATTTTTGAAATAGTCAGCATATAATGATCGTACTTCTTCTTCTTTCAAAGAGCATGTGGTGTATACGGTGGCCAGAATGCCTCGTGTGAAACTTCCGCGCTGTGGGATAAAATGAATGGTTTTGTCAAATCCTTTTTGCAGGCTCGTCAGGTTAAGCATAATTTCTCCGAGGTGCTGGTGTTCAAAGGCCTTATATACGCTTAGGTTATTATTGCGCCAGGTAAAATGTGTGCCGGCGCTCAGTGCCTGCCCTGCTCCTGTGGATCCGGTTGTGGCGGAAACATGAATGTCAGTCGATAAGTGTTTTTGGCTGGCCAGCGGAAGCAGAGCCAACTGAATGGCGGTGGCGAAACAACCGGGATTGGCAATGTAACGGGCAGTTTTTATATGCTCGCGGTTAGATTCCGGTAAGCCATAAACCCACGAAAGGGTAGTTGTTTCAACGGCTTTCCCCATCGCTTTTTCAGCCCCGAAATTGGATCCCAACCGATGATCCTGACTCAGATCAATAATCCGGGTAGTGCTGGAAGGAGGATTGGCAATAAGGTATTTGGCCGCTTCTCCATGCCCCAGACACAGAAAAAGCACATCAGTGAATATCTTATTATCTTGTGTAAAGGTAAGTTCGGTATCTCCGATCAGATCGGAATGGATAGCTGTAACAGACTTTCCTGCCTGGCTTTTACTTTCTGCAAACAGCACTTCTACGGAAGGGTGATGAAGCAGCAGACGAAGGACTTCTCCTCCTGTATATCCTGCGGCACCAATGATTCCGGCTTTAATTAATGGCTGCATTTTCATTTTTTTTATCTTGTTCAATCCCTTTCAACTCCTGGATACGATGAAAAATGGCTACCTGATTTCCGAATATTTTAGAAAAGCCTTTAACATCATCGCCGGTCCAGCTCTTGTTCATCTCTCCATAGCTTCCAAATGCATCCGACATCAGATCGTTGGGTGATTCAATGCCATTGACATGAAAGCGGTATGGGTTAAGGGTGAGAAAAACCTTGCCCGTGACCTGTTCTTGTGCTTCTTCCAGGAATTTTTCAATATTCCGCATCACGGGATCGAGGAACTGACCTTCATGGAGCCAGTTTCCATACCAAGTGGACAGCTGATCTTTCCAATAGGTTTGCCATTTGGTTAGCACATGTTTTTCCAACGCATGATGTGCTTTGATGATGAGTATTGGGGCGGCAGCTTCAAACCCAACCCGTCCTTTTATTCCAATAATGGTATCACCCACATGAATATCCCTTCCAATGGCATAAACAGAGGCAAGGAGTTGCACCTGGCGTATGGCATCAACAGGGTTAGAATAATACGTGTCATTCACTCCTTTCAGTTCCCCTTTTTCAAACAGCAAGCTGATGTCACTCGCTTCTTTTTTGGAGAGTGGGGTAGGATAAGCATCTTCCGGAAGAGGGGATCGGGAGTTGAGCGTTTCCTTTCCTCCCACCGAAGTGCCCCATATACCTTTGTTAATACTATAGCGGGCCTTCTCAAAATTCATTTTTACTCCGTGTGATTTTAAAAAGGCAATTTCCTCTTCCCGGCTTAAACGAAGGTCGCGGATAGGGGTAATGATTTTTGCTTCGGGAATAAGGATGCCAAAAATCATATCAAACCTTACCTGATCGTTGCCGGCTCCGGTGCTTCCATGGGCAACGGCTCCCGCATTAATTTTTTTTACATAATGAGAAATAGCTACAGCCTGGGTAATACGCTCTGCGCTTACAGAAAGCGGGTAGCTGTTGTTTTTAAGGATATTGCCGTATATCAGATACTTAATACAAGAGGTGTAATAATTGTCGGTTTCTTCCAGACAAGTATAAGAAGTACATCCCAGAGAAAGGGCCCGTTCTTCCAGCAACTCAATATCTTCTTTGCTAAAACCACCTGTATTTACCGATACGGCATGTACTTCATAGCCTTCTATATGGGAAAGATGGAGAGCGCAGAAGGTAGTGTCAAGTCCACCGCTATATGCAAGTACAACCTTATTGTTTTTCATGGTGTTGAATTAGAATTTGAGAAACAGATGTAACAAATTTTTAAAAGAATGATTGGGATGATCGTTTTTCCGGAGCAATACATGTTTTTTAAACCGTACCCAGCGTTCAAAGAGTTTTGATTTTTTTCTTAAGGTACCCGAATCTGCATCTTCCTGTTTGCTTTTTTCTTTTGGATCGTACAGCATGGCTGTGCATAGGCAATTTTTTCGCTCTTTGCTCTGCAGGATATCAAAGTTTACACAGGAACGGCATCCGGCCCAAAAGGCTTCGTCGTGGGTTAGTTCAGAATAGGTTACCGGTTCATACCCCAGATCGGAGTTGATTTTCATTACGGCGAGGCCTGTGGTGAGACCGAAAATTTTGGCTTCCGGATATTTTTTACAACTGAGCAAAAATATTTCATGTTTGATCATTCTGGCCAAACCGCTTTGACGGAATGCAGGGGAGACGATGAGGCCTGAATTGGCAACATATTCTCCGTGGCTCCATGTTTCAATATAGCAGAAGCCGGCCCATTCAAGTCCTTTGAGGGCAATGACAGCTTTACCTTCCCTGATTTTTTGTACGATATATTCCGGACTTCGTTTGGCGATTCCTGTTCCGCGAGCCTTTGCAGAGGCTTCCATTTCGGAGCAAATCACTGTTGCATACACTTCATGTTCTGAGGTAGCAATTGTTACAGTGAAGTCATTCTGAGTTCCCATGTTCATGTTTCCTGTAGACGCCCGGGCGCCTTTAATGATGAATAAATGCGAAGGGTGCTTTGTAGCACCGGACACGATATCAAGTTTGGGGGAGTTACTGCCGCGTAGGCAGTATGATTAGCATGGACCCATCAGGGTCTAATGTGGAAACGTCTTGCCGGGGTGAAAAAAACTACTCCGGTAGGAATAGAAAAACAAACAGTCCTGCCATATGCAGGATTTACCTTGGCTATCGGGCCGGAAAAGGTGTTTTGTTTTTTCATTTTAAAAGGCATGTAAAATAAAGTGATGAATGCCAATCTTTCTCTTTGCAAAGGTTTCTTATAATTTCCGAGAAATGCAAATATTTTTCGGATTAATTTGATTTATTATGGGAACTTGATCGTTAAATCCTCGGAATGTGCCTAATCTCTGTCTTATCCGACTGGCAACACTGGCCGATTAGAGAAATGCCATCCGGTTAATACGGAACTATGTTTCAAAGATAATGATTCATTTGTGAAACACGGAGACAGAAATGAGGGAAGTCTGTCAGGCTATACTACAGGCTGTTTTTAGTCCGCTGCCCGTTTGTTGAACAGGATATACCCGAAATGGAACATGAAACTGAATTGATTCTGTACCGGGGTATCGAAATAATTTAAACTGGCGCAGATTGGGCCTAACGGTGTGTGATAAACAAGAGCAACTTCTCCTATATAATGTTTGGTGTCGAACGGCTTTCCGTATACGGCCTCTCCGTTAAGTCCGCTTTTGAGCGCCTCATAAGGCAGAACGAGATAT
>Ga0210396_10000469_pt1 | contig 53944 bp, 48 predicted proteins | sample IncBWH17OmetaG_FD_155466 | JGI IMG/M metagenome (GOLD analysis project Ga0210396, IMG submission 155466) | Forest soil microbial communities from Barre Woods Harvard Forest LTER site, Petersham, Massachusetts, United States - Inc-BW-H-17-O ... | reverse complement strand
CGCGGCGCGGTAAGACATCGACAAACGCCAGCGCGGCGATGATCGCCGGCACGGCCACGACTGCGTGCAGCAGGCGTGAGCGCCTGCGGGCGCGAACGGCCGCACTCACATCACAGAGATTGATTCGACCCTCGACACCTGTTGCCATAGCTCACAGTGCCGCGGTTTCAGGAGACACGCCCAGATTGAGCTGTGCCCGCGTCATGAACACATCACAGATCCGCTCAAACTGCGAGCTGGCGCTCGACGCCTTTTAGGCCGCGCTGCCAACCGGGGCAGCCTACTTGGATGGCAGTTGGCCGGTGCTGGCAGGACGTAGGGCACGCTCCGTTGGAGCCCAGGTACGGTGGTCGTACGTCGCTGCCATGGGAGGGTGCTTATGCCAGACCCATTGCCCGGTCCTCGTCTACGCCAGGTGGCGCTGGTCGCACACGACTGCGAGAAGACCGCCACCGCTCTCCAGGAGACGTTTGGCTGGCCGGATCCGTTCCACGATTCGGGGGTCGGAGAGTTCGGGCTGATCAACGCCGTATTTCCCGTTGGGGACACCTTCGTGGAGGTGGTCTCTCCCGTACAACCCGACACCACCGCCGGGCGCTATCTCGCCCGTCGCGGATCCGACAGCGGCTACATGGCCATATTCCAGATGCCTTCGCTCGAAGAGGCCCGCCGGCGGGTGACCGATCTGGGAGTGCGCGTGGTGTGGAAGGTCGACCTCGACGACATCGCCGGCACCCACTTGCACCCCAAGGACATCCCGGGGGCGATCGTGTCCCTCGACTGGGCGTCGCCGACCAACTCGTGGCGATGGGCGGGACCGGCATGGACCGGAACGGCGCCCGATCACCCGGCGGGCGGCATCGCCGGCATAACGGTCGAGGTGGAAGAACCGGCCGTGGCCGCCCAGCGGTGGGCCCGGGTCCTTGGTCTCGACGCCGAGGTGGGCAGTGGGCTAGCCCTGGTCCGGCTGGACCCGGCCGGCCAATCCTTGAGGTTCGTCTCGGCGGTCGACGGCCGGGCCGAAGGCATTACCGAACTCTGGTTGACACCCGGCTTGCCGGGCCTGCCAAACGGTGACGGGCCGGTCGCCGAGATCGGCGGAGTGCGGTTCGCAGTGCGTGCGTCATGACGGCCCTCGACACGGGCACCGAGGATCTCTTGGCCGAAGTGGACGACGGCGTAGCTGTGATCACCATGAATCGGCCGTCTAGGCGCAACGCCTTCTCGAACGACATGGTCGAGGCGTTGGGACGCGTCCTGGCCCAGGTCGAACTCAGCGATGAGGTTGGGTGCGTGGTGCTGACTGGAGCGGGCGACGCCTTCTCGGCCGGGGGCGACGTGAAGGCAATGGCCGACCGGGGATCTTCAGGCGGGTCGTCGGTGCCGGTCGACGTGGCGATCCACCGGCAGCGTCTGAATCAGCAAGCGACCAGCGGGAAGCTGTGGCGGATGCCGAAACCGACCATCGCGCACATTCCCGGCCCGGCTGCCGGCGCCGGCCTGTCGCTCGCCTTGGCCTGCGATCTCAGGTACGCAGCCGAAACTGCCATCTTCACCACCGCCTTCGCCCGCGTTGCCTTCGCAGGCGACTACGGCGGAACCTGGTTCTTGACCAGACTGGTCGGCCCGGCGAAGGCCAAAGAGATGTACTACTTCTCGGAGCGGCTCACCGCCGATCAGGCCGAGAAGCTGGGTTTGGTCAACGCCGTCTTCCCGGCCGGCGAGCTCGAGAAAGAGGTGATGGACCGGGCCCGGAGGTTGGCCGAGGGTCCGTCGATTGCATACCGCTACATGAAAGAAAACCTCAACCGGGCGGTCCACGGCGGCCTCGAGGAATGCATGGACCTCGAGGCCACACACCACATCCATACGGGCCTGACGGAAGACCACTTGGAAGCGGCGCAGGCGTTCGTGGAGAAGAGGGACCTCCGGTTTCGCGGCCGCTGACGCTGTCGGGCCTGCAATGAAGGATGCTTGACAAGCCGCTCCGCCGGACCCAGCATCATGGCGGGACGACCATCTGTGGAATTCCGTGAACGCGGCGGCGGGGAATCACGTGAACGACGACAGCTCGCTTAGCAGCTTTGCCTTCGGGAAGCCAATGCGAAAGGCCATTGTCAGTGGAACTGTCTTTCTTGCACTCGTTGCGGCTTGCTCGCGTGGCGATGCAGCACACACAGCATTAAGCGACAGCGGGAAGACAAAGGAGGCGCCAGCTGCGGCTCCCGCACCTGACTTCCCAACCTTCTCCAAGCTGCCCGATGCGGCTACCGCACCTGATTTCGCAACAGTCTCCAAACTGATCAACGATGCAATTGCGGCAGACAGGCTGCCAGGTGCTGTGGTTGTGATCGGGCACGATGGCAACATCGCCTTCCACCAGGCTTATGGCTCGCGCAAGCTTGCAGGCGAACCCGGGTTAGATGGATTGCCTGCAGCTGCAGAGCCGATGACCGAGGACACGATCTTCGACTTGGCGTCGTTGACGAAGAGCCTGGCAACGGCGACGGTCGTGATGCAGCTTTACGAACAAGGCAAGGTTCGGTTCGACGATCCCGTGCAGCAGTACTTGCCTGACTTCAACGCGGCGAACGATCCTCGGCGTGCAAAGGTGACCGTTCGCATGTTGCTTACGCATACTTCAGGCGAAGCGGGGGATGTCGATCTGAAAGATCCGTGGGGTCTGGACGGAGCCGATAAAGCAGAAGGCATTCATCGTGCGCTCACCACGCCGCTTGAGTCGGGTCCCGCTGAGGTTTTCCGCTACTCCGATATCAACTTCATTCTGCTTGGCGCGCTGATCGAGAAGGTCACAGGCGAGGCCCTAGACGTTCACGTTCAGCGACACGTATTCGAGCCGCTTGGCATGCAAGACACCCTCTACCTTCCCCCGACTAAAGCATGTGGCCCGCACACGACGATAGGAGCCGCGATCGCCTGGGCTCCCGCGCCGCAAGGCCGGGTGCCGGACGCTTGTCCTGCGGGTACATGGAGCGCCGGTCTCTTGTCGCGCATCGCACCGACAGCGCGTGACGACGAGAGCAGGGCCGATCCGAGCAAGAATCCCGATCTTGATCACCTGCTTCGGGGCAGCGTGCAGGACACGACGGCGCGGCGCATGGGAGGAGTGGCCGGGCATGCCGGCGTGTTCTCGACGGCACACGATGTCAGCATCTATGCGCAGGCCTTGCTTGACCGGCTCGCAGGCCGTCCGAGCAAGTTTCCGCTGACGCAAGCGACGTGTGAGTTGATGACGACTCCGCAGCAGCCGGGACATACAGCTCAACAACTCGAAGCAGCGAACGACGCCGCCCGAAAAGCCGTCGCAAAGAGACCGAATCCAGCAGATCCGCTGCTCGCTCCGCGCTATCCGGCGATCACGGGGCAAAACCTGCGCGGCTTTGGCTGGGATATCGATACGGGCCAGTCCACGGCGCGAGGCATGGTCTTTCCCATCGGTAGCTTTGGCCATACAGGCTTCACCGGAACCTCGCTTTGGATAGACCCAGGCTCAGATACCTATGTAGTTCTGCTCGCGAACTCGATCCATACGCGAGGCAGTCCACCGATGTCGAATCTGCGAGGTGAGGTTGCGACGGCGACGGCACAGGCCCTGCGTCTTTAAAGCAGTTTTCGGCGTCACGGGGCTAACGTCTGAGCAGGCGGAGAGGCTCAGGGCCGCTCGAAGTGTTGGTAGTCGGGAGTCGTCCAGGAGCCAGCCCACCGCCAGCCGCGATCTGTGAAGATGTGCACGGCTGGGTCGCCGTTGTGTAAGAGTCCCGGGTCGGTGCGGCTGCGGTCCAGGTAGGCCGCCGCGTTCTGCGGTTCGAAATACCCGCTGGCGTAGAGGCACGGGTTGATAAGCGGATTGAGATCGATAGCCCGACCGTAAGCGTGTGGAGACCATTCGTTGGTTCCTGGGATGGTTCGGCAGTTGAACGCCGAAGTGTTGTTGTCCTCCATGGACAACTCATCGTTAGCGTCCGCGTAATGGTCGACCGTGCGGATCTTGTCGACGGGATAGCCCAATCGATAAAGCTGCTCGAAGATCGCGATGACCTCTTGCGCCAGGTCTTCGTGCACGATCAGCTCGCCGCGGTGGGTCTGGCCGTCGAAACCGAGGTAGTCGACGTCGACCCGTCGCAGCTGCCCCGGCTCGACGGGGCAACCCGGCCGCCAGGTCGTGCCGAGTTCGTCGGCGGTGACCGGCTGCACGGTCCCACTCGCAGGTGCTGGCAGCGCGCTGGCCGACGACGACGCGGCCGACGGTGACGGTGTAACAGCCGGTGATGGTGTGGCCGCAGGAGGCGGCAGCGCGGAAGTGCACTGCACCAGCACGACGCCCGCTGCGAGCATTTCCGCCAGCACGGCACCCCGCCGCTTGAAGGACGTCAATTGGGATGAGTCCTCACCGCTTGCTTCCATCGCTACAAGACCGCTGCAATAAGCTGTTTCGCCAGACAAGTGCGGTGCCAACGCTACCGCAGACAGAATTTCTTGTGCTGGCTACGGAGGTGGCTACAGCGCGAGCGATCGGCGAGCTCTTCACAGGGCTGACCTCGGCGACACCGCTCGCCCGGCCGCGCGTCGGTGGTTTGAGCTATCGGCGCGCCACGAGGCGGCTAGGCGGAACCGCGAATGGCACTCAATGGGGAGTTTGCTGGCGTTCAAACTTTAGGGCCGTGTTGCTGTCCGGGTACGGCGGAACCCGTAACCACCGGATCGGAGGTCGCGTGAAGCGCCCCGATCCACGATCTAACGATTCCTCTAGAACCCCTTGTGACCCTCGCGACGTTCTCAGGTATGCATGCATACGCGACTGGGATGGACGCATCACGAGATGCCTCGTCAATCCCTAAACGGAAACACCCAAAGCTAAGCTAGCTGCCGCGGCGGACTGACTTGATGATCTCGAGGCGTTCCTTGAGCAGTTCGTCGAGTTCCTCGATCGAGCGGCGTTCCCGCAGCATGTCCCAGGGGGTGCGCGGCACCTTGACCTTCTTGGGTTCGGCCGGGTCACCACCCTCGATCAGGATGCCCTCCATGCCGTTGCGGCACAGCCAGGTGCCGGGGATCTCAGCGTCGTCGGCGAAGGGGACCTCGAACTCCTCGCCGTTGTCGGTGCGGTACCGCGCTATCTGACGTGGCGCTAGGTCGTGGTTGCGGTCAGTCTCGTAGCTCACGGACCCGAGGCGACTGCCTCTCATGACGCGATCAGCCATTATTTACGCTCCGCTGACGCTCCATTTGATCGGCAGTAGCGCGCATCCGACCAGACAATCGAAGCAGATCGTGCTCGCCCACACCTTCGGGCAGGGTGTAGGCAAGTTGCCGTATCTCGACGGCGTAGTTGCGCAAGTCCTGGCGGAGCTGCGCCTCAAAGGTGGGCATGATTACTTCCTGTGGCAGGGATTTACTGAGACGCTCGGACTTTCCGTATAGCCAGGCTTGAAATCTGATGCCGTCCAGCTGTCTATCCGCGATGCACCTGGGGGTGTTTTTAGCGTCTCCCAACCGCGCCCGCCACCCTACTCCGCTGGCGGGCTAACTACTACGCGCCGCGCTATTCGTAGGACGGCCGGTGCAACATTCCGAAGGCGACCCCGGCCAGCTGCCCAAGCTGGAACGGGACACGACGGCTTCGCCTAGGCAAGCACAAGGTGTGACTACTCCACGGGCCAATCTCAGCGCCCAGTGCTGGCTTTCTCGGCGAGCGCAATGCGCTCAGGGCTGACGCACGAGAGGCCAAACCGTGCTGCGACATCTCCAGGGCCGAGGTCCTCGAGCACCCGGAAACCGGCGGCCGCGAGGAGTTCCGCTGTTTCGTGGGGTGTTGTCAGCGTTATAAATGGCTCACCGATCGCGGCCAAGGTGCGCAAAAAGGCCGCGACTTCGCTCCGCCACTCAGCATCTGACTCTGGAAGGCAATAACCTATCGCCGCCAAGCATGGTGGGAGACCCTTGAGTGTCTCGATGATGGCGTCGGTGGTCAGGTACTGAAGCACCCCAAGCCAATTCACGAATATCGGGCGTGCGAGATCAACGGGGGATGCCTGCAGGGCGTCTGTCACGGATTGCTCCTCGAAGTTGACCTCCGTCATGGTGAGCGCCTCGGGAGAAGGAACGCCAAGTTTTCTCAAGCGGTCCCGTTTCCATCCCTGCGTAGACGGATGGTCGAATTCATGCACTTCGATCGCCCCTGCCTGTCGCCAGGCGAAGGTGTCGAGGCCGGCCCCGAGAATCAGGTACTGCTCGGCCTTGCTCGCAGTAAGCCAGTCCTCCGAAAGCCGCGTTCGGGCCGCTATCCAGGTGGCGAGGTCCGCCGTGTGATCGCCCATCACTCCCCGTGCGAGCTCAAGGCTCGTCTCGGCGTCGGGACCAAGGAGCGGCCACGCCATCCAATCCTGGAGGAGCGCCCTCGGCCCATTTAGCAGAACGTGCCATGCCCTGGCAGTCGCGGTCAGCATCGCCGTGCGACTCGGCTCGGTTCTCACCGAGCAAACATACGTGTGCTCGATGCGGAGCAGAAGCCGATTGGGGCTGTAGCAACTTCACAAAACGGTTGTCCCTCGAGACTGGGTCAGAGGAGTTGTCGGGCGGTTGGATGTGCCTAGTCAATTCCTAAATGGGGTTACCGCCGACGTCGTAGGGCCTACTTTTTCGGCACCAGCGTCAGCTTGTGGGCAACTCGCCGGCCACGTGCTCACTCCACCCGTATTCGTCGATCGGGCCGATACCACACTCGCACTTGCGGTCTTCACAGTCCCGGATACCAACGGCCGGGAGTTGTCCACTCCGGGCCGGGCGGAGCCCCATCAGTCGGGCACATGTACTTGTCCGGAAACCTCATACACGCCGGTGGCAGCGGCTGATTTGGGCCGTCGAACGTCGGCAGGACGTGCAACCACCCGCGATCCTGGCACAGGAAGTAGTCGCCATCCGAACCACCACGCCGGACGGTGCCGTTAACGCACGGGTCGGCGTGCGCCACCGTCGGGACGCTGAGAAACCCCGAGACGATCACGGAGGCCACCGCGACGAGGACCGCCCTCATAACAGATTGACGCTAGTCCAAGCCGACCTGCACAGTGAACCGAATCGCAGAACCCCACGAGGTCAGGTGCTTGCCCGCTCGGCCTGCTCGGCGGACAGTCGCCCGCGATGCGCGGCGACCCGGAGCCGGTGGGCTAACTCAACGACGGGCACAGTCCGCGCCGACGCCAATGCTCCGTGCTGCCAATGACCCCACATTCATGAGCTGCCTAGGAAATTACTAGGGGGAACCACTTTCACCGACAAGTCCCTGTTCAGACTCGATAAGCGAGCGGCGTGTTACCCGACTGACTGGAGGCGCAACGCCCAACACCTGGCACAACAGCAGTAACTCAGGTTTGGGGCCTTGTTCCCAGAACATCATGGAAGAGCGCGTTGCGAAGGCCGCGTTCTCTTGGATCTACCAAATGAAAACCCATCTTGTTCATCACATAGGCGTATCCGATGCCGGTGTCTGGATCGGCGAACCCGAACGAGCCGCCAGCTCCCGGCGTTCCAAACGCCTTGGCCGACGAACCAAAGACGGCCATCTCAGGGTTGGGCTTACAAAACCCGAGCGAGAAAATCATGTCGACGTGTAACACCTTGTCGCGCAATCCGTTGGTCGGCGGTATCGCGGGCTCTTTCAGAGCGTCGAGGGTGCTCGGAGTCAACCCTATTTCCGAACCGCCAGTGGCGGCGCTTCCATACAGTTTGGCGATCGACCGCGCGGTGCCGGTGCCGTTGCCGGCGGGCATCTCGATTACCCGTAATTCGTCGCGGTTGAAGATCTCAGGATCCTTGATCCCTTTGGCGATGGTGAGGGACCGCGCTGTCAGGCCGAACGGATTGAACAATCCCAGCACCAAAGCCGGCGGCAAGGTGCGAAGGTGCAGTAGCAGCTTGGCTCGGGAAAAGACGTGCAACTGCGCCACCCGGTCCCGGTTCACCGAGGTCGGCAATCCGATGTAGAAATCTAAGCCGAGCGGTTCGGCGATCTCTTCGGCGAAGAACCGGCCAAGTGTGCGCCCCGCGGGGTCGGCTCGGCGGATCAGTTCACCTTCATACCAGCCCAGCGTGATGCCGTGGTAGCCGTGCCGTGTCCCCGGGGTCCACGCGGGGGCTTGGGCCGCGAGCTTGGCCGACATCCTCGGCGGCTCGGCCAAGTCATTTAGCGTCAGCGGCGGCTTAAGTGCGGACAGCCCGGCTTGGTGTGCCAGCAATTGCCGCACCGTGATCGCGTCCTTGCCGGCTTGCGCGAACCCCGGCCAGTAGTCGGCCACTTTGGCGTCATACGAGAGCAGTCCGCGCGAGACGGCCACTGCGACGGCCAACGAGGCAACGCCTTTCGTGGTGGAGAACACAGTGACGAGGGTGTCCTGCTCCCACGGCGCTTGGGTGATCCCGTTGCGGAATCCGCCCCACAGATCAACGACCTTGCGGCCATCCCGGTAGACAGCGAAAGCAGCGCCGACCTCCTGGCCGCTGCTCAGGTTGCGACGGAAGGCGTCGGCGACCTTCCCGTACCCCTCGTCGACGTCTCCGCCCATGAGATCGGGCGAGACCTTCACCTTTGAGACCATCTTTTGCTCCGTCGCCCGGGGATCGGGGGGTAGTCGCCGCTACCCCGCATGTAGCGGTGATGGTATTTGCGCCGCCATCGACAGGAGGCCGAAACGACGCATCACACCGAAGGGAATTACTTGGTCATGAAGCCGACCGGGCCGGCAAGGGGTCACTCCCTGGGGTGGTGGCACCGCGCCGGAATCCTCATCGCGTTAGGCTGAATCATGTCCGCGGACGGTCCGGTGACCGTGCTCAGCGAAGACGAGTGCTGGAGCCTTCTGTCCACCGTGTCATTGGGCCGATTGGTCACGATCATGGGCGGGCAGTCCGAAATCTTCCCGGTCAACTTCGTCACCCAGCGGCAGACGGTGCTCTTCCGAACTGCCCAGGGCACCAAGCTATACAGCGCTGTGATGAGCGACCAGGTGGCTTTCGAGGCCGACGACCACACGGCCGCCGAAGGGTGGAGCGTGATCATCCAGGGCAGGGCGCATCTGCTGTCGGCCCACGCCGAACTCCTGGACGCCGAGGAAGCGCCGTTGCTGTCGTGGCCCGCGACGTTGAAACCTCACTACGTACGGGTGATCGCCTTGGAGATCAGCGGCCGGCGCTTCAAGTTCGGTCCCGAACCGGCTCGCGAATCCACCTTCGCTTGATGACCCCGAGCGAGCGCCCCGGCTCCCGGAGGCGCCTAGGTAGTCACTACCGGTAGCTACCTAGGCAATCGATGGGAGCGCCGACAATCATCACCGAACCCCGGCTGAGGGATGTCGATCACGTATAACGTGGCGCGCTACATGTCCGGGATCGTCTGACTCACATACGTCTCCCATATGGCGATCTGGCCAGCCTCTTGCAAGACGGCCAGCATTTTTGGGGTCGTCCAGGAGCGCCTTCTGGACCGTGCCGTACTTCGCCCAGTCCTCGGTGGTAGAGAGCACGCCGATCGTGTTGGTCGCTGCCCCCCGATCATGGTCACCAGCACGGTCACGTTCTCGGCGCCGTGCTTGCGGGCGAGGTCACACGCCTTCTTGATTTGGATGGTCGTGAACCCGACGATGGTCATGGTGGAGCCTCCTTGATGCGTTGTGGCCGTCTCACCACTAGGCAATCCAGCACCCGATGCTGCTTATGACAACCATTTCTGCATCGCAATTTGCATTTCTGCAACACTTGACTAGGCTCCGCGAAATGGACTGCTGCGATGACGACACACTCGGTCGGGACACCAGGGGGAGGAAGGTGCCATGAAACAGCTCTGTGATGACCTCCGCCAATTCGCCATTGAGGTGCGCCAACTCGCCTTTTCCCTCAGCGGGGGCGTGGGAGAGCGGGAATGCCTGGATCTCAGTGAACGCATGTTCGCCGCGGTTGAGCAGGCCGAGGCCAGAATGGCCGCTAAATCCACCCCGCTCTTTACGGCTGAGCGTTAAATTCGGCTTTCACTATCGGGCTTGCCCCAGCACGCGGCTGAGGCGGGCTGCCCGCACGCAGTAACTGCCTAGGTGATTACTCGAGGGAACTACCGAAGGCTGAGGATTTAGGGTGTAGACAGTATCACCTCGTGAAGATCAGGTAGATGAAGTAAACGCAGTTCCCTAGGGCCAGCAGTCCGGACATCCACGCAAATACCTTGCTCCTGCGAGACACCACTGGGCGCTGGATCATGCCGACAGCCGACTCGGCACGACAGCCTCCGGTGCTTCACTTTGATTGGGCCGCGATGCGCGCAGTGCCACTGCCGACTGGGCATGCCGCTGACCGCCGCGATAATTCACGTAGTACTGATCGACTTCCTCTTGACGGAGGGGTTCGGAGAAGATGCTCACGTTGTGGCGGGGATCGCCTTCCCTGCGTGACTGGGCCAGCTTCACGGCCCCCTTGCGGAAATCCACCACGGCTGCGACAAGAGAGCCGCCCAGGGCCACACCGGCGACTGCGGCCCAACCACTTCGGTAGGCCAAAGTCACTACGAACAGCCCGAGCAGGGCGGACGCGAGAAGCAGAAATAGATACCCCATGTATGGGTATGAAACACGACTTTCGCAGCGGCCAACACGGCCTGTACTTTCGTGTCCCTTGTTGGTTAGACGGTTCATGCTTTTGATGATTCGCCGCCCAACCGGCATTCAGTAGAGGTCTTGATCTTGTGGGGCCACAAAGCTCCGTTGTGCCTATCACTGCCGGATGCTTTGGTGGCCGGTCGGCATCCCCAGTGGTGAACCGGCCGCTGGATCAGGACGTATGAGCCGCAATATTGGTGCCATATCTGTTGGCGTGCACGGGGGTCGGGCGATCGTCTCAGAAGCGGTGGCACCAGACGAGCAGTGTGCAAAGGCCTCGCATCATAAGGCTGTGGCGGTATTCGAGTGGATCGGTTGTCCCCAGTTCGAGGCATGCGAATCTGGCCAACAGGCTAGCCAGTGCGATGCGGCCTTCCAATCGGGCCAGCGGCGCCCCTACACAATGGTGGATGCCGTGGCCGAAGGCGAGGTGACTGTTGGGATTTCGGGAAATATCGAGCCGATCGGGGTCATGGAAACGCCCCGGGTCGTGATTGGCCGCCACCAGCGAGATCACCACGATATGGTTCTCGGGAATGTCAGACTCACCGATGCGGATCGGGGCGGTAGTGAACCGGAAGACGGTGATGTTGGCCGGTCCGTCGAAGCGCAGTAGCTCCTCGACCGCGCCGGGCAACAGAGAGGTGTCAGCCCGCAAGACTGCCAGCTGGGACGGGTTGCGTAACAACGCCAGAACGCCGTTACCGATCAGGTTAACGGTGGTGTCATATCCCGCGACGATAAGCAGGTAGGCGGTGGCCAGCAGCTCGGTCTCGGAGAGTCGGTCGCCGTCACTGCTTGCTTCGATCAACGCGCTTATCAGGTCATCACACGGTTGGCGGCGTTTCTCGGCGAACAGATCGGTCAGCATGCCGGTCAGGCCGGTGGACGCGGCGAGCATCTCCGGGCCAGTGGGCTGGTTGAGGTAAGGATCCAGCAAAGTTAAGAATTGATCGCGAAAGCCGGCGGGCACCCCGAGCAACTCACCGATCACCCGGCCCGGAAGCGGGGCGCGCTTATCGGTCCGGCGATCTGGTGGCCCGCACTCAGGGCAGGCTCAAAGCACCCTGTCCGACAACAGCTTCGACATCTCGGTGGCCTTCTCCAGCGTAAGCCCGTGTAGCACCTAGTTGGTGTGTGCGGAGTTCCAGTTGGTGCCGGGTTCGTACAGCAGCGGCTCGGAGGTGGCACCAGCCAGAATGAGCCTGTTCCCGTACTGGTGCCACAATTTCGGCCAATCGCGCACGGTGGCAATGGAATACGATATGGAACGTGTCGTCGCGCTGGATCGGCTCCGGCTCGAAGGATCACACGGGAGCTTCTGAGCCGCTTGCCGCCATCCGGTACATGGCGCGACTGTACTCTTGCACCATGTACGACGCCGACAAAGGGATCCGGACGGGCTATTGCTACGACGATATGATCCCCCGCCCGCTCAGGCATACCCAGCAGGGCGTCTCGAAGGCCCTGCAAAGGGTTGCTGAAGGCAGGCTCGGTAGAGATCCTCGGGGCTGATCTGAATGCTGAAGCTTGAGACCGCCGCACAATACGCACGCGGGTGTGAACAAATTCCCGGCTTCTTTTACGTAGCGGACTTCATGCTGTTCGACTTCATCCTGGCCCACCAGCTAGACAGCGGCGTCGCCGGAGACATGTTGGAGATCGGGGTCTTTCGGGGTAAATCAGCCATACTGATGGGCTGCGGGCTGCGCCCTGATGAGCGACTCATCGCGTGCGATCTGTTTGAAGAGGTGATGTCGCACGAAGACCTTAGCGTCAAGCACCGGACAACGTATGGCGGTCTGGATGTCGCAGAGTTCTACCGCCACTGGGATCGCTATCACGGCCGACGACGACTCGACGTCAGAATCTGTGACTCAGCGCAGTTAACCGAGCTACCGCCCTTGCGCTTCACTCACATCGACGGCTGCCACAACTATCAGTGCGTCAGGGGCGACATCACGCTGGCAGCCAAGCACACGGGCCCACGGGGCGTGATCAGCCTGGATGATTATCGGATCGCAGAAGAACCAGGCGTCACGGCGGCAATCTCTGAGGCTGTCGCCGCCGGTGAGCTTTTTCCATTCTGCGCGTCAGACATGAAGCTATATGCCGCCACGAACAGAGATGATCAAGCACATTGGGCTGCCGTTTTGAAAACGATCCCCGGGGTAAATGTGTTTCCGTTTCCGGACTATGAAGTGGTAACGGTGGCCGCACAGGTGAGCCATCCCACCGTGCTCGCAAATCTGATGTTTTGTATGCCCGCCCATCACGGCAGCGCTGGGCGTCGAGGTCAGCCTTGACACCGCCGCTGCGCTTTCCGGGTGTGAACCGATCGATTTGACCGTGATCGCCCCCGGCTCGTGGTTGATGACTGTCTAACCCGGCAGCGCAGGCCGGGGCCTACAAATCCTGCCCGGTTTCTAGCAGCCTTAGCGGGTGCAGACCGTCCACCGCGCCGACGAACGGCGGGTGGACGCTGTAGCCGAGCATGCGGCGAATGTCATCGGAGACCGTTCGGGCGATTTCGCGCGATACCGACAAGGTGAAGGCCTCCATCGGTCGCAGCCACGGTTGGCAGTATTGGGCGGTGACGGCAAGACGCTCGCGGGTGGTGTTGTTGGCGCCTCCACCATGCCAAAGGGTGCCCACGAAGAAGACGCACGAGCCAGCGGGCATAACAACAGGTAGCGCGTGATCGTCTGGGCTCGGCCGACGCTTGCCCCAGCGGTGGCTGCCGGGTATGAGCACCGTGGCGCCATTGTCGGCGGTGAAGTCGTCGATCGCCCAGATCGTCGCCGCCGCCAACGGTGCCCGTGGGCGCGGAATCGGGTAGAACCCGTCGTCATGGTGAGCCAGCTGCGCGGTCTCGCCGGGCTGAATGTTGATGGCCTGCAATGCCGAAAGCAGGTAGTTGGGCATCAATAACCGATCGAGCACCGCCAGCACCCGTGGATTATCGACAAGCCGGTCGCACAAGCGCGTCCTGCTCAGCACGCTGTAGATGCGCTGGGTGCGCCGGCCCTCGAAAGAGTTGCGCCCGGTGTGTCCCAGCCAAGGACGCACGACCTCACGGATTTGCCGGCACTGCTCGGTACTGAGCAGGCTTTCCCAAATGACGTAGCCGTCGCGGTCGAGAGCCGCCAAGTCAGCCTCGACCATCGCGCTGTCGACCGAGCTTCCGCTGCTTGCCGTCCGCTTGTATCGATGCGCCAGATCGCCCCTGAGGTCCTCCAGCGTTGTGGCGGACTCGTCGTCGATGTTCATTGGCACTCGTCCTTACCCCGCTAGCACACCGCGACGTCCAGCAGCCAGCCCTACGCAGCGACGGCTCCTGGGATCGTCTTCCACTGCCCACATTAAAGCGAGTTCGACTTATCCCACACCCGAATCGCGTCGGAACGGTGGAACGAACCCAGCAATCTCGGTTAATAGCCTGCCTCGATCGCCTCGACTTTTGCGGCGGCGTCGGGTCCGCATATGCGCTGAAGGTCGATTCTGCCAGCGGAGAGTAGATCGTCGATGCGGCCCTTGAGGTCCCCGGAGGCGAGATGGGCGTAGAGGTTCGCGCCAGGGCACGAAGTTTGGGCCAGGTCCCGATGGCCGGCCAGGGTGTTGGTCGCGATGTGAAACGTTTGGACTGCCCATGCGAACGCGAGTGCGGCCCCTTGCAGTTGGGCTTCCGACACGACTTCTTGGTCGAAGTCTCCCTCGCAGAGGACCAGGAAGTGTCCTGTCGTGTCGTAGTCCGTTGCGGTATCGCCGGCGATCTGCGGCGTGCGCAGTTCGTAGATGTTGCCGTTGCGGTCGACGCCGACGTGATACGCGATATCGACCCATCCCTTTTGGTCTTGGTGGTAGCGCTGGTCCTGGCGAAGGCGGCCTGGGGCGTTGCGGTTGTCGCCGAGAACGACGGCCTCGTGGTGGAGGGTCATGCGGGTGATGGTGTGGTACCTCCCACCGGGGCGCGCAGGTCGGGCACCCCAGGCGTCTCGGCATAGCAGCAGAGCCGAACTGTTTGAAGCGGGTAGGGGCGAGGAAAAGGTCTCGGCTGGTGTCGTCGTCAGGCTGGCGTTGGTGGGCAACGGCGCGGTGGGACCAGGAGTTGGCGATGGCTTCAGGCTGGTTGCGGGATCGGGCGCAGAGCGCACTACGGCTCTGTTTGAGCAGGCGCTGACGGTGGTCGCTAAGCCGACGCTACCGGCCAACTGGAGTAATTGGCGGCGGCTGACGAAGTTCGGGTCTTCGTCGCGTCGGTCGGATCGGCGTGCTTCCATGGACGTCACGATAACGATCTAGTCGTCCAAAGCGGGGCTGCTTTGCCGGTGCTCCCTCAAGAAACGCTCTTGTTCGGGAGCGTGCCTAATTACTTGACAGCGTTTCCGGCGTCGACGGGCAAGGTGATACCGGTGATATAGCGTCCCGAGCGCCCGCAGAGACAGACCATCGCGTCGCTGATGTCGCTCGATTCGATAAGGGCAACCGGCAGCAGGTTTTTGAGTGCGACTTGGTATTCAGGCGCATCCGCATTTAGCTGGGCGACCGATTGGTCATCGGAGTCGCCACCCCGGTCGGATGCACGGTATTGACGCGAATGTTCTTCTCCCCAAGCGTGTTGGCGTAATACCGCATCAAACCCACGACGCCTTCTTTGGCAGCGACGTAGCCGGAGCCACCGTGACTTTTCATGGCGAACCGCGCGGGCATGCCCGAATGGCGGCGGTTGAGCTGATTATGACGATGGCTCCGCGGTCGCCATGTTGGAGGAGGGTGGGTAGCGCCGCTTCGACGGTGTAGTACACACCCTTGAGCATCACGTCGACCGCGTCGTCGAAGGCTGAGATGTCCTGAGCCTGAGTGCCCACGAGCGGCATGATGCCAGCGTTGGCCAGCACGAAGTCGATTTTGCCCAGTTCCGATGCACCATCGCACACAACGGCTTTGAGCCTCTCAAAGTCTCGGACATCGGCCTGTGCCGCCACGATGCGGCGGCCGGTCTTCTCGACAAGATTGACAGTTTCTTCCAGGTCATGGGGGGTGGCCATTGGGTAGTCAACACTGTCGATTTGCTGGCAGATGTCGATAGCGATGATGTCGGCACCTTCTTCGGCAAAGCGGACAGCATGTGAACGACCCTGTCCGCGCGCAGCACCGGTGATTAAAGCGACCTTGCCCTCGAATTCGGCAGTCACCGGTTTGTCCGCAAGATGATGTTGTTAGCCATTCCACCGACGCTAGGATCGACCGACTCGTTGCGACTAGCCGTCGCACGCGGGCTTGTGGCCACATTGCGTCGACGCCGATTGGCCAGTCAATGGAGCCTGTTGCTCCGGCGGCAGGTTGTGAATGCTGTGGATGGCGAGCAAAGTGCCCGGGTTTGTGTCGCAGTGGCTATGGTACTTCGACTAGCCATGCGAACACTTGTCGTGCCTGCGGCCTTGGCCGCCTCAACTGGCTTGGCAGCGCCGGCACACGTCGATCCCAGCCCGGAGGCGGGCTTCCTGGCTGGGATCGACAAGGCCAGCATCAGCTACCACAGCGGACCTGAAGCCATTGCGGCCGCCCGACAGGTGTGCGACTGGATAAACCAGGGTCAGCCGTGAAGCGATGTCATCAAGAGCGTTTCGGCGGGCAATCCGGGATTCACGATGTCCGGCGCCGCCGAGTTCCCGACGCTCGCCGAAGGTGCTTACTGTTCGGCCAGGCTTGCCGTTACTCACCGCGACTGCGTTGATGCCGTGCTAGAACCGCTATGTGGAACGTGTCGTTCCCGCACGCCATCGCCGACGCGGCTTCGCCGTGCTGGCCCTGGTGGTTCTCGCCATGGTCGCGGTCCTTGTCGTGCGGGGGCGGCAGTGGACCGACAATCGGCGGTCGGCGCCGTCGCCGACCTGGAAACCGGCGCCGACATCGACCGTCGCTGGCACCCCTCGGTTCGACGCAGCCCGGGCGCAGCTGGCGGCATTGCCCGTCAAGGGCTGGGACCCCCGTCTGGACTTCGAGCGGTCCCGGTTTGGCCAAGCCTGGAGCGATGACGTCAACGTCGAGCTCGGTCACAACGGGTGCAACACGCGTGACGATATCCTTCGCCGCGACTTGACCAACGTTGTCGTGCGGCCTGGTACCTGCTACGTGCAAAGCGGAACGTTGCACGACCCGTACACCGGCACGACCATCGACTTCGTCCGCGGTCCGAACACCTCGGACAGCGTGCAGATCGACCACGTCGTCTCTCTGGCGGACGCCTGGTACAAGGGCGCGCGATCCTGGGATCCGCAGCGACGGCAGGACTTCGCGAACGATCCGCGCGACCTGCTCGCCGTGAGCCCGAAAGCCAACTTCGACAAGGCCTTTCGCGATGCCGCCTCATGGTTGCCACCGAATGCGGTGTTCCGCTGCGACTTCGTGGCACGGCAGATAGACGTCAAGACCGCATACGGGTTGGGGGCCTCGGCCAAAGAGAAACAGGCGATGGCCGATGTGCTCGCGCGATGCTAGGCGATATTTCTGTCTGGTCGCTAGGTCCAATCCGCGAAGCGGTGTAAGCAATATCGGCATACTCTTGCGTCGGCCAGCGCCGTCTCCGCGCAGTCCTGGTGGCGACGCCGCCACCTCCCGCGGCTTGGACGCCGCAATCTCCGGCGGCCCCACCGCGGTCGCCGACCCAGCTGTTAGCTGGCTTATACGTCGTAGTAGAGCGCGAACTCGTACGGGGTCACCCGGAGGTTGAACGGCGCAATCTCGTAGTCGCGCTTGTAGTTGATCCACGTCTCGATCAGGTCAGGCGTGAAAACTCCTCCCGCGGTGAGGTATTCGCTGTCTTCCTCCAGACGGTCGATCACCGCGGACAGCTGGGTAGGAGCCTGCACGATTTCCGCGGCCTCCTCTGGCGGCAGCTCGTAGAGGTCCTTGTCGACCGGGGGAGGCGGCTCGATCTGGTTCTTGATGCCGTCCAGCCCGGCCATCAACATGGCCGCGAACGATAGGTATGGGTTGCCCGACGAATCGGGGCAACGGAACTCCAGCCGCTTGGCCTTCGGGTTGCTGCCGGTGATCGGGATGCGCACGCAAGCCGAGCGGTTGCGCTGGCTGTAGACCAGGTTGATCGGGGCTTCGAAACCGGGAACCAGACGCTTGTAGGAATTGACCGTCGGGTTGGTGAACGCCAGCAGCGAGGGCGCGTGGTACAGCAAACCGCCGATGTAGTGGCGGGCGGTGTCCGACAGGCCGGCGTAGCCCGTCTCGTCATACATCAGCGGGACGCCGTCCTGCCACAGGGACTGGTGGCAGTGCATCCCGGAGCCATTGTCGCCGAACAGCGGCTTGGGCATGAATGTCACGGTCTTGCCGGACTGCCATGCGGTTTGCTTGACGATGTATTTGTACATCTGATGGTCGTCAGCGGCGTGCAGCAAAGTGTTGAACTTGTAGTTGATCTCGGTCTGCCCGCCGCTGCCCACTTCGTGGTGGCCCTTCTCCAGAGAAAAGCCGGCGTTGGTCAGGTTGGTGAGAATCCTGTCGCGCAGGTCGACGTAGTGGTCGGTGGGGGCGACGGGGAAGTAGCCGCCCTTGGGGCGCACCTTGTAGCCGAGATTGGGGCTGCCGTCGGACTCGGTCTCTTCTCCGGTGTTCCACCACCCGGATGTCGCGTCCACCTTGTAGAACGAGGTGTTGATGCGCGAGTCGAAGTTCACCTTGTCGAAGATGTAGAACTCGGCTTCTGGGCCAAAGTAGGCGGTGTCCGCAATGCCCGAGCTGATCAGGTAGCTCTCGGCCTTGCGGGCGACGTTGCGGGGGTCGCGCGAGTACAACTCGAGGGTGAACGGGTCGTGCACGAAGAAGTTCACGTTCAGCGTCTTGGCGTCGCGGAAAGGGTCAATGGTCGCGGTTTCCGGATCCGGCAGCAGCAGCATGTCGGACTCGTGGATCGATTGGAACCCGCGAATCGAGGAGCCGTCAAAGGCCAGGCCTTCCTCGAACACGTTCTCGTCGAAGACGTAAATCGGAATTGTGAAGTGCTGCATGGTGCCGGGCAAATCACAGAACCGGACGTCGACATACTCAATGTCCTCGTCCTTGGCGAGTTTGAAGATGTCGTCGGGTGTCTTTTCGGACACAGAATGCTCCTTTGCTTGGTTATCCGCGGTCTGACGGCGGACCCCAGCCCGCCGTGATCCTGTTCGCGACCGTACGCGGTGCGCTCCAATTCAGCAGTGGCGCGAGGGTTTTCAATACGCCTCAACTATTTCGTCTGCGTGACGAATTCGAGTCGAACCTGTTGCGGCCGAAAGACGCGGCTTCGATTAGGACGCAGTAGGCGACTCCGCTTGCGGGACATCGGTGTTGACTTCCCTTCATCCGCCCTCCTCCGGTGGCACTATCCGGCATTGTGGCCGATAGTCGTATGAACGAGATATGAACGAGTGAACGTAGGTGTCAGCACAGTGGGATATGTCGCACAACGCACAGCCACGGCTGAATCATGAAGACGATGTCATCGATTCCCCGCCTTGAGCTAAGGCCGGACCATACCGAGCGCACGGAACAACCCGGTTCTCCCCAAATGCGCGAGATCATGCATCGCGAAATCATCGTCAGCGGTGACGACCCGCTGTCGAGGACGATCGCCGAGGAGCTCAGGGGCGCCGGCGCGCGGATAATCAAGATCAACACCGCCGCCGATCTCCTTGGCGCTGGTGTACATCGCGCGCGGGCCGTCGTCTGCGCCGGGCCCAACGACGCGGTAAATCTTGAAATCGCTTTGTTGGCAAGGCAATACAGCCCGAATGTCCGCGTGGTGGCACGTCTGGCCAACGACGTGCTGCGCGAAGCGGTGGCCGCCGTTAACGGCCCCGGGGCGATCTTGGACGTCGCCGAGCTCGCGACACCATCCCTCGTCGAGGCGGTTCTGTCACGTAACGCGCACCAGTTCGACACGGCCGGTATCGAATTCGTTGTCTGGGGAGCCGAGGCCCCGTACGATGGGACTCTGCGCGAGATCTACGCCGACCTGGCACCGGTGGCGGTGGTCCACGGCAAGAATTCACCTGCCCCCGGCGAGGTGGTCCCGTGTCCGGGACGGGATCTGAAGGTCTACACCGGCGACTGGACCTCGATGATCGGCGTCAAAGACGAAATGGCAGCCCGCGGGATCACGGTGCCTCCCCCGACCGCGACGCGCTCTCGCCACTCGCGGGTGCGACGCGCAATAGATGCCGCGCGCGCCATGCGCGACGACGTGAGCCCGATGCTTTTTCCCTCGTTGGCATTCGCGCTGCTTCTGATTGTCGTGTCAACGGTAGTTGTGCGGTTGGCCTATCAGAACCCGCGGCTGTCGTGGCTCGACGCGTTGTACTTCACCTCCGAGACGATCACGACCGTGGGGTACGGGGAATTCTCCTTTGCGCAACAAAACGCTTGGCTACGACTGTTCGCCATCGCGTTGATGTTCTCCGGCGTGACCATTACCGCGATCCTCGTCGCGTTCCTTGCGGACCTGCTGCTGTCGCGGCGCTTCGTCCAATTGGCCGGACTCCGACGGGCGCGCCACATGCGCGACCACGTCGTTGTCGTCGGACTGGGTTCAGTCGGGATCCGCGTCGTGAGTGATCTGACCGCTGCCGGATACGACGTCCTGGTCATTGAGGACGACGAGAGCAACCGCTTCCTGCCGACCTTGGCCGAACTCGACGTGCCGGTGATTTTCGGAGACTCGACGATGCGCCAGACGCTGGAATCAGCACGCGTCGATCGCGCCCGCGGAGTGGCGGTGGTGAACGACAACGACATGGAGAACATCGAGACCGGGATCGTGCTGCTTGAAATCTTGGGATCCGATACGAAGGTACCGATTGTCATGCGCGTTCAAGGCCGCGCGCTGGGCGCCGCGGTGCATCAGCGGTTCGGCTTCGAAAACGTGCGGTCGATCGTCGACCTGGCAGCGCCCTGGTTCATCGGGGCCGCGATGGGCCTGCAGGTGCTGGGGACGTTTTGGGTGGGGCAGCGCTCCTTCATGGTCGGCGCAATGCTTGTGGCGGCGGGCAGCGAGCTGGATGGGCTGCGAATGGTGGATCTATCAACACAAACGCGGGTCATCGCGATCACTCGGCCGGAAGGTCCGGTCAGCTTACGCCCCCGCCGCGATGCCCGACTGAAAGCCGGCGACACCGCGTACCTCATCGGCCCTTACCGCGAGCTGATCGCGACGCTGCGCAAAGGCCAGCCTCCACCGCTGACGGCGATCGACGGTGGGCGCTCGGCGGCACTGGCGGCGGCGCGTTCGTTGCACGCGCCACAAACGCGCCGGCCAATATGGGCGCAAGACACCGAGGTTTGACGGACTGACCGCAGAAGGGCTAGCCGTCGACGCAACCACGCACGATTCCCGGCAGCTGCACGGCAGGGTGAGTGAGTTAGCTTGCGCCGCAGGGTGCTCAGTTTCCATTGCCTACACCCAGGCGCTGGGTAGCCAGTGCTGTTAGTCCCGTCATGAGGCCGATGGCTGTGGCTTTTGCTAAGCGGACGTGGGCGGGTTCGCACCTTCAGTTCATCAGCCCATAGCAAGCACGTAATCGACAGCTTTGCCGCCGTCGAGTGAAATGAGAACGGCGAATCCCCCTACCGCCCGACTCAGCAGAGGAGTAAGGCCATGCACGCCTTGGCGACACCAGGAGCCGCGACCACATCAGCACCGCCACCAAGCCGCACTCCCGCAGCAACGCAGCAACCCCGCCGCTGGGGATGGGTCGGGCGCGGAGTGCGGCTGGTCACCATCGCGGCCGCCGCGACGGCGGCAATCGTCCTGAACACCGCCGTCAACCGACCGGCGGTGACACTGACCTGGGCCGACGGGATCGACTTGGGGCCGGGCATCTCAGTCACCCCCGCGCCGAGCTGGGCAGTCGGAAACCAGGGTCCAGGCTGGGTGTGGCTCCACAACGCCTTCTCCACCGCGGAAATGGAAATCAAGGTCAAACCTTCCAACGGGACGGACCCCGTCGCCGTGCTGGAAGGCGACATCAATAACTTGAGCAACGTGTCGACGACAGGTCTGACCAACGTCAGGCAGTTGGGCGCGCCCAACCCGATACCGCTGCAGGGCCCAAACTTTCAGCAGCAAGCCACCGTCAGCTACAACGCTGATGGGACATCACGGAGCGGCCCGCTTGCCGTCCAGGGCTGGTTTGTCGAGCTGCTAAGCCCCTCGACCCACCAGTCGGCCTTCGTGGTGTTCGCCCAAAACAGCGACGCGTCTGTTAAAGCTGACGGCGACGCCCAAGCGATGCTCGACTCGTTGCAGTAACAGGAGGAGGCGCGCACGCCGATCGAGTCCCATCAAGCGTTGATGTTGACCTTTAATTCGCGTGGATAGAGTCGCCATACCGCATACGGGTGGCTGTCCATCGCTGCCTGTAGCGCGGCAAGCTCGCTCTGGAACTGCAACATCGCCGCCCTAGCACGGTAGTCAAGCGCGGTGCGATTGAAGTCGTCCATCAGCGCGCGCCGGTGGACGTTCAGGTTGTAGTTTGCGTTGACCAGCCGCTGGTAAACATCCAATGGCTCGCGCTGGAAATCCTCGTACACCCGCGCCGGCTGGCGGTGCGTCCAAAGCTGATAGTCCCACATGCAACTGCCGAGGATCTCGTGCTGCACGGTCACCAAGTAGAGCTGGCTCGCCAGCAACCTCGCTAATTTGTTCCAGGTGACGTCGTTGGGGCCTACGCCCACGCCGTTGGGAACGCGCGCGTTAAGCTCCTCGAGCCAGGCCAGCGTCTCGGCGTCGTCGTGTACGGCGCTCGCGCCTGTGGCGGCGTTCGGCGGGAAGTAAATCCGCAGATAGTTGCATACGAAGCGGTGCATTACATCGAACAGCGCTTCTAGGTTCTCCTGCGTGGGCGTGTCGAAGCCGGCGCCGCGCACACCACGCGCAGTGCCGTCGGCCTCGGGGTCATTGACGAGGTGTGGGTAGGTGAGGTAGCTATCGTCAAATAGCCGGCACATGCCTTCGAAGGTGAAGCTGAAGATGGTCTCGAAGTCGCCACCGCGCACCATCTGCCCGCGGGTGACCATGTCGTTGCTCTGCTCCGTGGCGTAGATGTAGGGCCACAGCAGCCTGTACAGCGGGTGACTGGCCGAGAGGCGATTGCGCGTCGCGATGCTCACCTGCGCGGCGCCAGCTAAGTGCACCCAGTTGAAGTGGCGCACGAGCGAGAGGTATGTCGACGCGGCGCACAGCGCGATCTTGCAGGCCTGGTCCCATTGTGGATCGGTTGGCTCGATCGAGCCCAGCGCGCATTCGACGCGATGGGCCTGCAGCGAACGACCCAGTCGATCTTTGCGGAACAACACGCGCGAACCGATCTTCAGTAGCCCGCGGTGGTGCTCGTAGTTGTTGAGCATGCGCAGGTCCCAGACCCAGGTGGCGTCGTCGTCGCGCGTGGTGTAGCAGGCGTAGGGGCCCCGCACTGCAAGCGAGCCGAGGTCTGGACTGCCCAGATACTCGGCCGGCAATTCGGGCGCACGGAACCGGGTGCGACGCAACCCGGTGAAAGCGCGCTTCAACGCCACCTGAGGGTCGGCGTCGATTGGTGGCAGGCCCGGCTGCATGGGTGAAAAAATGGTGTAGAGCCAGACCTGAAATCGATAGAACATGGAGGGCCCCGGCGCCCGTTCATCGTGTGGGATGTTGGCGCGCGGACAAACCATCACGTTGCGTAGCGGCACTTCGGGAATCGCCTCGATCATCGGCTTCGGTTCGATGACGCGCCGCTTGCTCGGTGGCTCCGGGATGTTGAGCGGCTTAGCGAAGAGGAATTTCACCCAGGCTATTAGGTCCCAAAGCCCGCGCCGCAGAAACCACATCAGCATTCCGCGCTCCCTAAGATTCAGGCATGCCGGTAGGCGTCGCCGCGCCACGGGTCATGCTTCAATTCGGCGTCGCTGGCGCGTAGCGGATGGCGCTCGGGACTCAGCTGTGGCCCTTCGTCCCAAGGCTCGAAAGCGTTCTTGATGTTGGCTAGCCCGCTGTCCGCGAGCTCGGGGTGATGCCGCAGGATCACGGTCTTCAAGTCGCTTCGGTCGATCCAGCGCAGGCCTTCCCAGGTGTAGACGTCCTCGTTGAAGGAGTCGGTGTAGAAACGATCAGCCTGCAGCCGGCGGCTGGCGTTGAGGATGAAGATCTGAAACATCGTCTCGCCGAAACCGAAGCCGGTGGGCCGGTGGCCTTCGGCCAGCGTGCCGATCATCAGGTCGAGCTTCTCGACGTCTTCCGGGGCGTTGCCGTAAACCGACTTCAGGTTCTTCCGGACATCCGCGTCGTTGGTCAGATCGTCAAAGCTCTGAATCGGATTCAGCCCCAGCTGGCGACGGAACTCGTTATAGCGCGGCACGCCGCGTTCCCGCGCGCGCAGGATATCCACGGTGCCCATGTCGAAGAACGGATTGCCCGGGATACTGAGCTCCTGCATGAAGCGCGGAAAGTTGTTGAGCACCAGGGCGCCGGGCTGCTGGTTGCCGAACGAATAGAACAGGTCCGACATCGCGTGACTTTGCGTGATGTCGACAGAGCCGCGCTGGCGCGTCGCCGGGAAGGCCACCTCCTGCGCGATGCCCTCCTGGCCGCGGCGGCGCAGCTGCAGTGTCTCGGGCAGCATCGAATGCAGGCGGTAGACCTCAACAAATTCCTCGGACAGCCCGAACGCGCAGCCGTGCTTGTTGATCGGGTTCCCGACGATGCCGCCGATCTCGGCGTTGCGCACCTTCACCTCGGACAGTGTTTTGCGCGCCTTGCCCTTGCGCAGTGCGAATGTCAGCAAGCCGTACCAATTCACGTTCAGTCCCGTGTCGAGCGCCTGGTTGGGCAGAATGCCCGGGGTCCATTCGATGGAGTGGATCTTGGCCATTACCGCGGCGTTGATCAGCCGCGCGACATTGAAGAGGCGGTTGTCGTCCCAGTCGGGGTAGGCCTCGTGCAACATGTCGCAGATGGCGTTGTGCTCGCGCACAAAAAGGGTGTGCAGCATCGAAAGACCCACCCACCAGTTGCGCCGGAAGCCGGTGTCCTCCACCCCCGCACCGTCCACCGGCAGCGTGCCGTCGCTGTTCAACCGCATCTTGCCGAGCCGGAAGGTGCGCAGACGGTCCTGTGTGGCCTGGTCGCTGCCGTAAATCTGCGAGCCGTCCCACCAGTGAGTGACCTCGTTGATCGAGCTCGTAGCGGCGGGCTCCCCGGCACCGATGCGCGTCGGGTCAGGCTGGGTCCTGCCGATGAACATTTTGCTCTGCTGGTAGCGGCTGCACGCCGGGTCGTCCTGCGGCAACGGCACCTCGATCACGTCTTCGAACAGGATCTCGCCGTGGTTGATCCAGTCGCCGTTCATGAACTGGATCCACGATGCGGCCAGCAGGTTGAGAAAGGGCACCTCGGTCATCACTGGTTGGCCATCGGAATTGCTCGGGCGCGTTAGCAGTCGTCGGCTGATCTCGCGCGGGTTCGGCGCGAGTAATAGCGCGGTCTCGGGGCGGATGGCTGAGAGCTCGACGTTGCGCAAAAAGCGCGTGCCGGCGGCGCCTTCCTTGGGATCGGCGAGGTTGTTCCAGCTTCCGTCGGCGGTGCGGAAACTCGTGACGCCCTCGGGTGGTTCCTGGCCCGGGTCCTGGAAGCCGACGAGCGTCCCGGCCGGGTAGCTGTTATCCAAGTTGTGGGCGTTCAGCTGCTCGCGCATATAGGCCAGCGTCAGGACTTCCAGCGCCAGCGGGCGGTGGTACCAGTTGGTCCAGACCCTGGCACGATAGCCGGCGATCAGGCCCAACAGCTCGGTGATGCACTCCATCAACACCGTCGCCACTACTCCCAGCAACTCGCCCAAGAAGAGGCGGAGTCGCTTGAAGTGGCCGTGCCCCGGCCCGGTCGGCAGCGGTGGGGGTAGCGCGCCTTTGCGCAACAAGGGAGGCGCGAGCAACTCGTTGCGATCGAAGTAGTGCAGTGCGGGTACGTGCACGTCCACACCGGCGGTCTTGTTGGCCTGCGCGACGGCGAGCATTTCCCGCCAATCGCTGCGCTGGCTGTCAGCCAGCAGTGCCGCGGTGTAGTGCTGCACGGCCGCGGCGTAATTCTGAAGCTGAAAGCTGGCCAGGCCCGCCAGCGCGTGCAGTTCGCCGGTGGGCTCCGCGGCGAGATCCGCTTCCAGCAACTTTAGGGCGAGTGCGTACTCGCGCCGTTCCAGGGCTTCCAATGCCTTGGAGGAAGACACACGGAGCTCCTTGCGTGGCAGAAACTCGACATTGAAAACGTACTCGTATAGGAAGTTAAGGGGGCGTCAATTTCGCAATTCTCCAACGGGAAACCTGATCATCATCAATTCCCGTGTCTGCATTATCATTGGTGATATAGCGCCCGCGTTAATCTCGAGAAGCCCGTGCAAGCCGACCGTATAGAGGACAGGTCGCGCGCAACCTGGTGACCGGGCGACCTAGCAGAAGCGATGGCTTCCTCGGCGGCCACGCGCGGTCGATAGCCGTTCTTTCGCGGCTGGGGAGATCTAGGGTTGGTGCAGCGGATAGTCTGCACCATTGATCAGCACGGGAGGGTCGGATGGGGCGGGCAGGCACGGTATGCCGAACGTGCGGGTCTGAACTCCGCGACGGCGCCCGGTTCTGCCACAGCTGCGGGGCGCCCGCCCCAGGAGAGCAGGCGGAATTCAAGCAGGTGACTGTGTTGGTCGCCGACGTGGTGAGTTCCATGGGGATCGCCTCGGCGGTGGGCGCGGAGCGATTGCGCGAGATGATGGCCGACGTCTTCGGCCGCGCGGCGAGGATTACTCGGCGCTATGGCGGCACGGTCGATAAGTTCACCGGTGATGGCATCATGGCGCTGTTCGGGGCACCCGTCGCTTTGGAGGATCACGCTCTTCGGGCCTGTTTGGCGGCCCTGGACATCCAAGAGCAGATCGCGCAACTGGCCGATGAGGTGCAGCGCCGTGATGGCGTAGTGCTGCGGCTGCGGGTCGGGCTGAACTCGGGCCGGGTGATTGCCGGGGAAATCGGCTCTGGCCCAACGGGTTACACCGCGGTCGGCGAGCAGGTCGTGTTGGCACAACGGATGGAGTCGGCCGCCCCGCCCGGCGGGGTGATGCTCGGCGAGTCCACCGCACGGCTGGTCGAGCACGCCACCGTGCTGGGGGAACCTGAGTGGGTGCACGTCAAGGGCGCCGAGGAGCCGTTGCGCGCGCGTCGGCTGCTCCGGGCGGCTGCGGAGCGCAGGCAGATGGGCCGGCGCGAGCCGACCCTGGTCGGGCGTACCTGGGAATTGAACACCCTGACCGGCATCCTCGATCAGGCGATCAGCGGTGCCGGGTGTGTTGCCGGGGTTGTCGGCCCTCCCGGTATCGGCAAGAGCCGTATCGCGCGCGAGGCCGTGACGCTTGCCATCGGCCGCGGGGTCGACGTGTTCACCGTCTCCTGCGAATCTCATACCCGCGAGGTCCCGTTCCTGGTGGTGGCGCGACTATTGCGGACGGTGTTCGGGGTCAGCGACCTCGACGAGCACGCGGGTCGGGCTCGGGTGCGGGCCGGCATCCCCGACGCCAACCCCGAGGATCTGCTGCTGCTGGATGATCTGCTGGGGATCGGTGATCCCGACATCGCACTGCCCGCCATCACCCCCGATGCCCGGCGGCGCCGGTTGGCGGCCTTGTTGAACGCCGCCGCCCTGGCCCGCACTACGCCGGCGCAGTATGTGATCGAGGACGTGCACTGGATCGACGAAGTCAGTGAGGCCATGCTCGCTGAGTTCGTCATGGTGGTGCCGCAAAGCCGCGCACTGGGGCTGATCACCTACCGCCCCGAATACGAGGGCGTGCTGTCGCGGACACCGGGCGCTCAGACGATCTCGCTGGCGCCGCTGAACTCAGCGCAGACCATCGCGTTGACCGCCGAGCTGCTGGGTACCGACCCGTCGGTGGGTGCTCTGGCCGCCCGGATCGCCGACCGGGCCGCCGGGAACCCGTTCTTCGCCGAGGAGATGGTGCGTGATCTGGCTGAACGCGGTGTGCTGGACGGCGATCGCGGCGCCTACCTCTGCCGTGATGACGCCGCCGACATCAGCGTGCCGGGCACTCTGCAGGCCACCATCGCCGCCCGCGTCGACCGCCTCGGTAGGCCGGCCAAACAGTTGCTGTATGCCGCCTCGGTCATCGGTGAGCGGTTCAGGCCCGAGTTGCTGGCCGCCCTACTGGGTGACACCGAGGGATCGGAGGCTATCGACGAGTTGCTGCAGGTGGAGCTGATCGATCAGGTGATGTTCATGCCGCACGCCGAGTATGCGTTTCGGCACCCGTTGATCCGCGCCGTGGCCTACGAGTCGCAGTTGAAGTCTGGGCGCGCCGAGCTGCACCGCCGTTTGGCCCTTGCGATCGAACAGCAGGAGCCGGACTCGGTTGACGAGAACGCCGCCCTGATCGCCGAAAACCTAGAGGCTGCCGGGGATCTGCGTGCGGCGTTCGGCTGGCATATGCGCGCCGGCACCTGGTCGGCCATGCGCGACATTCGCGCTGCCCGCACGAGCTGGCAGCGGGCCCGCCAGGTCGCCGACCGGCTACCGGCCGACGCCCCAGATCGGACGTCGATGCGGATCGCGCCCCGCAACCTGCTATGCGGCACCCTGTGGCAGGTCGGGGGCAGCATCGCCGACACCGGTTTCGACGAACTGCGAGATCTGTGCACAGCGGCTGACGACAAAGTGTCGCTGGCGATCGGCATGGCCGGGTTCATCATGGCGTTGACTTTTCATAACAGCTTCCGCCAGGCGGCCCAAGTGGCCTCCGAGCAGAGCGAGCTACTCGAATCGATCGGAGATCCGACGCTGACCGTCGCTCTGCTGTTCGCGGCGATCTACGCCAAATGCCAGGCGGGCGAGATGATCGAGGCGCTGCGATTGGCGGATCGACTCATCGATTTGGCCGACGGCGACCCCACCAAGGGCAACTTGATCTTCGGCTCACCGCTGAGTACGGCGATCGCGATGCGGGGCCACGTCAAGATGTGCCTGGGAATCCGGGGTTGGCAAGACGACGCCGCCACCTCAATCGCGATGGCCGCTCCTCTCGACGCGACGAGTTATGTTTTTGCCCTCTTGTGGAAGTACGTTGCCTCCATTCCATTCGGGGCGCTGCCGCCCGATGCGACCGCCATGCGCGAGACGGCCGAGGCGCTGCGCATCGCCGAGCGTTCCGGCGAAGACTTCGTTCTCGGAATGGGCCGACTCAGCCGAGGCCTCGCCCTGGTTAGTTGCGACGGCCCGCAACGCGAGGCGGGCCTCGACCTGTTCACCGAGGCCCGCAACGCCGCCGTGACGGAGCGGTTCTCCCTGAGCGCGCTGACAATCGTCGACCCCGAGTTTGCGATGGAGAAGGCCCGCAACGGTGATCTCGATGGTGCCATTGAAATGGTGCGGGCAGTCGTGGACGGCGCGTACGAAAGCGGTGACATGATCTGGCGCGGAAGGGCCACCAACGTTCTGGTGGAACTGCTAGTTCGACGCGGGTCCGCTGCTGACCAAGACGAGGCGCAGGCGGCGATCGACCGACTGGCCGCGGTACCCACAGATCCCGGCTTCGTGCTCCACGAACTCCCCTTGTTGCGTTCGCGGGCGCTGCTCGCGCGGGCGCACGGCGACGAAAACAGCTTTCGGAACTTCATGGAACGCCACCGCGCCAAGGCAGCAGACGCCGGCTTCGAAGCACTCATGGCCAACGCGGACGCGACTGTCGTTGCGCCCCGGCTATGACGCTGCGCCCAAGTAAGTTCTGAAAATCAGTGAACCACAACGACTCTGACAAACCCTTGATCATTGTCGGGTGCCCGGCCACACGACATCACCACGGCGCGGAGGCAAAAAGAGCCTTGATCAACCAATTCTGTGTAATTGCCGGAGGTCGGTTGGTACGTTCTTGGGGGTGGTTCGGCCAACGATGACGAATGTCCGACTTCGACTCAGGAGTTTTCGCCATGCCAGAACTGGGTGACCACGCGGTCGTCCTCGGGGCGAGCATGGGCGGGCTGCTTGCCGCGAGGGTTCTGGCTGATTTCTTCGGGACCGTCACTGTGATCGAGCGGGATGTGTTGCCGGACGGTCCCGCTATCCGACAAGGGGTACCGCAGGGTCGGCATGTCCATGTTCTGCTGGCCCGGGGTGCGCAGATCTTGGATGAGCTCTTCCCCGGGTTCCTCAATGAGCTGGTGGCCGATGGTGCTCCCGTTTGGGACGACGGGGAGCTCTCCGAGCTTCACTTGTCGTTCGGCGGCCACGAAATGCTCAGGTCGGGCAAGATAGGACTTGAGCCTAAGGCGCTGGCGGTGTACATGCCGAGCAGGCTGTTTCTGGAATGCCATGTCCTGCGGCGCCTACACGCGATTAGGAACGTGACGATTCTGGGCGGCCATGAAGTAGCCGAGTTGAAGTCGACGGCGGATCGGAATCGCGTCACCGGCGCACGGGTGGTCAGCCGCGACAGCGGTGCCGAACGAGAGTTGACTGCGGATGTAGTCGTGGACGCGATGGGCCGAGGTGCCCACACGCCTGCTTTTCTGGAGAGCCTCGGGTACGGCCGACCGGTCGAGGACCACATCGTCATGCATACGACCTACGTAAGCCAACTGCTGCGGATCCCCCGGGGCACGCTGAAGGAGAAGCTGGTCGACATCAGCCCTGCGCCGGGCCGGCCAACCGGGATGTTTCTGACCGGCAACGAGAACGATACGTGGATGTTCACGGTGTTCGGGATGGTCGGGCACGAGCCGCCTCGCGACCTGGCCGGCATGCTGTCATTCGCCCAGGAGTACTGCCCCGACCACCTGATTGCGGCAATGCGGGCCGCCGAACCAATCGGCGAGGTGGCACATCACCGTATGCCGTCCAGCCAGTGGCGACGCTACGACAAGATGCCCCGACTCCCGGACGGTCTGCTGGTCTGCGGCGACGCGATCTGCAGCTTCAACCCCGTCTACGGGCAAGGAATGACGGTGGCCGCTCTGGACGCTGCCGTGCTGCGGGACTGTCTGCGTTGCGGCGGCACCGACCTGCCCCGGCGATACTTTCGCGCCTCGGCGAAACCGATTGGCGTGGCCTGGCAGATGGTAGCGAGCCTTGACCTGGCCTTCCCGGGGGTGGCAGGGCGACGGTCGAGGTCGATGCGCGTTACCACCCGGCTTGTGGACTGGGCGCTGACCGCCTGTGAGTCCGACCCCGTTGTCGCCGCTCGCTTCTTCAAGGTCAACGGCCTCATCGACCGCCCGATTCGCCTACTCCATCCCGCGTTTGTTTACCGGGTTGCGGTCGCAAACCTGCGCCGCCGGCGAGGCGATGGGCAATCTCGGCAAGCCGAACTGGCCGGCCGAGGCAACAGCCGTGAGACGTGACCTGCCGCGGCTAGTTCGAGATCACCGGCCTCGACACTTGGCCTCGACTCGGAAACAGATGGAGCAAAGTCGTAGACGCGCCCGCTGTCAGCGCGCCGAATTCCGAAAAAGGCAGCGCAGCGTGTGCCAGTGCTTTGGCTCTCCGAGCACGTTGGTGCCGTCGTACTCGAGCTCGTCCAGGCGGATCACCTCGAGACCTGACGCCAGTTCGAGCACCTCGTCCGGACGCAGTACCGTGGCGCGCCAGGGCGTCGGAGCCCAGGAGTCGCGGGTGCCCAGGAACGTGGCGCAGAAGATGGCGCCGTAAATGAGCCAGTTGGCGATTTTCGGCATGAGCTTGTGGAGGTCTGCGCGCGGAATCAAATGCAGCACGTGCATCGCGACAATGATGTTGTAGCTGCGCTCCGCCAATTCGACGTCCCGGATATCGGCGCACTGCAGGAGCAGTCGAGGGTTACCCAGTGCGGCGGCGAGTTCAGCCGCGTGCGGATCGGGATCGACGGCGTCGACGATGAATCCGGCCGACAGCAGGTGGCGAGAGGAGCTCAGCGATCCGGCCCCGATGTCGAGGGCCCTACCGCCGGCGAACCCTCCGAGTAACGAGACGGCCTCGACGACGAGCGCGTTCGGCGTGTGATCGCGACAGTGAAGTGCGTAGGACGGACGCCGCGAAACGTGACGGTCAGCCGACACGAAGCAGCTTCATGTCGACCAATGTCGCGACCAGCGCGACCTTTTCGTCGTCGGTGAGGCCGCCCGGCAGCTCCCGGACATAGAAAGCGCCCGTATCGACAATGAATCGCAACGCGTCCCGGGCGATCTCGCTGACGCTGAACAGAACTCGACCGTTGCGGCCGATTAGATCGATCATGTCGTCGGTCGAGCCCAACTCGAGTTGTCGGGCACGGTCGTTCAAGATCCGCCGATGCGGCGTGACGGAGGTCGAGTCGTCCCAAACGTCCGGCAGTTCGACGCCGAAAATCTCCCGGTATCGATCCCCGAATTCGGCGAAGGTGGCTTCCGGTGCTCGATCTTCGAATCCCGGGTCGGGAGCGTTGCTCGGCGCGTGGTGGGCGTAATGGCCAAAGTACTTGTCGCAGAACGCGGAATATTCGACAGTGAAAAGGACGAACTGGTGCCACACCTCGTCCACGCGCAGCGAGTACATTTTCCAGGCCTTGGTCCGGTCGACCTGGTTCAGCACCAGATACCGCTTGACCTCGGTGAACAGCGCACTGCCCTGCTCGGCCGAGTCGACGACGCGATCCTTCACCAACTTCTCGACCAGGTAAGGAGCCTCGAAGTCGAGCGCGTCGAAAACGGCGGGACGCGCATCGACAATTTCCTGCGGCGTGGCCATCGTCGTCAACTCACCGTCTACACCTTGCGAGTGTGACAGGTCCACCGGCAGCTGCTTATACAAGGATCGCAGCCGGAGACGCATTCGCAGTTGGACGTGCACGGATCAGCGGAAGCCTCGATCGGCGCCTGGCGCAGCATGCGGAGCCGGCCGTGCCGACTCTCGATCCTCTCGGCTGCGTTGGCTGTCGCCATTGCGGTGGACGTTGCCACAACCCGTGCCGCCACGTCAGCATCCGCGCGTACCCAGATCATGATGGCCCCGAACGGCGCGAAGGCCTCGGGAATGTCCTCGACGTGCAGGATGTCGGATTCCCGGATCTCAAAACTTCTTGCCAGGTCTGCCAGGCTCGGATAGATAGTGAGGTATCCCTCTCGCCCGGAGGCGCCCACATAACCGCGATACGCCTTGACGTCCGGCCCGCCTTCGGTGAGCAGCTTGGCCAGAATCGGGTGCTCCGAAAGCTGATGACTGTCCTTGCCCTTGGTTGCCATGCAACGCCTCTCCCACGTCGGTCGTCGTCGAAAGAAGTATGCCTTCCGTATTCACGGGACGGAGCGCCTTGATCAAATGTGTCGCGATGGCCTCGATGCGGGGGAAGCCTCACAGATCCACGACAGTGCCCGCCGCTGGGTCGACTTTTCCGTCGAGGAGCTCCAGATACACCCGCTGGATGTCGTCTTCGCTCGAGATCCGTTCAACGCGAAGCCAATTCGACGCCCATTTCGCAAACGGCGTCCATGCGTCGGCGACGTTCTGGTCGAGTTTCGCCGGGCCCCAGTCCGCGCCACGCTTCTTGATCCGGTCCGGGGCGAAGAAGAAGACGGGGCGCGGTCCGTCGAGATCGCCTGTTCCCTGCGCCATCTTGGTCCAGTGGGTCATACCGACCGCGGCGCTGTGAGCGAGGCGGTCGCCGTAGTGGGCGTGGATGTCGCTGCGGACTGCCCCGTCGCCCGAGATGTCGACATAGACGGCGCGCTCGCCTGGAAGCTGCGAGACCTGGTCGTAGGCGTATACCGAGCTGTAGACATTCAGTCCCTCGACGAACTCGCGGTTGCTCGCGGATGTCAGGCCCACAGTCTCGATGCCCTTACGCTTGGCCAGCAGGTAGGCCGCGATGATCGCTGTCTTAGACGAGGCGCTGGAGATCACGATCGTGTCCGTGCCGAAGAAGCCCTCGTCGGCGAGGAAGTCATCGATGAGAAACGACGTGAAGAACAGCGGAAAGAACAGGATGTGTTCTGCCTCTAAGTCGGCCGAGTAGACGGGGTCGGTCTCGACGTCACGGTAGCCCTGGTAGGCCGATGGCAGCGTGGCGCGGTGCGGGGCCGCGTCGACGAACCCTTTCTCGTTGACACGGTCGGGGACCACCAGCAGATGGCTGGCGCACGGCAAATAGCCGTATACACGCATGCCCGGCGCCACGTCGGGGTGCCGCGAATCCTCGACGTGTGCGTAGCCCCAGACATTCAGTTTCCCCGATTCGGGATCAGAGGCCGGGAAGAAGTTCCAGTAGCTCATCGCCTCGCCGAAGACCGCGTAGGTGATGTTGTTCGATGTCAGGCCGAAGGACTCGACGCGAAGCAGGGCCTCGCCGTCGTCCGGCGACGGCGGGTCGTTGTGTAGGAACCGGCTTGTATGTAGGTCGTTGCGGTGAAGTTCGAAGTCCACTCGCCCAGCCTATTGCGTGGGAACGGTCTGCGGAATCGCGCAATGCCTATTCGGCACGACCTCGCTCTGGCCAGCGGCTTCGGCACGGGCGGCCGGTCACCCCGGTGACCGTCGACCCCATGATCCAGCGCGAGCTACCGGAGTTAGCGCCGGCCGACGAATAAACATGCCAAGGTTCGGTGTCTATCTCGGCATGACAACGTTCGTTTTGGTCCACGGAGCCTGGCACGACGGATCGTGCTGGGACCAGATCATCAAACGTCTAGAGTTCCTTGGTCACACCGCTTTTGCGCCCACCATCGCCGGCCACGGCAAGGGCGTCGACAAGCGAGTCAGCCACTCCGAATCGACCCGTTCGATCGTCGATTTCATCGTCGACAACGATTTGACCGACATCGTTCTGGTCGGTCACAGCTTCGGGGGAACCATCATTAGCAAAGCGGCAGAGATGATTTCGGATCGCATCAGGCGTCTCGTGTTTTATGCTGGCTTCATACCGGATGACGGTGAAAGCCTCTATGACAATGTTCCGCCGGACTATCGCAATCTGTTTGACAGGCTCGCAGCGGAATCGCCGGACGCAACAATCATGCTTCCCTTCCCAATCTGGCGCGAGGTATTCATGAATGATGCCGATCTGGAGTTTGCCCGCGCATGCTACAACCGGCTGTCGCCCGAACCGAGCCAGCCGTTCATCGAACCACTAGATCTCAAGAAGTTCTACGCCTTAGACATTCCTCGCAGCTATCTCCTCCCAACCGAGGACACTGCCGTATCGGCAGGCGAATGGGGTTGGCTTTGGCTTCCGAAGATGATGGGCCGGCTCGGCCTCTACCGGATGGTGCGGATGCCCGGCGGCCACGAGGTACATCTCACCAATCCAAATGGCCTAACGAACAAGATTATTGACGCCGGCCGTGACTAACGCTTAGGCGAGGCCGTGATCGTGAGCCACGTCAACCAGCAACGCACGCAGCCTGCGGCGCGCGCTATGCAGGCGCGACATTACGGTCCCAATAGGAATGTCTAATATCTCTGCGATCTCTCGGTAGAGGTAACCGTGGACGTCGGCATAGTAGACGGTCATTCGAAGGCTTTCGGGCAACGTTTCGAGCGCTTCGACGATCTTGCGATCCGGTAGGCTTTCGAGTACGTCGAGCTCTGCTGCGCGGCACCCTGCCGAGTCACAATGGCGGAGCCGTGCCTCGTGCTGCCAGTGGCCGATGTCGCCGCTAAGATGCTCCGTTGGGCGGGACCGCAACTTTCGATGGTTATTGATCCATGTGTTGTGCATGATGCGACAAAGCCATGCGCGCAGACGCGATTCTTCACGGAACGAGTGAAATTGACTGTAGGCCTTGAGCATCGTGTCCTGAACGAGATCCTCGGCGTCAGCGCGATTGCGGGTGAGCCTTCGAGCGGCGTTATAGAGGTCGTCGAGCAGCGGGATCGCATCGCGTTCGAATCGCGCCGTCAACTCCGCGTCGCTGTCCCAACATTCGGTGCTCATAGTTACATGATCAGATGATGTAGTTGCGCCGCAAGTTCTAATTTAGTACCTCACCGATGTCAGCGGTCGGGCCCAACCGACCATGTGGCCGCCTATCGTCAGTACTGCCCTGTGGCCGTGGCATGGGAGATCGCTTGCCGGGCTGCCTGAACGATCAGAGACACGGCCACAAAAGCGGAGTCAGCCTGCGCGCGCGGCGGTTCGCAGTTCCAGAGGCCCAGTTGCTGGAAGATCGGTGACATATTTGCCGATCAGCGCTTGAGCTGGTGGTGCTTAGTGCGCCGTGGCGTCTTCGGTGCGGTTTGTGTGGCGAGCGTCATAGAAGACGACGCAAACCGAGCGAAGAAGTGGACACGGTCAAGGTGTCAAACATGGTGTGATCGACCAAACGCGAGTGGCCAATTGGGCCACACTTTCGGCAGAACTCAACCAGCGCCACGACTTCCCCGTCAGCGGCGCCGGCGCGGACGGCTCAGTCGTAGCACGTCGGGGCTTGCGGAAAGCCCTGATGCCAAGGCCCTCTGCTGTCGTCACGAGAGGTTGAGCGCATGTCGTTTCTAAGCGTTGTGCCGGAGGCGATGTCGGCGGCGGCCACGGATTTGGCGAATATCGGCACGACGATCGGCGAAGCGACCGATGCTGCGGCATTGCCCACCACGGGCATAGCGGCTGCGGGTGCCGACGAGGTGTCTGCCGGCATCGCGGCGCTGTTTAGCGCTTATGGCGAGGGCTTTCAGGATCTCAGCGCAGAAGCGGCGTCATTCCATCAGCAGTTCGTGCAGTTGCTGCATGGCGGCGCGGCACAGTATTTGAACACCGAGGTCGAAAACGCCGAGCAAACTGCGCTTAAGGCCATCAATGCCCCCACCGAAGCGTTGCTTGGTCGCCCGTTGATCGGCAATGGCGCCAGCGGCACCGCGGCCGACCCGAACGGCGGAGCCGGCGGGCTGCTATCGGGCAATGGTGGTGCCGGCTTTTCGGAAACGAGCAGCGGTGTCGCGGGTGGCAATGGCGGGGCCGCCGGGCTGTTCGGCAATGGTGGTGCGGGCGGGGCCGGCGGGGCTGGGGCGTCTGGTGGCGCCGGCGGCCAGGCGATCCTGGGCAACGGCGGCGCCGGTGGGGCCGGCGGAAACGCTGGAACCGCCACAACTTCAGGCGCTGAGGGCGGCGCGGGCGGCGCCGGGGGTCAATCAATATTCGGTAACGGCGGCGTCGGTGGGGCCGGCGGGAACGGCGGAACGACTCCGGGCACCGGGGCTAACGGCGGAACCGGCGGTGTCGGGGGTTCCACAGCGTTCGGCCACGCCGGAGCGGGTGGAGCCGGCGGGAACGGCGGAACGACTCCGGGCACCGGAGCTAACGGCGGCGCCGGTGGAAACGGCGGCGAGGCGATATCGGGCACCGGTGGCTCCGGCGGGCGTGGCGGGGCAGGCGGAACCAGCGGACTCGTCGGCGCGGACGGCGGCGAGGGCGGACAGGGCGGTGAAGCCCTAATCGGTAATGGCGGCTTAGGCGGAGTCGGCGGTGCAGGCGGAACCACCGACGGGATCGGCGCCTCTGGCGGCCCCGGCGGTGGCGGCGGCCAGTCCCTCCTGGTCGGCAACGGCGGCGCCGGCGGCGCCGGCGGAATCAGTGGGGTCAATGACAACCCCGCACAACTCGAGGGCATCGGGGAAGTTTTTGGCGGTGACGGCGGCGGTGGCGGCGAAGGGGGCATTTTCTTCGGCAACGGTGGGGTCGGCGGAGTTGGCGGGAACGGCGCCGCCGGCCCCGTAGCCGGCGCCCTCGGGGGCGACGGCGGCGGTGGCGGCGACGGCGGACTCGTCGCGGGCAACGCAGGCAGCGGCGGTGCGGGCGGCAGCGGAGGCGCCGGCCTCGCTGGCGCTCCCGGCGGCGCCGGAGGTGACGGTGGCACCGGCGGTTCGACCGGCAAGAGCGGCAACGTTGGAGCTGCCGGACTCGGCGGTGCTGGCGGATCCGGAAGTCCCGCTGGAGCTGCGGGATTACCTGGATTTACCGGTACCAGCGGTGGCCGAAAACTGTAAACGGGACGACAAACTTTGATCAAGGTGGCTACCTAATGGGACCGCTTCGCGAACGAGCGCGACGAGAACGGTTGAAAACCAACATGAAATTGTCCGCATACATTTGCTGGGTCTTGCTGGCGACCATCCTTGTGCCCACGGGCGTCGCACGTTCCGACATGGCCGACGATATTTTCGTGAAAGCCCTTGCCGGTCAGAGACTTACCGGTGATCCAAGTCAGCCGATCGCGGAAGGTCATAGCGTTTGCGACGACGTTGCCGGCTCTTATCTAGCTGGCAACGCACCTGATTGGACCTTTCCGGCCCTGGGTCCTGTCATGGCAGACCTGCATCTATGGCTCTTTCAGGCGAGATTCTTCATCAATGCGGCAGAAAGCGCATACTGCCCTCAATTCCATGGGCTGGAGCGTCGACGGGTTTTAACTGCCTGGCTGACCGAGTTGCGTGCTGCGGCGGCTGCTAAGGCGCTCGGATGGAGGTGACTCCGGCCATCTGGCGGGAGTCGCGTCGTCAAGTTCTGATTTAGAACTCGACCGATGTCCGTGGTGTTGCATAATCGATGACATGGCCACTTATCGCCAGTACTGTCCTGTCGCTGTCGCGTCGGAGATCGTTGCCGAGAGATGGAATCCGTTGATCGTGCGCAATCTGATGTTTGGCGCCGATACCTTCTCCGCCATCGCTAACGGCGTGCCGGCGATGTCTCGGTCAATGCTGCTCAAGAGGCTCGGCGAACTGCAACGTGCCGGAGTCATCGAAACGCGGCTCAAGCCCGATGGCCGCGGGTACCACTACCGTCTCACCGAAGCCGGCGCTGACCTCGTCGGGGTTATCGGCGCACTCGGGGCATGGGGCGAACGGTGGGTACACGTGACGGCAGAACAATCCGATCCCGCGTTTGCGCTGTGGACGTTGTGCCAGGTGCAGGTCAACCGGTCTGCGCTGCCCGATGGCCGGGTCGTGGTTGCTTTCAAGTTTCCTGAAGAGCGGCCAAGGAACCGGCGGTTCTGGATGCTGGTCGAGCACGGCAGCGCCGAAATGTGTCACTCCGATCAGGGCGGGCGGCCTGATCTGATCGTTGAGGCGAGATCGCAAGCGTTCGTCGACTGGCACCGGGGTGCTCGAACCTGGCGAGATGTGCTTCGAACCGGCGATGTCACCATCAGTGGCCCGCAGCGGCTGCGCCGAGCATTTCCCACCTGGAACCTGCACGCGCCCGTCGTCGACCCGCAATTTAGTCGATTGACGGGGTGACCACCTTTTCCTGGCAGACCGGCAACTAGCAACCGAGGAAGGCGAGCGGCGCGGCCTCGCTTCGGCCACCGGCTTCGGCACGGGCCAGCAGCGCTGCGGTGCGTTCGTTAAACGGCGCTGAATACGACACCCATTGCGTGCACCCGCCGCGCCTGAGGCCGCCGGTGACCCCGGTGACCGTCGACCCGATGATCCACGGCGAGCCGCTGGTGCCGTCGACTTGGCCCGCGCACAGGAACGAGGGGTAGCCCCTGAGGGTGATCCCCGTGCTGGTTTGGCAGCCGATCGGAGTGCCCCCGACGCCGGCCGCATAGCCGATGAGCCTGACCTGACTACCCGGTGCGGGTGCACTGCCTAGCAGCAGTGCGGAGCCCACCTGCGCCTCTATCGATCCGCCGCCGGGGCGGCTGACTCGCGCAAAGGCGTAATCGACTCGCGGATCTTTGAACGCGACCCAAAGTGGATCGAGATAGACGGCGTCAACCGTCCAGACGTTGGAAGGTGCGGCCGCGTTGGCGAAACCGGGAACGAAGGTTGTCGTGAAACCCTTGGCCAGGCAGTGCGCAGCGGTCAGTATCAGGTCGCCCGTGGACGAGTGCACCACGGAGCCTGTGCAGGTGTGCAGATTGAAGACTCCCAGAAAGATCGGGCCCACCCGTGGGTCGGGGTTCACCGGACCTGCGACGGGGATCTCGTTAGGGACGTCGGCAAGCTGTGCGCGCATGCTGGCGGTGCGTACCGAACCGGCGGGTTGGCCGCAGGCCGCCAGCAGCAACATCAGCACCAGGAGCATCGCCAAAATACGCATCGGGCCTGATCATGACGGAAGCGCGGCGGTCCAAGGCGCTTTTGGCGCGGCGATTCGAGTGAATACCAGCGCGAGTTTCTCAAATAACGGCTTGGCTTAGTTGCCAGTCCGTCTCCGCGAACTGGGTTGCCGCTATGGGGGTGACCACCGGATTGCCGGGGTTAACAGCAACTGAGAGCCCATTCCTACTGTGCTGCTGAGTGTTTCGACGAATGCATCGGATAGGTGGTTGACCCGTCGTAGTTCCCACAGCGTCTCTGCGGTCAGCCACGCGAAGTCACGGGCCTTCTCGATGTCCCACGAGCAGATGAGATGCGTGACGGGTTCAAAGTGGTTGTCGATCGAGTTTTCGACTTCCGTCAGGAATGACCGCCGAATTTCGGCTTCGACGCTGGCCAGCAATTTATTGACTGCGTTGTAGTCGTCGCGTACGCCTGGGTCGTCGGGGTCGCATCCTCGCGCCGTGCACGTGGCGACAACGGCAAGCGGCAGGTCGTTTTCGATGTGCGCGTTCATACCGGCTAGCGCGAATTGAATCGGCAGTATCTTTGTGTTCGCGCGAGCAGTGAATAGGGGAGCCCAGGCCTTCGGTTTCTCGCTAGAGGCGTCGTACGCGCTGAACCAGTAGTCGGCGAAGCGGACGTCCAGGTCGCTGATGAATGCATCGTCACGAAAAAAACCGCCCGCGGTGAGGCGGTCCTGCACCATTTCGGTCACCTTCAGATATACGCCGTTGAACACGCCGGCACCGTCGCTCGTCGGCAGGTCTGAGGCGATGTCTCGCATGCGTGCGAGGACTTCGGTCACTGTGGTTGGACTCATATCCACAGGCGGTTCCGGTTCAGTTTCATTGGCGGCGGGTGACTTTCATGCTACCGGCTGGGGTGCGCGGTCGAGGAAGTAGTCCAACGCTGAGCGCGGTCGGTCCGGCGCGAAATGCGCGTCTTGCCAACTGCTGTCCAGCTTGAGCAGCCCGCTTGGGTCGCCGCTGGTTTGACTGTCGGCCAGCGAATGGATACTGCCGCCGGCCAGTTTGTCGCGCAGATTCTGCTCAATGCGGGCTCGGAATACGTAGTGGTCGTAGAGGTCGAGCACGTGCACAGCGTAAGCGATGGCCAGGGCTTGGTTGCCCCGCACGATCACGAGGTTGTCGTCGTTACAGTAGGACGCCTTGTATCCGAGGTTGTGGCTGCCGGTGATGACGGCGCAGTTGTCGGCGTCGCAGGGGTCGATGACGATGATCTTGTCGTGGATGATCGCGTGCCCGGCACTGAGCAGCTCGGGGCGGAAATTGCCGAACGGCACCCGTATCGCGGCGGCACGGATCATCACTACGCGGCTGTTGTCCCCGCCAGGCCACCAGATCGCGGGTGGCGGCAATTTGCGGGTGACGCCTTCGGCGTCGACATAGGTGGTCGGGCCCGGGCCCGCCGTGGGAGGCGGCATAGCCGCGGGATCGCTGATCGCGCCAAGTATCAGTTTGTTGGTGTTGGCGGCGAGGTCGGCGGCCTCGCCGATGATGTTGTTCTTCCCGGAAACTCCTGGCATGAAGGTCAGGAAGAAGACCGCGTCGTTGGCCTGATCCATCAGCCGGTACACCTCTGCGAGGTCTGGCGGCCGGGTGGGATCGTGCGACGGGACTGAAGTTTTCGCAGTGTTGGGGGAGCGCCACAGCTGGGCGGTGCCACCGCCGTCGAGGTTGCGTTCGGGCAGCGCGGTGGCATCGGCACTCCGCAGTGTCGGGCCTTGTTTGGCGGAATCGCCCGCCGCCCCGGTGACTGGTTTGCCGTCGATGGTCACCGTGAGCGGCTCACGCGGCGGCTGCTCGTCGGCGCGCAGATCTTTCCAGTACTGCCAGTAGTCGGCGGCCAATGCTGGGTCCTCGATCAGGATGGTGTTGTTCGATTGGGTGCACAGGCCGGTTGGTGTCCAGTTGGTGCTGCCGGTCATCACTGCGGCAGCGGTGCCGTCGGCGGCGACGTAGACGGCGAACTTGTTGTGCCCGATGCGGGCGGAGTTGGTGAACATCCGGTCGACCACATGTGGCGGGGTGTGGGTGTCGGCGGCGTGCAGGCGTGCGCGTGCCAGGTCGTTCTCGGTGTCCCATACGGCGGGCTGACGTTGGTCGGGCGGTATGTTTTTGGGGTTGGGGTTGAGGCTGCCGGTGCTGGTCAGGATGACTTGGGCGCGGCCGGCGGCGACGGCTTGTACGAGCTGGTCCACCAGTGGCAGGTCGGCGAGTTCGTAGAGCGCCAGATACACCGTGCCGCCTTCGGTTTGGCTGCGGTCTATCAGTCTGGTGACGAATGCGAATACGTCGCCGTCGAGAAAAGTGCGGATCTTCGAGGCTGGGTCGGCGATTTCGGCTTTCAGTGTCGACAGCAGGTGCTCGTCGCGCGCTGCGACGGCTTTGGTGCGGGTGGTGTGGTCGGCGGCGCGGGTGTTGGCGATCAGTTGAGCCGGGGGTGCTTTGTGCACTGATTCCAGTTGGCGCACCAGGTTCTGGGTGGACAGGATCCCGTTGGTGAAGGCGACCGATGCCGCGCCGTAGTCGTGGGTGACCTCGATGGTGTTGGTGATGGCGGGTTCGCCGATCATGAACAGGGGATGCTCGGGACCTTCGTAGTTGGGCGTGCCGTCGGTGCCCTGGTAATGCGCAGTCGCCGAGGGCGGCACCGGGGTGCGTCCGGGTCCGTCCGGGCCGACCGGCACGATCTCGTAGTGCACCGCGAAGCCGATTGGTCGTACCGCGGTGGTGTTGCGGCTGCGCCGCAGTGTCAGGTCGCGCCACTGGAAGCTCTGGATCGGCCAGACCGAGGAGTCTTGTTCGATCCAGTGCGGGTTGCTTTGGTCATTGAATGCCAACCAGGTCGGCAGCACGCGGCGCTGTCCCGCGTCGGCTCCCGTTTCGTGCACTCTGGTCACCATGAACCCCAGGCAATCCGTCAGTGGGTTGGCCATGTCCCACGCCAGATAGGCGACTTCGCCGTTGCACCAGGCGCCGGCCCGTATCACTTCTTGCATGTCCGCCTCCTGCAACGATCGGTTGAGTGTCGAGCTCATCGTGGCGTTGCCGACGCCGTATGCGCACGCGTAATGCACTACTCGATCAACGGTATTTAGCGATGAGTCGGTGAGCCGGTATCCGGCAACAGATCCTGCCCCAACGCACGAAATGTCTGACGGCTAGTCATGAATCGGCAGCACCGCGGGCCGGTTTTCGCCTAGTCGACCACGAGTGCAGTCCACTTACGGGCGCCGCCAAACTAGACAAGCGGCCGACGGCCTCGGCTCGTCGTCGCTACACCAAGTGCTTTGGCGATTCGACCGAAAGGAGAACCGATGTCACGAGAGTTGTTCTTCTACAACGCCGATACCGGATCACGCGCGACGGGCCGGCTTGGCGAGGATGGAGCCACGTCAACACCGTTTTGTGAGTACGTAGCGATCCCTTGGGCTCGCGTCCGCACCCCCGGCTTGGCGTGTAGGACGCGTCACAGAAGTGCGCCAATTTACATCGGTCAATTGCGGGGCAAATTACTGGAAATAGTCGGCCATTTTCAAGCGCAGACACGCTGCCGGGTCTCGGCCTCCCGTCGGAACACCGCTCGACGACGAAACCGCTCAACGCCGACGCCCTCAGAAGTAGTCTGTGCCGCATGACCGAAGGCACTTCGCCGCCGCCAATCGAGCCCCAGCAAAAACCGAGCCTCAACCAGCAAGAGCCGGAGAAGTCAGCGTCACGCCGCTCAAACGAGTTCTGGTTAGCGCTGGCGGGAATCTTCGCGACCGTAGTTGTGGGTATGACCGCCAGCATGCTGGCCTACCGCACGTCCGGCAACCAAATCAAGGCCGAGACCGACCGCACCGCTGTTCAATTTACCAAGGAGCAGCGAAAGTCCGCGTACGTCGATTTCCTTACCACGTATACCGATTTATCGGAAGCTGAATTCGAATTTACTCACCAATTGACGCTGATTGATGATTTCGACATGAAGGGAGTGCAAGACAAAAGCGATTTGTACTATGCGCAGACTTCCAAATGCCGCAATGCCTCGGCGGCAGTCGAACTCGTCGGTTCACAAGACGTGAATAAAGCGCGGGGCGAACTTGTCGATCAGCATAACGATATCCAGAACATAATCCAGCCGCTGGCTGTAGCTATCGCGCGTGCCGGGAATCCCCGGAGTTACGCCGGTAAGGTATCTGAATTGCAGAGAATCGTGGACAAGGTCGAGCGTGACGACGACCGTCTGCGCAAGAACTTTATCAATGCCGCGAAGAGAGACCTTGGCCTCGTCGGCTAACGGTGCAACTCATCGTGCGGCGCCCTCGCGGGCGTGATGTCTGGGCGTGACATCAGCAACCGGCCCCGGTCCCCAGCAAATGGTCGGTGGGCAGCCGATTTGTGCACCCGCAAACAGCCAAGTTGCACCCCGTGCCCCTAGTTTAGTGACGACGGTCAGCGTAAGCTCCTGCAGAAGGTATATCCGAATCAGAGGCGGTCTCGATGGTGACGACGGCATACATCGGTCTCCCCCAAAAGCGCATAGCGCTTCGACAATGCGCATGCGTCAGCAGCGCCACGAGCCATTCGCCGCCGAGCTGACGCTGCTTTTCGCAAAATAACTGCATCTCGTTGGAATGATGAAGCGCCCGGGCGCGATTGGACCGAACCTTCTGCAACAAATAGCGTCCCTCAACGCTTGTAACGAGGAGCACTCTTCCTCGCCGAATCGGGTAGCGCACTACGCTAGTTGCGCCGGCGCCCGCGGCCGAATCCTAAAAGAGCGTGGCAAGCACCGAAGTCGTTCGCTTTGCGAAAGGGTTGACATGGACGTCCAAGGGCCAAAGAGTCCGTGCACCTTCGATCGACTGGCGCGACCATCATGACCGCAGCGGAGAACTCAGACAGTGTCGTGCCGAACCCGGGTCGCTGGTGGCCCATGATCGCAAACGCCTGGGCAAAGGTGGCAGGCGTCAGCATCCCGATCGCCGCGGGCGTGTACATGTTCGCCACGAATTGGGCGCAGGCTGACCCGGAATACCTATTCACGATCAGCTACACGGGGCACCCCGAGTACCTGAGGAAGGTGCAATCACCAACCGATCCGGCTGGGCTGCCGGGTGTTCTGATGACGGCTCTGACGCGAGCGCTCGGATATGACCGGTGGGTGATCCTGGGTTATTTCCTGGTGCTGATTACCTGCGCGCTGGTCTTCACGAACCTGGCGTTCTCCAAGTCCGGCAAGAAGCTCAGCCATTTCATCCTTGCCGCAGCGCTAGTCGCCGTGGTCGCACACCTCCTCGAGGACGCGTTGATCCTATGGGTGCTCGACCGACCTGGGCGGCTCGGCGCTCTGCCGGATTCGTTCTGGATTAATGCGCCCGCGGCCATGGCCACCGTTAAATGGTGTGCCCTGGTTGTGGCGGTCGCGGCGATACCGGCAGCTGTTTTCGCGGTGATCCGGGTGTTCCTGTCGCATCTGCGCCTGCATAGGTACCGGCGGCGATACCACGCCAACTGGTGGGACGCCGCGTTGTCGCAGTCGGCGCCGGAACCGGTCGAGGGCGACACCGAGGCGGCCTGGCGTCAGGCGTATTTCGTACCCGACGCCGCAGAACTGGTCGCCAAGCCAGACGACGGCCAAGTGGGAACCGTACCGGCGCCCACGGCACTGTGCCTATCCGGCGGTGGAATCCGCTCTGCCTGTGTGGCGATGGGCGCGATGCAGAAGCTCGCCGACCCGCGGGCTAACGCTCCGGACGCGTGGGAGTGCGCACCGGCGCTTGACGACTTCGACTATGTGATCTCGGTGTCCGGCGGCGGGTTCAGTGCCGGGGCACGGGTGCTCGGCGTCCAAAGCGACGCGACCCAAGACGGTCGAGCCGGCGGTGCGATCGCACCGCTTTGTGAGCGCTTCAGCCCGGGCTCAGTCGAATTCGACTCCGTGCGTCGCCGCTGCGACTACATCGCTGATTCACCGCTCGCTCTACTGCGGGCACTCGCCGAGGTACTGAAGAACCTCCTGGCGTCAGCGCTCATCGTGGCTTCGTCTGCGATCGTTCTCGGATGGCTGCTGGGGATCTTCGTGACCTATTTTCCGTTCAGGGCAGTGGTTCCCCGTAGAGGAGGTGTGTCGCCCCTTGGCGCCCATATCGAATCGCTGCAGGCCCGCCCTGTGGCGGGGCTGGCGGCCATCGCGATTCCCGTTGCGGGAGTGGCAATTTGCGTCGTGGGCAGTCTGGTCTGCGAGTGGGCCTCCGCCTCGCGATTGAGCACCAACGCGCAAGCCGCCTTCGCCTGGTTGGGTCGTAGGGCCGCGCTTCTAGCTCTGCTGGTGTTCGTTCTCAGCTTTGCCGGGCCCGGACTGATGTGGCTGTGTCTGCAGCGACCCGACAAGGGGCCTTTTGGGGCAATTGGCGGCATCGCGGCCGTCGTGGTCCTGCAATACGGGGCGACGCTGATGTCGATGATGTCGAAGAACGCCAGTTTCCTGAATCCATCCCGGTGGCTGAAACTCGTGCCGTCGGGAGTGGTGCGCATCGCCCTGGTGGTGTTCACCCTGGTCGTGATCGTGACCGGATGGCTGCTGCTGCTCGGCATCGTGGCCGAGCATGTCTACAACGCGGAAGTCGATGAGCAGATCCGCAACCCGGGCCAGCCACTGACTTCTGACGTTCAGTGGTTGTACCTGGGAGGGATCGCGCTGCTAGCGCTGTTGCTGAGTAGCTTCGACGTGACCTCGCTGAGCCTGCATCCGTTCTATCGGCAACGGCTGGCACACACGTTCGCGGTCCGCCGCCTCCGCGGGAAGGCCGTGGAATACAAGCGTGGCGAAGGGACGTGGCTCGACAAGTACGGCAAAGCACAGGCCGGTGGCCCGAAATTTGTGTTCGCCGCGGCCGCCGCCATCTCTGATGGTGACATCCGGCCTGCACCCGGCCTCAACGCCGTGTCGTTTGTCATGACCGCCGATTACGTTGGGGGACCGGCCCTTGGCTGGCTCAAGACTGCGGAACTGCGCCGAGCGGCACCCGCGCGCATTGAACGCGACCTCACCGTGGAGGCAGCGATGGCGGTCAGCGGAGCGGCGTTCGCCTCGGCGATGGGACGACAGACCAAAGGAATTCAGACGCTGCTGGCGCTATCCGGTGCGCGGCTGGGAACCTGGCTTCCCAACCCCACATTCGTGAGAAACGCTCAACGCAACGCTGCGGACCCGTCTTTCCCCAAAGCGCTGCCTTCGGTGCGCGGTGCGGGGTACTTCTACCGCGAACTGCTGGGTATCAATAAGTTTGACGCGCGGCTCGTTCAAGTCACCGACGGGGGACACTACGAAAACCTGGGTCTCGTCGAAGCCCTACGCCGGCGATGCCGACTGATCTACTGCATCGACGGGGGCGGCGACGCTCCTCCCTTACTGTCCGGTCTCGCCGACGCAATCAGGCTCGCCAGATTCGAGCTCGGCGTGGAGATCACAATGGAGAACGGCGGGCCGTTCGGCGTCGAGAATCTCGCACCGGGATCCGGCGAACAGTTCGCCGATTCTCATGCGTTTTGCAGCCTCAACGCCCGCATCACCAAAGGCGCTGTGGCCAGAGGGAAAATAAAGTATCCCGAGGCGGCTGGAATCGGGGATGAGGAGGCCAGAACCGGATGGCTCATCGTCGCCAAAGCCGTGTTGTGGCATGAGTTGCCCGATTGGGTTTTGACCTACGCCGCGGAAAAGGGCGGCGCAGAGTTTCCACACGACAACACATCGGACCAGTGGTTTTCCGAGGGCCAGTTCGCCGCTTACACGGAGCTCGGCCGCAGGATCGCGACGAGTGTCATGAAGGTCCCTGGTGACGGCAACCTGCCCAAAAACCCAGAGGGGGCAGCAACTCCGAATGGCGACGGGCCCACTGAGCAGCCGACACTGGCGCCAGGCATGGTCGAAACCGTTGTGCCCGAATCGGCCGAGAATATCGCCGTGACGCGCACAGAGATGGAACGTGTGAAAGGCGTTGTGGCGGGAGCCGGCTAGCAGCACTACGACAGAACCAAGTAGAAAGGCGATGATTATGGTCCACCCAGGGACATCCGGCCCAAGCCGAACTACACGTGTGCGTCGGCTGACGCGCGCCACGCTTCTCAGCGCGGCACTCGCACTCGTAGTCAGCCCGTTCGTTCAGCCCGCCATCGCGCGCGCCGACTTCAACCCGGACTTTTACAGCTTTTGCATCAAAAACCTTGGTCAGGGCAATGACTACTGCTGCGCACACGCCGGCGGGGTGGTAAAAGGCGGGGGGTGCGCGGATCCGGCCACCGGGAACGTCGCCACCCCTTAGTGACCGGTAAACATAGGAGCGCGGCGCTGCGCGGCCGCCGTCACCCCCTCGCGGAAGTCGGCGGTCGCCTGTAGCCGGGTTTGTTCTTCGAGCTCGCGGGCGGTCGCCGCGGCGACGGCCTCGGCGAGTCCGGCGCGCATGGTGGCACGGATGCCGGTCAGTGCCAAGGGAGCCGCGGCGGCGATACGTTCGGCGAACCGAATCGCCGCCAAGCGCACATCACCGTCGGCGGTCAATTCGTCGACCAACCCTGCCGCGTAGGCGATTTCACCACCGAAACGCTCACCGGTGAGCATCCACTCGAGTGCTTTTTGCTGGCCAACGGCACGCGGCAACGTGGCGGTAATCCCGAAGCCGGGATGAAACCCGAGCCGGCTGAAGTTGGCCGCAAATTTTGAGGAGGGTGCAGCCACCCGGAAGTCCGCACTGAGGGCAAGCCCGAGTCCGCCACCGATCGCGCCGCCGTGCACTGCGGCGACAACCGGCTTGCGGGTGCGGAACAACCGGATGGCCTGAGCGTAAAGCTCGCTGGGCGACAAGCGATCCTCGGCGGGCCGGGAGAAGTCGGCGCCGGCGCAGAAATGTTTTCCCTCGGCACACAACACGATCGCCCGGCATTCGACGTCATCGTCCAGTCGCTCGTAGGCGTCGGCGATGCCCTTGATCAAAGCGGTGTCAAAGAAGTTGTTCGGGGGCCGGTGGATCTCCACTGTGGCCACGTGGCCGTCCAATTCGACGGTGACATCCGGACTGGTCACAGCTGTTCCAGTAATTCGCGTACGGCGGCATTGAACGTACCGGGCTGGTCCATATTCGCCGCATGCCCCGCGTTGTCGATGACAACCTTGCGGGCGGTGGAGATGTGGCGGTGCATGTAGTCGGCCCCGGCCAGGAAGTCGGTGTCTTCGGCACCGACGATCACCAACGTGGGCACGGCGATGCCGTCGAGCGATGTGATCACGCGAGCGTCCTTCTGAGCCATGACACCACGGGCGGCGCGAGGCAGCCCCTCGGGATGCTCGTGCACCGCCTGCGCGAGTTCCGCCGAAATCTCGGCCGGCCCTTGGCCCCGCTCAAGTTGTTGTGCGCGTCGTTCCACCCACGCGTTCCACTTGTCGCGGGCTTCGTCGTTGCGGTAGCCCGGCCCGGTGTCGACCAGCACCAGCGCGGCCACCCGCTGCGGATGGGCGAGGTGGAAGGCCAGGGATAGATAGCCGCCCAAGGACATTCCGCCGACCACGGCCCGCTCAGCACCCGCGGCATCCAGAATGGCCGCCATGTCGGCGACGCTGATCTGCTCGCTGTACCGGTCCATCTCGTCGGGTGCGTCGCTGCTGCCGTGGCCGCGCTGGTCCCAGACGATCACCGGTCGGTCGACGCTCAGGGCATCGATATTGGGGCCCCACATTCCCGAGGTGGCGCCGAAACCGTGTGTGAGCAATAGCGGCACACCGGGTGCCAGCGGGTTGTGCACCTCAAATGCCAGCGTCACCCCGTCCGGGCGTTGCAGCCGATTCATTGCACCACCTCGGATCCGGACTGGATGGCTGGGTACAGGGCGTCGGGACCGTGCGCGACCAAGGCCGCGCCAAGCCGGTCCGCCCAGCGATGATGGCCTCCGGCTTCGCCTTGCCAGGCCCAGAGTCGACGGGTCAGATAGTGCAACGGGTACTCCTTCGTCATTCCGATAGCGCCATGTGTCTGATGAGCGGCCGCGGTCACCAACTGAGCGGCCCGGTCGGAAAGCATTTTGGCACAAGCGATTTCGAAACCGCCCCGGCCGAGTTCGACCGCCTCGACCGCACCGTCGATAGCCGATGCGACCACGGCGGCCTGCTGGTGGATGGTGACCAAATGGGCTTGCACGGCCTGGAAACGACCGATGGGGCGCCCGAATTGCTCACGTTCGCGGCTGTAGCGCAGTGTCATCGCCGCGACGGCACTTATTGCGCCGGCCATTAACGCGGCACGCCCCAGCGCTGTGCGCTCCCAGAACGATTGTTCGGTGACCTCGTCCGGCGCGTCGGCGCGTGCGGTTACCGGCACACCATCGAAAACCACGGTGTCCCGGGGCTCGTCGGCGAGGTTGGTTCCGCGGCTGACGGCCGGGCCGCCTGACTGTGCCGTCGGTCCGGGCGCGAGCACCACGACGCCGTCGACGAGTCCGACAATATGCTCGGCGCGGTGACCCCACGCCACGGCAGGCACCGTGCCGAACAGCCGATCACCGTCGAGACGAAGTGTGGCAGCAGGCGGCAGTACCGTGCGAACACCCTTGGGCAACGACAGACCGGCAGACGCCAGGAGCCACCCACCGACCAGCCCGGCCTCGGCCAGGGGCACCGGCGCCGCGTGTGCTCCCGCGGCACGGAGCAGCTGAACCGCGTCGGCGACGCTGCCCCCGGCTCCGCCGAGCTCCTCCGGAACGGGGACGTCACTGAATCCGGTCTGCTGCAACGCTTTCCATAGGTGTGGAGCCCAACCGGTAGCTTCGGCGTCGCCGACATCCTGCCACCGGCTGTGCTCGGCAAACAGCTTGGCGGCCAGGCCATATAGTTCGTTGTCAGTCATGACAAACCTTTGACAGCGACCGAGCGCAGCACCTCATTGGTACCGCCTCGGATGGTGAACGACGGCGAGTCCACGACAGCGCGACGTAATAACCGTTCGAACAACGACGGTGGATCCGCCGGCTCCAGGCCGCGCACGAGCTCACGGTCCAACAACTCCCGCAGCGCACTCACCACGTCCTGTTCGAACCGGGTGCCCATCTCCTTGATGAGCGCGGCCTCGGCCGCGGGCGTGCCGCCGGCGTCGATCGCCCTGGCGACGGCCAGCGAGAGCCGGCGCAGCACCCAGTACTGGGCCGCGAGCTCGCCGATCAGCCGACTCCCGGCTGGACTGGCGGCCAGGTCTGGCCGCTCGCGGATGAACTCCTGAACGAGCAGGAATGTGGAGATCCACCGGTCTGGGCCGCTGCGCTCAAAGGCCAACTCGTTGGCGTTCTGCGCCCAGCCCTGGCCGATTTCGCCGATTACCATCTCGTCCGACACCAGCACGCCGTCAAGGACCACCTCGGCGAAGTGGTCGGTACTGCCGTTCAGGTAGGGGATCGGCTTGACCGTCACGCCAGGGCTGCGCATATCGATCAGGAATCGGCTCAGCCCCACCTGGCGGGCGCCCTCCCCGGTTCGACACAGCGCGATCATGAAGTCGGCGCGCATAGCGTTGCTGGTCCACACCTTGACGCCCGACACCCGCCAGCCGTCCCCGTCGCGCACACCCCGAGTCCGCACCGACGCAAGGTCGCTTCCGGCGTCCGGCTCGCTCATGCCGATGCAAAAACACAATTCTCCCCGGCAGATTCGAGGCAGCAGCCACCGCTTCTGTTCCTCGGTGCCATAACGCAACAGCACCGGGGCGATCTGCCGGTCGGCCACCCAGTGATGCCCAACCGGGGCACCCCAGCGCAGCAGCTCTTCGACGACGACAAAGCGGTCGACCGCGGTGGCGTCGCGGCCGCCATAGCGGGCTGGGACCGCCATGCCGACCCATCCCCGCTCGGCCAACGCGGTGGAGAACGCCCGATTAACCTCAGCGCCCATCCCGAGACCCGGCTCGAACGTCCCCCAGGGCAGCGTCTCGAGCAGGAATGCGCGAACCTGCTCCCGCAATTCCAGCTCCGGGGCGGTGAGCGCAACAGGCGACGTGACCATACTTGGCAGGCTAACGTGGTGGAGGGGGCACGCCGGCGCGGATTCTGCCGACCTCGGCGCGGGCGAAGCGCACCCGGTCGGTGTCGGCACCGCGCGCGGCAGCCAGTTCATCGGCGAGGCCATACACAGCATTGAGGACGTAGCGGGCGCGTTTGCGTTCGCGACGGTTGCGGCCGGCCTTGCGGTAAGCCTTGCGGGCCTTGCGATTACCGGCCACCGCACCGAGTTCAGCCTCGGTAATCACGTTGCGGGCCTCCTCCGGGGTCATGACGTCGCGCACGAACTCCCGTTCTCGCTGCACGGTTAACTTGTAAACCCGCACGCCGATGACGAGCGCTAAGACGATCACCACGATGAGCAGTCCTACGAGCATCAACGCGCGCGGTCCGGCGATGGACGCCAGCGAGTCCCAAATCCCGTGCAGCAGCATTGGCGTCGCCACCAGTACCAAACCTCGCCCGATTTTGCGTGGTTCCGCGGGCCGGCCGAGAAGATAGACCAAACCGGCGCAGAAGATTGCGCTGTAGAGGATGTGCGCGGCGACCCCGCTGACCATTCGCAGAATGATGGTGGCTATCGACGCCCCAATTTGATTGGCGCCGAACTGAGTGCCGGCCGACGTCATTGCGTAGGAGATGTCCTCAACGATCTGGAACCCCAGGCCTATGAACGCGCCCAGGATGAACCCGTCGAACGCGGTTCGTATCTGTCGCGGTGCCATCGCGATGAGCAGCAGCAGCCCCGAGCCCTTCGCCGTTTCTTCGGTGAACGGGGCCGCCAGCCCGGCACCCCAATTCAGCGCCCATACCTGCCCGAAGCCTTTCGCGTACAGCGCGAGGATCGCGTCGTTGGCGTTGGCCGCCATGGCCCCCGTGGCGGCGAAGCCGCCCCACAGAAAGGCGACGGCCATGAGCTTCGCGGGGAGTTTGGCGTAACGGTCGATGTACTGGGTGAACCACCAGAACAGTGCGGCGTAGATGGCGAATGACGTCACCGCCAACCCGATCGCCTGGCCGTAGGCGTCGTACTCGCGGGCGAGCGTGGAGATGAAGACAAAGATACCGATCCCCACCAGCATCAGGTATCCCCAGAATGCGCAGTTGCGTGGCTGGTAGAAGCTGAACCGCCTGCCCCACCCGGAGAGGTCGAGCGCGATGTCGCGTGCGCGATCGAGGTCGGCAAGCGTTGTCACCGCTTGCCCTCTCCGGGATGGCTGATGCTGCGGATCATCCGGAAGACCGCGGCCGTGGACTCCTGGCCGGTATCGGACGGTCCGGTCGCCACGGCTTCAACTCCGCGACCGTCGAATACGAAGGCGGCGATCACGCCGCCGGTGTGCGGCCCTGTGACCCGCACCGTCGCACCCTGCTTGCCCTGATCGGTGACGATGGTCTTCTGCGCGCCGGTCACATGGACGCCGCGACCGCGGTTGAGGGCCTCGGAGGTCGTCTCGATCTGGTCGAGCAGTTTATTGGCGTCTCCGTCGAATCGCCCCGTATGGACTCTGAATTTGAGGGCCCCGTGCTCGACTGTCGCAGTCGACGGATACTCGCCGGACAATGGGGCGTCTCCGGCGCGGACACCAGACGTAATGCCCCAGCCCGCCTCCGGAACGAACGTCACACCGCTTTCCAGTTCAACAACGTCGCCGGCTTTGACAATGTCGTGGTAGGGCACCTCAGCGTTGATGACGGGCAACACCACCGACATCACGATGGCCAGCGCGAATACTGCCAGCGTTGGTGCGATGGTGCGCCGATCCACACCAAAGAACCGCACATCAGCGGGCACCCAAACCTCGTCGGGTTCGAACAGTGGTGCCGAGGTCGCCGAGGAATTGTCGGTTTCGGGATCCGGCATCCTGCCCAACCCTCCTACCCGCTGTGGCAACGTCTGGGTGGCGTCGGGGTCGAGAGTAACGACGGCGAGCAGACTACGCAGCCCCCGGTCCCTTAGCCGACGCGCTTGCTGCCCTCGCTGACACGTGTCAACTTCCGGATGCTAGCCACTTAGCGAAGTCATTTGCAGGCTCGGGGTTACATCGACCACGGCATCAGAACCCGAAGTCCCCGCCGCCGGAGTCGGACCCACCCCCAAAATCGGACCCGCCAAAGTCGAAGCTGCCGCCGGAGTCATACCCGCCGCCGGAGTCGAACCCGCCGAAGCC
>Ga0210396_10000468_pt1 | contig 54031 bp, 85 predicted proteins | sample IncBWH17OmetaG_FD_155466 | JGI IMG/M metagenome (GOLD analysis project Ga0210396, IMG submission 155466) | Forest soil microbial communities from Barre Woods Harvard Forest LTER site, Petersham, Massachusetts, United States - Inc-BW-H-17-O ... | reverse complement strand
TCATTGATTTCTTCAATAAGACGGATAGCAAGGCTATTTAAAGTGCCTTCATCTAGTTCTTCAGCTAGATTGGCATAAAAATCTAATTCAGAAGGTTTTGGCTCTTCTTGTCCTTCTAATATATCTTGGATTTCAAAGACAGAGGTTCCATCTGGCAAGTCTTCAGTCTTAACGATAGACTCAAGAGGAACCATTTCTGGAGAATTGATAGGCGGTTCTCCTAGCTCTTCCTCTAGGTTTAAGCGAAAAATAGATGACATTCAGGTGCCTTATTGACCATGAATCAATTACAGCATTGTGTATTAATGACTTATTAATGTCAAGTTTGAATATTGGTCTTTGAGAGGCAAAAAAAAGCAAAAAAGAAGCAAGAGACTTTTTTAAACCAATATAAGAGAAAAAAGTATTAATATTTCAATGGATTGAAAAAAGCAAAAAAGAAGCAAGGGGGGTGGCAATTTGTACCTACCCTTTATTTAGCTCAAAGGATGTATAGGATTGAAAATCTGAGTTTTTTAAAGTAAGATAAGGATTAGTGTTTCCTCTTAATTTAGAGAGTCGTCCGCCTTCCACTGAACAAGGAGGGCGGATGACTTTCTAAATTATTTTTCTACTCCATAGAATGTATGCTTAGGCTTAGTAGAACCAGATTCTCTTGGCTCATCATCAGGATGGGTTAAATATCCACCATAAACCAATCTCAACAGTACTTGAGTCATGCTATCTACTAAATCTCTTGACTCTGCATTGGGAAAAATAGAACACATTTGAACCAAAGTATCTGCAAAGCTTCTAAGAGTTGTATAGCCAGGAGGTCTAGCAGGCACCCAAACTCTTCCCGCCTCTAATATAGGAGTTATTTTTCTTACCCTTAATATTTTATCCCCATATTTATTAGGGTCAAATTTAACAGCCATGATTCCCGTTTTTCTTAAGTCTTGGACTAACGAAATACCTGATACTTTAGATTCAACTAAAACAATATCAGGAATATGAGCACCGTCTGGTTTTATTTCTATACTTCCATCATCTCGATAATCTTCATAAAGTCTTTTAGCCATCTTCCTCAAATCTGGATATTCGACCCTACCTCTCCAGACCCCCAAAAGTATGACGTTCACAACCTTATGCTCATCGTAGAACAGCCCCCAGGTTGAACAAGCTGAATAAGCATTCATTTCATTGGCCTCTAATGCCGTATCCCAACTTTGTAATACTTGAAACATATTAGGTGGAGAAGGATGTTTCCATAATTGGAACCAGGATTTTTTCATTATACCGCCCGTTTCTGGAGCAGGTCTTTGTTGCAATTGTCCGGCTATAGCATATTCAGAGCCAAGACTTGCTTTAAGTTGTTTTAATTCTTTTTCCCCTATCCGATTTGGCCATAAAAGGTCTCCATCTTTCTCTCTAGGGTCTTGCCATATCTTTCCGTTAGTAGAAGGCAAGATAATCGTTTTAGCTCGTCTAGAGCTTTCAAATTCCATAGGAAGGATAAGATAAGTCCATTCTTTATTAATATCACTTTCCATAATATGGGCAGATAAATCTAATTCATCGATACGTTGCTGAACGGCAATTAAAGCGCCTGTCTTCGGGTCATTCAGGCGAATACTCCAGGCTGTATCCCACCAGAGATTGGTACTTTCTCGAACTGTTTCGGATTCTCCATCCATGGCATTATTACCGTCATCTACGCATAGGATATTACCGCCTTCTCCAATAACAGAAGAATTAACGCCAAATGAAATGCGATATCCCATTTGGTTATTTTCAAATCTACTTTTAGTATTTTGGTCGCCAACTAAATTAAATATATGACCCCAACGAGTTTGATACCAGGGAGAAGAAATGAGACGGCGGCATCTAACAGAATCTCGCATGGAAAGAGCGGACGAATAAGAAGCATAGGCGAATTGTTCTTCGGGCCTTATTATCCAAAGCCAAGCTGGGAACACAACAGATACTAAAGTAGACTTCATTGTTCTAGGTGGAACATTAATAAGAAGTCTACGTATTTCTCCTCTTGCTACAGCCTCTAAATGTTCACAAATAGCTTGGATATGCCATCCATCTACAAATGCTCTATTACCTTCTATTTGTGGCCATGCTTGTTTTGTAAACTGATGAAGGGATATTTCTGCTTTTCTACGGGCGGAAAGCTCTTCCGCCATTTGTAGTAAGTTATGTGAATTGACTTGAATTATATCAGAAACCCCAAATTAACCCTAATCCAAATAATAGAGAATTATTAGGCTTTATTTCATCTGTAAGAACTCCGCAAAATCCTTCGATTGAACAGGCATTCAATTTATTAGTTTGAGAAAAATAGATACTAGTCCTAACTTTAATATAGTCAGTTAGTCCATATTGCAATCCTGTACCTATTTTAATCACATTTCTATGGGTTTTATAAATTCTATTCATATCAACATTATAATTCCCGGCGCAGATAACTGCTCTTTCAAAATGAGCCCTTAAAAAGGAAATACCTAACGAACCTATGATTTCTAGAGGAAAAACTTCTGAAATAGGATAAAGCCCTAATAGGTTAATGTAGGGTCCTCTGATATCTTCTTTTGTCTGAAAAACAATAGGAGACAAGTCTGGCGTCACTTTTTTAGAGCCTGAAAATATAGTTCCAGAAGCTAAGGTTTTTTCTCTTGATTGGGTTGGCATGGAGTCATATCCAACTTCTACTCCAAAATTAGGAAAAACATTTAATCCAGTATACAAGCTTCCACCTAGTGAAGTTCTGCCAAATAGATTCCTTCCATAATTTCTTTCAAAAGACATATGGCGCATTTGAATATCTGTCCCGATATAGGGATTAAAATCAGCAACGACAAGGGAAGGTAGCAATATTGATAAAGCAAAAATGGATAGTTTTTTCATGAGATTATTCCAATTATTTTTGACCAATTACTATATTACTATATTTTAATATGTATGTCTACATTTATGTTATTTTAATTGCTAATAACCTTATAAGTCGGCATTAAATGGAAAGAAACACTGAAAAATGCGCATGTATAATGCCGACCAATAAAACTCGTAGTTAAAAATATCAGTTTTAACTTGGAATTAATTATGGTCCATAAATCCTATAAGAAATATGGACCTTTCGCCCAAGGAAAGGAGTTATCAAAGCCAACCTTAGGGGAATTTAACATAATACTATATTTTGATATGTAAGTATATGTTTATGATGGTTCCGTTTGGAATTATCGAGTTCCAAACGGTAATTTCAAGAATGAATGAAATAAAAAAGGGCCCAGATTATGAGAATCTTAAATGATGGTCCATAAATCCCACATAACCAACTAAGATAAGAAATATGGACCTTCCTCCTAAAGGAAGGAGATTGCAAACCAAACCTTTAGAAGAATTTAATATTATGCCATATTATTTCAAACTGTAAATCTTTTTTTCTCTCGATTAATAATATTCCAAAATTCTTTATTCCAGGTATATGGATTTTTATTAGTTAACTCATCAAATTTACTTATTGAGATTTTTAACTCATCTTCAGCTTGTTTAACATCTTCATATGAAATGGCAATAGGTTGCTTACAAATGGTTTGTCCATATTTAGACTTTAAATTTTCTAATTTTTCTAATAATCTTTCATATTCTTCATAGGCGGCTCTTATTTCTTTTAAGGCCCGTTCTTCCTCTTCATCAGAAGGCATATTTCCGGTAAGTGGTTTAAGTCTAAGCTCCAACATATTTATTCCAGTTTAGGATGAATCTCACTACTTGACCTAATATGAACAACTTCACAACCTAAGTCAATAAGTGTATTTTCTAACTTATCTTTTATTGAATAAATCATATTTCCATAATATATTAATATTAAAGTTAAATAACTTTTAGTCTCTTTATGCTCACGAGGCATAAAAACACTATTTTCATTGACTGAATAAGTAGTTAATTTTTGACTTTTTCCAACTATAAAAGCAGAAGGAGAACTCATGAAAATATAATATTTATGTGAATTAGCTTCTAAATATTTGATAATTTGTTCCCGAAGAATATTATTTTCTTTTTCAATCCTTTTAGAATTTTCTATATGTTTTTTAGAAGATTTATTTTTATAACTTCCTATTCCATGGTCAACAGCATCACTAAGGTCCTTGCTAACTTTAACCTTTTTTTTCTGCTCTTTCTTAAGAATAACTGATGAATCAGTCGAAACAATACGTTTTTTAACAGCCTTTATGTTTTCTTTAGTAAATTTAATCTTCTTCATTAATTTCCCTCCAAATCTTAATACCTTTGTTTAATATTTCTGTTCCTGTAGGAGTTATTTCATATTCTCCCCATTTTCCATTCAAGCCATGCTTTATTAAGAATCCAAGTTCTCCTAATTCTGATAGATGAAATAAAATATTTCTGTGACATATGTTTGTTATTTCTGAAATAACAGGAATTATAGATTTTTGTTTACATATCATCTTAGCACAAATTAATAAAGATAAGAATTTTTGATAACTAATTCCAAGTTGTGAGAATCTTTTACAAAGTTTATTTTCAAATTTTAGAACTTCTTTTCTTTTCTTTAAAAATTCACAATTTTCAAGCTCTGACAATTCAAAATCAGTAGTTAGAAATTCAATATCCATATCAAATTCTAAAACTTCTAAACTATCATCATTAAAGTCTTTATTTTTGTTGTTCCGTAAATAGGAAATATTTCTCGGATGTGCCATAGAAGATAATGATATACCATCACCAATCTCCTGGTCTTCTATTGGTAAATTATCTTGAACTTCCTTTTCTGTTCTTCCAATAAGCAAATTAACTGAATTTTCTTTCTCAAGAATATCTTTGAATGACTTATCTTTGTCATCAATCAAACTTTCATAATACTTTTTCCAATATTCTTCCGAATTCATATTCACAATTTCAAAACCCCTTGCATAAATATTTAATATAGTTTATCATTGACCGTGGTTCCTTATAAAATATTTGGCCCTGGTTCCTCATCAGGGCTATTTTTTTATGGAAGTTTTTCCATAAAAGGTTCAAGGATTCTATCTACTTCTGGCATTTGTTCAGATAATTCTTTTGCGGAATATAATACAGATGTTGTCATATTTTTTAAATCTACTCTAAACTCTCCATTATATGGAGCTGTAAGCAATTCAATACAATCAGTTTCTTCATTATAGCTTAATTCTGCATGTATTAATCCTGCCGCCGTAGTTTGTCCAAAAAGTAAACGATATTCATGAACCTTCTGCTCTCTTTTCTTTCTTATGCATAGAATAGAATCTTTGGTTCTAATGAATCCATCTTTAAAAGAGATATGAGGATTTTTCGCAAGCTCTTTAAAAGAATCTTCAGTTAATCCCAATTTCCCTGCTATTTCATGAAACTGCGTCGTCTCATCAGAAATAGGAACCCATCCTTCTTGAATAGCTCTTTCTAGATTTTGAGGATTAGCTTCATCTTTTAAACTTGTTCTAACCCATCCAAGTTCATTTTCAGGTGAGAATGGCAATATATTTAATTGGTAAGGATAAGGATTAAGTGGATTATTCAAAAATTGCTCTTCATCTTCTATTAATTCTTTATTAATTAAATCTAATTGTATATTTATATCATCACTCATTTTCTATCTCCTTTTCAAGCTATTCTAATAAATGAAGCTGAACTAATCTTTCTTCATTGCCTATTTCAGTATTTCTAGTAAATAGAATCATACTATTACTACCATAAAACATATTGTCCTTAATAGTTACATCTATATTATTTTGAAGAGATTTACAAGTATCTTCCATAAGATAATAATTTGCTAAATCTACGGGGACTGGAATCCATCCTTTCATAACTTTCCTTCCAATATTTTCATAATCTATATGTTCTGCAGTAAGGATTCTTACCCAGAAAAATTCTTTATTTTCCTTACCAAGAATCTCGATAGATAAAAACCCATTTTTACTGTTCATTATGTTCATGATAAATCTCCATAAAAGTTTGATAAGCTTTCAATTCATCAGTCTTCAATTTTGTCAAATCATAGTCTTTTAACTTATGAGCCACAAAAACCATCAATGAAAACCAATCTTCTACTGGAAGGCTTTGGCTCTTATTTTCTCCATCTCCTGAAAGGATTGCGAAGTCATTTCTATCATCATATCTAATTATGCTAACTAATACCACAGCATCACAAGCGGCCATACGTCCATCTGATTTTACAGCTTCCTCTACTTCTAATCTCGTAAAATGGTCTTTAGTAGTTGGAAATATAATATCTACTGAATACATCAATTTATATTTTTCTTTCATTAATAAATAATCTCCTTTTCTTTACTTTCTTTTAAACTTGCAAAACTTCCTTTATTTTTATTTAATTCTGAAAATAACGTATTTATTGCATTTTCTGCTTTTTTTGAAAACTCTATTCCAAATTCAGAAAGATATATATCTATCTTACTAATTCTTACTTTGAGTTTCTTAATCTCTTCATTTTCATCAATACGAAGATATAATTCTAAATTTTCCGAAATTTTACTTTCCAATTCAAGAAAAATATTCACTAACATAATTTTCGTAATAAGATGTAAATCTTCTTTGTAAATCTCTTTTTCAAATAGTTCACATATTCCTTCTACAATTCTAATAAAAGGTTTTATATCCTCTTTTAAGTTAAACATATGTCATTTATCCTTATTCATATTTTCAAATTCTTTAATAATACGCTCCAACGGTTCTAATATTCCATATATACATTCTTCTGACTTTTTAAGCTCTTCTTTACGATTTTCATATTTAATCCTATTTTGTTCTAAAGTTTTTGCATAAGAATTTTCTAAATTTTTCTTAAGTTCTCCCAAATCTTCCAAAAGTTCCAATCCTTGCGCAAGACGTTTTTTAAGTCCATCAATTGGATTATAACTTTCCTGACAAAAGAGATTTTTTAAAAAACTAATGAACATTTTCTTGCTCCTTTTTTTGTGCTCTTGATTCTATCATTTTTTCTTTTATATCTTTAATACAATTTTCATATTTCCATTTCTCTAATCCATAAGGACCTGGTTCATTTAAACCTACTCCCAAATAAGAGGCTATACAAAACATATAATTGTTATCATTCTCAACTAATAAGAAAATCATTTCCAATTTTTCCGAACATCTTAATACCAAATGTTCTACAATGTTCCAATCTCCAATTGTTTTAATTAAAGTATCATAATATGGATGGCTAGGATTCTGAGAATCCATATATTGTGAGACCTTTACTTTCATTTCCTATTTACTCCTTATCTATATCTATTATGGGTGAGAATAAATCCCTATATCTCTGTATATCATCTTTTTCTAATTTCAATTCTATTTTGTGAATTCTTTCCTTTATCATTTCTATATTGGAATAATTAATTATACTAACACGTGCTACAATAAGCAAAAGAAATAAAATAAACAATTGAGCTATCAATATAAATAAAAACTTGATAATATTCATTTATTCTTTCATTATCTGTTTAATTTTATATTCTAAAACTGAAATTCTGGCCTCAGAAAGTTCAAATCTTTTCTTAATAAAAGGTAACATGATAAAATGGAACATACATAAATATAAAAGAATACAACCAATAATAATTTCAAAATTACTAAAATTAAACATCATTTATACACCCCATGCTATTATGCATTCCATGCTATAAGCAAAAAAATAAGCAAAATAAGCGCGCTAATCATTGTACCTCCAAATCACCATTCCATATTACCACATCCACCACAATTACCAACATCTTCTTCGCCATCACCCCAGCCTTCTCCCTCACTATTTCCATAACCCATACCATTTCCAAGACCATCACCACCATGAAATCCATAGCCATACCCAGAACCAATAAAGTGAAAGTCATGGAAATAATTTAATCGCATATTAATATGTACCGTCTCCATTACCATTTCCATCACCGTCATCTCCGTCTTCACCATCGCCAAAACCGTATCCATCACTAAAACCATCGCCACCCCCATAACCATTACCATTAATATGACCATAATCAATTCCATAACCCAAGCCATTTCCATGACTATTTCCATAGCCATGGTTATCCTTAAAACCATAGCCGTGGTAAAAATCAAAGAAAAAATAATCTAAATAATTTAATCCCATGTTGTGCTTCCGTCTCCATTCCCGTTTCCATCGTCATTATTGCCGTCACCCAAACCACTTCCGTCACCCCAGCTATTTCCTATGGCATAACTATCATAAGTACAACCATTTCCATGACCATTGCCATTATTATGGCCGTAGCCAAATCCATTACCCCAACCACATCCAAAGATAAAGATGCTGCCATTTAATCGCATATTAAATTAATATCTTATAGCCATTTCTATTGGGTCACAAAATCCATTTCCATTACCATCGCCAATACCGTTATCATTTCCATCTCCGTAACCACGTTTACCTCCCCATCCATCGCCATAACCATTTCCATTATCTTCTCCATAACTGCTACCATAACCCCACATAAAATATTTATTCAGAACCATAAACCCACTACCAAAGCCATAGCCATCGCCATCGACAAAACCATAGCCACAAGTCCAATCAAAAACAAATCCAAAGCCATCATAATAATTTAATCGCATGCTATGTCGCCATCTCCATTATCATAGATATAAGCCTATAATCATCATCTCCATATCGTTGTCATCTCCCCAAATCTTTCCATTTCCCCAGCCATCACCATAACCGTCTCCATAATCATCACCATGGATTAATTGCATACTATGTCACCATATCCATATCAATCATCATCTAAACCATTTCCATAGCCAATGCCATAACCATCACCATCTCGCGTTGCATATGCTATTCCATATCGATACCGATATGAATCACCATTACTACCAAAGATATTTGTAAGACCTTCACTAAGCCCATTTCCCTCACCAGTACCATATCCATACCCATATCCGTCACCAAAGCCAGTGAAACCAATACAGCTACAATAATCAAAACTTTCAAAATATATTAATTTCATATTATGCTGTCCTATCCGTTCCAATCCTCATAATCATATCCATCATCATCGCTAAAAATATTGCCATATCGATGACCTTTACCAAAACCATCACCACCAAAACCATAGCCACAGCCATATCCATCACCATCAAAGCCATATCCGTCTCCATAACCATCACCGTCACTAAATCCATATCCTCTACCAACACCATCTAAATTGCTTACTCGCATATTATATTGGCATCTCCATTGCCACTGTCGTAAGCCATATTCAAGACCATACCATCGCCATCATTAAAACCATACCCAAAACCAAAACCACTTTCCCAGCTATCTCCCCACCCATCGCCATTACCAAACCCATAACCACAACCAGCTCCATCACTACCACTCCATCCATAAAAACAATCTGAGCTAAGATTAAAACCATTATTACTTAATCTCATACTAAGTCTCCATATCCATATCCATCGCCATAGTTATTTCCATAAGTCATACCACTATCACCATGATCCATGCCACCATCACCACTACCAAATCCATATCCATAACCACCCCCTAAACCATTTCCAAAAGCATAACCATATCTCCAACCGTCCCCATATCCGCTACCAGTTTTAACTCCATACCCTTCGCCAAAACCAAAACTATAACCATCACATCCAAAATCATCGAAATGAATTAATCGCATGCGCCATCTCCATCACCGTCATCTCCATTTTCACCATCGCCAAAGCCATTTCCATCACTAAAACCATCACCGCACCCATTACCATTACCATTAATATGGCCATAACACAATCCATCACCAAAACCAGTTCCATGACTATTTCCATGACCACTTCCACGACAATTACTATCCTTAAAACCATAGCCCTGGAAAAAGTCAAAGCAAAAATATTCTAAATGATTTAATCGCATGGTCCGTCTCCGTCACCGTTATCTCCATTGTAACTATCACCATAGCCATTTCCATTATCTTCTCCACAACCGTTACCAAGGCCCCATCCAAAACTTTTATTCATAACCACATATCCATCACCAAAGCCCCAACCATCTCCAATATTATCGCCAAAGCCACTGCCACCACCAAAGTCAAAACCATCACCAAAACCAAATTCATCGAAATAGATTAATCGCATAGAGTTCCACATATAGTTCCATATCCGGTTTCGTCTCCATCGCCCCAGCCATTGCCTTGGGAACTATAACCACATCCATATCCATATCCATCACCATTTAAATATCCATAACCATCGCCGTCGCCATCTCCATCATCACCGTCACCAAACCCATAATCACTTCCGTCGCCGTATCCATCATAATTAATGAAATCACTGTTACTCTTATATCCACCACCATAACCATCGCCATTACCATATCCATATTTATTATAATCATTCCGTAACCAGTCCTCTAAAGTGATTAATCGCATAAGCAAAAGTTATTTTCCTCTATACAATTAAACCCATAGTTATTTCCACTACCACTGCCATAACCATCTCCATATCTATATCCATCACAATCTTTATATCCACAGCAGGTATTATCGTCACCGTTTCCATATCCATTGCCATTTGCATATCCATAACCATCACCAAAGCCATCACTAAAACTATCTAATCGCATACTATGTCGCCATCATCCTATATTATGTCCAAAATCACTTCCGTAATCATTCCTTTAATATATCCACATTTTCATCCCAACCATTGCCCCAACCATATCCATTACCCAAGAAATAACTACAACCATAACCATCACAGCCAAAACCATATTGAAAACCACCACCCCAGCCATCGCCACTATAGCCACTGCCATTACCATGTCCATCACCATTATTAAATCCATATTGAATATATCCATGCAGCAACCACTCATCTAAACTGCTTAAGCTCATATATATCCAAAGCCATTACCATGCCCATCACCAAGGCAGTTGCCATAGAAATTTCCATCTCCATAGCCATCTCCATAAATAGGTCCATAAGGACTGCCATATCCATGACCAGTGATAAATCCATAACCATCACTGCCACATCCATAGCCATTTCCATATTCGTGACTAATATGAAAATCACAAAAATAATCTAAACTGCTTAATCGCATGTGCCAGGTCCATTACCGATACCATAACCCCATCCATCACCATTACTAAAACCATATCCATACCCATTTCCATTTCCATAACCATCGCAGTCATAGCCAAATCCAAAACCACCACCATAGCCATCGCCGCCACACCCACTACCGTCCCCATATCCATCGCCATTACTAAAGCCATAACCATCATTATGGCCATTATTATCGCTAAAGCGACCATCACCGATAAATCCATAACCATTAAAATAGCTTAAATTCATATTATATTTTTCCATTTCTGTCAGGCTCTATAGCCACAGCAGTCATTACTATGGCCATAGCAAAATTATCTTCATCTAATCGGATACTATTTCGCCACAACCATCTCCATAACCATTTCCAGAAAGACTGCCGTAACCACAGCCATAATCGCTGCTATATCCATCCCCACGACCTCGTCCATCGCTCCAACCATAACCCCATCCATCACCATTATCATATCCGTCGCCGCCGCCATTTCCATCTAGACTGCTTAACTGCATATTATATTTTCCCATTTCTCCTGATTACACTTTATCCAAAAAATAACTGACCTGTATCCTATTTCTAAATCATTACATTTATCGAGAACTGTTTCTTTGGTAGGACCATGTATACTGATTTCTCCAATTCCTTGGGTAGTTCCCCATCTCCTAATGCAATGACAATTTTTTAATCTCCATACGTGTTTTCCTTCTATAATTTCTTTTTCTCTTATTCCAATGAATACCCATCCTCTATCCAATACTGCAATAAATATCTCTTTACTCATGACTATTCTCCTCTGTTAAGTTACATTCCAATCTATGTTTCATTTCACCCATTTCGTTTTCGTTAACTTCTATGTTAACTACATCACCTTCGTAGCTTACCACATTATTATCTGATGTAATACTTTTTTTTTCGATAATCATTTGACTACCTAAAATCTCACTTTTAACCTGTTGGCGTATTTGTTCTTTAAGAATATCTATTCCACCTTGAAGCATCAATTCTAAGTCCTGCGTAGCCATTTTAGATGGTTCTTGGACCGTTTTATCCTCAAGTCTAATAGATTGAATAGATTTACCCATTCCTCTATCTAAAACCTCTTTCATGGCAGCTATTCTTATTTTATTATCCACATCTCTATCTAAAGCTAAGGAAATTAACTCATCCATTACTTCAGGACACGCTTTTAGCGCCTTCCAATTTATTTCAGCAAGGCCAGCAGGTCTGCCTAAAGGATTACCAGATTCACCTTTTTTGTAAGCCATTATTTTTTACTCTTGAATGGCTTTGCATATTATATCGCCATTTCGCATACTATATCATCACAGTCATAGCCAATTCCGTCTCCATAATCACCATTCCCAAAACCATCACCACTATTAAAGGGAAATCCATACCCACTACCATTTCCAAAGCCATTGCCAAACCAATTAATATCACTATAGTCATAACCACAACCAATACGCCAGACAAATTCAAAGCCATCAAAATAATTTAATAGCATATGCCAATATTCCTTTTATAAATCATTATTTTTTATTCTTGAACAATTTAATCGCATACTATGTCACCATCTCCATACCCATTATCACCACCACTGTTATTATCAAAGCCATTGTCATCATAGACCCATAAATCACTATCATAACCATAACCATTTCCATATCCATCACCATTACTAAAGTAATTTCCTTCACCACAACCAAAGCGAAAAAGAAAATAATAGCTCACTTATTTACCTCTATTTTTGTAAGCCATTATTTTTTACTCCCGCTCCAACTATAACCCCACCCGTAATGCTATTCATCTTCTTTTTCAGATATTTCAATAATTTCTAATTCATTATCAAGAAAACCAAGTTTATCCATACAAGTCAGACAATATTTTTTCATTTCAGGATTAATACGAGAAAGCTCTTCAGAATTAGGAGTAAGCCAGCAAAGTTGATTACAGTTATCGCATGGAAATTCAGTGAGTGGATGTTCTTTTTTTAAAATAGAATTTTGATAAATACAAATAGGAAAAAGTACAATATAGCCATCCTCCTCTTTCCAATCTATATCTTTTCTAAGTTTTGGGTATTTCATTTCTTTTTCCTTACCTTTAAACTATATCTTTTCTAAGTTTTTTCATATTTAGACCCTTTGTTTATAGCTTTCATAATGCTCTTTTTTAATACATCCATCAACCCCATTGCACTACCCAAGTCAAATTTACTACATGAAATTGTAAATAATTCTGCGGAATTTCCTTCATCATTATCTTCAATTATAACTACATATTTTACCTTATTATTTTTAACTTTTTTCATAAGAGATTCTAGTTTACTTATAACCTCTTTTATAGCATCTTTTTTCCTATTTTCCATAAAAAGTTCATTTTTTTTCATTTTGGCCTTAAGAAATTCATATATCATAAATAATCCCTCTCTTTAGTTTTTGATTAAAGATTCTATTAAGTCATTTTTCATAATTTCAAGATACCCCATGACAGAAGTCGTAACTTTCGAAGTTGTGTCTTTAAGAAAACATGTTGTAGGATGAACAATATTATTAGATGATTTTAATAATAATATATATTCTACTTCATCATTTTTCACCTGTCTAATAGCTTCCTCTAAATATTCTAAGACTCTCTCTTTATTCCCATGCATAAATAATTTTCCTCTTTAATCTTTAGTTAAATGTTCTATTAATTCATTCTTCATAAGGTCAAGATATCCCATCACAGCAGCCATCATTTTTGGACCTGAGTTTCTCAAAAAACATGTTACAGGATGAATACAACTATCACCTGCTTTTAATACTGATTTTAATACCAATACATACTCTGTTTCATCATTTTCCACTTGTTTGATGGTTTCATTTAAATATTCTACCAATCTTTTTTTCAATATTTCTTTGTTTTCATTTGCTTTATTTTCGCTCATAAATATTTATTTTCCCTCTATCTTTTCAATAAGTTTATCAGCCTTTTTCTTTAACCCTTTATCCACATCATTCAATAAATACTTTCCTATTTCATATATTTTCATGATTTTCCTTTTAAAAGCCAGTTTCATAACATCATTTACTTCATTATCCATTAATTTATCCAACGTGAGCAAGGAATTATATCCCGCTTCTTTCCAAAACCATGTTCCCATCATTTTCCTAGTATTTGGTCCCCATTCCTCTTTAAACTTAGAAAACTCCTTAATGAAATTTTCTGCCAATTCAATTGCAGTTTTTTTTCCTTTCTGTCTATTTATCCTTGCTTCTCTACTGTTACCATAATCAGTACCCATGACCAATTACCTATTTACTGTTTAGTCTATAAACAAACCATACTAAAACAGAAGTATATATCATTGTGATATAAAATCAACATATTTTTACTAAGGCGCTCGCATTTGAGAAAGACCTAACACTCTTATCTTATCTTCAGCATCTGCTGTAATAGTGGTAGATTTTCTACTTCTTGATTTAATAAGAGTTTTCTCATTTCTGTATTGCTGAATTGCAAGGATAGCAGATTCAAGAGAATATTCGCTTAAATCAAGCCCAACAGATGGTAGGTAGGCAGGTAGCATTTGAGAAAGACCTAACATCCTCATTTCAGGTTCAATTTCTACTTTTTCTATTATATATTCTTTACAATCAATAGATTCTCCATCTCTTATATTTTCTGGAGTATCACACAAAATAATCCCATTATCTAAAAATTTATTCATCTATCCTCTCCTTATTTAATAAGGGTTTTCCCATTTCTGAACTTCTGGATTTCTGAATTGAAGGAATTTCAGAACAGGTGGTATCTGAGTTTCTACATTTTCTTCAGGCCCTATATTTTCAATCACTACAGAAACATTATATCTTTTTTCAAATTCTTTAATAGTTATAAAATCTGATTCATTTTTACACCATAAAATATATTCTTTTTCATCTTCTTCATTTTTTTTGAAATAAAATTTGTCCCATGTTATAGGATGTCCATAATGTCCACATTCAAAAACTGATAATTCCAGACTACGACAAGTTATTATAACCTTTATTCCTGAAGGTTTAACTTGATGAAAATAAAAAGTCTTCCTTTTAATTTTAGGAGAATCACATAAAATAATTCCGTTATCTAAAAATTTATCCATCTGTATTCCATTAATTTCCATTCTATCTGATATTCGTTCGGCACAAATGGTATCAAATGTAATTCATCCCTCTTTATGATTTTCATGCTATACGATAACAAATTTTCAGTTTTAGAATTTAATTTTCCTAGGAGAGGAGAATCACATAAAATAATCCCATTATCTAAAAATTTATCCATCTATTCTTTATATTGATATTTTTTTCGAAAGTTCCTTTTTCAAAGTTTTTAGTAGGTCATTTCTAAAATCTTCATCTGATTCAAGAAGTTTTTTTATTCTATCTTCAACAAGTGTCTTCCATTGCCCTATTGTGACGCCCTCTTCTCTATGAGCAATTATATCCTCTCTTTTATGAACAATACGGTCTTCAATTGTTTTCTTGCTAAAGTTAAAATTAACTTCAATTTTTTCAACTTCGCATTTTACACATAATAATTCAGAATCTTCTTCCCAAAGGAATTCTATGATTTTCATCATACACTTCTCCTATTTTCCTTAATCTGACTTGAAAATAATTCTATAAAATCTTCCAACATTTTCTGAGGTTTTTCACTTGTTTCCACACAATTTTCCTTTCCATAATATTCATCCATTTCTCTATCTACTCCTAAACCACATAATTTAAACTTATTTTCTAATAAATTTTTAACAACATATTTATAATCTATTTCTAATTCTTCAGTACTCTGAAAACATCCAGGTAATCCACAATGTGGATAATCACAAGAAGGTCGTCCATCGGAAATATGAATAATTAACTTTCTATTATTCGGTAAACTTCCCCACCACATAAGCTTAGAAATAAAATCTAAGGCATATCCATCATGATTCCCACCACAATTAGCTCCTTCTCTTCCATTTTTCATAATCATCCAATGACATAATTTTTTATTCGCTTCTTCTGCTTGTTTTACTCCTAAATCCATAGTAAACTCTCTAATGTTTGTATAAGAAAATATTTTTATCCCTAATATTTTTGATGCTTCTTCAATTACTCGATTAAATAAATAAATTTTTAAATTCTCTTTTCCAACAATTATTTTTAAACTATAATACATTTCTATTATTTGCTTGGTTATATGTTTACTATCTTTTTCGGAAGGATGCCCATTAGTTCTGCTACCACTTGCATCAATTAATATAACAACCTTATAAGTTTCTTCTAATGTTTTATCTATAAATCTATTATAAATATTTTTAGAATTAACTAAAGCCTTTCCTAAACAAAAACTGCTGATAGTTTTTCCGCGTGGTTGTCCAGCTAATAATAATGGTGCTGTATTAACTTGGAATAATTTCCTTAATTTCAAAAGTATAGTTGGATTCATGATTTTTCCATAGATTTTTCAAGCATTTCAATCAAACTTATATATTTTTCTGGATTTTTTAGGAATTTTCCTAAAGCTCCCATTTCTTTTTCATTTTTTTCAAATTTATTTTTATTAAAAGTTTCTAGAGCTTTTTCTGGAAGTAATCTAATATAATCTCTAAATATAGAGGCTAAGTGATCTGATATATACAATCCATCTGTCTTCAACAAAACTAGAACTTTTTCAAAATCTCTAATAGAGATATTCATTTTAATTTTCCAGTTATTTAACTCCCCTATTAACTTTGTCAACACAAAAACAGTCGTCTCTATTTCTTTATCTGTATAAAATTCTTTTAGTATAATGGCCATATCTGATAATGAAGGAATTCCCATTTCAACTATCATAAATCTACTTAAGAATGCCTGATTTAGACTTCTAGTTCCAAAATATTCATCAGATGGATTCATAGTTGCTATAACTCTGAACTCTTCGTGAACCTGTAAATTATCTTGTAAAATTGGAACATAAATTTCTTTCTTATTTCTTTCTAATAACGCATGTAATGAAAACAATACTTCTGGCAATGCAGCATTTATTTCATCTAATAAAAGCCAATATCCATTCTTAATAGCATTTACTACAGGTCCATCTTTAAATTTAATAATAGATGCTTCTCCATCTTTAATGAGGACATTTTGGCCCCATAAGTCTTCCTGAGAAACATTTACATTCAAATTTACTCGGATAATTTTTTTAGATTCTTCTTCCGCAAGAACTTCTACAAGATAATTCTTACCTATTCCAGTAGGACCTTCTATCAGAACAGGCCATCTGGCATCTATAAAGTCTTTTATTAACGATTTTACAGAATTTTGTTGATTAAATAATACTTTCCTTTTATTACTTCCGTCATTTAATTCTTCAAAGTGAACCATTTTTCTCTCCTATTACCTTTTGCTGTTCAATTCTATCCTTACCATCTAACTCTGTATATATCTTACATTTATTACAGATTAAGGTATAATACTTATGTTCGAAATCATTTACAAAATCTTCCAATTTCATTGTGCTAGATACTTCTATAAAATCTGATGAATGACAATTTTGACATACTATCTTCATTAAGCATTCTTAATAAAATTAGGATTTACCCATTTTCCATGTTTCTGCATTGAAATAAACACATCATTATTTTCCTCATTTTTCAAGCTTATTTTCTTTTCTCTATTTTTTTTAGTTGTTCTTCTTGAATAAAGCATTCTTCTTTCCATTTCCATAAAATCTATATTTACTTTTTTCATAAAATAATTCCTATTTTTCCTCTATTTTATTTTTACCTAGTATTTTAAACTTAATCTGTTTTAAATGAACTTTTACATTATATCCCATTCTTTTTAAAAAACTAAATAATCTATATTTTTCCACTTTTTTCTCTAGGAATGGAACTTCTACTTCATATTTATCTACTATTTGAAACTTAATCTCTCTCATTTTTTTCTTCCTTACCCTTCAAATGAATCTCCACATTATACCCGATTCTCTTTAAAAATCTAAATAATCTTTCTAAAGAAAAATGTTCATATTTTCTATTCTTAAATTTTGATATTTCACATTGAGCGACTTCTAATTCATTACCTGCTTTCGTTTGAGTAAATCCCTTATTTTTAATATATTCTAATATAGTATTAAATATAGGTATCTTTACATCAAGTATCTTTTCGGTAACTTTAAATATTTTTTTCATTCTATCTATTCCTCTACAGTCCAAATAGATTTCCAATTTACATTTTCAGAAATCTTATTAGGTCCATTTCTAAATATTTCTATACCACTAGTATATATCATATTGTTCAAATCTAACATTCTTATTTTAGTAATACAAGTCCTAACTGAAAAAAAATTTATCTTATCTATCATATTATCTTGTTTAGAGCCAACTAAAGAGTGATATTTACCTAACTCTTTCCTTATGACCAATCCTTTTTGTAATCCAGATGCTTCATACCTTAAGCAATAAACATTGGGAATTACTTCAACTAACCTATATCGATAATTCATAATGAGACTTCTCCAACAAATAGAGACGGAGCAGACTTAGGTATTCTTAAGAATTCTTTTCTGAGTTGCAATAAACATTTTTCAGCAATTTCTTTTACTTGAGGATTATTATTTATTGTAAAAAATGTGTTATCAAACTCTCTTTTACAAATAGCAATAAAATACATAGGATTTATAGGGATACGTGCCGTATTATGGATACGCTCCATATAAAAATCTTTGTTTTCCATTACCTTTTTTAGCCCTAAAAATATAGATTTAACGGATAAATTTGAATCTAATAAGGAATTCATCCAATTGTAAATTTTATCTTCATTTATTCCCAAAATACTTTTCATTTCTATAATCAAATATAAAACAATAGCATTTTGATCTCCTTTTGGGATATTTCTAAATTTATTACCCTTCTTAGTAAATTTAGAAAAACTTAATCTTGCATAATTACTAGTAAATATCATTTATACTCTCCTTAGTTTAAAAAAACACTGTATAACATATTACATCAGAATATTAATTTAGTCAAACCACAAACAATATTAATTAAAGTTATATAAATACCTATTATTTAGTTAAGAATGATAAAATATACTTATCCACAGACACTCTAAATTTCAATTTTTTGAGAATTTAAAAAAAAAGTTATACATGACTTGTCCACAGGGTTATCCACAGACCTACAACGGACTTATCCACAGACCTATGATCAAACTGTATACCTACACCTTATATTAGTTTAATAATAATAATAAATATAAAATAATTTTAGATATTTAGGCTACATCGCAATGTTTAGGCCATAGACATAACTCCGCGAGTGCGAGCGTGTGTGCGTGAGCGTGTGCACGCGCCTATGCGCGCTCCTTAGACAAGAAAAAAATATATCTATACAAAAACACAGATAAGCATAAAAACCTTAAATATTTCGATATTTGAGAGTTTTTATGGATTGGGTATACAAAGGTGCACCTTTCATTAAAAACGCCTGTATGGAAAGATTTGGGGCATTCTCGAATGTTTATTTGGCTAATACCCAGGTAATAATTCCCAGACTGTAAAAATTAGGAAAACAAATGCTAAACCGAATTAGTTAGTTATTAGAAAAACAAACAAAATATTATACAGTGGTTTCTAAAGAAAAGGCACTTTAGATAAATCTTTCATGTCGATCTGCTACGAATATGCTTGCATATTGATAAATTTTTTGACAAAAGTGCATGAAAAAACTAAAAGTCGATCTGATCAATAGTTTCAAGCGGAATTGAAGTAAACAAGACATAGTTCTGAGCTTATTAAAGTGAAAAGGCCAGGGTGACACTCCTAGCCTTTTCGTAATCTGTAACCGTGTTTAAGAGCAATACAGATTGAATAAATTATATCTGATCGGATATTTTTGTTCAAGAGTATTGATCTTAAAGATAGGCACTTTCACAAAACTTCAAATATCAATTCCATTTAAAATCTCTTCTATTTCTTCTGAATGAAGTAATAAATCTCTATTTTCACTCTGCATGTCATAAACAATCTCTTTTATTTTATCTTTTAAAGATTGATGCTCTACCAAAAGTTTATTATATTCATATAGCAGGTCATTTAAACAAGATAATGTGAGATTAACATCAACCAATGCTTCCGAAATTGCTGCTGCCTTTCGTTCTAAAATTTCAATATCCATTTTATCCTCCAGTAATTACATAGGAAATTCTTTATTGCCATAAATTGCATCAATATCCAACCTGAAAGGTAAATAAGTTAATGACCTATCTTTTTTTGTTTCTGAAAATATTTGCACTTTCTCAACAATATTATTTTTCTTGATGCTCTCCATAAGCTCTATACAGGAAATAATAGGAGCAGATTTATCCAATGCAATCTTAATATAAGTTTTAGTCTTGCTCATAATTTTCCTCCTTTGAAATTAGCATTTCTATAATAGCTTGAGCTTGAATGTCTGTCAAATCACTCAAATTAACGACATTCGCTTTAGTCAACCATTTATTAATTACAGAAGATGGAACCTTCTTATAACCTATCCATTTCATAAGTTCTGCGTGAGTTTCTGTAGTAATAATCTGGTCTGTAAATAATGTTGAATTCATCTCTCTCTCTTTTCTTCTTTCTAATCTTTCTTTAATAGATTCTAGAGGATTTTTTGAAATGCTTTCAAATCTTACAAGACCTTCGTTGATTTCAATAGTTTTCTCTATTGGATTAATCTCTACTTCTTTGACTCCTACATATTCTTCAGCTAAATGTAATCCTTTTAAAATATGAGGAAAACAATCTCGTAGAGCAAATCCTCGAGCTCTCATTTGCAACATCCTTTTTCGATAAAGTTTCCAAATATTTTTATCTATAAGCCCAGCAGTTTTTGCATCTGCTATAGAGAAAATTCTAACAACTTTTTCTTCTCCTCTTCTTTTAACTTCGCAAATTGCTGTTTCAGTTTTTTCCTCATATGTTTCATGACAATATTCATAATCAGGCGCTGCTTTACATAAAGCTAAAGCGGCATCTCCCCATACAACGGGCCTACCATTAATATTAGCAATATCCTGAACAGATTGAGTAGGAGATAATCCTACTTCTAATCCTTTTTGAAGACACATAATAACTGAAGCCACTGGATTTTTAGCTTTAAGATGGAAATCTGGAATTATGCCAGATTCAATCATTAAAACTGCCACTTCTTTTGCCTTATCTAAAGAATCTATTACCATAAAACCTTTATTAAGATTTTTAGGTGGGATACTTAGATCTACAATGTTGCTACTATCCATAATTTTTCCTTAAATATCAGATGGTTTAGAATTTGGAACCGGAAAATATAACTCTGCTAATTCCTTAGCCTTATCTTCCGCCGTCTTTAATTTATCCGTTTGAATTCTCCTATAAATTTCTTCTCTATGAACTTCTATCCGATCTGGAGCAGATACCCCTATTCGAACTTGCTTTCCCCTGACATCTAAAATCATTACAGTTATATCATCTCCAATTTTGATAGATTGTCCTATATTCCTAGTTAAAATTAACATTTCAGCCTCCTTTTCTAAATTCAAAACGTACATACTCTCTTTCTTTAACCATATATTCTTTTGCCTTGACCAATTTTCTAACAAAAGAACTCCCATCACTAAAATTTCCTCTTCCAGCTTCCTTCATGGCTTCTAACAAATGAGCCTGGGCAATATCAACTTGATTTTGATATCGTTTCACAAGTTCTTTGGCTTCTAGCCATATATCTCTCCATTGGAAAAGATTATCTCCAAAAGGAACAATTTCAGGAGAAACTAGTTTATATCTTTTTTTAAGAAATTCAACTGTTTTTGAATTAATATTTTCCAAAGTAGGAGGATTACGCTTTAAAACATGATTTTCCCAAAAGTTTATACCATTTTCTAAGATAATATCATCGGCTTCTTTAAGCCTTTCAAAGGTATAAATCCTTAATTCTTGTCCTCCTATCAAAACAGCTATGTCCCAAGAATCATAGTCCAGAACCAACATATAATGAGCAATTTGGAGATAATAATGAGTTGGAATTTGTTGAGACCCACTTTCTCCCCATAAGTCCCTCGACATAAATCCTGCAGTTTTTATTTCTAATCCTTTTTTTTCTATAGGCATAATCCTATCCGGGTGAGCAATTAAAAATGGATATTTAGGATGCCTAAAAGTATCAGTTACAAAAATTTGTTCCTTATTAGTCAATTGTTCATATCGTGTGGAAATTGGATCTTCTAATAAATTTCCCCACACAATAGGCTCATTATCCTCACATTGAATCTCTACTTCCTCTGTCTTATCTAAATAAACTTCATAAGCGCTCTTATTTTTATTTTCACCCATGATTGCCCCGATATCGCTACCGCCAATTCCTGTTTTTCTAACTTTTAAGAAACCATCTTTCATATAATTTACCTGATATATTCAGAATATTAAAAAATTTATTATAAATTTCCTAAATGTTACAGCAATAATATATTACACATAAAAATTGTAAGCATTTGTCAGTATATTTATAAGAATTATAATAAAAAATAAAATATACTATTGTTTTTTATAAAATTTTGATATACTATTAAATAATAGAGAGGAGTTTATATGGAAGATAAAAAGATGATATTTAAAACCAGATTTATTTATGGTGAATCTCACATTTACCCTGGATGTCCTAAGTCAGAGGCATTATTTTATCTTTTGAGACGGGGAAGATTAGAAACTCATGAATTACCATGGGTCGGGAAAATGGGATTTGAAATCGAATTAATAGGAGATACTAAGGAAATATCTGAACAGATGGACAAAAAAGAACTTGCCTATCAAAAGATAGCGCCTGGAAAGTTGAAAATGGAAGCAAAAAATATCCTTAATACTTATCGAGGACGTGATGTTTAATAAGCTATATATTTAATTGTTGGTCTAATTTTTAAAAATATTTGACTATTGGATTAATGTAATATATATTAGGATATATTAGTAATAAGATAAAGGAACTTATCATGAATAAGCGAATAAAGGTTATAGACTTAATTATATATTTTGCTATTATTATTGGTGGTATTACTTTGTTAGTTACCAGCGCTATTAATTCTTCTCAGAAGAATAGGGCTGATAGTAGTCAACATGTTGATGAAAATGAAACAGCAGATGAAGAGATAAAGAAAGAATAAAGTTGAATAATATCCTAAGGAGGATTTATGTTTAATAGAATCATTAAGCGAGCAGAAAGCAATCGTAGTTTAAACAATATAAATAATAATGCTCTAATGACTGAAAAAAGTGATAGTTTGAGCAGTCAAGAATTCGAGCTTATTTTAAATGAAATTGTCGATAATGAAAAAAATAAAAAAATGACATCAGAAGAAGAACAATTAATTATTAAGAATACTGAAGAACAGCAAAGAATAAAGATCCTTCAGGATTCTTTGTTAGAAGGTACTAATCGTGTGTTAGATTTAGAACAAACACTTATTGATTTAGAAGAAAAACTGAAAGTAAAAGATATTGAATTAAATATTATTAGGTTTGAAAAATTACAACAAAATGAAGCAAAATTAAGAGAAATGGATTTATTAAATAATAGAATGAGCGAAAAATTATTGGCTAATACTCAACTTTTTGATGAATTTAAGGTAATTCAAACTCAAATACTACAATTAATAAATTTCAACAAGGAATTAAATGAAAAGTTACTTTATGCTGATAATTCTGCTCGTTTGCAAGTTGGCTCTATGAATTCTGTGATGGAAGAGCTTTTAAAAGATAATAAAGATAAAACAAGAGATTTAAATAATTTTATAAATATTGTAGAAAATTTAAAAGCACAAATCAAAGATAAAGAAAATGCTATCAATTTATTAGCAAGTAAGTTAGATATTGAAGTTGGAAAAATCATTTACATTCAAAATGAAAATAAAAATTTACAAGATACTATTAATAATATGAAAAATGCCTTTGAATCTGAAAGAATAGAGATAGAAAATAGAATAAAATTGCAAGTCAATCTATTAAAAGATACGATTTTAGAAAAAGAAGATATGGTAAAAAATCTTTCCAATAAAATATCTAGTCAAATGAATGAGATGAATAGATTATGTTCAAATATTGATTTTTTACAACAAAAATTATCTCTTTCAGAAAAAAACAATGAAGAGCTTTCTACTAAAATAGAAAGTAATAGAATTTTAATGTTTTCTAGAACAATTGCTCCACAGTTATCACAGGATAATTCTTCCCCTAAGACATTGGATTTAAATAAGGAGAAGATAAAAAATTTATTTTGATATTTTATGTTCCTATAAACATGGCTGAAACAAATTCAGCATCTGTTGGAGTTCCAGCAGTCGTATTTACGGTAAATGTAAAAGTTGTAGAAGTTGGAGTAGTTCCAGTAGATGGTGCATTAACTATAAAACCACCTGTGCCAGCAGCTCCTTGTCCTGCCGTAATATTCCATATATAACTGGTTCCACTGGAAAACATACCTCCCGGAAAAGTAACAGTATAGGTTCCCCCAGTAACTCTTGCAACAGTAGCATTATAAGAAGTAACAACAGTTGCAGCACCTATACCAGTAAAAGATATAAAACTTTGCAATATGCCTTTACTAGTTGTATACTGTGATGTAAACCCTAAATTTTGACCGCCATCTGTTTTCATTAAAGCATTAGCGACTCCATCTGCAATAGGTAATGTAAAAACAACAGTTGAAGTATTAGCGCCTGCTATCAATCCAGTAGCAAAAGTATTAGCACCATTAAAAAATAAAATTGGTCTCGCATTTACACCATCTCCTACCATCCAGGTAGATGATAATAATTGTATAGGATTCGTTCCTGATGCAAATAATTCAAGATTTCCTGCTGTTGTAGTGATAGTTTGAGCATTTGGAAAACCAATAGTAATATTTCCAATAGTCACTTGAGTTAGATTTGTTAATGAATTGTTTAAAACAATTTGAGGGTTTCCAGCAACACCATCTCCATTATTAACAGTTATATTTGTACTTCCTATAATAGTTCTTACAGCCCATGTTTGAGCGGCTGTCCTTACTCCCAATCCAGTACTTCCTAACGCATTAATAGAAGCCAAATCACCCACAATATTAAATGCCAATGTGCCAGCATTTGTTATAGGCGAGCCTGTAATAGTTAAAGCTGTTGAACCAGAAGTAGCAGCTATAGAAGTGACAACTGCCCCACCTGTCCCGAATGGTACATTTCTCCATGTTCCTGCTTGTGTTGTATTATCAATCAAATAAAAATAATTACTAGAGCCAGCGGGAACAGGAGACAATAAATTAGTTCCATCATTTGCTTTTAGAGTAAAGGTAAAAGCAGAGGGATTATTAATTAATATATCTTGACCCACGCTAGTTTGGGTGGCGTCTGGTAATGTTAAATTAAATCCATTTCCTGTTGGAACCACATCTAAAATATGAGCAACTACTAGATTAGTGTCTTGAAATTGAGTAGGCCAGCTCAAAGTAGTATTTTGACTTAGAGCAATAGATAAATAGCTCACATCGGCTGTTTGAACAGTTGTTCCACCAAAAATATTAGTATAAGTAGTCATAAATCATTCTTCCTCAGCTATCTGATTGGCTTCATATTTTGCAATATGAGGAGCTTCTGCTTTAGCAATTTTGATAAGATTATTTAATAAAGTTGTAGCGTATTTGTCTTTTCCTTGTTGGCGCGCAATGGCATAAGCCCGAGCCTGATTGACAAATTTAGGGTTAACTATAAGACGAGAAAGAAGATAAGGGGTCCCAATTCCTGTAGCAGCACCTATTAATGCGCCTGGTCCAGTTGCTGCCCCAATTCCAGCTCCAAATACAGTCCCTAATATAAGAGAAACCATTTTATCAATTCTCCCAATATCTGCAGAGGCTAAAGCAGTGCCGCTTGTATTTAAAAGCTCAGAGCCAGATTTTGAAAATTCTCTTGCAATATGAGCAATATCAGCTAATTTATTATATTCTGTACTTCCTAAAAGCTCTTTTAATATTTCTTGCCCTTTTTCTCCTTTTTCAAAAAGATTAGCAAAAGCAGCTGTTCGTAATGAGCCTTCTTCAAGACCATGTTGTGCTGTTTTCTCAATAATTTCTTTAACTTTTGCTTTTTTGAGAGCATCAAATATCTCTTTTCCTTTTGGAGATTCTCCTGCTATTTTCTCTAATGTTTTAATGTTTTCAACTGAATTCATTTTATTAAAAGCTTCAATAGGTATTTCACCTGTCATAATGCTCCTAGATAGGTCAGTTCTAAATCTGGAGGCTATGTTATTTCGATAGAATTTATTAGCTTCTTTCCATTTCGAAACAAATTCTTGATTGGAAGATGATTCTATGTCTTTAGTGATATCACGAGTTAATTTCGAAAGATAAGCTTCTACTCCTCTTACTCCTGGGTCATAATCAATAATATTGTAAAGCTCTTTTCTAACACCATTTAACCGCTCTAATGAAATAGGTTGTTGTTGTTTTTTAAAAGCAGATAATACTCCTTCAATAAGTTTAGGATTATCTTCAAGTTCTTTTAAAGACTTTGAAGATGGTAATATTCCCCAAGATTGAGCAATATTTCCAATAACACCAGCGATTCTTTTGGTTGCCGGAGATTGAATATCCCTCATTAATAATTCTTTCATAGAATCAATAGAATTAATGGTGTTTTTAGGTAAAACGACATCTGTAGGATTTAAAGATTTCTGAGCCTCATCATAAATAATGTTAGATTCCTTCATAAGTCTTTTTTCATCTTCTTTTAAAAAATGTCTATATTCTGCTGATGCTTCATTTGGCTTTAAAGTTGAAGTTCCTAAAGTATCGATAGACTCCTTTACTTTATTAATCATAGAGGTATCTGCATCTCGTAAGACTTTTTTATAGGCATCTGACACAAACATAGATTTCAAAAAATTATTCTTCATAAAATTTAAAGGAGTACTACCCATTCCTACATTGAATGGAACTTCTACTCCATGTTTTTTAGCTAAATTAAGAGTTTCTACATTAGGAGTTGCCTTTAAAGATGCGATTTTAGCAGCTCCTTTGATAGGGATTTCAGTAATTGCTTCAACTGGTTTCATAAGAATATCTTTATAACGTCCTTGGGAAGCTAAATTCCCAACATCTTTAGCAATTTTAGAAGCTTTTGTACCTAATTTACTACCTAAATGACCACCAAGCATTATTTTAACGATATCTTCGCCTACTCTTCCTACTGTTCCTTCTTCAGCTAATTCAGGAGTTAAATGAAGAGCTGCAGCAGCACCTCCAGCCGTTGCTACTTCACGGCCTGCTTTTATAGCTAAACCTTTAAGACCTGGCTTAAGGAGCGCTCCTCCAGGAATAGGTAAAGGCGCTCCAAGTTCTCCTGCTGTAGTTAAAATTTTTCCAATAATATCTCCTTCTTTTGGCTCTAACTCTCTTCCAGCTAATTTTTCAACTGCCCTAGGAATAGTTTCTCCATAAGTCGGATGTGCAAATAGTTCTTGAGCTTCTGCTATTCCTCTTTCTTTCTGAACTAACTCTTCTGGTCTTTCTGCCAATAACTTTTTTCCTAATCCTTTAGTTAATTCCATACCTGCTGAAATTCCCCGGGATGCAACATCAGCAAGGCTTCCATATGTTTTTCCAGCTCCTCTCAATGCTTGTAAGCCGCGCTCTGTATAGGTATACTCTTCCGGATTTTCTAATTCATCAACTATAGGCTGCTTACTAGCAGCAATTTTATCCATTTCTTCGAGATAAGATGGAATAAATTCGGGAACAGATGTTTGTCCAGCCTTTCTTTGAGCAATCTCATCCATTTCGTCTAAATAGTGCATTATTTATTTCCTTTATTTCTCAATGCCCATTCTAAAACCTGTTCATCTGTGAACTTTTTAAATTCAGGATATTGACTTCTAACATTCCCAATTAAGGACTGCTCATCCGGAGATTCTTTCGCAGTTTCTTCGGTAGGTAAAAAGTCAATTTGTCTTCCTGACTTAAGACTCAAATGGGCAGTTTCTTTATTTTCATGGGATTTCCTGAGTAATTCTCTAAGTTTATCCTCTACAACATTAATAGGCTGATTAGAGCCTAAATAAACCTTCAATTCATGAAATCTCTTCAGAAGCTGAGCATCTGGAGCACCACCTTTTGAACTCCTTTCCAAAAGAGGTTCAATTTGAGAAATTTTAGAGACTAATCTATTTCTGACAATAGATTCTTTATTTAACCTTTTGACAGATGGACTACTTGGACTAATAGCAGTTCCTAATCTAGCTAAGTAATCTTTTGCAATATTTGGAGCCTCACCCGCAACAGACCCAAGTGGTGAAAATAAATTTCCTTGAGATATTTCTTTTAATTCTTCTACATCTTTATTGATACTCTCTAAATCTCTAGAAACTTCACTCCAAGATTTAAAGTCTTTAGCATACATATTCTTCTGATTTACAGTCTCTATTATGGGATATTCAGAAACATCTAGAGAGCCTGTTGCAGTATCAACAAAGTCTTTAATATTTGACTTCTTAGCCTCTGATTTACCCTTTAAAATATCAATATGGGCTTTTTGATAAGGAGTCATCTCTTCAAGCTGCCTTCTCTTGAAAGCCATAGATTCATTATATCTTCTTTGCATTTCTTGTTCTCTTTGTTGTCGATATAATGCTTCTTCTTGTTGTCTTTGTTGTAGATGCGATGCTTGCTCTTGTTCTCTCCTAAGAGTGTCTTGCCTTTGAAGTGCCGCTGCATTTAGGCGCATAGCTCTTTCTTCTTCATCTTGATAAGTTCTTAAACCTGGCTCAAATGAGGCATTCATTGCTGATAAAGCACCCGAGAATCCAGGCCCATATCCTGGTTTAGAAAGATTTGTAAAAAAGCTGGACATAGCTCTTCCTAAGGCTCTTTTCCTCTGAACTTCATCCATTTCTAGAGATCTCTTTGTGGCTTCCATTCCTGCCATCGCACCAGAATCAATCGGACTAATATTCTGCTGAGGTTGATTCTGTTGCTGCTGTTGTTTTGCCATTGCTATTTCCATTAAAGCTGGATTCATTCTTCATCCTCCTCTGGTATTTCTCCTGCATAAGCAGTAGGATCTAAATGTTGCATAACACGCTGCATTCTTTCTCTTCTATTTGGACCTCTATTCACATATTGAGTTGCAATCGGTGGATTTTCAGCAGCTTGTCTCAATGCTCTAATATAAGGTGGAATAATATTTCTATCCACATTACCTTGTTGTTGAATAATATTAAGAATAGGCGCTGCCGGTCTCATTTCGCGAGATGCTAGTCGCTGCATTTGCGCTCCCGGTACTGGTCTTTGTGCTTCAGCCATAGGATTAGCAGCCAATTCAGGAACAGCATTTCTAGCTCCAGGAGCTCTCTTATATTTTGTCATAAGATATTCTGTCTGAGGAAGTCCAAAATTAACCAATCCCTGATTATATAAATCTTCAATAATAAATGGCGCATCTTCAGCAGTAATGACACCACTTTGTAAAGCTGAATTAAATGCACTGGTAAAATCTAATGGATGTGCGTGCGGAAACTTATGTGCACTTTCTCTATTCCTCTTATTTCTTAATTCAATAACTTGATTAATAAATGGCTGTATTCTACCGCTTCTTGGAGGAATATTTTCTGTTCTTGGAGGCTGAGCTGCTACAATAGCAGGAGCAGGATCCTGAGCCGGAATATGAACAGGTGGAGCAGGAGCCGGGGCTGGAGCTGGATGATGATAAACAGGCTCAGGCTTTGGAGCAGGCTCATAAGTTCCATCTGGATTTCTAACGAAGGGAACCTGTGGTCCAAAATATTGTGCAGGAGGAAGCGCATTAAAATAAATTGGAGAATTAGGAAATAATTTATAACGAAACATTAAAAATTCCTATAACGTCTTCTAATACTTCCACCTCTTTTCCTACCAGTTGATGCTAACCTAGAACTCAATATTTGACCCGCCAAACTACCTAAATTACCAATAACATTTGTTTGTGGAGCTCCGGGTGTTTGTGAAAATGATGTTGTTTGCATAGGCGTAGGCAATCCATGAATAGTAGCTGCATGCTCTGCAAGAAGTTGAGGAGGATGTTGTTGTCGTCTTAAAAAATCTTCATAAGCAACATCTCTAGATGCTTGTTCCTGTTGCTGTTGATATCGACCTTGTTGAGTTAAAGCTTCAATATCTGCTAATTGAGAGCCCTGTCTCTGAGTTCCAAGCCCAGACATTTCTCGAGCTGCTTCTAGAGCTCTTAATTGGTCTGCATTAAATAATTGCCCTGCTTGTTGATATCCTTTGAGTAAAACATCAGCTTGCCTTGCAGATATCTCATTTTGTAAATCTCTTGCCGCTCTTTGTGCTAAATCTCTGTGCCTAGAAGACCCATGTTGACCAAGACCTACAAAAGTAGCTTCTAAGGCTGGCATTATCTGTTCGTTCATGGCACGACCACCTTCTTCTGCAATTCTATTTAGAACTCTTTGCTGAAAAGGAGCACCCGCACCAAGATATGTCTCAACCTGTGAAGGGAAATTTTGAGCAGCACCTCTTGTCAAAGCTTCCGAAGCTTCTATGTTCGGAAGAGAAACTCCTAACCTTCTGCCAAGCGCCTGAGCTTGAAGAATATCTTCTGGGAGAGGTGCTAAACGTTCTAAAGGATACTTCTCATAAGGCCTCTTAGATAAAGCTTCTGATCTAGAAGCTAATTCCTGAACAATTCCTTGAAGCCATGGAGGTAAGGCTGCAAACTCAGTAGCACTTGTTAAAGGCATTATATTCTACCTCCCATTTTCAAATATGACCCAATTGGCCTAGACTTAGGCGGTAAAAACTTATTGACGCCTTTATGGGACCTAAGTTCCTTCCTGAATAAATCAAACTTTTTAGCGCCTGCCTTATTATTTCCATCTCCTAACAAAGAAACAGTAGTTGCATCCATTACATATTCACCAGGTGATAATTTAGCATCAATATTATCGTCTTGACCGCCTGAGCCACCTTCTAAATATCCACCGTCTGCATAATATTCAACTTCTGGATTAAAGCCTTCAAAGAATTCCTCTTCTGGCTCATATCCGGCCTTATAGCCTTTTCTAAGTTCCTTTCTTGTTAATTTAAAAGGTTTTGCCTTTTTATATTGATGCTCAGGACCCCATTTAGGTTTATTAGCCTCAACCATTTCTGCAAAAGAAGGTTCATGTGGTATCCTTTCTCGTCTCATTAGAGCACCAAGACCAGATACTCCTAATAACCCAAGATTTCCATAACCTCCAAATTCTTGTGCTAACTTATCTAAAAATCCAGGTTCCGGATTTTTTTCCTTTTGTTGTTGTTTCAAAAAATCTTCATAAGCAACATCTCTTGATTGTTGTTTCCCAACATTACCAAAAATATTGGGCAAAAACATACCAGTCCCCATACCAACAGCAGCAGGGATAGCCATTTTTAATAATGGCCTTAATCCTTTCTCTAACTTCTTTAAGAACCCAAACTGTGGTAATCCTGTTTCCGGATTAATATCACTTCCATACTCTTCATCTAACTCCATTGCTTCTTCAGGATTAATATGAGCAAGAATCATATCTTCGTCTTGACCATGGCGTCTCAACATTTCAGCTTCTTCATTAAATGGATGAGACGCATCAGTAAAAGGGTAATGTGTAACACGCCCTCCTCTTGCCATAGCAGGAACTTGCTGTTGCATTTCTTCACCAAGTATTGGCTCTCCTGGACCACTACCAGTCATAGGGTTTAATCCAAAATGAGTTCCAATTTTAGGACCAAAAGTTGAACTTAGTCCGCCTCTTTCCCCAAATTGTTTTCCGGCATATTCACCTAATTGACTGCCTACATTTCGTCCAACTTCAGAACCTCTACCACCAAAATAACTACCAATTCTTGAACCCAAAGATGAAGCTGCCCTAGGAATAAGAGAACCAATTCTCGTATCAGCAGCACCAAGACCTCTTTGACCAAGACCACCTATTCCAGCTCTAACATCTCTTTTAATACCTTGACCGAATGTCCCTAGAGTTTGTCTATTAGGACCTCCCGCCTGAGCCATAACATCTAAATGGGGTGTTACTAATCCTCTTAATCCACCTGTGCCTCCATACCAACCACTCAAAGCTTCCCCAGCACTTCTACCGGCACCTTCACCTAATGAGCCTAATGTTCTTGGAACTGATGTCATACCAGTAGGAGCTGCAATTGCACCACCTAATAAAGTTCCAGCCCCTTTTCCAAGCATAGGCAATCCACGTCTAAAACCAGCCTGAATACCTGTATCTAGAGCGCCTAATCCTCGCTGAGCCAATCCTCTACCTATATCATCCCAAAACCCAAACTGTGGCAGTCCTGTATAAGGATTAATATCTCCACCATGTGTTTCTGATAACTCTTCAGCTTCTTCAGGATTAATATGAGCTAAAATCGTATCTCGACCTTCCCCCGACATTTCTAGTAAATCTGCTAAATCTCGAAGGGTTTTTGCATGATGCCCATGAGATACTCTGCCTCCCCCTGCAAATTGAGCTTGAGCCTGATTGTAGTTTGGAAAACCACCTCCAGGTGTTACTTGGGGAGTAGTCATATTAGGAAACAATGGAGGCCAAGTTGAATTTGGTGCTGGACTCATGGGAGCCGGCATTCCGTATTGATTTCTCGTAAACATATTAATACCTCACTCTAAACATAAAACTATTTTATCATCAAATTAATCATAGGTCATTCATGGTAAAGTAAACAGCACTTGCCCATTCCTTCCAATCCTGGTAAATAGCTGTACTGGGAGCATTGTTTTGAATAAAACTTGTCGATTCAATCAAAAAATTTCCCCATTCCTTCCAGTCCTTTTCATCAATTAAAATTGGAATATCATCTTCGGGAAAATCAATAATTAAAGAACCTGCCCACATTCTTAATGTCACATTTTCAGGTAATATCATGATTTGATTTCCCATTTTCCATGCAATATTGTTCCACGTGGCACATCATCATGCTCTGACATCTCCTGTTCTAAAGTACAGTAATGTCTCTCCCAATTCATAAAATCCTCCAACAACATTGCTTTCAAAGCGTAAAGTCATTTCTCTACGTTGCTCGCGTAAGTCAATTTTAGTGGTAGCTGGATCGAAAGGATAAGGAATAGATGATTGGACAAGAGAACGAGCATATTCTCTTCCGTTTATAACAAGACTCATGGCTCCAGCCTGAATAAAATCAGGTTCTAGACGATATAAATCAATCCATATTTCATCGCCAGTCCAACTACCAGTAGGGCCCAATGCGACAAAAGCTAAATCTCCTGTTTCAAAAAAAGAATCTATAGCAGTTAGATTATTGCCAATTCTTTGGTCTACACCAGATTCATGCTGCCATAGAGTATAATTGCCATTAATCAAGGAAGTATCTGCCCAAATGGGATCTGCAAATACCTGTTCAAAATAACCAGAGCCACGAGTAATAGAGGTGTCATACCATGTATTTTCACGTTTGTTATAGATAATGGCATGATTACATTCAACGCTATTTCCTAATGGAAAAAACCACCAGATTTCACCATATTGAGGAACTTTAGTTGCCCATACTTTTTGACGTTGTTGATAATTTAGATTCAAAAAGAAATAGTTTAAATTCATCTGATTTGGAACTTCTTGAACAACACCGTTATAGACTAAAAATCGGTCAATTCCTGCCCAAAAATAAAGACCATCATACTCAATTACTGACCTACTACTAAGTATAGAGCTTTGGTCTGTTACGGTATCAAATTTGAATAAAATATCGGTTGTCCCGACTTGAGTAACTTTAATAAGACTGGTTAATGTCCATAAAAGTCCAGCAGGAGAAGAATTGCCACCTCTTGTTGAACTTCCATAAACAATCTTTTCGGAAGCTATTCTGGCAGTTCCTAAAATAGTTGTTGGATCATTAGCCGCAGACCAACGAACATCCCCTGAATTCCCAAACATAAAAAGATAAGGATGTAAAACAACTATGCCACCTGATACATCCTGCCCTGTAGAAATTAATGGAGTATTCATATCAATAGGGCCATAGTAAACAGGTCTTTCTACGGTGCTGCCAATAAAAGAAGCATTAGGCGCCGCATGGGCAATTAATATGCTTTCATTACTGACTGTTGAAAACATCTCATCAAATTGCCATAGATTATCGGCATCTGGATTAAAACCAGCTGGCGTTATATTATTTAGTCCACTAATTGCATTACCATTTTGATCCATTTGGAAAAAATTTAGAGTATTTTGGTCTCCTATATAAACATCAAAATTAGGGGTGCTAGGAGTGACAAAGACTCCTCTTGGAATATTAGGAAGACCTCCAATAATTTGCTTATAGCCACCTATTTTACGAGCACGTCCTCGATAAAATCTTACCCATTGACCATCAATGTACCATTTACCTAAAAATTGAGTTCCATCTCTTTTAATGCCAGGTTGAGTAACTAATGGAAATAACTGTCCTCGAGGCATTAATCAGCACCTCTATTGGTTGCTCTATCCACAACGCGTTGATCGTCCTGAGAATTAAGACTTGCTAATCCGCGTTCATACATTCGTTCCCAAGTCGGAATAAGGTCTGTATTTTTTAAGAATGGAGTAGCTTCTAATAAACTCGCATATAACAATACATCAGGAGCATTATTAGTAAGAAAATTAGTTTGAACATTAACACTTAATGGTTCTGGAAGCTCTAAATATCCTAATTCAAATGGATAATTCTGGTCTGGAGTAGGAGCCATTAAGAAGTGATCATAACCATAATCACAATAAAATTTAGGAGGACCCAATTGAGTTGCATCTGGCCAATAATTTCTAACAAATTCATAACTTCTTAAGACAATTTGATTGGCTGTATTATTTCCTATTCCATTACCAAAATTAAAGGTAATGTTACGTCTCCACCGTCCAGGTTTTGCCATAACATTAACATTAACCGTAAAAGTTCCAGTAACATATACTTCAAGTCCAATATTTTTAGATTCACGACAAATTCTTTGCTCTGCCTGATAAATAAAATTTGGAACTTCAGCAGTAGTGTCAGCATCAGTTCTATTTAAATAATCTAGTAGTTGATTAACCAGACTATTATAAGTCATTGTCATTTTTTCTTTTTACTCCTAGATTTTCCAGCTAAAGACATTCCGATTGCAATTGCTTGAGGTCTTGGTTTTCCAGCTCTAATTTCAGTCGCAATATTCTCCGAAATTCCTTCTTTCGTTTTCGCTTTTTTACCTTTAACAAGTGGCATAAAATTCTCCTAAGAAGTTGAAGTTGTTACAGCAAAATGTTCATAACTAACGACCCAATTTATGGTTTCAGCAGCTATTCCAGTTACTTGTAATAAAAGATTATTTCCTGATATTAACCAATTAGCAGCAACTGAAAATGTTCCTGAATTAGTCATGGTAATAGTTGGTAAAGTACTAATTGAAGCAGTGGTTGTACCATTATACCAAGCTGCTGCAAATGAACTTCCATAAGCAGCAGAAGCACCCGTAGTTCTAATACAAGTGAGATTTATATTAGCCATAACTGATGTATCAAGACTAGTTGGAACAGGAATAGTTAAAATAGTTGTCGTTGTATTATTAGTAGTCTGAATACTTGATTGACCTTTTATTAAATCTGTTCCCGTATAACCTGAAATAATACCTTTCTGTTGATAAGTTCCAACAATATGAAGAATGTTTGCAGGAGAACCAGTTCCAATTCCAATATTACACCCATTACCTAATACTAAAGCATTACTAATATGTACAATTGCATTAGCACCAATGGCACAAGCATTTGTTAAACTATTAGCGCCCGCATCAGCTGATGACCCTAAAAAAGTACAATTTGTATAATCAGAAAAAATTGCTCCAGCAGAATCTCCAACAGCAGTATTAAAAGATTCTGTCTCCAACTCTAATAAAGCTCCTCCTCCAACAGCAACATTATTACTTGCAACTGTTATACTTCCTAAGGCATCTTGTCCAACAGCAACATTTAAGCCTCCATCTGTTAGATTTAAGAGACAACCAATACCAACACCAACATTTTGGAAAGATAAAGCTGTGGAACTTGCACCAACACCTAATCCAATAAAAAAATTAGAGGTCCCATTATTTGTACCTGTTCCTGTTCCTATATAAAAATTTCCATTTCCGCCTGATGTATCTACAATCGTTGTTGGATGACCTGGTGAATAATAATCTGTTCCTGCTGTGGCAGTTGATAAAGTTCCAATACCTGTAGAGACCGTATTTTTCAATAATCCAGTTGTCAGTGCACCTAAACTTTGTGCATTTGGGAGATTTGCATCGGCTGTTTTCAATATATAATCAGACGTATTTGGCGCAAGAGTAGTCCAACTTTGAATACCTGCGGTCGTAGAAGTTAAAGCCTGTCCATTTGCAGTTGGAAATGCAGTAGGCAAAGTATAAGCAGTGCTAGCTATCAATGTTCCTGCCTGAAATGAAACTGTTTGAGTATTCGAAGAATTAAAAAACTTTAATTTATTACCAGTTTGAATATTAATATTATTATTACTTTGTAATTCTCCAGTACCATTTGGAGCTATAACAATACTTCCATTAGTTAAACTATTTAATATAGTTCCTGCTGATAAAGATAAGTTTCCAATTGCAGCAGAAACTAAGCCTACTAAAGTAGTACTTAAAGCTATTGTTCCTGTTGTAGTAATTGTACCACCCGTTAAATTAGCGCCTGCGGTAATGCTCATTACGGTACCACCCGCTGGTTGTACCCAGACACTACTCATAAATGCTTCTAACTTACCAATATCTGTATTATAACGAATAGTTCCATTTGTCGGAGAAACTGGACGTTGAGCAGTTGTTCCCATTGGCACAACTAAACCGCCTGCGCCTGGAATAGTCGGATTGCTAGAAATAGAAATTGTAGGATTCCCTAAAACACCATCTCCATTCGTTATAGAAATCTGATTAGATGTTCCAGTGATTGTTACAGGAGTGTAAACACCAGGAGCTGTTCTCGCAATAATTCCATTAACCGCTAAAACAGCCAAGCCTTGTAATTCTGCATCTAAAGTAAAGGTTAAAGTACCTGAGCCTGTGATAGGAGAGCCGCTTATAATAAGACCAGCAGAAGTTGTGCTGGCTGAAACAGAACTAACAGTCCCATAATCACTTCCAGCAGAAGCAATACTTAAAGTTCCAGTACCAAATCCATTGTTATTATTTTTTACAATTCCACTTCCTATATTGCCTAAACTTTGAGCATTTTCCAAACCAAATAAAGATTCCTGCACAATAAATGTGCCTTCTCCTAAAATAGTAGTAGCCGCAGAAGCAGCAGCCGCAGCGCCTGTCGCAACAGCAAAAGTAGTAGGTAAACCAGTTGCAGGATTATTGACTTGCGAATCTAATGCAATAACTTCATTTGAAATTATTAAAAAAGTTTCAGCGGTTACATAATCAACATCAGGTTGAGCAATTGCTATAACACTGTCATCAGTAAGAGAAGTTTTCAAAAGTCCATTTGATACATTTAAATCTGATATAGCTTGAGCATTAGACAAACTAGAATTTGGATGTGCTAAAATAAAATTAGCTTCTGCAATACTAATAGCTTGCCATGAACCATTTACATAAGCTTCTAAAGCTAGAATGCTCGTATTATATCGAACCATTCCAATAACTGGAGAGCCAGAACGCTGTCCGGTTGTTCCTACTGGGACTGTGATGCTTGCAGTTCCAGGAATAATAGGATTATTCGCGATAGCTATTGTGGCTGTTGGCGTACCAGATGCAGTTATTTGATTTGTAGTTCCAACGACTGACGTAATACCAGAAGTCCCATTAGAAGCAGAAGTAATTCTACCTTGAGCATCCACTGTAATATTAGAATTTATATAACTACCAGGACTAACCGCAGTATTCGCTAAAGCAATGGTACCTGCTGTTGTGATAGGACCACCTGTTAAACCAGTTCCAGTCATAATGTTAGTAACTGCGGTTTGATTGGAAATTGTCGTAATCTGACCCTGAGCATTAACAGTTAAAGAAGGATAAGTATAAGAACCAGCCGTTACAGCAGTATTTGCTAATGCGATAGTCCCTGTACTCGTAATTGTCCCACCAGTTAAACCAGTTCCAGCAGTAATGCTACTGACCGTCCCACCTTGAGCTGCTGGTGTCCATCCACCATTTTGATAGAAATTAAAAAGATTAGTTGTTGAATTATAAACCATCATTCCATCAACTGGATTTAATGCATTTATTTCAGTAGTCGTTAATCTTGATAAAAGAAGTGCACCAGTAGTTGAACTCAATTCAACCAAAGCAGAAAAGCTAGTAGGAGCTGTATTAACACCATCAGTGAATACTGAATTTCTCAAAAAACTGCCTGTCTGAACAAATAAATTTAATACTTGTTCAGTGCCAACAACAATATTACCTATTCCGCTAGTAGCTGCAGCATCATCAAATGCTAATATTCCAATTCCGCTTAATTGAATAACATTTACTAATGGACCTCTTAATGGAGATGGTCGCGGGACATCAGTAATGCTAACACCACTATCTGCTATTAAAGTTCCACTAGTACCAGAAAATATTACTATATCTCCACTAATAGATTCTCCAGGTCCTATAACATCTCCATTACCAGCACCCGTTCCAAATGCTACCCAAGTATTTCCCTGTCTAAAATTAAAATTAAGGGTATCTGCGTTGTAAATTAACATTCCATCAGTAGTAATTAATGAATCTATTTGGTCTTGATTTAATCTAGGAATTAGAAGACTACCTGTTTCAGATTGAATTTCTAAAGCAACAGAAACTGGTACATTATTAACTTTAGTAATGCTTGGAATAGAATCGACAGGCTGAGATGGATTAACCCCAAAATCTGCAATTAATGTAGTAGTAGGAAATGTGGGAGAAGATAGCTGATTTAGACTCATAAAACACCCTTGTCCAGAAGTTTTTTAATGAGTCCTTGAAGGATAACTAATCCAATCTCAAATAATCTAGGCTTTGAAACGACGGGACATGTTTCATATGTTCCATAAACTAATAATTTTTCAGGCAATGCTCTTTCTGTTTTAACAATCAATAGTTTTCCAATAGAATCGAAAATATCTACCTCTATTTGCTCATCAGTTTCTAACAAAACTTGGAGACGCGTTCCTTCTAATTGAGGGATATTTTCTTCTAATTCTATAGAATAAACGCCTTTTTCACTTCCAAATTTAGAAACTTTCCCAAATTTTAATATATTAGGGACAAATTGCTGTTGAGAATTGCTAACATATCCAGGAAATACTCCTTCTAAGTATTCTGCTATAACGCCATAACAATCAGCATTCCCATCTCTTACCTTGTCTTTATATTGATATTTAAAGAATGGAATCTTTAAAAATGATTCTATAAGCTCATCTTCTATATCAGAAACAGGACAAATAATATCCTTAATCTTTTTAGAACTGGTTGCATCAAATTCAGATGCTAAAAGTCTAAAAGTAGTATAAAGACCATAGTTACCACTTCCACCAGCCGCATATCCAGTGCTAGGAGACGTTCCAGATAATGCATAAAAAGCATAATTATTAGTAAGAGGAACACTTCCAGTTACTTGTATAGGTTTTGTAAATTCTACTACATTAGGGTTAGTAGTATCTGTATAACCTGTAACTTGAGTAGTAGAAGAATCTGGATGGATTACCCATAAATCCCCTCCTGAGCTATAAACAGCAATACCAAGGGAAGGAGTTGAAGGAGTATTTGTCGTATCATGTAAACCAATTGCTGCAACATTACTAATATTACTAATATGTAGATTATAAGATGGATTGCTTATTCCAATTCCAACATTACATCCATTTCCAAGAACTATACAATTGCTTGCAGAAAAAGATGCATTTGCTCCAATAGCAGTAGAATTTGATAAATTATTAGCACTTGAACTGGTTAAGTTACCTATAAATGTACAACTGGTATTATTGGAAAAAGCAGAGCCAGCGCCATTTCCAAAAGCTGTCACTCCATTTGCTGTGTTTGATGCTAATGCATTTGCCCCGACAGCAGTGCAATTTACACCTCCAGTTAATGAATTTAGTGAATTATAACCTAAACTTGCATTGTTAGATGAACTATTATTAGTATTTTGACCTGCACCTATTCCAACAAAAGTATTAAGTCCACCTGCATTTGGAGATGAATTTGTTCCAATAGAAAAATTATTAGCAGAGCCGGCACTATCAGTAATAGTTGTTGGATTTCCCGGAGAATAGTAATCTGTCCCAGCTGCTGCCTTAGAAAGAATACCTGTACTTCCTGTTACTGTATTCTTTAATAAACCAGTCGTTAAAGAGCCTAAACTTTGAGCATCAGGAAGAGAAGCGCTTGCAGTTTGTACAATAAAGGTAGCAGTATTAGGAGTAACGATTGGTATGCTTGTTCCTGAAGAATTTAAGAAAAATAAGTTTCCACTGCTAAGATATAAAACACCATGATTAGCAGCAGGAGTTGTTGGGGTATTATTTGAATTAACAAGTTGTATAGCACATTGATTTGCGATATTCCCTAAATCTAGAGTATATGCTGGAGAATTATTTCCTATTCCTACATAACAACCATTACCAATTGAAATAGCATTGCTGACTCCTACTAAAGAATTAGCACCAATTGCGCCAGAATTGGTTAAGTGGTCGACACTAGCATCTGCATCTGAACCAATAAAAGTACAAGAATCGTAATTTACAAAATTATCTGCAGCGCCCGCCCCAAATGCTGTATTATTATTTCCTAAGGCTTGGAATAATGAAAAAGAGCCAACAGCAGTATTGGCTTGACCACTAATAGTATTTCCTAAAGAATTCCTTCCAATTGCAGTATTATCTATTCCTGAAACCATATTGAGAAGAGCAGAGCTTCCTAATCCTGTATTTGCAAAAGAAAAGGTATTATTATTAAGTGCAACATTAAATCCTACGAGAGTGTCAAAAGTTCCTGCATTATTTCCTGATGCATTTCCAATATAAAAACTATTATTTACAGTATTAACTTCAATAAAAGCAGGGAAACCAGGTGAATAGTAGTCAGTGCCAGCCACAGCAGTACTTACAGTTCCAATACTAGAAGACACATTATTTTTCATTAATCCAGTTGTTAATGCACCAATACTTTGAGAATCTGGTAATGCTGAGTTAGCAGATTTTAAGATATAAGTGGCATTATTAGGCGTTGCAATAGGAATACTAATACTAGAAGAATTCATGAAAAATAAATTTCCACCGCTTAAGTATAGATTTCCATGATTAGCGCCTGGTGAATTTGGAGTAGAAGTAGAATTTACAAACCTAATAGCTGCTTGATTATTGACATTGGCTATATCTAGAGGGAAAGTAGGATTAGAAAGACCAATCCCAACATTACAAGAATTTCCTAAAACAACTGAATTTCCTATAGAAACAACTGAATTTGCCCCAATAGCGGTTGCATTTGAGAAAGTTCCCGCTGATTGGTCTACGTCTGACATAAATCCAAGAAAACTACAGGCAGTATGGCTTATAGTATGATATCCAGATTGAGAGCCAATCGCAGTATTTTGATTACCCATGTTACCATTTAAAGAATTTGCTCCAATAGCAGTACAATCATTTCCAGTTGTTAAAGTGGGTAATGCAATAATTCCTATTGCTGTATTATTAGTGCCTGATGTTAATCCAGAAAGCACAGAAAAACCAATTCCCACATTTGAAGTAGAAGAACTATTAGAGCTCTGAGCAACATTTAAGCCTATAAAAGTATTAAAAAGTCCCGTATTATTAGGAGTTGGAGAGCCTATTCCAAAATTAGAATTTCCTCCAAAAGTATCTAAAATATGGGTCGGAAATCCAGGCGCATAATAATCTGTTCCAGCTATAGAAGTACTTAACGTACCTGTACTTCCTGATAGATTATTTTTAAGCAATCCTGTTGGCAAAGTTCCTAAGCTTTGAGCACTAGGTAAATTTGCGTCAGCAGTATTTAAAATATAAGTTGAAGTTGTTGGAGAGCCACCACCCGTTCCAGCAGTCCAAGCTCCATTTACATAAGCATTAACCTGATGAGTAGTAGTATTATAAATAAACATACCATTAACGGCATCTAATGCATCTCTTTCTACAGTAGTCATCCTAGATAATAAAAGGGCACCAGTCGTAGAGCTCAATTCCACCAGAGCAGAAAAACTCGTTGGCGCAGTATCTACTCCATCCGTAAAAACAGCATTTCTTAAAAAAGTAGTAGGTTGTACAAAAAGATTCAATATCTGCTCAGTGCCGACAACTATATTTCCTACACCGCTAGTAGCTAATTCATCATCAAAAGCCAATACACCAATATTACTTAATTGAAGAACATCTACTTGTGGGGCTAATGGCCTAGGGGTAGAAAAAAAAGAATTGAAACGATTTAAAGGTTGAGGTGGAACTACCGCATCAATATGGACACCACTATCTGAAATACTATTTCCTGTATTAGAATCAAAAATAGCGATATTTCCAGACACAGAAGCATTTGGTCCAATTACATCTCCAAACCCAGAGCTGGTCCATGCATTTCCAAAAGAAAACTCTAAAATATGGGAATCTGTATTAAATCTAAGAGTTCCATCTGTTGCAGGATTAGGTCTTTGAGCAGTTGTACCGCTTGGCAAAACAACTCCACCAACTCCTGGTAATATAGGATTAGGTTTACAAATATTGTTAATATCAGTTACAACCGAAATTAATGATATTCCATCTAACTGAAAAGTATTAGGACCACTCCTACTAAAATTAATTGCCGTAGTTGCAATCTGTACAGTACTATTATTCCCCAATCCATCTTGTAAATTTGTTAAAACTGTCGTTAATCCTTGACCATTATTAGTAGTAGTCAATAAATCTCCGTAAGAAGATGCTGGAACTAAATTTGTTAATTGAGACATTTATGCTCCCCAATAATAATTTTGTAGGGCTTGTAATCTTTGGTCTTCTGGTAATGCCGGAATACCGTCAAAACTTCCATACCAATCAATCCAAGCATCAATAGTCAACGTACTCCAAGTAGGACTACCAATTGTTGACCAAGTAACAGTAGATTCAAAAGGCAATCTAGGATACATAACGGGAACTGGGTCTGGAGGTAAAATAGGTGGCCTTAATTGCTCATTAGGCTCATCAACATAAGGACGACCCACTAAAAATCCTGTCCATATGAGAGCATTTCCACGCCATTCCATTTGTCTAACCAAATCTTTTCTATTAAAAACAAAACCCGTATAGTCACAAATTCCCAATGCTTGTGGTGCTGATTGGCTAATACGAACATGCTTACCTTTTGGTCTATAAGTCATACTTGGGTCCACCCTTGCATATAATCACCATAAATACGTAATGGCACACGTTCCCTATCTTCAGCAGCAGCAAGATTGAATTCTTTTTCTGCTAGCTTTTCTAAAATCTCAATTCTAGGAATTTCAAGTTGTTCTTTAACCCCTAGCCGATGTGCTAAATTGGAACAAAGTGCTTCTAAAAATCGAGCAGGGACTTGAGCATTATTAAGCATCGTCCCAATATCTTGCATTTGCTGGATATAGCTAAAATATAAATTGTTATATTGAGTATTAGGAGTTGGATATAAATAAAGTACTGGATTTATCTGCCTATCTACATAAAAACTACTAGGACGACTAGTAATACTCTTATTAGGAAATGCAATATACTCTGATCTTGAAACACGAGTAATGACAGTATCATTTAAGGCCGTATTGAAATAAAGTTCTTGAATATTCAAAGTAGCGCCACCAGTTTCTCTAACTCTAAATAAACTACCAAGAGTAGGAACAGGTACTATAAACCATTCAATTATTCCTAATGGATAATTCTGAGCAGGAATTGTGACTGCCGTTATCCAATTAACATTATCATTTGAATATTCTCCAATCAATGTATAAGTCGTATCTACATTTGATTGGATTCCGACCATTGCTATGGCATATTGAGCTGTATTCCAATTATAGCTTATATATCCATTAGAAGCAGTTTGTGTACAAGCAGTTGCAGGATTATTATCAAAAGCATTTGAAGCCACACCTCCTGCACTTGAAAAAGGCATTCCCCCTAAATTTCGAACAGAAGTCCTGACAGTTGCTTCTAATAAATCAGTAGCAAATGGTGGAAGATTATAACTAGTTTGATTGTTATAAAGAGCAATCATTCCTTGCTTAACAGTCCAGAGATTTAAACCTCTATTAATCCAAGATTGCAATATAAAGTTAAGGGAGCGTTGCGCTGTTTGTATGTGCTGATAAGTAAGTAAATCAGGCTTTATACTAACGCGCTCATATGCATCAGTTATTATCTGTTCGCTCTGAGGAGAGCTAAATAAGTAAGTACCTGAAGTAGACATTTATTTAACATCCTTACCTCGGACCATGATGCCTAGGAAGCTTTTTAAAGGTTTCAGCTAAAATAGCTCTCTTCCTTAAAGTAGGATTTTTAGAATGAGAAGCCTTTTTTAACTTAGACTCTGGAATTTTATGTCCTTTTGGAACATGCAAAGATTTGAGCAAAGCGCCTGGATGTTTTATAGCTTCCTGGATAAACATTTTTTTAGACCTACCCATTACAATATTCCTTGCTCAATAAAGGTTGACACTAACGAACCTGTAGTAGCGGCAGTAATTTGAATAGCCGAATAAGCAGTAGCGTTTAGATAATTTCCTAATTGGTTTGTCGTAGCAGCTGTCATTGCCGCGATAGGTGAGAAAGTTGTAGGAGCTGCAATTTTCTGAACATCATCTAATGTTGTAATAAATGAATAAGTGATTGTTCCTGTGACTACTACCTGAATAGACATATTTACAACTGTCGATTGAAAATTACTATTCTTCCAATGAGTTTGACCCGTAGTTCCACTTCCAATAGAAACTGCGGCCGCTGCTGCATCTGTAGTAATACTAGTAACCGTATCGAATAATGCAGTTGTTAAAACAGTCGCATTATTTGGACCAATACGAGTTTCAGTCTGAGGCGCATTTCTATAAGTTCCAGTAATCGTAAAATGAACTGCTGATAGGTCATTAGTAGAAGTTATAGAAATTGTCCTAGATATTCCAGAGAATTGAACAAAGTTTGGAGCAGAAATCCCATTAATTGGGATTGCTAATCCACCATTAATAGATAAAGAGCCTGCTCCAACTAATGTTTGAAGGGCAGCTACACCTGTCGCACTTGCAGCAGGCCATGTAAATACTACTCTCCTCGCCATTATTATCCTTGAGGTTTTTCATTAATTAAACGAACAGATTCAGCATAAGCCTGAATTGCACCATTAATAGTATCGATATTTTTTTGAGAGATTATTCGGTCGTTCCTAAGCTTTTTAATCGCATTATCAAGCTCATTTAAATAAGTAACGCCTTTTTGCAATTCTTCTTTTAAACGTGTTAAGTGGTCTTCAATCTTATTAACGGCTTCAGCCATATCATACTCCTATTAGGTTAAAGTAATCGTTTGATACCAGACAGTAACAACCACTGTTCCATCACCGGCAGTAAAATTTCCGACAGTATTAGTAACTTTTAATGGAGTATTTGCCAGTGCTGTATTTGCAGCGCCAGTACTACTTGCAGCAGCACCCATTGCAGTCGTATTAACCGCTTGGTCTACTAAGCCAATGGCACTTGTGGTAGTTGATACAACAGTTGGCCCAGTACCAATTATTAATTCAAATGCTTGAGCACCTGAATTTACATAAGGAGTCGTACCAAATTTATATTCGTAGACAACTCTAAGCGGAACAATAACAACATTCGCACCTAATGCCGCTAAAACAGTAACTGGAGTTGCATTTAAAGCTAACAATTGCGGGGAAGATAAAGTAACACTTGCTTGAAATACAAGAGGAACTATAGGAAGAGAATAAACTACCCATGCGGCACCTTGTCTAAAGTTAAAGGCAGCGGTAGTTGTATTGAAAACCAACATTCCATCTACAACAGTCGTTAAGGCATTAATCTGAGTTTGAGTCATTCTCGGAAAAAGCACAGAGCCTAATGTCGACTGAACTTCCAATGCAGCATTAACAGTAACTCCATTGACCTGAGTCATTGTCGAAATAGTATCGTTAGAGCCACCTGTCGTTTTAACTGTATCCGCAATTAAAAATGCTGAAGTAGACCCTGATGGTGAAATTAAATTAATACCACTCATTTAAAAACTCCTAATATAAAAAACCTAAGTGTTTAAGTCTTAGGTTCCAGCACTACCGTAAATAGCTCTAAAATTACTGACCCCAAAACTATAGCGCTCTACTGCTTTTGCAAGTAAGTTATCTGACGTAAAATCAGTGTAGACATCAGTTTCAATTGATTCCCGAACATAATGTTTGAAACCATCTGGTGCGTCCGTTAAAAGGAACCAGCTATTTGCAGTAGTTAAAAAGTGATTCGTTCTATAACCACTAGGAACAGCGGTAATGTTATAAATTGCACTGATATCGTTGTTGTTAGTATTAGTTCTGAAAGCAGACGCTAACAACCTTTCAGCAACAAATTGTCCTTGAGGAGGAACAATCAACTTCTCAGGCTTCGTCATTACAATAAGACCTGCTTGGTCTCTGAACTGCTGAATTGCAATGATGGCAGCTTCAAGAGAGCCTTCATTCAAATCAGCAGCAACAGTTGGTGTATTAGCGACAGTTCCGACATCAATTGGATGTGCAGTACTTAATAATGGTTGTCCATCTCCAATTGGAAATGCAGCATTAAATCCATTATTAAGAACCGATGCACCAAGAATTTCTTTTGTTTGAGCCATCGATTTCTTTAACGCTTTTACCATTAATGGGAATTTAGTTTTGTATAAATTATCCATTATTGCTTGACGCGTTATGGAAAACGAAAGAGCAACATAACGATGTTGATATTGAGTGATAACTCTTTGTCCCATCGTATCTTGAGCAGTAGGTGAACCTTCCGGTCTAATTTGAGCAAGACCTAACATCTTCATTTCAACTTCTATTTCAACTGCTTTGTCAGATTCGTATACCCCATATATATCAGACCATTGAGAAGGGTAGCTCGGATAATCACCAAAAACTGCAGCTATTCCCGGTCTTAAAAGATTAGCTATTGCGACGGTATTAATTGCCATTTTTTTCTCCTATTAAATTCCAACCGTACCAGTGCCACCTTTGTAGATGTCATTGTTGATAAGGACTAATGCGTTATTGAATGCACCTACTATTGGAGGACCAGCGCTAAAAAATACGTTAGTCGGATTAGGAGTAAGGCGAATTATTTTCAAACTGAATGCAGCCTGCCCAGTTTGAATAGTTGTAGAATCTAAATAAAAAGCTGATTGTCCAGTAAGTGTTGAACCACCTGTTGGGTTAGTTAAAGGTGTTACTCCATTAACTGGGTTATAAGTAGTACCAGCACCAAGGGCAAAATTAGCGTTATTATTTAATTGAGTTAATGTTAATCCTGGAGCATCAACAAGAGCGCCAGCGCTTGAAGCAATCTGTATGTCAAAAAGAACATTTGGATCATCAATGACATAAGCAATTGCAGGCTGTGCTTGAAAAGTTACAGTTCCTGTAGTCCAAAAAGGAGAATAAACATAATTCCCTGTAGAATCCTGATAAGTAACGCCCCAAAAAACTCCGATAATGCCTGAGCCTGCTACTCCAATGCCAATACCACCGGTATTAAGCATCGTAACCGGGTCTCCTTGGAAAAGAGAATTAGCATAACCAGAAAGGACGTAATATTGACCTGTTTGACCCGACCAAGTTGAGCCATTTAAATATTGAGATGGCTGTAAACCCTTAGGGGTATTTTGATTAAAACCGTACATAAACTACTCCGCTAATCAATTCAACTGTGACAGGGAAAAAATCCCGACCGTTTTAAGACTCTGGTCCGTCTTGATTTAGCGTGTTTACACACGGTGGATAGTTGACTATCTGACCTATTTAATGAGTTTGGTCCTCTCTTTCATGACCAACAATATAACAGATAATTCGTTATGTCAATAGTATTTATATTTAAGCATTAGACTAAATTTAGAATTGACAATTTATCATATTGTCTTCTATAATTAATCTATTATTCACTTTTTATGAGGACATTATGCTCAATCAAGCTCTTATAAACACTTTAAATGAGCTAGTACTAACCAAAACAGAAGTAGCAAAGCTTTTATCAGTTGATATACGTACAGTTATGAGATGGGTTGATAATTCTGCGAAGATGACAGGGCCTGCCGAACAAACACTTCAGGCGTGGTTACGTTTACACCGAATTGGAATGCCATGGCGTCCAGATGGGATAGATAGCGTATTAAGTGATTTTGATGAGATTGCTGAGAAAATCAAAATTTATCGGCATAACGCTATGCAGCTTAATACCATTTTGAAGAAAGTAAAAGAGCGAGGCGGACCATCAGCTCCTTGGAAAGTGGATTTAAAGAAAAATGTTGCAATATTAGGTCCCATAAAAATTTGGTTTTGTCGATTGCACAATGGTCTTTTTTCTCCATCTACCTATAGCAGGTCTGATTGCCCTCCTGATTTGATGAGAGATAAAACATTAATTGAAGATGCCTTTGTTTGCATAGCATTTGCTATTGATAATCAGGATAAAGAGAAAATAGCAGAGCAATAAAAGGGAAGGGAGAAGCAAACTGCTATCTCCCTCTATGTTGATAAGGACTAATTATTAATATCCAAAAGAAGCAGGAGGCTCTGGTCCCCAGTTAACTTCATTTACATACGATTTCAATGGAATGGCTCCAGGCGCTTCTCCTAAAACATTATGTAGGCCAGGCATAGAGCTTTCTCTAACCTTATTATATTCAGACTGCTTTTTTCTTTCTGCGTCACCAATTTCTTTAGGACGCTCCATACAAACTAATCCTTTATGAGAAATAACTTTTTGGATAGTCCCATCATAATCAGCAAAACATCTATCAGGATGTCTTTCAGGAGGTACAATTGTCCAACCTCTTTGTTGTGCTTCTACCATACGACTCCTATCAGGCACATCGTAAATAGTCGACCTAAACCAATGATATTCCCATCCATAAGGAATTTCATTTTCATCAAAATTTAAGGGGTCTCTATACATCATATTATATTTAGGTCTGAGTTCAGCTAATCGTTCCTCCAAACGTCTTATCTCAGCACTTCTATCTTCAATTTCTCTATTTTCTCTTTTTGTTGACATATTAATATCCTCTCCTCTTACCTGGATTATTTCTCATATCTTCTATCTTCTTTTGAAGAAAAACTTGGTCTGTAACTCCCATTCTTCGTGCCATATCCTTTTCATCAGGATTAAGGGTAACTTTAACTGTTTGTCCTGACATTCCATTTGACTGATGAACACCACTTCTAACCGTTCCAACCATCGTTCTAGATTGCTTCATATTTAAACCTCTTTTTGGAGCTTGATTATTCATGTATCTTTGTTGATAAAAATTCCTAAGATGTGCGTTAATCTCATTAAAATATTCTTCTGAATTTTGAATAAGATGTTGCTGTCCTGTCCTATAATAATGAGCGTCCAATCTATCAGCAAAACTCTCTGCTTCTGCTGCCAAATCAGGATGATAATCTTCACTGTCTGGATGAAACCAGGAAGCATTTTCTTCTACCCATTGATGAGCAATAGGACTAGGACCAGATGGTTGATATTGGACGGATTCCATTGCTCTTCTTTGCTGTTCCATTTTCATAGCCTGGCTTGCTTTCCAGCTATTCTGTCCATACATTTCTGCTGCTGCTGAGGCTAATTTTTCATCTGCATCTATTTGTGCTTGTACATCCCCAGATTCGATAGCTTGAGCCTTTAATTGTTTTATTTGGTCCATTCTAAGCTTAATACCATTTTCGTAATGCTTTTCAGCAGCTTCGCTAGAATAGTCTGCAATTTGTTTTAGACGTTCATTTTCCTCTAATAAACGTTGTGCTTCATCCCTTAATCTATTTGCTTCATCTAAAGCTTGATATTTCTCGCGCTGAATTTGATTAATCCTGGTCTTTGCAGGTATTCTATGTTTAGGTTTTGGCTTATCTTTAACTTCTTCAGATTCTTCCGAAAAAGGCTCTTCAGCAGAAATCTCATTTATTGGGACTTCTTGTGAAACTTCTTCAGAAGAATCATTATTAGGTTCAATTTCTTGGTTATCCCCTACAACATGGTCATAATTATCTTCTGAAAATTCTCTAATAGATTCCATAATTTCTCCTCATCAATCTCTTGTGATATAACTTGGGTCTTCTACAACGCATAAAACTCTATCATCTGGGATAAATTGCATTGGAATTCCACGATAATTTAATTGGGTACCCTCATTCCTTGGAATAGCTATCCAATCTCCGATTTTGCACCAGGGACCACTATTTTTAAATCTTTTACCTTTGTAACATTCGCTTCCTTGAGAAACTACTAATGCTGTACAATTTCTATACTTATCATTAGCCGTTACCGATTCTGGAAGATAAATAGATTTTGTTTTTCCTGTTACTTCATCAACGACAGTTGCTATTTCTTCAGGACGTAAATATATTTTTACAGCCATATAATAACCAGTTGCTCTAGGCGCCGGAAATCCTAGATGTTTTTCTATGAGTTCTTTGGCTTCCTGTTCTTCATTATCATCTATAAAACTATACATAGATTTATTAACTTTATCTTTATAAAAAGATAATTTATCAACGATAGATTTAAAATTAGTCACTAAAATTTTCTCCTTCTTTACCAGATGATTTATTAGGTTCGAATATATTTTTGTAAAGGTTTACTGTTAAAATTTCAGATTCCTTTAATCCTTTCAGTATTCCTGATACAAATTTATATTCTTCAAAAGTAAGAAAAGCGCCAGAACACAACCGTTCAGAATAAATCTTCTGACGCTCTCTTATTTGTGTTAATAAAGTTTCACAATAGTTTAGAAGCAATATTATCTGCCCTCGCTATATCTTCCTTTATTAACCTTTTTGCTTATCGGCATTCCACGTTTAGTAGCAGCCTCATGACGAACTTTACCGACTCCGCCAATTGCCATTTTCTTTACCTTTCCGCCTTTCTTCATGTATTCTCCATGAGAAGCATCAACACCAGCGGCATGTCTGCTACTTTTGGTTGGCATATGTTCTGCACGTTCGCCTTTCATATCAGATTCATAATTAATATGAGGACGTTTATGTGAGGTTTTCTCGCCTAACATTTCTCTCTCATAAATAGTTCCGCCAGAAGCGCAATGTTTTTTCATATGAGATTTATGGTGAATTTTACCACCACGTTTCATATGCTCTACTTCTGCAAAATTTTCTACATTAAGTTTTGGGGTTTTTGGGCGACGTGGGATTACCATATCATGCTGAGTTTCTTCCATTTTATGGTGTTTTACATGACCGCCTTTTTTATAAAGCCTCATATTCGTTCTACCTTTTGAGGACATGCTTTGAGGAGATTTAACCTCATCGTATCCTTTCATTTCATCTCTAAACATTCTTTCTGCTTTGTTTCTCATTGAATCTTCGCCTTCATATCCGGCTTGAAACTTAGTAGGGGCTATATCACGCATTTTAGGTTCTCCGATTTAAATGTGATCAAGGTTTTTCATCTCTGCAATAGCTAGTTCAACTTGATTTTTTTCACTAGCTATTTCTTTCTCAGATTCTATTTTGGCTTTATTGCCTTCGAAATTAGTTTGAGCCTTAAAGGCTTCAGTTTCTGCTCTTAATTTAGATTCTTCATTCTTAAGATATGCAGATTCTCTACGTTGCTCTACTTCTTCTAATGCAACTTTCATAGGGTCAATTTGTTGAGAATTAATAATTTCCTGTTGCTGTCTTTGCATTTCCATTGCTTGAAGAGCTTCTTGAGAATCCTTCATAGCAAGCATATTTTGAATTTCTGGTGTCATTAATATATCTTCTGGCTTTAATTGAGAAATATCCATAGATTGGACTTGCTGCATTAATTCAGGAATTTGTTTCAATATTTTATAAGCTTCATGAGCTTGAATATGAAGCATCATCTGAGCCACTAATTGTGGATTAGATGTCTGAGGATTCATCTGTATTTCTTGAACAAACTTACGATGAACCACGTTATGAGCATCATCATCTTGAAATAGAGCAACTGATAAGGGTTTCCCCAGTAAGAGATTCATATTTTCTGTAATAGGGTCAAAAGGAACTGGCTGAGGTAAAGGTGGCAATAATTTATCAATATTTTCAACATTCATCGCAGAATACATACGATGATAGGCTTCTCTTCTATCATGAATATCAGGCGCACTTTCAGCAAGTTTTAACAATGCTTCTGATTTTAAAAGTCTATGAGTACTTGTTAAAACATTTGGGTCAGAAACTGGAACAATATTTACTTTATCGTTAAAGTCTTGGCGCATAATAGCAGTTTCAGCGCCAGGAACTACAAAAGGATAAGGCTCATCTGGCAAATATTCTGCAAACAGGTTGAATAAAAGTTTTAATTCAAGTCCTAAAGAGACATGTAAAGAGCGTAAAATTGAAGATTGCATTTTATGAGCAACTTCTAAGAGTGCTAATGTCGTACCAACAGGAGCATTGGTAGAATTTTCAGGAAGTTCTTGCAGAATAGTTCCAGCAATCATTCCTGTTTGCTCTATTAATTCCTTCCTTAATTCATTTAAAACAATGGATGGTTCTTGATAAGGCATGAGCATCACACATTCTGAAATTGCTCGTCCTCCTGTTTCTACTTCATGAAATTCAGCAGGTCCTACTGCTTTGTCATTATTTTCAATTCTAAGACCTTTTTCTTTTAGACCGCCTGGGAAGTTCCGTAGAGTTCCAGCATCTACTAGTTGTCTTAAAAGACTTGTTAAAACGATGCTATTTGAACCAATTAATTGAGCTAATCCAGAGCCATATATTCCAAAACCGGGTAAATAATAATAATGAACGAAGTAATCTTTCTTTTTATAAGTATTATCGCCTTCTTTCCAATTTCTGCGAATAGAGACTATTTTCTTAGTAGCTTCGCAGATAGTTACTATATAAGGGCGCGGTAAGTCATACTCATCTTCTTCGTCATTTGGCTCTATGTCATTAGCGCTCAAATCAACATGGGATTCATAAAAAGTAAAAAGGGATTTATTTTCAGAAGCGCTTGTATCTACGCCTTCCATATTTTTAATAGTTTTTTGGATATTAGATTCTTCATTGTCATTATCGTCATTAGTCACTGGGAGGGCAGCATTAATATAATTTCCTGACATTTCTCGCAAAATTACTTCTTTTCTTGATAGGAACATTCTATGAGTCATTCGATTAGAAGAAAGAATGCTAGTTGTATGATGATTAATAATAAAATCTTGTGGGTCTATAGTTTTAGCGACTGGTAATTTTGATACTGGGTCTTGATAGACTTTTCTGAAAGCGCATCCAAAAAGTATTACATATAATAATAATCTGTCTGAGTCTGGATAATAATCTCTATCTACTTGGGTCAGATAATAGTTCATGAACATCTTGACCCGCTCACCTCTATCCTCGTCTTCAGTAGTCGGAACTCCATTAATTTCTGAACGAACAGGTCCCATAGCGGGAAAAAGCTCCGCTCTAAAGGTGCACCAGGATTTCAAAAGAGAAGCAGAAAGAGTTGTATCGAAAGCAGCACAGGCTTGGGAAAATGGAACACTTTTAAATTCTTCTACCTTAAATCCTGTATATTTAAGCGCAATAACAATGGTATTTTCCCATTCTTGACGAGAATCTTTATCTTCATTGATTTCTTCAATAAGACGGATAGCAAGGCTATTTAAAGTGCCTTCATCTAGTTCTTCAGCTAGATTGGCATAAAAATCTAATTCAGAAGGTTTTGGCTCTTCTTGTCCTTCTAATATATCTT
>Ga0210396_10000467_pt1 | contig 54040 bp, 81 predicted proteins | sample IncBWH17OmetaG_FD_155466 | JGI IMG/M metagenome (GOLD analysis project Ga0210396, IMG submission 155466) | Forest soil microbial communities from Barre Woods Harvard Forest LTER site, Petersham, Massachusetts, United States - Inc-BW-H-17-O ... | reverse complement strand
TCATGGACAGAGAGGGGAGCACCCGTGATAGAGCCACTCTCTTCCATCAGCGACTGGGATTTAGCCTTGGCCACAGTATCGCAGGGCCCGGCATCTCCCGAGTAAGCACAACTCCCAGACATGTAGTTTACGAAGGTATGGTTCCCACTGACATGATCAATGCCATTGGGAGTATAGGTGGGAAACGGTCCCAAGTTGTGGCTATAGGCAGAGCACGAGTCTTGGGATAGTACCGAGTAACAAGTACCCAGTACCGAGCACAACAGCAACAGCATGTTGTATTTCATTGTTGTTTCCTCCGACTAGGGTATAGACGAAGTAATAGGCCAAGATAATAGGCTTGAGACCGCCCTCAACCCTTGAGCCACGCTTCGCGTGTCTACTTCGTGTCTACGGGCTTATGGAATGATTACTTTCTGAGTTTCCAGAATTGGCCATGGAGATCTTGCAAGAAGGCTCTTAGCTCACTGACCATGGGGATACCATACTTCTCGGTAAACTTCTCTGCTGCTCTGTCAGCCAAGCCTTGACTATCCCCAGCATCTATGAGATCAGCACATATCTGGCAGGCAGACCATTTCCCAGTAGATCCCAAGCCCACTGTCTTTCCACCCGGAATAGCCACGGGGATCTGGTAATCCTCACAATCGTAGTCTTTAACAATTTCTGAAGATCCACAGAAATCGCAGAAGGGGCCACCCGGAAGCCCTACCTTGATTTGCATGTAGTTTCACCTGCCTTATGGGCTAAAGTCCTTGCCACGGGGCTGCAATTAGGGCTAGCGTTGATTTTAAGAGAGGGGTCTGACTGGTATTACGGGATAGACTCACACAATTTGAGATCTTCCAAGTAGAGTGCCTGGCTGTCTTGGGAGCCTTTCAGGTAGCCAGCAGCGGCACCCCGTTGATATTCTACCCGTCCATGGCCCCGGTAGGAGATGAGCCACAGCAGATTGCTGCCTAACAGTATAACCAGCCATATTTTCATGGGGATTACTCCTTTGGCTTGTTTGTCTTAGTAGATAAGGCTTGAGTAGGAACATCGTGGCATACCCGGATCTTGCCACATAGCTCACACTTGCCGTAGGAAGTTCCCATGTAGGGGTACCCAAGGCTAGTGGGATAGTCGTTTTTTACTCTACATTCTTCACAGAAAAACATACTAACTCCTTTGTTTTGTAATAGCAGCAATAGGCAAGAGAGTAGTTTCTATGGGCCTATGCGGCAGTCGACAGCCAGTCAATCCAGCTGGCTCCCAGGATCTGTCTAGCCAGCCAGCGCTGGGCCCAATAGAACCCATGGGAACGGTTAGCATCTACAGTCGCACTACGTGCGCCATTCTCAAAGGCATGCCCAGTAAGCAACAGAAAAATATGCAAGTTGCTTTCTGTGGTTTCAACAGTAAGCATATTGACTCCAAGTTTTGAAGTTGTTTTGGGTACAACAGTGAGTAGCGAAGCTACTTGTACAGAATTGCGTAGCAATTCAGAGAATGGCAGCCATTGAAGTAGTTTCAATGGCCTTATTGATCTTCCCCAACTCTCTATAATAAGTATATCATAATAAAGTAGTTAAATCAAGTTTATGGGGTAGTTTAAGGGGGATTATTAGGGGATTACAGGCAGGGATTACGGGCAGGGAATAGCGGGATTGCTGGCAATTTGAGACAAAAAAATAGGCCCACTGGGAATCTAACCCAGTAGGCCATTGTCAAGTTTAGTTGTAGCCTGCAGCCAGTAGCAGGAAGAGTAGTTCTGCCAGTAGCAGAATTACTAGCTCCATGGCTAGCTAGCCTTGCGAGCGGACTGCTCGGAATCAACCTCTACAGCCAGTTTGCGTTTCTCAAGGCCAAGTTCAAGCAACTGAGCTTGAGTGTCCTTGAGTGCTTCGGCAATGATTCCGATTACTACGGAAGGATTTTTCCCTTCGGTAGTAGCCATGGCAACGAACATGGCCGCCAGCATCTTTGACACAAGCCTGCCACTGCAGACTTTGTTAAAAGCAACTGCCGCTTTGACCAAACTGCCGTGTTTCTGAGCAACTACCTCAGCGGTCCACGTCTTGCCCGTGTTCGCCTTGCGTGCCACTTTCACACGTTCGTTGATTTCATTGGCAAAACGGCGTGCCCAAACTGCACACTCGGCACCGTCTTTACTCTCCGGAATTGGTAGGTCTTTGAGAACCTCTGCAACTACGGGCTTTAGTTCCCCATTGGCAGGATCAAAGCACCCTTTCGCATCCCAAACGAGACTCAGTTGCTGGCGTGCAACTGGGTTGCGCTGAAATTCAAAGGAGAATGCTCGCGCCAGTCCAATGTATGACCAAAGAGCGCTCATCGAACGATTCACCGCGTCTGCGAACTTCTGCAGAGTAGTAGTGAAATCAGAGCCCAGTGGAACCTGCAGCTTAAGGAAGTGCATCCCGATACTGATACGGGAGTTCGCTTCGTCTGCGAAGTCCATAAGCGCACCCGTTAACTCAGACTTGGTCAACGTGGCATTCTCTTTGGACATCTTGTCAGTGATTTGCTCAATGACTTGCGTGGGAGTGAATATGGGCTTGGGAGCTTTCTTCACTTCCGCATCTTTCAGGGCTGCCATGGTCTTAGCAGTCTGCGATTTCTCTTTACGTGCCATTGTAGTGTCTCATTTCATTGATTGGAATTGTGGGCTTGTCGCGCCCTAGTCGGCCATGTCTGCGCTTAATCGCAGCTTATGTGCGGTTGGTACCGCAATCGTGGAAAGTCCTCAGGCCCGTGGGTACTGGCCACGTTGGGAGCGCTACGGCACACGGCCCACTTACTTGCGCCCGCCAGTCCTTTGATGCACTCACAGTATGCCAGACTGTAAGCACTATGTCAAGCTTTTAAGCATGTAAAGAGAGATTTTATAATTACTATAAGTCTATTATTATCTATTACTTATAGTTTTCCACAGGCTACTGCATAAAATGGAGTAAATATGCAAGCGGTTGAATTGAATGAGCGCTTGTCTACTGCTAGTCTGGTACCGTGCAAAGGATAAGAGACTTACACGGATTACGCTCTCACCGCTCTCATCCCTACACTCAAGAGGAGTGCAGGCGCTCTGATGAGCTCTACGCTGAATATTGCAATCGACCGCAACACCGTAATCGTCTAACGCGCTATCTCAAAGCTGCCTTGCGAGCAGCCGCTAACCGTGTAGCACGCTACGGCAACCCGCCAAACTATAACCAGCGATTAGCCTATAGATCATGGAAGAAGCGACGCAAGCGCTTTCAGGTAGTCGCCATGTATGGCCCAGTCGATCAGTAGCAACCCAAGGGATGTTCCCCAGCGCCTCACCCGAGCCCCCATTGCTTGTCTTGCTTACCCGCGCCTGTGCGGACCCACCGTGTACCCACAGAAATTCCAGAGCATTCCACTGTATACTTTGCATCACGATCTATGGTATAGGGAATTAGGGGGGGGCCGACTGGGGTAGGGGATGATTCCCAAAAGAAGGGGATCACATTAGCTTTCAGAAGTCAAGTACTATTTATAAGTTACTGATAACAAGACAGAAATAAACCACTTGACAGAGAATAGCCAGAAGAGAATTCTGTGAAAATTCTTACTAACTATGGTTGGTTTATAGCTAAGCGAGAGAAGAAGAGGACCCGTCCTGGTAAGCAGGTAGTCATCCACACCAAAGCAGAGTTTGCTGAGCATCTGAGAAGGAATCTTACTCCTGCTGAGAAGAGACTCTGGATGGATCTCAAGCTCAGGGGATTATTGGCCCAGCAGATCATCCGGGGATACATCCCAGACTTTGTACATCCCCAGAAGAAGATTGTGGTCGAGGTCGACGGCTCCATCCACAACTATCGCAAGGATCAGGATTCCCAAAAAGATGATCGGTTAGTGTCTGCTGGCTACCGAGTCCTACGCTTTACCAATCGCCAAGTATTCTATGAGATTCAATCAGTGCTGGCTCGGATCGACCGGGAGTTGTAATGGCAGATCTTCCCTACACCATCTGCTTTCGAGCAGGTCCGGAGTTGAAGGAATGGCTGAAACGGTTGGCTGCTGAGAATCACAGAAAGTTGGGGGATGTGGTGAGATTGCTTCTAGAGAAATGCAAACACGAGATCGAGCAGGAATTAAATGGCAAAGTTCAATCTGGTCACAATTAGACCCAAAGGCTTTCTCCACGCCTCTGCCTTCTCAGAAGTCAAGGACTCCTTGGGTTGGGCCTTGGCAGCACTCAACCACCAAACCATGTCCACTGAGAATGCCTTCACTGCTACCCCAGACGCTACCAATGTGATCTTCGGAGCAGAACTGCTCTCCCAAGACTCCGAGATCCCTCCCAACTCAGTAATCTTCAACTTGGAACAACCCTCTCATCCCTCCATGGAAAATGTGAGACGCATGGTCCAGGGCAAAAAAGTGTGGGACTACTTGGCATCTAATGTGGCTGACTGGCAAGCCCGTGGCATCGAGGCCCGTCACCTCCCCATCGGCTACACTCCCAATTTAACCCGCATCCCCAAAGCAGCCACCCAAGACATCGACGTCTTCTTTGCGGGCTGGCTGACTCCCAGAAGATCGAAGCTCATCCAGCAGCTCACCCAAGCAGGTCTGAAAGTGGTCGCCACTGATTCCTGCTATGGAGGTGGAAGAGACCAGTTGATCTCCCGAGCCAAGATCTGCCTCAACGTAAACCATGATGGCAGAAATCTGTTCAATATCGTCCGAGTGTCATTTCTATTAGCCAACTCCAAATGCGTGATCTCAGAGCTGGCGGCTGATACAGAAGTCTATGCCCAAGACCTAGACAGAGCTTTGGAGTGGCATCGCTACGAGGACCTACTGGCTGCCTGCTTGGTTTATCTGCGTAGTGATTCAGACCGCCAGGAACGCGAGCAACAAGCCTTCCAGGCCATCCAGAAAATGGATTTCATTCAATCGGTAAAACATCTGCTGGCTCCGCCTTCTAGCAATGGCAACCATCCCATCCTCCTACGGTACCAAGAGGGCTGCCGCGAGGGCGACATGAAAGATTTCTTGCCCACTCTCAGAAGTCTAGCCAAGGGCCAGATCTTGGAGATTGGTATCCGGGATGGTGCCTCCACTAGCGCCTTCCTGCTGGGCCTCGAAGAAAAAGGTGGCCACCTCACCTCCGTCGACATTCAAGACTGCTCCGGTCTCTGGACCCACCCCCAGTGGCGAGTCATCTGCCAAGACTCCAAGGCCTGCGTATTCCCAGACAGTTCATTCGATTTGGCCCTCATCGACGGCGACCACTCAGAGCAAGGCTTCCAGCAGGACCTTGAAAACTCCTTACGCTGGGTTCGCCCGGGCGGTTTAATTCTCTGCCACGACATTACTCCACTTCCCAACTTCACCAACGAAGTCAAAGGTGGGGACTGGCCCTCGCAATACGTAGGCGAGCAATTCTTCAAAGCGGTGCGCGAGCGAAAACTACGCTACTTCATCTACCCCGGTACTTGGGGGCTGGGCGTCATCGTGAAAGATCCCCAATGAGAATTCTATTTCTATCCCCTGGCCTGATGGCAGATTATCAGTGTGACATGCTTCTGCACGGGCTGCGCACCCTCTACGGGAATGAGGTGATTGATCATCAGAAGGTGGGCCCACTCTACCAGGGCTACCCCATCTCTACTCTTTATGGAAAGGGTTTCACTCTCTACGGCCTGCTCCCTGACATCCCCATTGACCGCAACCATATTCCGGATCGCATTGCCTCCCGGGAGTTCGATCTCATCATCTACGGCTCCATTCAGCGCTACCAGCCCTATTTCGACCTGGTGGTCTCCACCTACCCGCGAGAAAAGATTTTACTGATCGACGGGGAAGACCAATCCTCTTTACTCTACAATCTGCACAAGCACGGGCTCTACTTCAAGCGCGAGCTACCGGAATCACTGCCGGGAATATTCCCCATTCACTTCGCTATCCCCAAGGAGAAGATCGGCACTCTACGCCTGCCCCGTATCCGGGTGCGAGCTCTCATCGACCCCCGTGACCGCTCCACCTACATCTACAATAATGAGCGTGACTACTACTCCGACTACGCGCAATCGTTATTTGCCTTCACGGTAAAAAAGGGTGGTTGGGATTGCCTGCGCCACTATGAGATCATGGCTAACGGGGCCATACCATTATTCTTGGACTTGGATCAATGCCCCCCAACTACCTGCATGCAACTGCCTAAGCCAGAGCTCATGGAAGCGCTCTCTTATATGCACTTGGATGGCCGGTTCTGGGAAACGGAAGAAGGCAAGGCCAGGTGGTTGTCGCTCCACCGGAGAATCCATCTCAAGTTTGTTTGCTTTTCTACTACCGAAAGACTAGCCCAGTACGCGATTGAAACTCAGCAGCAAGAGTTGGGGAAGGCCGCATGAAACCCGCCATTGACTGGAAAGTCCTCCGCCAGCATCGCATCTTTTTAGCCTCCCCCCTCTACGGCAACATGCTGCACTTTGGATTCTTCCAGTCAGTACTCAATCTCTCGCTCTCCTGCATGAAGAGTGGCATCCATCTGGGCCAGAAATATGTGGGCTGCGATTCGCTTGTTCCCCGCGCCCGCAACCGGCTGGTAGCCCACTTCCTCGATACCCAAGACACGGACCTCTTATTTGTCGACTCTGACATTTCATTTTCCACTGAAGATGCTCTCTCTCTGGTGGCTTCACCTGAGCCTATCATTGGGGGAGTCTATCCCCGCAAGCAGCTGGACTGGTCGAGGATAATCCAAGCCTCCAAGGCAGGAGTGGTTCCCGACCAGCTACCCTACTATGGCTTCATCCCAGTGATGAACTGGTCTCAGCCCGGTGAGTTCTCCCTCGATCATCCTATCGAAGTCCGTCACTTGGGAACCGGCTTTCTTCGCATCCAGCGCCGGGTGTTTGAGACCATGATCACCAAACTAGGAGACTCCATTACCTTCGACTACTCTGGTGACGAGCCCCTATTTAAGAATCGCACCGGCTACGACTTTTTTCCCATTGGCCCGGATGTGCGCTATCCTCTGGGCAGTGGTGCGAGACAATACCATTCCGAAGATTGGGGATTCTCGGAACTGGCCCGGGTTGCCGGATTCGAGCTTTATGCAGCCCCTTGGGTGGAACTTGTTCACTCTGGCTACATGGACTACACCGGATCATTGCAGGTACTCGACGCTGCCACCGAAGAGGCGCTCAGTGAGACTCATTAGCCAGTGGAGGAGAATGCCGCCGGGTATCTGGGGAGTCTCCATGTTGGGAATCTTCTACTCCCCGGATTTCTGGGGATTGACCTTACTGGGATTCACCTTGGAATTCCCCCGCACCACCCGGGGCCGCTTTCTGCATGGAGAGATTCAATGAGACAACTAAAGGCTCCCAAGTGTCACTGGGGCAACTGCCCGCAACGCGACAAGACTATGTTTCTGTTGGGAGAAACCCCTGAGGCTTGGTTATTCGCCCACGGCTGTGGCACCACCCGGGCAGTCGTCAAGCCCTCCACCCGCGAGCAATCCATTCAAGCCAAGTATGAGCGCGATATTGAAGAGATCCGCGCCCGCCAACGCTTCTGGTCATCCCGGCCAGAGTATTCCCTACCCAAAGGAGAACGTTAATGGCTTGTCCTGACGATCAGCATGATTTCGTGGTAAAAATGCAGAAAACTTCTTTGGCGGTAACTGATCAGTTTGTAGATATCACCGAAGTTTACTGCCGCAAGTGTGGCACGGTTTGCTTTCTAACTTCTGAGAAGCCCAAGGAGAAAATCCATGCCGCGTAGCTGGACTGAAGACCAGAAGAAAGCCTTTGGCGAAAAAATGCGGGCTTTGCGGGCTGCCAAGCGAGCCGCACCGCAAGCAGAAGTTGAGACTCAACTTAATCCCGTGGCCAATGATGTGGTGGTGGCTCCGATTCCTCGGGCACGCAAGATGAAGCCAGTGGAAGAGGTGGTGAAGCGTGCGTCCTTCACGCCTCAGGATTTAATCCACCAACTGGAAAAGATCCCATTCGATACAATCACTTACCCGATTGTGGCATCTTGCTTAATGCCCTTTCAGCTGCTTCAACAGCCGTAGCCCTGGCTCGCCGCCAACGCCAGGAGCAGATGGAAGCAGGCACCCACCGAGCCCTCTGTAAGACCTGTGGTCGCATGATTGATATCTCTAAGTCTGGAGGCTTCCAGATATTGACAGAACGCGACGAGCATCACATGCCTCAGAATTCTTATTACTGCAGTCAGAATTGCCTGCTGGCTCGCAACATGCCCAGCCATGCCCGCTCCACTCCTCGCCAGAAGCAGGTCAATCAAGCATAGCTTATGTTTAACCTAGACCGCGCCGAAGAGTTTCTGGTTCGTTTACCCATCCGGGATAAACTCACCCAACGTCTCATCCCTTTCAGTCTCAATCCTTCGCAACGTAAGGTCCACACTGCTCTCAAGAAACAGCACCTGGCCAACCGGCCCATGCGGGTAGTGATTCTCAAGGCCCGTCGCCAAGGCATCTCTACCTACACCGATGCCCTCATGGCAGTTCACTGTGCTGGCAAGTCGGGAGTGAATTCCTTAATCACGACTCACGATTTCAAGTCTTCGAAGGAATTGTTCAAGACTCCCAAGGCGCTAGTATGCGAGGCCCTCACTGGCCAGAAACCTCTGAAGTCCATTCTCAATCTCCAAGGTATGACCCAGCATAAGATCACCTTCCCGCACGCGACCGGTGATTCCTTTCTTTCTATCGCCACCGCAGGCAACGTAGAAGGTGGCCGTGGCATGTCGCTTACAGACCTGCATTGCTCAGAAGCCGCTTTCTACCCCGGCTCGGGTACCTTTGCAGCTCTCCTTCCCACAGTCCCCAGATCTCACGACACCATTATTGCAGTTGAGACTACTGCTAACGGTAGAACGGGAATCGGTGAAGTCTTCTACGAGTTCTGGAATGCCAGTGTACGGGGCGACACGGAATTCACTCCCATCTTTCTCTCTTGGCTGATTGATCCCACTTGTGTGGACTACGATCACCCGGTGCCGGATGCTCCTAAAGACGATGACGAACGCCTGCTCATGCATGAGGGCATCAATATTGACGGTAAGCTCATCAAAGCCACTTCTCAGCAAATCGCATGGCGACGCATGACCATTGATTCCCCAGCCTGCCGGGGCTACGTAGAAATCTTTGACCAAGAATTTCCAGTCACGCCAGACGTGGCCTTTATTTCCACCGGCGAGCCCGCTTTCACCCGGGAAGAAATGGCTATTGCCCGCAACACCATCCAGTCCTACAAGCGTGTTGAGATTGCAGGTGAGGCTTCTTCCACTTCTTCCCATATCTACTGCAAACCCAACGATGTCTCCCCGGTCTTCCAGTGGGAGCCACCTATTAAGGATCACCGTTACTACTTCGGCGTCGATGCCGCTCGGGGAAAAGATGAAGGAGACTTTGCTGCTATCGTCGGGCTCGACGGGGAAACTGGCCATCAAGTTTTGCGCTACGCACAGCGTGTGGACCCTGAATACCTCGCCCGACTGTGTCACTATATTGGTCACTATTACAACAAAGGAATGTTGTGCATTGAGCTCACCGGAAATCTTGGACTCTGGTGTCAAATGCGACTTAGGGACTATTTTCATTACCCTAACCTATATCGCTGGCGAGGCACACGTGACGACAAAGTGGCTCCCGGATTCACGGCAGGCAAACGGGGTGGTACCTATGGCTGGGAAACCACCTACCGCTCAAGAGAGCGACTGCTGATCACCTACCGGGAGTCAATTCTCCATCGCATGATCACCATTCGGGATGAAGAAGTAGTGCGCCAGATGGATGTGGCCACCCGCAAGGATTCCTGGGAACGCTGGGAAATTGCCTTTGGTCACGACGATATTCTCATGGCCACCATGCTCGCTAATGTTGCGAGATCTGAATGGCACCCCAGAAGATTAGAGGGAGCCACCAGCAAGCTATCTACCGATGCCGAACACGATTCTCGGGCCTTATCGAAACTCCACCCGCAATCTACCTTCGAGCATCTGGGCTCGGTGACAGCAGCGGTCTACAAGCAGTTGCTGCGCGACCGTGACCGCTACGACCATGATGAAGAAGCCAAGAAACGAGGCTGGCTATGATAGAGAATTTTGGGTTGGTCTTGGGTGGTGTGATTTTTTTAGCAATAATTTGGGTAGCAATATTAAGGATAATATATAGCAAGCCAGTGAGGCGAAGCCGACTATGATAATGAACGCTGAGACGGGAGTGGAGTTGATTGATAAATGGTGGCTGGAATATGCCAAGTATCAATGGGACCGTGTGGATACCAGCATGATAAAGCTAAGCCAACCCGCGAATCAGCCTGCTTGCCCGGTGCGTGCTGAACTGATGAAGCAAATGCCGTATCTACATTTTTGGCAAGCTTGGGGACTTTATGGTGGGAAGATGTGGTGTGGTAATGGATTTACGCCGCTCGGTGCCTTTTACAACATGGAGGCTGGCCGACTATGATCATGAACGCCTTCCCTCGTACCCAGGGAGCCCTCTCCCGGGAGAGCTACCTCACCCTTTTGATACTGGGCCTCATTGACCAGGCCGGTGGTGAACTACGGATTTCAGCACAGTCCTTGGAGAAATTAGATTCCGGTGGTAAAGTGCTCATTGACTGGGACGTACCAGCCCAACAGGTAGTGCTACGCTCGGGTTCACCATCACTGGTAGTAGCCGAAGTCAGGGGATCGGGATGGACGCAAACAAGCCCACAACCGCAGACTCAATCCTCCGAGCCCTCGAAGCACCGCGTGATGACGGAGGACCAGATTCTGGCAGCCATGGAGAAGCGGATGCGGGACGATCAATTGCGCCAATGGCGCGAACAGGGAGCGGCAGTAGTGGGCAACATGCCCCCTCCGGACGAACGACAATAACTCCCCAGCAAGCCCTCTCCCAGATCTTCACGGAATTTGCCAGCAAGCGTAAAAAGGAAAAAGTGGCTGCCTGGATGTGGTTGCAGCAGGCCTTAGCAGAGAACGCTGGCATACTTTGCCCCATTGCCGTCTCCCTAAAAGATCTGATTTCAGCCGAAGCCAACATTGAAGAGATGCTCAAGGGCCAGCAAGGCGATGCGGGTCAATCTCCGCAGGAATATCTGGAAGAGTGGTTGTCAGGCCAAGGAGCTAAGCTCCAATGAGCACTGCTGTCATGACCGGTCCCTCTTGGTCGATGAAGGCCAACCAGTCCGGTTCTGACGAGCGCCCCACTATTATTCAGCAAATTGATCTTCTGCAGAGAATTGCCAAAGATGCTAAGTGTGATCTCTTAGGCCCCGACTGGTTCCGTAACGTAAAGGACTTCTATTCTCTCGATGCTGCCCAAGGTACCGGTCCCTTAATCTTCCGTCCTCATGTCGATGTTCCCCAGCTGCAAATGTTTATGTTGTCAGAGACTGCCGAGCTTTCCGAGAATACTCCCGTAATCTATCTCACCGGAGAAGATGGCAAGCGGGATAGTGAGCGGGAGCGCATCTATCGCGGCATCTGGAAGCAGGAATGGTATTCCCTTTCCATCATGATGGCTCAGTTATGGGCTAATTTCGGGGGCACCGGCATCTTGGCAGCAGGGATAGATCCCTTTGCCTATAACGGCAGGGGCTCAGTATGGCTGGATGCGATTGATCCTGATGACTTCGATCCCGATCCGACAGCTTTAGATGACACTTGGGAATACGTGGTCTATACCCGGCCCATGACGCTCGATGCAGTCAGACGGCGCTGGCCGGACACCGGCTTCCGGGTACCACCCCGGCCATCTGCCCGTAATCCAGTAGGCGGCACGGTCCCTTCCATGTCCATGCCATTCGGTCCAATGACCAGCATGGGAGGCGCGCCAGCCTCCAAGGGCGTGCCATCCTCGGGCCTGGTCAACGTGCGTTTCTGCTACACCTTAGATCCCACTCCAGAAAAGGTGAAAGAGGCAGCGGGCTCTAAGTCCACCGACAAATTCTTATCTGCATCCAAGTTTAAATTGAGGTTCCCCAATGGACGCCTTACAATCGACGGAGATGGCTATGTCCTATACGATGGGGATAATCCCACACCGCATAGAAAGTTTCCATTCATACCCTATTGGGGTCTGCCCAAACTGGAAGGTTTTTGGGCTCCTCCTCCTATCCGTTACACACGCACTCTACAAGAGTTTGCTGAGCGTTCTCTTACGCAGGCCTTTGAAAACGCATATCGTTGTAACAACGGCATCTGGTTACTTCCCGATGGCTCCGGGCTTGATGCAGATAAATTCGGAGGACTTCCTGGGGAGATCCAAGTCGTCAACATGAACCACGGGGAGCCCAAGTTCATCACTCCCAATGCTTTCCCAGCCAGCTACTTGGAGTACATCAAATATGCGCTCGCTACCCAAGCAGAACTACAGGGCTATTCTGGGGCCCGAGGTGGACAACCCGGAGCTGGGAACCTCTCGGTCGAGCTCTACGAATCGGCTATTGAAGAGTCTTCTAAGCTTACGAAACTTCGTGCGCGGATGTCTGCACGCTCTACTCAGAAAACAGCAGAGCTAGTTTTCTACTTGCTGGCCAAATTCTTTGGTGAGCGGCGTGGCCTGAAGTTCCCCACCATGGAAGAGGGCGAGTTCTCAATGACCGAGTGGTCCCCCATCCAGGATTACTCTTCCTGGAACATTATGGTTGATCCGGGAAGCTTAGAAGTTATGAGCGCTAAGAATCTCAGAAAATCAGCCATTATGCTGAAGCAGGCAGGTGTCATTGATAACGAGACTATGCTGACTACTCTTGGTTGGCCCGGTGCTAAGGAGATTGCTGAGAAAGCGGAACAGGAAAATGCGATGCGTGCATTACAGACCATCAAGAAAGGACGAACAGTCCGGTAATGAATACCATTCTTCAGCGACTGGAATCCACTACTCCTCCTTGGGTACTTGCTCCGGAATCTCATTGGGTCACATTAAAGGAATTCTCCATTCTCTATCGCCGCTCCATCCGCCGTACTCAGCAGATGTGTCAGAGTGGAGAGATCATCGTGTTTGGAGTAGCTGTCTACCAGGAACCCAATGGGCGCTGGTGGATTCGTCTGCCCGAGTAGCGAAACTACGAAATTACCTACCTTGACATTTCTCTCCCCCTGCTATTGTGGTCCCTGAGATGGTCGTTCGTGGCAACACCGTAGAAATCCTGAGGCAAGGCACCGATTGGGAAGATTGGCGGCTGGGAATTCAGCTAGCCATCAATGGACAAGTGGCGACCATGTTTGATCTCCACAAGTCCAAGATTCAAGAGACCGGTGATGGAACTCCTGAGTATGAGGAATTACTCTATCACTCCGCTCAGAATCTACTTCAGCAATACGGACCTTCGAAGGCTGGTGTGCCGCCTGCGTCAACTCGGTGATGGGTAGTAAGCTCTCACGAAAGTGATTGAGCGCCACTGACAAGTGACGCAGAAAGGAGGCCTCCATGTTGGGATCTTTTGAAGTTCGTAATCGTGGCAAAAAGGGTCGTCGGCGTTCCCACAAAAAGTAGTCAGGGCTGGTTCACCACAGGGCGACCGGTCCAGGGGCTGGTCGCCTCTTTTACTAGGAGGCCGGTATGGCCCGTAGACGAAGAAAGCAATCTCGTCGTCGTGGTGACAAGACTTATTGAAGGGAGTCCATCTTGAAAGATCCACGCATGAAAGGTGTTGAATCCTCACAGCCCGGGTTCAAGGCGTTGAAGCGGTCAGCCAGCAAGAAATCCGAGCGGCGTTCTACTCGCCATGCCGGGCATCCCGGCAAGAGAGTCCACAAGCACCACTCAAAATACTAGCCATGGCCAGACGCGACCAACCCGAGACCCTGCCTCAAAATACTGGCCACCCAGTTCCAAAGACTCCTGCGGAGCAATGGCGTAATTCCGTGCTGGTAGGTCCGCAGACTGCCGGAATCCCCACCGTTCACAATGAAGATGAGTGGGCCACCGAGGGTGAGCTGCCTTCTAACAATGACATGGTTCCATCGAATGACCATGACCTTACGGGTGGCGTATTAGGTTATCATCGCTCCCAACGGAGGAAATAATGCCAGACAAAATGGGCAACACATTCAAGAATACTGCTTTAGTTTCGCCTCTCAATGCTGATCCTGGCAAGGCTGATCCAGGTCCCGGGATCATGAACAATCCCCTGATTAAGCCCTCGGACGCGATTGGTGGTTATCTGGATGATGTCACCAAGCCTGGTACTAAAAAGGGAACTAAGTAAGTGTCTTCTTCGCCTATTTCCGCCATGCTTCTTCCTGCTCTGATGGCTCGTATTGGTCAGGGCGGTGGAGCATCCGGTGGGCCGGGTGGGGGCCCTCCCTCAACAGCCCCCGGTTCCCCGGGTGGAGGGATCAATCCCGAGGCCATTGGGGCGGCTGTTTCCCAGGAATACTCTCAGCTGCAGAACGTGGACCCGGGCAAGATTGTTGGGGATCTCCAAAAGTATAAACAGGCCATCTCGGCACTGTTTCCCATAGCGGTCAACCGGGTAGCTGATGCCGCCAAGGGAATCTCGCAGGCTGTTACCGGCCTGAACGCAGCTATCAAGGCATTTGAGAAAGCTCAAGAGACCCTCAAAAACGTGCATCCTCCGTTGGGCCTCCAGGCCGCCCAGCAGCAACCCGGTACGGGTGCTACCCCATTTGGTCCACAGTCCGGGGCAAGTGTTGGGCCACCGATGTAAGGGAGAATGATCATGTCAGATACTTCAACCTCGAAAACGACTCCAGCGGCAGAAGCTCCAGTAGCCAAGACTCGTTATCTGATCGTAGTTTTACCTCCCAATGTGGTTGAAGCTAATGCTGCATTGACCAAAGCTTCTGATGACGGCTACACCAAGCTACTGAATGTGTACGTGGTATCGACTCCATCCAGCGCGTCTACTGCATTTGCAGTATTGAGCGCGTAAGCGGTGAGGCGCGTAGCGCGAAATAGGGAGAATCTATGGCAACCCTGGCAGAAGCAATTAAAGATCGCAAGAACTACTCTGACGATACCAAGTTTACCGCCCAGAACGGGTTTGAGACCACGCTGGGCGAGCTACGAGCCTTCCAGGATGCCACCGGTCAGGATGTGGCCAAGGCGATTGAGGCGGAGCGGGCCAAACTGGTAGCCGACCAGAAGCAGCTGGCTCAGAACCAGGAGGAGGTAGTGAGATTGTGGACTCAGCTTAAGGCAGCCGAGGAAGCTGCGGCTGGTGCAAAGCCTCCTGCTAGCGCAGCTCAAGACTGGACCACTGATCCCTTCTTTGCTCCTGTGGCCCAGTATCTGAAAGAGAAAGTGGAATCCCAGGTAGCCAAGCAAGCCGAGCAGATTGCGCAATTCCAGAAGGCTTTGGGGCTAGGCGTCAAATACATCACAGATGTAATCAGCGAGCAGCGCTATCAAATGCTCCCGGAAGAGTTCCGTAAAGAGACTCCCTACGAGAAGGCCGTGGCATCCGCTGCCGAGAAGAAGTACTTGGACTCAGGCGGCGTTCCCGACGTTCGCAAAGTGTATGAGAACTGGGAGTCCCCTCGCAAGCAGAAAGCCGAGATTGAGCGCGTTCAGAAGGAAGCCTACGACAAGGCTCGGGCAGATCTGATGTCGAGTCAGCTCTCTCGTCCTTCTGGCATGCCAGTAGCACCTGAGCAAAAGGATGCCAACGCTCCCAAGACTATTCGGGAAAGCTTCCAGCGCCTCAAGGAAGACCCAGAATTTTTGAACCAGATCTATAGCCTTACCGGGCAGCCCAACTAAGGAGAGTAATTTATGGCAGGCGGCGTATTCGGAACTGGGATTAACGCACCTCCGGCAGTGCTTGCGAATACCATGCAGGCTATAACCCAGAAGGCCATCGAGCCGGTCTTGGCCGACAACGTGATGCTGCCTTCTTCTACCTTTTGGGCATTGTGTCGCAAGGGCAAAGTCTTCAAAGGTGGCGAGCTGATCTACCCATTGCTCTTTACTGAGGAGCTGACGGGTGGTGCCTATGTAGGGGCTCAGTTGCTGAATACCACGGTGACGGATTCGATCCAGCCTGCCAATCAGGTCTGGCGCGATTACTACGAAGCTATTTCGATTCCAGTCACGGATGTGATTCGAAATGCGGGCTCGGGTCTCGACATCATCCAAATGAAGGTAGAGGCGGCCTCGTCCTCCTTCCTCCAAAAGCTCTCACGAGCTTTATGGCATACCACTCCCCAGAATACCGCCAACGACATTGACGATATCGAGAGCTGGATCGGCTCGGGCACGCCTGCCTCGCCCACCACAGCCACTATTGCCACCAACGTGATTGCTGGTATCGACCGGTCAGTGGCGGCCAACTCCTTCTGGCAGCCGCCCACTCCGCAGTCGACCACAGCCACAGCTATCACAGCCGTGATCATGGACACGGCCTACGCCACTGTGAAGCTGGGCTACGACGAGCCCGATCTCATCTTGGGCGACCGTACCCGCTACGTGAATTTCAAGGCTCAGTTCATGGGAGCCGGGACCAGCTACTTTGCCCGCTACGGCGACAACATGCAGGACCGCGAGGCTGTGCAGGCTGGTTTCCGCTATCACTTCCTGTTCAACAATGCAGTGGTGCTGGATGACCCGTTTATCGCAGCCCAGGTCTACTACATTATCAACACCAAGTATCTGCATCCGGTCTTCCACCCGGGCAGTTACTTTAGACTGACCCCATGGCTGCGTCCGACAAATCAGGATGTGATCACATCGCAGATGTTCCTGACGTGGCAGGTAGAGGATCTGGCCCCCAGAATGGGCATAAAAGTTTTGAGCACATAATGAAGCGTAACCCAGAAGGTGGCGCAAGTAACCTTAACCACAACAATCGAGGTGGTAAGGGAGAAAAAGGTAAAGGATAGAGAAGGAGACAACTATGAGCTTTCAGAACTCAATTGCAACTTGGCTGGCAGCAGATGGTATCCCGGCTGTCTACTTCTCGAACATCAATCTGAATAACAATGTCTCCGTGCTCTGTCCCCCTACAGGAAACTTTCAGCCGGTGCGCCCCCGGGTGGGCTACGTGCGTATCAAAATTGGAGGGGCTGGTATCCGCCTGAACGTCAATACCAAGGTGGGAGCCATTACCGCTACGGACGGCACCAACACCGCCAATATCTATAATGGAGATTCGGCAGCCACCTCTAACAGCTTGTTCTACGATTCCACATTCTTCTTCTTCTACGACTGGGGCGTGGCCAATATCAATATCACCAATATTGCCACCACCAATAACTCGCAGACCTATGATGTGGAAGTTGCGGGGATTATGTAGTAACAAAGACTCATCGCAGCGCAGCAATCGGAGGCTGGGGGCTACAAAAGGCCTGCCAGCCTCAAGTTTTAGGAGGCATCATTGAAACGAGCCATTATCTCTGTGCTGGCTGCTTTGGCATTGCTATCAGCACTAGCCCCGCTGACCGCATGGCAGAATACGCCTACTCTGGGAGTTCTGCCTGACTCTGGACCAGCTCTGCCTGCGACCTGTGTGGTGGGCCAGATCTATTTCAAAACTGCTGCTACGGCTGGCTTGAATCAATGTACTCCGGCTAATACATGGACTGCTTTAGCAACTGGAGCAGGAGCGGGTACGGTTACAAATACAGGTGGAGCGCTGACTGCCAATGCAGTTGTTCTAGGGGCAGGCGGAAACGATACCAAGGTAGTAGCTGGAATCACGACTGACGGAACTTCTAAGGTTAACTTAGCAAGTGGTGGGGCTTTCACAATCAATAGTGATGTGGGCCTGTCACGAATTGCTGCAAATCAGATGGCTGTAGGTAATGGAACAGCAGGAAATGAGACCGGGTTTTATCTGGGTGGCGGATTTAACTTAAATCCTGTTGCGAATACCGGCATCGACTTCAACTTCAACACTGCTGGCGTGGAACGCATGGGCGTATCGGTGATCCAGGCGTGGACGAGCGGAACAGAAGCGGGAACTAGGGATACAGGACTTTCTCGTTCTGCTGCTGGAGTAATTGCAGTTGGGAGCGGCACCGCAGTCGGGGACACCACCGCAAAAGTAAAAGCCTCTGGTTATATGTCGGTTGGTACTAAGTTCACCACTAATAATGGGTGTACTGACTCAGCTACTACAGGAGGAGCAACGGCAGGTACGTTTACAGTTGGCTCTACCAGTTGCACTGAAATTGTAACTATGGGAGATTCAGCCACAGCCCCAAACGGTTGGAGCTGTACAGTAGTGGACATCACAACCTTAGCAGACGTTACCAATCCTCATCAGACTACTTCAAATGCTACAACAGCAACCATTGTGACTGGCACGGTAGTCTCAGGAGATAAGATTCAGTTTAGTTGTATTGGCTATTAGATGAAAAGACTATTTATACTCGCTAGCTTTATTCTACTGTTAAGTTTGCATGCTATTGCTCAGCATACTACTGTCACGGCTACGGTAAAAGATCCCCTCAACGCTATCTATCGTACCTGTAGTGGCTCGGCTAATTTCACTGGCCAGAACTCTACTCCGGGAGCAGGGCCATATTTGCTAGGTGGCTCGGTATTTCAGACGGTAGTGCCTATCAGTTGCGACTCCAAGGGAAAATTTATAGTATCACTAGCGGACAATCTTCAGATTACTCCAACTCCATCGCAGTGGATGTTCTCACTCTGCACCGCGATTGGCATATTTCCCGGGCCACCTATTTGCTTTACTACCCTAATTACCATCACCGGAACCACTCAGGATGTCACGGCTCAACTACAAGCTGCAGCGGCTACACTTCCTCCTTACACGGTTATTCTAGAAACCAACGGTGTGCCCAACGGCTCCCAAGCTCTACTGAATCTGATTGCCGGATCTAACATCACCATCTTGGATGATGGTCATGGTAACGTAACCATTTCATCTACTGGTGGGGGCGGAGGTGGAGGAGGTGGTGGAGGTGGCCTACCTGATCCCGGATCAAATGGTCTGGTTTTCCGAACAGGACTAAACACTACTGCAGCAGTTGCCAATACTCCAGCCCGAGCGTTTTATACTACCGGCACTGGCTCGCTACCGGTCACCCAGACCAAAGCTATCTACGATACTCGTGACTGGGCTACCTGCGATGGTGTAGCGGATTCAACTTCGACTGGCCCGAGTGGCGGAATCAAGGGTTTGCTTAACGCCATTGGCCCTCAGGAAGCCACTATCCGTTGGATAGGCTTAACCACGCCCTCTGCGCACTGTCGCTTGGAGAACACAGTATTCCCTGCAAATGTGAGCCATGACTTCTCGGGCGGAGGAGCGCTTGAGATGATTTCCTCGACTACGCCAGTCGGGGGAGCTGGTTTCGTCAATGGAACGAGTGTGGAATGCAACGGGGGCGGGGGCGGGCTGCTCTGCAACACGGCTAACGCTACCAATGGCTCGTCCACACTGAGTGTTACGGTAGGAAACACGTTGGTGGTTTCAGCTGCACCATACCCCGGATTCACGTTCAAAATCTCCAGTGTCACTGATGACTGCGGAGACATTTTCTATCACGTCCAGCAATCTTTGGCTGGCCAGCCGCGCAACACTGGTCTGTGGGTAGCCTCTAACGCGAATGGTGGCACATGCACCATCACCGCCAATGCCAACGGCGCGACCACGCATATCCAGGTGCTCGTAGATCAGTTCTCGGGCATGGGGCCGGTGGTATCTCCAGATGGCAAGGGAGCCTGCACCAACGCGGATACAACCACTATGACTTCCGGGCCAGTAACAACCACGGCTGGTTCACTGTTATTCGGCTACGGCGGGCAACCGTTTACTGCGGAAACCTGTACTCAGGGAGCGGGGTTTACGCAGCCTGCAGGATTGGCTGGACAATCGACCAACGGATTTGCCTGTTCCCAGTATCAGCTAGCCAGTGCGGGCGGTTCGGTCACTGCGAATCAGACCATCACTAGCTCGCCCACTGGCTCCTGGGTCTATTGTATGCAACCGCTGAAGGTCGGTAATGCGACCGCGACGATTCTGGGAGGCATCACTGATCCTGACCTGCACCAGATTTTCTTCAATGCTCAAGGTACAGCTACCACCGGGGCGGTTGATTTTACCAACGCCGCAATTCTTCAGGATGTTAGGCCGGAATGGTGGGGGGCTTCGGCCATGGCTTCCGCAACTACTAATACGCAAGCCTTGCAAGCTTCGATCTGGGCAGCTTTCGGAAATGGCCCTTCGCCTACTCGTAGCAATGGTAGCGGGCTCAATGTCTTCAATCGTCCGTTGCATCTTGCTAACAACTACTCCATCAATGGCGAATTACAATTATTCGATGTCATCAATTTCAAGATAGTCTGTGATGGCCGACTAAGTTCTGGGATCACGCAGACTGCTACTAATGCCCGCATTTTTAATGGCCAATCTGTAGCCTATGGTGCTTTCTACGATTGCGGGTGGACCAGTGCTGCATCCTCCACATTACCGCTAATTGACCTGGACTATAACGGAGTAGATACAACGGGCGATCTGAAGCCGCAATTTATCGACTTCTACAATAATGGCTTCTTTGGATCAGGCACTGCAGCAGTTGGCGTACAGATCGCAAAGTCTGGGGGTGGGGCCCAAGGCTCGAATATCTACTGTTATGACTGCGCCGCGCAAAGTTTTACCACTGCTGCATGGCAGATCGGTACCTCGACAAGTCTCGCCCAGAACGCACTCGCGATTGGCTGGTACGGGGGCGACATTCAGGGTTCTCCCCAGTACGGCATCGCCAACTACGGTGGCGGATTCATTACTATCTACGGTACGACTTTTGAGAATGGGTTCTCCTCTCAGACTGGATACGACGTTCTTTCTTCAGCCCCGCAGGGCCCTATGGTCATGGAGCATGTTCGCTCAGAAAGCCGAAAGATGGCTTCTGCCAGCAACCTCTATCTGATTGATTCAGGAAATGCGAACCAGGCGGCGGGATGGGCACCGGGAACGAGTGCTCCCGTAGGGACGATCTACTCTGGCAACTTTGTTACCGGCGATGGTGCCTATTACCAAGTCGCCACTGATTCAGGTGGATTCATTGGTGCAGGCACGGTTGCGGCTCCCATCGTGGCCTCTAGTGGCACAACCACCTCGGTGACCGACACTAACCAGACTATTGCCGGATCAAACACGATCAAGATATTTACTGTGGGTGAGACGATTACGCAAGCCGTTACGGGATCGACTGCAACCGTACTCATCAAGCCTTCTAACTTGGCTACTGTAACGGGTACGAATGGAGCTACTCCAATCACTCCTGGAGAAACCTTTACACAGGGCGTGACCGGAATTACGGCTACACAGGTCACGCCGACGCCGGGAATTAATTCTAGCAGTTCTCTGTTTCTCACTAATCTGAGCGGGACGGCAGACTCCACGCATACTTGGGTAGGAGGAACTAGCGGGGCAGTCTACACGCCTAATGCTGCTCCAACCTTTGCTGCTTCGAATATGTTAGTGACGGCTTCCACTGGATCGCCGGATAACTCCCATAGTTGGACAGGGGGCACGTCAAGTGCGGTCTTTGTGCCCACGGCGGCCCCGTCGAATACGGCGCAATGGACAGTGAACGCTTTCACCGGATATCTGGTCGGGTTTTTGAGTGGCACCAGCGCGAACTGTTATGGAGTGATCACTTCGAATACTGCTACTAGTATAACGTTCTCTGGTGGCCTGCTGACCAAGTACCCGCTCACACTCTGTCCAGCGCCGGACAACACTACCAGCCTAATGGTTGAACCCAACTGGAATCATGGCACGATTTCAAGCGGTGGCATGGTCTTGCAGTACATGAACGAGAACGTAATTGATGGCGCAAACGGAACAACCGGGGTCACTTCGGGACGGATTCAGGATGTCGGGGTTTCAGGTGGGCAGGTTGCTATATGGCCGAATCCACGTGGCAGTGTAAGTATTTCCAACCTGCAAACTTCTCGTACTGATTGGTGGTGCTGCTCGGCAGGCGGAACACCACAAATTGCAGGTCAGAAGTATCACAAGTGGGATATTCATGTGGTGCTACCGGGTGGACTCAATGCAATCAACTGGTCTTACCCAACTACCGGAGCAGCCACTCAGTTTAGTGGAGCGATTCAGGAAGACCTAGGAACTCGCGTGCTGACCTGGATGGATGGCACTGTGGGTTCATCATCGAATCTTTCTGCTCGTCCGGTCTGGATTGGCGGGCGTAGCGATCCCACTGCAGCTAATGATGCCACGCGCACGATCTTGGAATATGGCGGCATGCTGGGCAGGGCTACTGCTCTGGGGACAGACCAAACCGGCACTGACACCGACATCACGGGTGGGCCGTCCACGGGTGCAGGTAACGGTGGGGCAGTTAACTTCTGGACATCGAATCCCAGTGGGTCTAGCACAACTCCCAATTCTGGCCTGAAGCGCTGGTTGGTTTCTGCTGCTGGTCACTTTTTTGCAGGCCTAGATGCTAGCTATGATATTGGAGCTGTGGGTGCTAATCGACCCCGCAATATTTATATCTCAGGAACGGTGACAGCTGCCCAGGGTACCTTTACGGGCACGCCTGGAATCAATACTGGAACGGCATCGAATACCGATCTGACGGGCGAACTAGCCTTCTCAGCCTCTACCACCAGTGCTACTTACACCTTTGCTGGTACCTATACTAGCCACCCGGAATGCACTTTTGGAATCCAGTTCGACCCCGGGGCAAATCGCATCTGGATCTCAACTTTGAATACGACCACCTTGCAATTCTCGTCTGACTCGGCTCAGACCGGAACGGTCAGCTATATCTGTCACGGGAGAAATTGAGTGCGGCTGATGCTTATCATTCTTCTCACCACGGCCTGCTGGTCTCAGGTCACAGTGACAGGTGTAAAGATTACCGGGGTATCCATCAATACTCCAGGGACGGCACCGATTCAAACTATAGCTCTGCTTCCCCAAGCATGGGCCAATGATCAGACCTGCAATCCTCCGGGTGGTACCTATGATGTGACTAAGACCATACCGGGTAGCTATCCCGCTACTTGGGCAGGGATTAACAATGCCATGACTGACTGGGTGGCAGCAGCGGACCAGTGGTGGCATGTGGTAATAGCTCATGGGACGCTGATTACTGGGAATAGCAGCCTGACTTTATTGGCTAAGTCTGTGGGAGCAGGCATGCCTACCAAGTGTATCGTGTTTGAGTCTGACACTCCGCTTACGGTAGGCCAGACGGTGTGTACCCATGGCATTCAGGATAACCTGGCACAGTCGACTGATCCCGGGATTCGTAATCCGGATTGCAACGCGACCGGGATGAGCTACCAGTTGGGGACCACGATTACCTCAATTCCACCAGGCGCTTTCACGTTAGCCAACGGCACCAATACCAACACTTCGGCCTACAATGATGTGACCTCGATGTATACACTTGAGACCACGACTGTGAATGGCAGTGCTATTAAAGGTGGCAATGCTGATGTGAATGGCAATGGCCCCAATCACATTGTTATTAGGGATGCCGAGGTCAGGCTATCCAGTTCTATTGCTTGTTGCGTTCCGATCTCCATGGGCAACAATTCTTCTACGATTGCGGGCATGCCTCATGACTATGGCTTTGACCGCGTATGGGTGCATGGGGATGCCACTGATGCGGGAGCAGGGACGAACTCTTTATCCAACGATATTCAGCTGGATTGTGGCAAAAACTGTTGGGTAGTAAATTCTCAGATTTCCAAGTCTATTCGTCCCGGTAGTGAAGGCCATGGAATCTACTGGATTGGTGCCCAGCAAGTAAAGATTGTTCACAACTGGATTGATGGGACTTCGATTCCAGTCTTTGATGGAGGCGTGACCGGCTCGTCTCCAGTGGGAACTTCAGCGTCGGATCTTGAGGTAAGGCGCAATCGCTTTACCTATCCATGGGCGTGGTTAGGCAATGGGAGCGGGGCCAGCTCAGTGTGTGGTGTGAATATCAGTTGCGTGCGCAAGAACTCGTTTGAGCTGAAGGGCTGCAACCGTTGCGTGTTGGCGGGAAACATCTTTGAGAACTCGGATAATAGTGGCGGGCAGGCGGGACGGCTGGTAGGTCTCAATAACCGGGCCTGTACGCCTAACCCGTGTGATAACTACGCTCAGACCATGGCCAACATCACGTTTGAGAATAATTTAGCTCGTCATGGATGCGCGGGAATTGGATACGATGCCAACAGTGACAATACCAATAACGGGGTGTCGGCTTCTACTCCGGGCCGGAATTCCACTTTCCAGAATAATCTGGTCTACGATATCAGTCTTAGGAGTGCATGGAGTTGTCCTACCAATGCGTTCACGCTTAATGTGATCACCAGTTCTCACAGCTTCACGGTTACTTCTGTTACTCGTAATGGTGCCGGGACAGTTGCAACTATCCAACTGGCAGGAGGAGTGGGAGAGAACCAGACCGGGCTGGTAGCGGGTGATCCCATCACCTTATCAGGCTGTACGGATACCACTTTCAATGTAGCAGCCTACCCGTTTACTATTGCAACTACTGTGTCTGGTACGACTATCACCTATCCCAACACTGGCACAGCCAATGCTACGACTACCTGCACTTCATTTGGCAATGGTAATGGCTGGCCAAACTATACTTTGATTCAGCATAATACCTTAGTAGGAGATGCTTGGATCTCCAGTCCCGGTGGCGGCTCGCGAGCCCGTAATCAGACTATTATAAACAATATCTTTACTGGAACCACCGGCTGGTCTACCTTGGGCGGTAATGACGGCACGGTATTTGAGAATACTAATCTGGATACCACTACTCTGATTGCCCATCATGATATGTGGGCGGATCGCAATGCTCCCGCATGGGCATCTGGAACAGTGTATAGACTAGGAGATGTGATTGGCAGAAGTTCTCCTCAGCATAATTACTTGGCAGTAACCAATGGAACCAGTGGGGGCTCAGCCCCAGCATTTTCAGGTAGTCTGTTTTCCTGTGTGGCGGATAACACGGTAACTTGGCAGGAAAATGGCTCACGACCTGCTTCCGGTGTTGGTGTGGTTGATTACACTGAGTATGCCACTATTGGAGTGCCAACTCATCCTCCGGTTACTTTTACTTTCCCAGCCACGGCCTATACCTTTGGGGCCAGTGCTGGAGATGGGAAATCGGTGGGCTTCTCAGGAGCACTGAATTCGTCCACTACCGGCACCAGTTTTTGTGGTGGGGGCACTCAAGTAAGCCCGTCAGTGAATTCGGCCATTGATCTCAATGACTGGCATGGCTATGCTCTGCATTCGAGCTCGGTTGCTCATAACGCTGGTTCAGATGGGAAAGACTTGGGAGCCAGTATTACTGCCATTGATTCTGCGCAGACCGCTACCCAATATGTTTGTGCAAGTCCCTGTGGAACTGGACCCACGCCAGACTAGAGGTGCTTATGCGATATCTAGTGATTTTATTGCTGCTCTCCAGATTATTGCTGGCTCAGACCAGCCACACGGTCACGCTCACCTGGGTGGATTCCTCTAATCCTGCTGGAACTACCTACAATGTAAAGCGGGCTACGGGAACGTGTAGCGGCACGCCTGCATTCTCAACTATCGCCAGCGCGGTGGCAGTGAAGACCTTTACGGACTCTACGGTGACTATTGGAAACTATTGCTATATCGTGACAGCAGTATTCTCGTCTATCGAGAGCGCTCCGTCTAATTCTGTTAACCCGGTAGTAGGACCATTCACGGTAACTCTGAGTGCGGTGGTGAACTGATGCCCAAGGGACTGGTTGGCGATCTGATCATGAATGTGAGGGCACTGGGGCCAGACAACCCCCAAGTGTTGCAGCCCCCTATACTCACTAGTGTTGTCGCAACTACCGGTGGAACTCTTGCTCCAGCTACATACTCGATTGTAGTTACTGAAATAAATCAGTGGGGAGAGTCACTTCCCAGTTCAGAATTATCCGTTACATTGGCTGGCCCTAATAATGCAATTCAGGTTAACTATGCGGCAACAGTTGGTTCCGTCTCAGCTCGTATCTATTTTGGATTCAATCCAGGAACTGAGGCATTTTATGTTCCAGTCACCACTTTCAATACAGTCACCATTCTTAATTTTAACAACATTGTAGCTGCTGTTCCTCCAGTCAAGTCTTCTGCCTACCTGCCAGATACTGATGGTGGATTCGTTTCTGCTGCTACCATGTATCGCTGGCTGAATGAAGCGTTAAGAGCGGCTGCTCGCATTACGGGTGGTATCCAGGATGCCGTGGGAATTGCCTCCGTCTCCGGCCAGCGCCGTTATGTGACTACTCTCCAGGGCCAGTGGCTGCGGCTCGATCAATGCTTCTATGATGGCTGGGAGCTGGATCTTGGCAATAAAGCAGAGACCTTTAGAAATAGAAATCTGACTGCCAATATTTCTATCTCTCTGATGACCGATGCCCAGTCGGATACAACTCGATTAGAGTTGTACTGGACGCCTTCTCGGACAGCAGGTACAGCGACTACTACGGCCCCGATTGCGGTAGGGGATATCAATATTCCCATCACGGGAGTCTCGGGCTGGTTGCTGGCTGATGGCTATGCACTGTTATCTGATGGTACCAATTCCGAGGTGGTCAGCTACTCTGCCCAGACTCCTAGTCAGCTACAGAACTGCATTCGGGGCTGGGCAGGCACGCAGCCCTTTGCGTTTGGCACAGGTGCCACGGTCACAGAGCTCAATGTGGAGCTCAACGGCTACCGCATGCCTTATGTCTATTCCGTGGGCCAGTCGGCAGTAACGCTAGGCGTGCCTCCGGGCTGGGAGCCCTTCCTGAAAGACTACATGCTGGGGACCTTTCGGGAGGCCGAGCAGGAACGCCAGGAAGCCCAAGCCCTCAAAGATGGAGCAGCTAAGGCGCTAGAAGCTTGGGTGAAGTCCAATAAGCCGGTGGCAGGTCCCCGCCAGATGAGAATGTATGGCGACTATGGATTGAGAGGGACGGTACCCGGCGGATTGACTGGACCGCTTATCATACCGTAATGGCTAAGTCTCAAAAAGTATCGCAGAAGAAGTGGCTCAAGGGTGTTAACGCAGCCTCCACCACTTTTGCCCAGCCTCCGGGCTCGCATCCCCGCAGTTCGAATCTGGTGCTGACTAAGCGGGGAGGATTGGTCACTTGTGATGGCACCTCTCTGCTTTCAGTTCTCAATGACATAGGAACCATAGGTCCACATATTGCCCGAGAGGGCTGGGGACCTATGACTGAACTGTTTCTGTTTCAGCCCACAGGGTCTGCAGCTTCTTATTATGGAATTATCAAATCTGTGCAATCTGGTGGTATTTCTCCTATTGGTCCACCTACAGTTGCCGATGGGGGAGCTGGAGGTGTTCTGAATGGAAGCTATGAATGGGCCATTACAGCACTCGATGGAGCAGGCGGGGAATCAAATCCTAGTCCAACTGTTATTGCAGTAGTTCCAGCTGGACATAAAGCTAACGTAAGCTGGACAGCATTGCCACTAGCAGTTTCTTATAATGTGTACCGTACTGCAGTAGGTAATACTTTCCCTTTGGAAAAGTTGAATGCTACTCCTATTATTGGCACCAGTTATCTTGATAATATTACTGATGGAGCACGAATTCCTACCGGTCCGCCATTATCGAATACTACCCAGATCACGCAATTCTGGAATCTGGTGTTGCCGGTTTATAGCTTCGCAAACAAGATTATTGATTTACCGGCAGATCTTCCAGTTATCCAAGGTGGAGGCGGAGTAGGCGGATTTGGTGGAGGAGGTATTGGTGGTAGTGGGGGAGGGACTTCTACTGGGCAGCAGCCTCCACAGCCTACGGGTGGGATTCTTGGTAATATTAGTCCCATTCCTCAGATCTTGCAATTTAATAACAAGATGATTTTGGCGTTAGGCAATGGCTTTCCGCCTTACCAGTCAGATGGAACTCTAGGTGGCACAATTCCACTCACCAATAGCTTCACTGCCAGTTACCCGGCCCGGGCGAATTCCACGGCTCAGGTAGCCGGTGATCTGATGACGCTGGGAGGCGTGCTCTACAAGGCTACTCAGAGTGGCACCACGGCTGCTGGGGCCCCTGCTTTCAATACTGCCTTAGGTCAATCGACTGCTGATGGCACGGTGATCTGGGTCAGCCAAGGCCCGGTGAATGCGGTGCCAGCTCCTCGTGGGGCTGCTCATGCCATTGTCTATGCCGGGTCACTGTGGGTATTCAATACTTCTCCCAATAATACTACTGATAACTTTGATGGGCCCTCATGCCTCAAGATGAGCGATCTCAACAACCCCAATTCGTGGAATCCCCTGAATGTGGCCTTTCTGGATAAAGATGATGGCTCGCAAGGGATGGGCCTCGCTACCTATACGATTGCCGAGAGCGGGATTCCGCCAACTGGTTCGCTGGTAGCCTTCAAGGAATTCTCCACCTTTCAGATCAATGGCGTGTTTGGAGCCTCCAACTTCTCAATTCAACGGGCCCAGACAGATCTGGGCTGTGTGGCTCCGCGTACTATTCAGTTCGTCCCGGGATTCGGCATTGTCAGAATGACCCATCTGGGAATTGCCATGTTTGATGGGGTAAGGGACCGGTTGCTATCAGAGGAGATCAGACCTTACATCTTCGGAGGACTAAGCGATATTCAGGCAGTCGACTGGAACTTCATCTGGAACTCCAAGGCTGCACTAGTTTCCAGTCCTCCCATGTACGCGTGTGCGGTCCCAATTATACCATCAACTAAGACGCTCCCATTAACTGTAACTTCAATCATAAATTTCAATGTGGGAGTATCTCAGACCACTATTCCCTTGGGGACCTACTATGCCATTTTGTACATGCAGGATGCTCAGGGACTCTATTACAAGAGCCAAGAGTTTGGTCCAATTGTAATTGGTTCTGGTGACTGCTTTCAGATTAACCTGACTCAGCCCGCTAATGGAGTGAATTACTTCTTCGCTTATGGAAATACTCCAGGCGGGGAAAACTTACTGGTACCGATAAACTCCATCAATCTGTCTAATAGTAACTTAGTGTTGAATCCGGGCTTTCCTGCTACTGTGCCCTTTACCAGTGCCGGTATGCTGAACCGATTGTTGTGCTATGACTTGGTACTCAAGGGCTGGATAATTATAGATCTGCCATTTGCCATTGGTGCAATGAAAACAGTGCGGACTCCGGGATCAATTCCCATTACCGTAATGGGGGGATTCTCGGATATGGCCATGCGAAGATGGCAGGCAGGAGATGTGAATTGGGATTCTGGAGCAATTACGGCAGGTTCTACAGACCAGATTGTGCGCTGGTCGGTGAGATCCCCAGAAGTCTTTGGCAAGGATGCCAGCGATAGGGTCTATTTCCGGCAGCTGGAGATCCGGGGTAGGGGAACGCCTGATTCTATTAAATCCCAGATCACTGTCAATGGAGTGGTGGGATCGAATCTGGCGACTCAGAATATGGCAGTGTTGCCCATGGGTGGAGGAGAATTTGTGGCCTATGCTGAGATTGGAATCACCGGATTTGATGCGCATGCGGATGTGGCGGGGGCTGGGATTATTGAAGTCGACTCGTTTGATTGGCTGGCGATTGCCAAAGCGGTGCGGGGCAGGGTGACCGTGTAGTGATTGATCTGGATGCCATCCCGGAGGGCTTGAAAGAAGGCGAGAATTGGCCTCTGCTGACCTTGGATGATCACTGGGTATGGCTGGCGAGAGATGGTGAGAGAGGAGTGGTGGGCATACTGATTGCTGCACCTTGCCATGGGCTGGTGTTTATCTGGCGGCTGAAGATGCTTGAAAGCGCACCGCACTGGGCCTTGGGCAAGCTTCTACGCCAGTTTATCCGGGATCTCAGGGCCCGGAAATGCCTAGGCTACATAGCTTGTTTGGATATATGCTCCAGACCACGAGAGCAGGCACTACATAGAATTGCGTTTCGGGCAGGACTGGTGTTTAGCTCTACTACTACTTTGATTGCAGGCAGCGTGAATGCCAAGCATGTGGGAGAAATCTGATGCCAGTAGCGCTTCCATTGATTATTAGCGGCATCACTGCAGCGATTGGGGGCACGGAGCTGGGTATGAATCTGGCAGGCGTGGGCCTGCCCTCCCCGGGCGATGCCGCGAAGCAGGAGCAGGCAGCTCAGCTGAAACAGGCCCAGGCCGATGCGGCTGCCAAGCAGAAGATGTTGTTGGCCTCATTGCCTAATGCTCAAGAGCAAGGTGGGGGAGCGCTCAATGCTCCATCTCTCACCGATCTGGCAGCCGTGATTGCAGGCTTGCCGGGGGAGGCTAATACCGGAGTAGGCCGGGGGGCCCTGTCATCGTTTTTGGGAACCGGGCCAGGGACTGGCGGCACGACTACCAATACTGGCAGCAATCCGGAGACTATGGTAGGAGCCACGTTTGGGCTGAGCGGCAGTCAGGGATAGGGAGGTTTTATGGAGGCATTTAGCGGAATCTTGGGAGCACTGGGGAAGATAGGTGGCAGTGTATTGGGAGGGATAGAGAAGAATCCCTTGGGCAGCCTGACGGGGATTCTGGGATCAATCAACCAGTTCTCACTGGCCCAAAAAGAGAAAGCGGCCATGGACCGGGCTACTTATTATTCAAAGCATCCTGAGGCTATTGCCAATATGGTGACTGGTCTTACCAAGCCACTTTCAACTGGGCTGGTCAAGGGTACGGAGAATATTGTGAATGCCTCTCTAGCTGAACAGGGCTTATCGCAGGCCCCCGGAATTCAGACCCAAGTGCTGTCCCAGGCCTTGGCTCCCTACCAGCAACAGGAGCAGCAATTTGCTTTGCAGGAAGCTTTCAAGGCTATTGGGCTGCCCATTGAGGCATTGAGCGCCATCCAGTCGACCATGAGACCGGATCAGTTGGCCATGATGCTCAAGGGAATATTGCCAGGAGGGGCCGCAGGAGGAGGAGGGGGATTCCAACTTCCTAACACTGATCCCTCGGGTGGCAGTTGGGGAGTTCCGCCATCGGATATCGGCATTACTGCTCCAGATGTAAGCGGAGGAGGAGGTAGCCAAGTTGGGTAGCGTAGCCGCAGGCATAGCATCGGTAGGTGGGTCTCTCGCTCAGGCGAAAGAGCTGCAGCGTCAGGAGGCCATTGAGAAGATCAAGCTGGCGCTGGAACAATCACGTCTGGGCACTGAGCAGAGCCAGCAGGAGATTGCTCGTCAGTATGCCGGGATTGCGGGTATCCGGGAGAAGCGTGAGCAGGCAGAATTTGAGGAACGCAAGCGGCTGGCCATGCAGCCCAAGTTTATTGGCTCGCGGGTGGTAGGAGGCAGGCTTTATTCAGGAGTGCAAGATCCCAAAGATGGCTCCATCAAATATACCGAGGTGACGGGAGTTGATACTGCTCAGGACGCTCAAGCGCTGGAGGAAGAACTCCAAGGACTTCCCGCTAATATACAAGACATGGCAAGAAGGGAAATCTATCCTGATATTCTTGCGAATGATTACGTGGGAGCGAGACGCCGACTGGCAACCATCTCTCAAAAGGTGATTGAAGGCAATCTTCCTGGGAAAGCTACTGTCACTGACACCACTCAGACTAATGTGGTAGACACACCACAGGGTCCAGCAATTATTACCACTCCCAAGCGAACTATTACCAGAAAAGTTCCTGAAGGCTCGGCTCCCAAGGTAGGTGGTGGACCCGCCCCTAGTCCGTCTACGCTTACCAATATGCTGGGATTACCCAAGGGAACCCGAGTGATTGGAATCAAGCCAGCTACCCGGGCAGAGATTACCAAGATTATTTCTCCAGTGGGCGAGGCAGATAAGCGTTATCTGATCATGCTGGATGCAGTGAAGCATCCTAATCCTCAGAACGATGTGGCACTTACTTTCAACCATATCGGCATGACGCTATCTGCTCAGCGGGGGGCCCGTATTACTAATGCTGAGATTGATCGGGCGATTATTTCCCGGTCGTTACCAGAAGATCTGCAGGCACTCTATACACGGGTAGTCAATGGCCAGTTTCTTACTCCTCAAGAACGGCAGAATATGCTGGGATTGGCCATCAAGAATCGCACTCTTATCTGGCAGGAGGCTTGGGAGCAAGCCAAAGCTGAACGGATTGCGAATAAGATGCCGCGTACTATGCCTGGGCTACAGCCGGTACCAGGAGTTCATTTTATCGGGGAAGACGTGACCGTGAAGGGTCAAGGCAGGTCGCGAGTCACTGACGTTCATCCCGATGGATCAATCAAGGTTAAGCCTTATTAGGTGAAATATGCCTCCTCAGGAAAAAGGCACGATTACGGTTACTGATGACGATCTTGTTCAGTCTACGCCTATCACCACCGAGTCTACCCCGGTGGCCTTGCCCCCTGCTGGCCCAACTTGGTGGGACCGGGTCAACAAGGGAACTGTGTCACCCGACCGGTTTCTGAGCTGGGCTACGGGTGGGCAGATGAAGAGTGTGGCTGATCTGGAGAAGGAGAAGGATACCACTCCCAGAAAGGGAGAGACTCCTGGTCAGGCTTTTAGTCGAGTATTTCACTCTGGATTCGCGGCTGATTTGGCCAAGACAGCATCTGCTGCCAGCAGCCCTGCAGCCATAGCAGCTGCAGGTATATCTCAGACTGCCAAGATTCCCGGACTGATTGGCAAGGTTTCCCGGGCAGGATTAACTGGTCTGGGATTGGGCTATGGAGCAATGGGAGCAGGAGAAGCCATGGAAGGAGCCTCTGAGGGCTACAAGACTCCCGAGGGCTCGCAGAAGATTCTGAGTGGATTGTCGCAGGTAGCGGCTGCTGCTCCGGCTGCAGCGCAGGCTTATCGGGGAGGCAAGGGACTGATCAATGCTATTGCTCCTCAGTTCTTTGCCCGAGGAGAGAGTGCGTTTGTAGCAGCCTTGGCACCGGCTCCCAAAATGACTCCCAAACTGAGAGATGCTTATCGGGTAGTAGGCAATGATCTGAGAACTGCTCCAGTGAAGGATCTACCGGCTCTAGAAGAATACGCTTCCATGAAGCGGCATAATGCAGCTCAGGAATTGAATACTGAGCTATCCAGAATCAATCCGCAAGCTACTCTGATTGATCGTTTCGCTGCTACCGATGCAATCCGCAATCGGGTTGACTGGACGATTAAAACTTCATCTCCTAAAGAGGCTCAGGTAATTCTTGATTATGCTCAGCGAATCCAAGATGAGATGTTTAAAAATCCTGTAGATCTCGCTAAGGCTGAAACTATCGTTCAGGGCCTGAATAGAAAATCGGTCAAGTTTGACAATCTTCCAGAGCGTGATCAGATCTTTCGCTTGGCTAATGGTGATCCCATTTTGGGAGAGAAGGCACTCAAGATGGCTTTGCAAGATCAGATTGAAGCTAAGCTTACAGGCTATCGTGATCTTAAACGGCAGTATGGGGCTTGGAAAGAGATTCAAGATCAGACCCAGGCGCGGGTGGATAAGCTAGAGGCCAAGGGTGGCAATGTAGAGTTCTGGCGACGGAAGGCGATTGAGGCCTTGTTTGGAGCCGGTGGAGCAGGACTGGGATTCATGCATGGTGGGGCTGAGGGAATTGCTGGTGGGGCGATTGGCTATCTACTGTCGAAAGTTGCTGCAGATGCCTTTATTGAGAAAATGTCGCGACCGGAGAATGTGCTGCAGCGGGGTTTGCAGGCTCCCGCTGGGCCGCCTCGAAAGCTGCCATTTCTGGGACAAGTAGCTCAGCCAGTAGCGGCCAGCCAAGGTGACGATACCGACAAGATTCTAGATCAGATGTTTGGAGCGAGTGGTGGCCGATAGACTGACAATCCAGCAATTGGCGCAAGCTATTAAGCAGCGCGATTCCCGTTTGTCTAAGGTGCCAGATGAGGAGCTGGTACGCAAGGTGTTGGAGAGGAGGCCTGAGGTTATCAATCTGATCTATACCGGGGAGAGAAGGCCTCCCCTGAATAGCTTGTATGAGCGGATTGGTCTGCGCTTGAAAGATGATCTAGATCCACTGAAGATGGGGGACTATATCGGTAAATTAGGAGAAGCAGTTGCTAAGCCTCCTTATCCCCATGGAGGCGGATTGAAGGCTATGGGAGAAGCCCTCAAGTCTACTTATTCGAAGCCCGAGAATGTGATAGGAGACGCTCTATCAGCATTCATCTTGGGGCAGGCCGGTGGAGAGGGTGGTGCGCGTTCTGCTGCACGCACGATAGAGGGAGAAGTGGTGCCTCGCACTCCTGCCACTACTGAGTCAGCTGTGGACATGGCTACCCGGAGAGGGCCCGGAGAGCTACCACCCATTGCAGGGCCATCACTAGAGCAGCAGAGAGCGCTGGTCGATAATCTCAAGGCTCGCTATGCCCAGCAAAGGGCTAGTGGCAGTCCAGAGATGTTTCATACCGGATCACAATTGCGGGATGCCATGGATGCCCTGAAGACAGCTGAGATGAAACAGTGGGGACCCGCTTATGAGAAGTCTCCCAAGACGCTTGGCAAAGAAGGTGGTGGGGGAGCGAATTTCAGTGCAGCAGATCTGGCAGCTTTCAAAGAAAGGTGGGGGATCAAATGAGAGCCAAGCATCGTCGCAAGCCACGCTCTCCTGAGGGTAAGAAGATTTCCCATCTAGTGAAAGAAGGCATCCCTCAGAAACAGGCCGTGGCAGAAGCACTCTCCATGAAACGGGCTCACCGGCTGACTTCCTCGGGTGGGTATATTCGTAGTAAAAAGAAATCGCATAGACGGAGCCACAAGTCATGAAACGAATTGCAGGAATTCTCTCACTATTGTTGCTGGGAACCGTGCTGCTCTGGGGAGCTACCTATTCTCCGGGTTCAGTGGCAGTCTCAATCCCGGCAGGCACAGCTACAACCGGGGCCGGGACCACTTTCTTTTTCTCCGGGATCTACAACAAATATTCCTGGCAAGTGGTGGTCTCGGGAGGCACGGCTACAGCCATTACCACTAACTTTGAGTGTTCGGTAGATGGTGGTACCACCTACAATCAGTTTGACCAGTCGACTTCTACCAGTGGAGAGTTTAGAAGTGTTTCCAATAAGCCTGCACTGGGATGTCGTTGCAATATCTCAGTGTACACCGTCAATGGCACCACTGCCTCCTGTCAATTTGTGGCATCAGCGGACCCCCGCTAAGGTGCCATTACTATTTAGCCATTGTGGTGGCAGTCTTTAGGGCTGACAATAGTAGCAAGGGAGTAAATCAATGCGCCACCTGTTATGGCTATGGTTGTGGTTCTTCATTGGGGCTCTGATGTATTGGTTAAAAAGGGCCTATTATTTAGTCACTGGGCCTAACCCGATTGCCAGCAATTACAAGCAGTTCTGGGTACGTTGCTGGATTCCCCTTTTGGTACGATTCTTCATTGAGAGCCTGGTATTCTGGGCGCTGTTTACCCCAGGCTTTGCTGATAAAGCGCTGGCAGCCTTGGGCTGGACCAACTTTTCCTGGGTAGTTTCCATGGTCACCCAGTTTGCCGTGTTTGCGGGAGCCTTTGGGCATACTCTGGATTCCATTATGGACTTTGCGGTATCCAAGGTGCCCTACATCAATAGCATTCTGCCCCAGATGCCCGGGCCGCTGGCTACAGGGCCAGCCAAGCCGTGACTACTTTTGAGATCGTATTCGACATCATTCTGGTAACCATCATATTTTACTTACTGTTCAACGTTTATTCCTGATAACGAACGTGCCTACAGAAAAGGAGTCCAAGTACGAGCCGGTGTTGCGAAAGGTGATCAGTGGTATCCAGGTAATGATCTATCGCCGGGATACTTGCCCTATCCGGGATCGCCAGGAGGTGCAGCTGGATCTCTCGTTACGAATTGCGGAACTGGATGGAAACAAAGAAGAATGGCGTAAAAGGATGGTAGAGCTAGCGGCCTATGCGATTTTTGCGGCGGCTTCTGACGGGGAATGGAATGGACACGGTCTCTGAGGCTCGGCTGATGAATGTGCATCCCTTACTGGCTGAGAAGATTAAGCGAATGGCTGTTTTGCTGGCGCAGGAGGGCATCACCATTCGGGTCACGCAAGGACTGAGAACATGGGAGGAGCAGGATGCCTTGTATGCCAAAGGCCGTACTGACCACACGCCTCCGAACGAGATTGTGACCAATGCTCCAGCCGGGTCATCCTGGCATAATTACGGCCTGGCAGTAGACGTGGCCCCCATGACCAATCTGGGACCGGACTGGAATGTGGGGCATCCCGCATGGCAGAGAATTGTGGCAGTGGGAACAACTCTGGGGCTGGAGTCAGGCTCGGTGTGGCGCACCTTTCCCGACTGGCCTCATTTCCAGCTGACCGGCAAGCTGCCCTTGTCGCCACCGCCTGCGATTCGCAACGTGCTGGTGACCCAGGGAATCCCGGCAGTGTGGGACATGACCGGGTATGTAATCTCAACATGAGAAACTCTGAGGCGCTCTACGTCTACTTCTTGTATTATCTGGGAGTCGTGCTGCATATCTTGTTGCAGGCCCGGGGCACGATTCGGGCCCAATCAAACTCTATTCATAGCTTCCGAATATGGTGGGACTTCAATCACCGGGAACTGAGAATAAGGCTGCTGATTGATGGAGTACTGTGGATGGTCTGGATAGCCGGACCACGGTTTCTGGGAGAAGCGGCAGCCCATATGATTCCCCCGGTCAGCTATGCCGTGGCTCCCTGGATCGGTCTCAGTGTGGACAGATTCACACACTCCATGGGTTTCATTTTGAGATTCAACGGGTCCGATATGGGAGAAGTAGCACCCAAGTAATCTTGTGGAGAGCTTTTGAATGAAGCATGCTTTCAGCAGCGAATCGCAAGCTGTGAAGTGTACTGAAATGGTGGGTTAACCGACTCACCATTTTTACTTGCAACGAAAGGGAATCTGGATAATATGAAACTTATGCTGAAATTGCTACCCTTCCCACTGCTGCTGGTTCTAGCGGCCTGTCCCAGTGGGGTGGAAAAGAATGCCCGGGATACGGCGGCTGCCCTGAATGGTGCGCTGGTGAGTGCCCAATCCGAGTACCAAACCAGCTGTACCAATAATCCCCAGCTGCCCACTTGTGTGACCATCAATCGTGGGGTAGCTGCCCAGAACGCTCTGATCACTGCCACCGAGCTCTACTGTGGCTGGGCAACTTCCGGCCCTCCCCCTGATCCCAATCAAAAGTGCGTGCCGGTTTCGAGCTTCCAGGCAGGCTTGCAGTCAGCTTTGAATAACGCCAACCAAGCAGTCACCGATATCAAGGGGATAATTAAGTGATCAACGTCATAGATCTGGTACTGTCTTTGCTCAAGGTTGTACTGGACTCAGCTAATACCAACAATTTAGCAGCTGAGATTGTGGCTGGCATTGAAGCCGCCATTGCCGAATTGCAGAAGGTAAGGGGGACCGATGTTACCTTTGCCCAGCTGGAATCGTTGCGCGTTCAGCCTAAATGGTGACCTGTGAGCGAGCAAGAAGAACTCCGATTGCTGCGAGAAGAAGTACGCAAGCTGATTGATCTGCATTTGGACGAGCAGCAAGAGATTGAGCTGCTCAAAGAGATCCGGGATTCAGTTCGACCCAAGAAGTTAGCCTACATCAAAATAGCGTTTCTCAAGGGAGATACCATGGCAGAAGGACCAGTGAAATTAACCATTGGCCAGAAAACGATTGCATCCGTTGATGGCTTTGATCAAAATGGCGCACCTTTTACCGGACCAATTCCCACGCCCTCGTGGTCGATTGATACCCCGGCAACCGCAACTGCCGTACCGGATGCAACCAACCCGGCTAACGAAGATGTCACTGCCGTGGCAGCTGGAACTGCGAATCTGTCAGTGATGGTAACCTCAGCAGAAGGCAAGAGTTTGACCGACACTGAGGTGGTTACTGTAGTGGCTTCGGCACCGGTGCTGAGTTCAGTGAAGATTAACTTTTCTACTCCTGTATAGTCTGGCGGGGCATCCCAGTGGTGCCCCATTTTTCCATAAGGAGGCCTTGAATGATTGGTCTGCTGATATGGGTGCTGGTCTTTGGGCTGATTTGCTACCTGATATTTTGGGTAATGGGCTATCTGGGCATGCCCGAACCGATTCGCAAGGTGGTGACGGTGATTATTGTCATCATTGCGATTCTGTATCTGGTGGGGTACTTGCTACCGGGAGCGGGAATGCATTTCCCTCACTCGCTTCGGTGAGAGAGTAGATAGCTACTCCGGGGATGGTGATCAGGTAAGCTAGTGTGACAAGGTAGTTTGGTTCCATGGTATAACCCTACCTGGACATGCCAATCAACGCTGTTCAATTTTGTACATCCCGAGCACTAAAGTTTTAAAAAGGGAGCCAGGTAAGGTATCTGTTATTCCCGACTCCCCGGCCTAGAAGGCTGAGCGCGGAGCACGAAGATGAAGATGGATGTTCTACTCTTCCTGGCACTGGCAGATCAGAGCGCAGGACTGCCATTTTCCCGCCAGACTAATTCCCTGTCAAACACCTTTGATTTCGTCACACCCATTGATCCCGCCTCGGGCTATGGCCAATGGAAGCACGTCAAGAATGTCGAGGGCTGGCCCTGGGATCTGAAGCTTTACGATGATGAATTCATCTATGACTGGGTGACCGAGGGGCCCAATGGCTGGTCACCAGACCCTAATATTGGCCCTAAATCCTTTAAGAAGTTTGTGCGCAACCATCTGAAGGCAGATGGCAGTCTGGCGGATGGCCTGATTCTCTGTCCCCGCTATATTGATAGCCAGACCAATGATTATGCTATTTCAATTGCCGATTCATCCACTCTCTATGCCACCTTTGAGAACTGTGCCCAAGTGGGAGAAGCGGTCTCGTTAGGACCGGTAGTGCAACGCCTACGCGGACCATTTCTGATTGATGCGGGTGGGGATGTTGGCTCCCAGCCAACTCTTATTCACCAGTATGAGTGGTCGAACAACGGTGTCCCCACCCGTGAGGAAAACTTCTATTCGTTGAACTATGGTTGGACAGCGTGGAAACTGCAGACGCTGGGTAGCAACGGACTTTACAAGATTGTGAAGTCAACACTCAATCGCTATCTGATCAAGCTTGCTCCCAAGATTGTGTTTCCCTGCTTCTAGTCATCTCTGCTAACTGCTCAGCCAAGCGTTCACATTCAGCAGCCACTTCTGGCTCAGTCCAAAAGTGTTCTCCTCCTCTGGGACCAAAGCTTCTATGGATCTCAATCAGCCGTTTGGCATCGGCAGAAAGAGATTCCATGTCAGCATCAGGATCACACATATCATCACCTGAGTGAGCACAATCGAATCCCAGCCACCAGCCTTGGCCGTCTGCATGCTCAGTGCAGGGCTCCAAGGCTGCGAAGGTCAAGCCCCCATGAACGTTTACATCTACATCGTTGTAGTCCTTGCCATAGGCGGGATGCCCAGGCGGTACTCGTACATAGCCACATCTCGACTGGGCCTCTCTATTCTGTACCACTGCACAGCTTAATCCCTTGTATTTCCATTCCCGTTCAATCTTGTAAGGATTCAGCTCGCGGTGGATATCTGACATCTTTTCTAGATCTACTTCTTGTGGTTCGGGCCCAGCACTCAGGTTGGTAACGATATTGAACAGCGCCCCGGCTCCGGCATAGAAGGCCTTGCGGGTCTCGTCTAGTTGAACTTGACTGGCATTTTTGGGCAAGATCATGCGATAGGTATACCACTGCTCACGAATCCAGTTGCGTTTCATAGGTTATATCCTTGGCGGAAAGGCAGGCTCCCAGTTTTCGGCTGGAGATTACGGGTTTCTGGTATGATGAGGCCCGGGTCCAGTCTGTCAGCCGGTAGCCCGGATTCAGATACCGCACCACGCCTGCCACAATAAAAGGGGAGACTGGTGCTCTCCCCCTTCTCCAAGATGGGATGCCGAAACCCAGAGCGGCACCCAACCCGATGGAGTTCTATAATTGGTACCCGAGGTAGGAGTCGAACCTACACGGCCAGTTGCGGCCTAAGGCTTTTAAGGCCCGTGCGTCTGCCATTTCGCCACTTGTGCAATACCGTTAAGCAGCCTTCTCTTTCTTCACTGACTTAGAGTACACCCGGGTTACCTCAGTCTGGGTGCTACCTGCCAAGCTCGACATCTCTACCTTGCCAGCGAACTCGGCTCCCACCAGTGTGATGGGATCGTGGGCGGGATCACGCGGTATGCCAGCCCAGTCTTGCAGGGTAAAATACTCCCCTACCTTGATGGAAATCTGCATCAACTCCTTGCGGTATTGTGTTTCAGTGGCTTCCTCTAATTGCGCCACAGGCGTGTTGGACTTGGTGACCTTATCCAAGGCGATAGCCCGGAAATAGTCCCGGCCCTGATCAGCCAACTGCTGCGTGAAGTCTCCGGCAGCGATCCCTTCAGCCACGTAATCTTTCCCCAGCTTGCCATCTTTATTACGGGTGGCCTCAGTGAAGGCTAGCGCCAGCGCAGCGGGATGCTTCCAGTCTTCATGGATAGTGACACTAAGAAACGCGGTGCCATCATACTCGGGCTCATCCAAGGGAGTAGATGACTGACCCTTGCCGTTACCGGCAGTGAAGGCCTGCAGTTGCTCCCGAGATGGCCGCGTAGCTGACACCAAAAAGCTGTGCCGCATGGCCCCACTCTTGTCAGGCTTAGAAGCCTTATCAATGTAGGTAAGAATCTTGAGGCCGGGCTGTGAGGACGATCCATAACTACCTGGGGCCAGAGACAACCTTTCTCTTTGGTTTAACTCAATCGACTGAAAAAATGGACTCATTGTTTTTAACCTTCCTTCTTGTAGATTTTCTTATATATTCACGTTTACAAGCTTTGCATTGCCATTCGTACCTGCCTTTTTCTCTTATCCATCTCTTGGAGAGACCGACATCGGCAAGGATATGGCCGCGAAAACATTTCTCTTTGGGAAACTTTTTAGCAACTCGCTTTGGATTTCTATTCCAACCATCTTTGCGATTAGTGGACTCATTTCCAGGATAGATATGATCGGGGTTAATGCATGATTCCCGATCACACTTATGACAGGCATCCCAGCTATTGTCATTCAGGTCAAGACGATATCTAATGGCTGCAATAATTCGGCTGAGGACTATAGACCTTCGCTCACCATGGCGAATGATCTGATGAATTCCATAGCCGTCACGGTTCTTCGTGCCAGTCCAGATCATACACTCACCTTCACGGCGAGTCTTGGCAAGCATCTCATCCAGGAAATGTTCTCTGATGAACACTAGAATCATGCAGAGCACATTAGTTGAAGTGAACACACAAGTCAAGGAGTATTTTTCTACTTCTCCATTTCTTTATAGGTAAAAGTAGTTGATTCCACACTGGGTAGTACCTTGGCAGCCTCTTCCCCTGCTATCAAGTCCTGCTCTCCCATTAACTCACTGCTGCCAATCCCGGAAGCAAACGACAAGCATTTTTCAGCCGCCCGCAACTGTAGCATATGCTCGGGCTTCTCTTTCCATACCGGGGATTTGGCCTGGAACCAGTCTTTCAGCGTGGCCGTATACTCGCACGGACCGGTGGGGGAGTTAATGACGCAGGTATAAGAAACCAGTGGCTTAGATTTGTCAACCGGATTTCTGGTAAGCACCGGCGGGCTCAGATTCAAGCCCATCTTGCGTGCCAGTTTAAGCTTGCCCTCGAACGTGACATTGACCTTGTTGTTCTTGGGATTAAACCACACCTCATTAGAGAAGGGCGACAATCCCAGCTCAAAGCAACGCATGGCAAATACCATGGCTTGCCAAGGTGCCAGAAAGTAATCGGGCTCCCCTGTGCCTCCCTTGAAGGGCATTTGCACCAGCATCTGGGCCAGCATGGGAGGTGGTACTGCTTTCCAGTCAAAGCTGGAGATCTGGTTTAATTGCTCAATCTGTTTTTCCTGCAGTTTAGCTTGCGAGTCAGCCTTGATGACCAGTGCCTTCTGATAGGCGCTACCTTCATCAAAAGCATTCTTGGTATCTTCAACGAAGTCTTTCTTGGGGACCTCTTTCTTCTGGAATGGGCTTACCATTTTCATCCTCCACGTGTTCACATTTCCATTTATAGGTATTGGTAACATAATTCCGATGAAAGTCACACAAGGTCATGCGAATGGTGGAGAGTTGACCAAAGATTCTATAAGTGCCACCCGGCTGGCCACAATCCCGCATTTTGGGTTGCGATAGTTCTTGGCCGTTAGAGTCATACTTGGAGTTCACTTGGAATGTGCAGGTGTTCATCAGGGCCACCGTTTAGCTACAGGCTGGGCCACCGGAGGAATATCACGGGGCTCGCTGGAAGCAGAGATCCCGGCTGGTATACCATTAGAAGAATCTTCTTCTTCCAGAATCTCCATGGCACTTTGCAGAGTGTTAACGTCATGGGCTAATTGTTCCATCTTACTGCGCTTACTTTTGAGAACTTCTTCAATAGATTTCACTTTCTTACCTCCAAGTGCTCAACTCGTTCGGTATAAGCTGATAATATCTTGGGTACCCAGCCCTGATTGCAGCCATCCAGATACTCACAGGGACCATACTTGGTCTGGCACTGCCCCTGGGCCATGGGCCAGGGATGCTGGTTGGTATAGTTCTTGTGGTAATGCCATATCTCTCGCACTACCCAGCTGAGTTGCTGCTCAAAGCGTTTGCGGTATTGGGTTATTTCTGGCAGATTGAAGATCTCCAAGCGGCATTCCTTGCCACGGTAGGGCTTCACTAGACACTCTACCTTGATAGTCTCAGGCTGCCTGCCAATTTGGCATTCATGCCAATCGTAGAGAGCCAGCCCGAAGTCTCTCAGCATCTGATTCTTGAAGTCAGCATGCCAAGTCTTGCCAATCTCTGAAGCAGTCTTGAGATCGTAGATGATGGCCGGATCACGCTCCACTTTATCCTTGCGACCGCACAGCACCACTCCCGGTAGGTATAGGTACGACCATTCCTCTTCTGCTGCCACCGTGGTGCCCACCTCCACCCCGTCAAAATACGCGGCCACCACACTGGGCAACTCTTGGGCCAGCTCCCGAAAGCGTTGCTGCTTGTAGGGATTGAGCAGATGCTCGGGAAACTTGGCCAGATCCTCAGCAGCGAGTAGCAGGCCTTGTTCAAACGAGCCACCCCGGTTATGAGTCTCGGCTGCCAGATGAACAGCATGCCCCCAAGCTTGATGAAATGAGGGTTCAGCTGATACCCGATTCTCCACATAGCGCAAGCGATATTGCTCCCGGCAGTCCAGAAAGCATTTGATCGCGCTGGCATCCAGCATGAGTGGCATTGCTAGTCTTCTTGCCTTAAACGCAGCACCGTATCCCACAACTTCTTAGCTTCCCGAACCGCACTCTCGCGTCGACTTTCTTTAACCGACTCTACTGCGCCTTCTGGATTATTTTGTGATACCAGAATGATAGCGGCCACGATAGTGATGATATCTTCTAGTTCCATAGAACCTAGAGTGTGATCAATCCTGTAGGTAGCTCTTGTGATTGCAACTGATGCACATGGAAACAGTTAGGATGAATATTCACATACTCGCTGGTCTTAGGCAATATGATCGCCATGTCTATATCATGGAGACAGAAATCATATCGAGCGGTGTAGATCTCGTCCCATGTGGGATAGCGATAGGGATGAGAGATGGAGATATGCCAGTGACCTTCTTGCTCCACGTCTCCCACACACACCCGCAGATCACGCCACTGATACCAGCGTCCCACACTGTCACGCCGAAACTCCTTCCAGTTTGCTTTGGATTTCAGTTTGATCATGCAAGCTCTCCACTTCAATCTCTGCTCGGGGCTCCCCATGAGTCCACAACTTCTGGGCATGTATTTCTACTACGCAACAGTCGTCATGCCACGCGACTTGGTTGAGCCCGTCTTTGATCGACTTGAGGCAGTTGTCGAGATCAGGTCGTTGTGTATGAGGGTCGCCTTCAGCAAGCTTTCTTGCGCGACTCTTAGGGACTGAAAAATAGAATCTAGCTCTAAGGCGCACCGCTTCAGTTCCGCCTGCAACTGCTCCTGCTTCTCTTGCACATAACGCGACGAACGACTCATAGGTTTCACTCTTCTTTCCCGGGGTAGACACATTGGCCACAAACTCCAACTTGGTCCCCCCGCAATATCGACAGGGCCAGCCAATCACGGTGCGTTGACAGGCCATGCAGCGTTTCAAGGCAGACGTTCTGTGTCTTTCCTTAGCTTGCACTGGGCCCGGTACCGTGAAAACTAGCTTCATAGCTTGCCCAGCGCTTTCAGTTTGGCTTCCTTGGCCTTGCGTTCTGCTACCCGGTAGCGCTTCATGTAGATGGTGGCTTTGCCCTGGCAATAGTCGCATAACCTTTTATACTGCTTACGCTTTTTACCGCAACTGGCACAGCGACCCTTATTCACATTCTTCTGCGCCCAGCGCTTTTGCCATCGGTATGGGTCTTTAGTAGCCACTCGTAAAGGCTACGATAGTGCTTACATTATGTCAAGTAAATAATTAATCCTTGACAGAATTCTATCCAAGGCGTACAGTTCGCAACCGCACGCCACTTCACCTTCCCCCGGTCAATCTGTCCAGGAGCCCCCTATGGCTGAAAATCCGTTCCGCACGCCTACCACAATTACCCTACCTCCAGCGTGGAAGTTTAAGACATTAAAAGAGATCCTGGAAAATCCCCCTCCTCCTGAGCCCCCTTGGAAAATACGCAGCATGATGGCCGATGGCTGTGGCACCCAGATCAGTTCTCACCCGCACGGCATGAAATCCTATACCTGGCTGCAAGCCATGATGGAAGCCTCACTCTCACTCCCAGTCTGGGGGCATTTTGAGTCTATGGGCGTCAAGAATGCCCTATTTCTGGAGACAGAAGACCCGGAACTGATGGTCACTCAACGAGTTCACCGATTAGCTACCGGCATGGGGATCAAGGCAGCCGACTGTGAGAATTGCAAGTTTGTGGTGGGAAACATGGGACCGTTTGATCTGGTGGCCTGCCGGGATTCCATGCGCCGGATCTTTGATCACTACAAACCTGATGTAGCCGTGCTGAGCACCCTACAGGGTTTGCTGGGTGGACGTGACTGGAAAGAACAATCCCAGATGCAGGACGTCAACGCCTTGCTGGTTCACCTAGCTCACGACTATTGCCCCCTTACGGTGATCACCCACTCTCCCTGGGACCCCAAACAAAAGCGCTCTGCCGGTTCCGTGACCCAAGCCGCCAACTACCAGACCCTGATGCACTACGAGAAGTTCGCCCACTATATCAAAGTGAGACTGGATTCAAAGCTCGACGAGTCGAATCAGTTCCGGATCAAAATTGCAACCACCGAGGGTAATGATGGCCTTAAATTCAACTGGGCAATCATGAATGGTCACGAGACCATTGAGAGCTACATTCTGGAGCACCCTGATGAGACCCCCCAGCAAATCGCGGAGCAGTTTGGATGTACTGATAGATATATAAGAAAGCTGCGGAACAACACTAAAAGCTATTCGCGTCGTATACCGACGGAACCGGATCGGAACCAATTTTCTAAGTTCCGAATTGAGCATTTTTCTGGTGAAAAGAAATGACTTACAAGTTCAGAACTGTAATGTCCCAAATTTGTAGTGGCTTATATTTCCGGAATGGAACAAGTAGGGTTATATAGAACCCTACTGTTCCGAAAAGCGAGGAAACGGAGATGGAAAACTTCCAGCGCAAGATTATGCATTTGGTCGAATCCGGGGCCTTGCCGCAGGGCTCGATGGCCAATCTGAACATCCAGCACGATGACTGGTGCGACCGGTTGAATGGGGTAGGACCTTGCAACTGTGATCCCGAGGTAATCATCTACCCGGCTGACGACGTGGAGGACTTTGTGGGGACCTGGATGGCCTTGCGGAATAGCTTCAGGGCGCACTAAAAAGGGGCGAGCTGCTAAGCCCGCCCCGAAGTGATTATTCCTGACCCTCCAGCAAATCCCGCAGAAATCTGGGTAGCTGGGCCTTGATGATAGTGGCATTAGCTTGGCCTTTGCCACTGGTTTCAACTACTTGCCACAAATCCCGGATGCCGCAGTCCTGGTTCCAGAGATCGAACTGGGTCCGAATCAGCAGCCAGAAGATTTCCTGCAGGGTATCGTGCTTCTGTTTGTACTTGGATAGCTCCCGCATGACTTCCTGATCTTCTGAACCAGTAGCCTCCAAGTCGACCTGTATCCGCTTGCCCTCTCTGCGATAGAAAGCACTGAGTGAGAAGACTTTCTTAGTTAATTCATCCGTGATGATGCCCACCACTTTGTCTCCCTTTTCAAGTTCGAACTTGGGAGCCATCATCTCCGGATCAGTGGCCTCAATTTGCGCCATCAGATCGTCCAGCAATTCCCGGGCAGTAATTGCGTTTGCCATAGCAATATCCTTTCTGGGGTTGGACCCCTATCGTAATACATGCGCCAAGGCGGTTTTTAGCCCCGTGGTGAGCCCGCCAGTGAGAAGCCGAACTATTCCACCACCTCGGACTCTATGAGCTCCGCATGGCCATTGGCATCGCTAGTGGTAGTCGAATAGGTTTTCATGGCATGGGCAATCTTCACCCCAATCTCTGCGCCCAGCATGCGGAAGGGATGAACGGGCAGCTTGGGTTTGCGGTTGAGCAAGTCAAGCTGCATTTTCATGGTTTCAGCAGCTTCGACCAGCGCATCCACCGGAATCTCATCCACATTTCCTTTCATTAGACGCAAAGCGCTTAGTTTAGAACGGTTTACGCACTCCTGAATAACGGCCGGAATGTTGTCAGCCAGGAGCCGCCCCACCGCCGAGAGATCCACTTCATCAGAGATCAGACGTCCGGCATAGAGCCGGATCAATCGCTCCACTGCTTCCCGGTCCGGCCGGGAAATGGCAATCACGGCATCCAGACGTCCGGGTCGCAAAGCCGCCTGATGAATCTTATCTACCTGGTTAGTAGTGAATACTACAAGTAGTTCTTTATCTTTGGCTTCAATCCCATCCAGAACATTAAGGTTTTCATCAAGCGAGATGGTACGATCTCCACCCATGACCCGGTCAATATCCTCGCAGAAGACCACTGCCGGGGCATAGCGGACCGCGAAGCGGGTGATCGCAGCCAGCTCTTTGGGATTCTCGCAGTAGATGTAGGTCCAGCCATGGTCGCGGGCCTTCTTGGCAGTGTTATAGGCCACCAAGGTCTTGCCCACCCCATAGTCCCCGGCCAAGAGCACTCCCCGCTTCAAAGGAATACCCAGCTTGCGGCACCCCTCGGACTGCTCAATCGGGGTGAACAGATTGGTCCGGATAGCTGAATCCAAGGAGTAGGAGAAAATCATCTGCTTCTCGTCGACCTTGGATAGATCCAGAAACACCGGCTTGGCATAGGGATCAATCTCTCCCTCGGTATCGAGAAACGACATCTTGAAGGCCTGCCCCTTGTAGATAGAATTAGCCTTCACGTATTCCCGGATCAATTGCACCAGGGCTTTTACTTCTCCCTCGAACTTCTTCTTGGTCCGAACTACCAGCTGGAAAATACCCATCCCCTTTTTCTCGGTAGTCTGAGTGGTAAAAGTGCCCGTGATCCCCGGCACCGAGAATTGCCCCCAAGGTACGTTTACCGTAGTTCCATTCGCAGTCTCAATGCCAATCATGGCGGGAGGATTCGATCCAAAAAAGGTGTGCTGGGTAATGCCCTTGAAGAAGCCATACTTTTTGTCCAGTACCTGGGCAAAGGCATGCGCCCCATCCCAGACAAAGGCATCTACCTCTTCGATCAGGGCAATCTCCTGTTCCTCGGATTGCTTTTTCTCCATCAGAGTCTTGATGGCTGCATCAATCGACATATCGTTGGGTATGGTGATTTTCTCTCCATGGCGAACCACTTCTGCCACGTGGACTTTCTTAGTCTTGATCTGATCTAACGACTGAGCCATTTCATTATTCTCCATTTATGGGATTGATAAAGCGGGTATAAGTGGAAGAGGCCTACTTACTATTACTATATATATACTATATAGTAATCTATAAAATAGGCCTCTTATTTCATTAGCAGAGACTTACTCGAAACCCAACTTAGCTTTCAGTGACGCTATACTTGTCCTGAGCCCAGTAAGGGCTGACTCGATATCTGACAAGCAAGCCTTTACGGTAACTCCTGTGCTCATTATGGTTGCATCGGACTCTTCAGGATTGCTATCCAGAAAGGGACTGCGAGTAGAGGCTTGTCTCTTAATTCGCTTCCTTTCCCGGTCCAATCGGAGTTTTCTGTCTTCCAGAGACTCATCACTACTATGTTTTCTCTCATAGTTAATTCTAACTTTCCTTTGCTGAGCAGTCTCTCCCGGAATGATGTTAGGATCACGTCCCCGGGCAATCGCCTGTCTGCGGATCATCTCCCGAGAGCGCTCCTCGGGTGTCATTCTGGCCCACCACTGGCTAACTGCATTTCTAGGCTTGTTGAGTGATCCTAGTGGTCTTCCCATTAGACTATCTCCTTTCATTTAATGATGGCCTTAGTGCTGCCATCAGGGTTGAGTAACACAGTAGACTTAGAAGTCACCAGCGGTGCTCCATGGACTACTATGGGTTCTAACTTCAGCGATACGTCTGTACAATACGAGAATCGCAAGAATCGGTAATAGCGCTTGCGAGAACTTTTTCCGGTGGTGATAGTAGCTACCTCTCCCGGGTCCATGGCTCTAGCCCGAGTAGCCGTAATCTGCAGCATCTCTGCATAGATAGGCCTGATCCCCAGACGGATCAACTCCCGCATCACCGCCCAGGGAGCTACTATTACCATTTCATCACCACCTGCTTCTAGAAACCGCTTCTTAATCTGCTCCGCTGAAGAGAAAGCCTTGGTCTCCAGTATCAGTTCATGCCCAGGGAACAGCCTCTCCAGTTCTTGTTTCTGGGAAGTTAGTGGAGCATGTCGACTCATCCAAATGATTTTCTTAGCCATTCATCACCCACCTTTCATTTCATTAGGATGGCTATTTCAACTTCTGGAGAGATGAAGGTAATGGTTTTGGTTTCATGCGGGGATACTTGAGAGGAAATTGTCTGGTAGCTTCCTCTTCAATGGCTGCGACTACATCTGGACGATTTACGTTAAGCCAATCCCAAGCTATATTGAGCTTTAACATACGACGATCTACAGCTCTCCGGTGAGCAGCACTTTCAGACTTCTGCATCTTTCCCTCCCAGCACCGTGCGTATCCCGCTGGTCATATGGCGAAACTTAGGCGGATTATCGGGCTTATTAGGCTTCGGATTATGGCCGCCTCCCCGATTACCCCCTTCTCCTAAATGATGTTTTTGAGGCTTAACTAACTTGTAGATGCCGGGAGCGAATCCGCCACCGCGATCAAATGAGACAATTTCCCGGGAGACTGCTTCCGGCACGCTGAATCTTATCGCTAATGTTCCCTTGATTAAGTAAGCTACTGATCTTGAAAGTATTACGCCGTCGGCCTTGTAGGCCCGCTTGCAGGCCTTGGCCATGGCACATTCATCATGGTTGCGCTTCTTGGCTTCCTTGCCATCTTGGACGGTGACTTCAATCTCTAAGGCCCGGGTAGCATCGCGCACCATGGTGACCTTGGGGAAATGCTTCTGCACTACTTGCAGCACAGAATATGTCATAGTGACTCCAAATTGTGGATTGGATTTTTGGGATTGGTGGTGATTGAAATGACTTAATCAAGCGGTGATCTAACTTGTTCTCAACTGTTAATACCATTATACTACTTATAGATGCTTAAATCAAGTTTTCGTGCTCTCCAGCGCAGACCGCTAGTTTAATCAGACAACTCAATTGATGATTAAATTTGAGAATCTTCCATAGCTTTAGCGCACCTTAGTGCCTCTTGAATTTGCGCGTCATCTACTCGGTTTTTGCCTAGGCGAATGCGCTCGTGAATCCATGCTCGAATCGCAAAGGGAGCGGCGATGTCGCGAGCAAGCAATACGAAGGTCATTTCATCCTCTTTGGCGCGAACCATGCAACTATTTGGATTAGTCAGTTCTTCTCGCTTAATCATATTTCCCCTCACTCAACATATGTCTAAAGTATGCAGATTAAACTAGTTTCTTGCGAACACGGCGGCTGCATCGGCCACAAGGAAGCCAAACAGTATTATGCTCACTGGGGCAGCATACAGCGGGGACGGCGTTTCCCCAGGAGGATACTGCAACACAAAATGGGCTAGGATCACACCAAGGGCGGCGAATGCCGTTCCCGCTAGGAAAATGTGGATTGCCAACGCGGTCCAACTCATAACCCCTCCAACCATACTTAAATCATCAATTGATTAGGTAGATCAATTCAGCTCTCTCCCTCCGCGCCCGGAGCGGCTGGGAGCTTGCCAATCGCCTCAGACAATCCCCTTTGTGTGCCCATCCAGTTCGCAGCTTTCTTGCTCGCCATCTCCCGCATTCGGGCCATGCCTGCAGCGTAAGCTAATCGGCATCCACAACGATCTTCCTCGCCAACTCGCTCGCAAAAGCACTCAAACTCCGCCCGCACGCTCGTCTCATTAGCGGTGCTACGCGCCTCATTAGGGCTTGGCATGGGTGTCTCCCATTGACAGCAGCAGCGAGAATCCCCCATGGGTAATAGTAGTCAGCTGGCCACACTGATTACATTCCCCACTTTCCCACAAGGTATTCTCATCTGCCAGCATGCATCTGTGACCACAGTGCTGGCAGGTAAACTTGAAATGCACTTTGGAGCCGGGATAGCGCCTCAGGGCTTCATCGGCTGCCAACATAAGCTCCTCACGAGACAGGTCTTTGGGATGGCTCACGGCAATCCTCCAGATAACGGCGTAAATTGTATTTCACCACTAAGGCATGGGCCACCGGGCGTAGAATAGAAAAGTTATCTGCATCAGCAAAGGCTACTGCGGTCGCAAAGGATCGCAGAAAGCTGCCATGGTTGCCTCTGCCATTCATTATCTCTATAAAGATATAAGCTAATTCTTCATCGGCTGTCATTGGCTTTCTCCCTTCATGGCAAACAGACAGCGATAGCACACCAAGGGATTCTTACCTACCGAGTGAATGGCTTGTCCCGAGGGTGCTAGTATGCATTCTTGGCTGCATACCGAGCAGTAGTAGCCTGCAACGGTACCCGGAATGTAGTACTCATCCAAGGGCTTATGGGCATCTTCCAGCCGCACCACCATCATGGGAGCCTGGGAATCAATTACTGTCTGATCGGGGACTACTTCAATGGGAATTCCATTGATATTCAGCATTTTCTTCATGACCGCACTTCCTCCTTCGGACTTCGCTAACGCTCAGTCCTCGGTCCCGCGTGCTCAGGTTATCTGGATTCCCGTTTCGCTGATTCATAGTCGTTCAAGTTCATAGCAAGGGCTTTCTGGACTTGCTCCGGAGTCTGCCCAGAACGCAATTCATGCAAGCGCTCTCCCCAGACACAGATAGCTTTAATCAGTCGGTTATACTTGGGCTTGTTCATGTCGATGTCTAAGCGCTTGAACTCTTTCATAATATTCTGCCAAGCTTCATACTCTTGATTCATGGCAGAGTTTTTTCTGAAGAATTCAGCGGTATCCGGCTGACTCATAGATCTTCATCTCTCCTTTGCGGGAAGTTGGGATGACGAAACAGCCCACCCCAGGGTTGATAGTCGGGATCAGAATCACACTCTCTGATTCTCTCTAACATCTTGCGTTGTTGTTTCACGGGGAACTGGTCCAAGTAGTCGCGCAGACGTTCTGCAGCTTGAATGGCTTTATCAGCAACTTGATTGAGTTGTTGGATTTCCACTTTGCTATACCTCGGGAAGAAAATTAGCGAACCCATCCCATCACCCCCTAATTTCATTGGACAAAATGGGCTCGCTAAGGGATGTAAACAGTATGCTACCAGTGGTCAGCTAAGTCAAGCTAGACAGCAGCTGGAATGATGGGAGTGGTGACCTTTTCGAGAATGACGGCTTCCCGTTCTCCCGCCAGTGCCTTGCGCAGCATTTCCTCAGCAATGTAGCCCTTGGGCTTGAAGGGCTGTAGTGCGGAGCAGGGAGCGGTGACTGCCTGCATCTGCACATCACCCTCGGTGGTATGAAGGGTCATGGTGATGATGGACCTGCCTTCCTGAGAATCAGGTGGCAAGGGAAGATTGCAGTCAAAGCATTTCAGCTCGACTGCATTGCGGCCAGCTATAGTAGCGCGTATCTCGATACCAACAATATACGCCAGTGGGACTTCTGCGTTGAGTTGCATGGTACTTCTCCTTTTCGTGTTAGTTAACTACAACAGTCATTGTTTACCTTCCTTCACATATTTCTCTGCTTCTTCTTTGGATACCATCTTGGCAAAGCTCCAGGGCTGGGACTGGAAAGCTTCCATGAATTTATGGAAGTCCCCGTAATCCCGGTAGAGCAGCTCCTTTACCTCAGGAGGATTCCCTTCATCCCGGGGATACATGGAAGCTATGGTGAATACAATCTGGCGGATCTTGTGGATAGCATTGTCAGGAGTTTTAGAGGTCTTGTCCTCTACATGCCACCAGCGCTTTTCATCGGTGGAGTCAAATACTTCACCATCATGGTAGACCCGGAAGCGGCAATCGAAGATGAATACTCCACCTTCGTCGGGGTGGGGCTGGAGACAGCCCATGAAGTCAGACTGGCCATCGGGCGTGGCTACAAACCAGATACCCAGTGGGGGATTGTTTGAGTCAAGTGTGATCACTGGTAACTCTCTTTCTCGGGCTCATATTCTCCCGTCATTTCATTGGTTCCATGGATTACAAACTGGAACATAGCCAGCAAGAGATGCACGTCTTTCAGAATGGATTGGGGTGTATCAGTGGGTATGGGTTGACGGTCGTGGAGTAGCTTGAGTATGTGGCGGTGCTCAGTAGTCCATTCGACTCTGTCCTGGGTAATGGCCCGCACAATGGCAGCTTGCTTCAAAATTGGGTCACTCATGGGAGTCTCTTCGGATGAACTCGTTGTTGATAGCGTTTAACTTCTTGCGGTCGTCGTCTGACACGGGACCGGGCAGAATAAGTATCCCAGCTACCAGTTCCAGCAGGCCTAACTCTGACAGCTGGGATAAATTGGGCAGGTCTAGCAAGTCTTCAGACAAGTTTCCTCCAGTTACTTCTTCACTGCCAGATTGAAATCACAGGCTAGCTTCGAGTCATGGGATTTCTGGCGTTCTCCCGGATCGGGATTAATGAGCGCCACAAAGCTGCATTGGTTGCCGATTTTATCCACTTGGTCAACCACGGTGTAGACGGTCGAGATGGAGTGGATGCCCAGCTCCTCCAGCCGGAATAACTCGCTATCCAGAGCCACACAAGCTTCATCGGGTTTCAAGTGGCAATGCTTGGGCTTCCAGACGCGCAATTTATTCCAGATGCGGCTCCCTCTGTCAATAACGCCTGAGCCTGAGCCACCTTGAGAGGGCTGAGTGTAGAAGGCCAGCGCCAGCCAGCCATTGGGATCAGTTGTGTTCTTAAACGGGGTGTAATCGGCATTGGAGTGGGCGGTGTAGTTGCCAAAAAGATCATCGGCGTCATCGACTACCCCATTGGCGTCTGGCAATACCAGCCAGCCATTCTCGTAGTGCCAGTCGGGCCAAGAGACGCGCTTAAGTGCCCCACCAAAACGGAAGGTCACATAGCCATCGAGCTTCGCGGGATCGGTGAAGTGGAAGCCCTGGCCAGCTGTGTCAATCAGAATAGGCGAAGGTCCACAGGGGTTAATGAGACTTTTAGGGGCCCCACAGCTATTTACCGGTACCGAGTGCGCGGGGCAGGTATTGGTGTACGACTGCTTGGTCGACCAGCGCGGGGTCTGGCTGAAGGAGAAAGTTCCCCCGGGTCCTGAGAGTGTCATGGTAAACGAGCAGGAAGCACAGCGGGTTACCGCTCCTCCGCCTTCTGCCGAAGCACTAGCCACTGACGAACCTGAGGCTGTAGCGAGACCTCCCTGGTCAGCGGTAGCCGTCTCATGGACATAGAGGGGAGCACCCGTGATAGAGCCACTCTCTTCCATCAGCGACTGGGATTTAGCCTTGGCCACAGTATCGCAGGGCCCGGCATCTCCCGAGTAAGCACAACTCCCAGACATGTAGTTTACGAGGTATTGGTCCCCCCCAC
>Ga0210396_10000466_pt1 | contig 54058 bp, 47 predicted proteins | sample IncBWH17OmetaG_FD_155466 | JGI IMG/M metagenome (GOLD analysis project Ga0210396, IMG submission 155466) | Forest soil microbial communities from Barre Woods Harvard Forest LTER site, Petersham, Massachusetts, United States - Inc-BW-H-17-O ... | reverse complement strand
AAGGTTAAGTAAAAGAAAAAAAAAAGAAGAAATCAGAAATGATACCCTATCCCAAACGAAAGACCATATGAAAATGGATAGGATTTAACCTGGGTATTATTGTTAATTGGGGTGAGCAAACATTTAAATACCGGCTCTAAGAGTAAATTGAAATGTTCATTCAGATCATATTTCAATCCCATACCAGCCATAAACCCCATACTAAAATGGTTAACCCCTGTAAGCCCTGTTATTGTATGTACCTCACCGGCCCCATTGGGTGTAGGGATTTCAACCCTAATCTGTTCAGAAAATAACACATCCAGCGAAGGTCCCCCCATCGCATAAATTGTAATGCGGTTATTTTTAAGGATTGAGTACTGGATAAGCAAAGGCAATTGTATAAAACGCAATGTTTCCAGGCTTCGTGCTCCAATCGAGAGGCTGTCTGAAGGCAAAGGTGGACCATTAACATTGGGGAGCGTGGCAGAACCTCCGGATGTATTCAGGACAAAATGAGGGGCCTCGTTATTTGTGCTGGTGGCATAAACAGTAGAGGCCTTTAACCCTTGAAAAAGCGTAGCATAATTCAATCCCGTATAAATACCCCACCGGTTTGTCAAATCATACCCTACCTTAACCCCGGTATGGTAAGAAAAAGAAGGAGATTCCCTTTGGTCAAAATCATCGTCAGGGCCATTCAATTTATCATCTTCGTCATGATCTTTTGTCAGGTGTCTTCCGGTAATATCGGGGACAAAAAAGAGCGATACCGAAAACCGGCTTAAGCGCGTCCCTGGCCCGGAAGCCGCTACTGCGTTACGCTGTCCGTCTGATGATAAAGGAACAGGGTTTTGTTCCATGATTGCCGGCAGCATGAATCCGGGTTCTTTTTCCAAAAGGGTGCCGATCGGTTCTGTTTCTAGCCCGGCGTTAATGCCGTTACCAGCACCCTCCTCTTTTGTTTTAAAACCGTAAGAAGCCGGAGCACCAGCGGCCGGAGATAGAGGAAATGCTGATGTACCGTTCGTTTGCGGCTTAGGATTGGCTATGATAGAGGTAACCGAATGGGATGTGATCCGATTGGAATGCTGATCCGGATGACTTGTTTCAGGCACTTGTCTGGTATCAGCCCCACCCTTTTCAAACACCTTGTCTGTATTGGTGTTGGTGACAGAGGATGGCCTATTCGTTGTTTGTGCGGCGTTATTCAGATTATCAGGAGTATTACCTGTTGATTTTCCGGATACTTCATTTTGTCTGGAGACCCTTTCTGCAAGTGCTGGCGGTTGCAGTGCTTTATTTTCGCTAACAGCATTTCTGGACGGAATCAGAAACTCATAACTTCCCCCCCCTAACAGCAGAAGGCCTAATATAATGGTGGCGGACCGGTATATCCTGGTCTTTCTTTTGTAAAGATCCAGTTCTGTTGCATTCAATTTATGATCCAACCGGTTCCATGCGTTTTCACGCACAGGGCTTTCTTCCGCATCTAAGCTGCTGCGGAATAACTGGTCCATATCATCATTCAGTTCCTTCATTATTCATTAGAGACTTTAGCCTGTCTGCGGCTTAGTTCCACTTCTTTCTTTAAAATAGCCCGTGCATCATACAGGTTCGACTTGGATGTACCTTCGGAGATACCCAGTTTTTCAGCTATTTCTTTATGTTTCAATCCCTCAAAAGCATAGAGGTTAAAAACCATCCTATATCCTGCAGGCAAGGCCTGTATCATGTGCATCAGTTCATCAGCGCTCATCTCGCTTAATATATCAGGTCCGGAAAAATCTTTCTCCTTAATTTCTTCGATATTCAGCGTAGCATAAAGCATTCCTTTCTTCCTGAATTTCTCGACAGCGGTGTTTACGATTATTTTCCTTATCCAGCCTTCCAAAGAACCTTCCTTCCTGAACTTGCTTATATGGTCAAACACCTTCATAAACCCTTCAACCAGCGTATCTTCTGCTTCCTCCCTCGATTTGGAGTAACGCAGGCACACATTCATCATTTTGGGAGAAAACAACTTGAATAACTCATTTTGTGCCCGTCTGTCGTTTTTGGAACACAATTTAATGAGGTCATTCATTTCACTCTCCGGCGATCTGAGCCTTTTAAACATAGATGCTATTATGCCAATATTGGTTGGGTTATAGCAAAGATAAAGTATTCAGATTGCCTTTCAAACAGCTTTATTTATGACTTTTCTCATATATAAATCTCCGTTCTATAAACGAGTAAACGGATAAATGATCATGCAAAAAGCCGCCCCGGAGGGCGGCTTTTAATAGCTAATTATTTAGTATTTATCTGTTGAAAACGACCATTTTCTTTGTCTGTATGGCCTGTCCGTTTATGAGCATGGAATAGAAATACACCCCTTCTTTCAGGCCTGTTCCATCCATTGTTAGTGAATGCAACCCACCGGGACGCGTTCCTTCATCCAGATCCAATACTTTACGGCCTGCAATATCATATACTTCAAACCGGATACGGGAAGGTGCATTTAATTGATAATTGATAACCGTGGTTCCTGCAAATGGATTGGGTCTGTTTTGTAACAGTTCGTTGGCAGCAACCGGCCCCTGTTCCTGAATACCGGTATTGAGGGATGTAACTTTATAGTAAATCTGATGCCTTTCCACATCAAAAGGTGCTGTATACAAATAAGTAGGTACATAACTGCTATCCCACCCAAGGGCATCATGATTGTAGCGAACGCTGGTTGGGATGATACCGGAGCTGTTCCAATATCCTTTTTTATAGGAAGGAAAGGTATTGGCTCCGTTTTCTTCATAGGAAGCAAAACTGAAAATATTCTGTCCTTTTTTGGCCAGGGTATCACCGGTATGATAAACATAGCCTGGTTTAAAGGAAACCGTTGTACAGGCCAGATCACCGGCAGGAACAACAAATGAATTTGTTTTTAAAGCCTTGAAAGCAAGGAAGGCATTGGCTGTATCATGTGCCCCCAGCAGTACTTTGAACTCCTGCATACCAGTTGCAATGGGGCCGTTAGACACATGATCATATACCGGAATTTTAACGGCCAGCGTGTCCACATTAAAATTCTGATTCCATCCACTGGCTCCGGTCCAATGTCCGGTTCTGAGATTAGCGGAAACCGAATTACTGAACAGATGAACAATCAGTGTGTCGGTAACCGTTGAGGCCGAATGACGCTCATAAGCATATTCTATGCTCAGCGAGTCGATGCTGTATACGGTAAAGGGATTAAAATGAAATCCCTTATATGTTGCAAAATCCGGATCCGTCACATCCAGTACGTCAGAAATGCAGTGAATCCAGGGGGGCCCCCAGCTTGTTCCAAACTGCACCTGTACGGTGGAATCAGGAAAAAGATAATTTTCGTTCAATACGGAAAGTCCGCCTTTTAATGAATCCTCAATCCACCCGTAGTTGATCCAGAAGCTGTTGATACTGCCGGAAGAGGCAGCTGAAATACTTCGGGGTTCTCCGGTCCCTTTAGATAAATGCCGGGTGTCTTGAAAACGGGGAACGATGTTGGCTTGCTGAGCCAATAAGGATATCCCTTGCAATGTCAGAAACAGTAGTAAGTAGGATTTCTTTTTCATACAGAAAGAGGATTGGTTAAACACATTCATTGAATTCTACCCGTTCCTTCATGGACGGGATTCATTAAATGTATTTCCATCCATGAAATGGGGAAAACCATCCTTGCCTCATTTTTAAGCTATTCTTAATAGGAAAAAAGAGCCATTTATTGATTATAATATGCTATTAATCAATTTCATAATAAATCAATAAGCAGAAAGCTTTATTGAGCAGAAGCGAGTTTCAGGAGATGTATTATGCAGGGTTATTTTGTAAACCACCCCATTTTAAGAAAGGAATACTGACATAGATCATTTATGATAATGAGCAACCTCATGGACTCCGGCGGAATCTCCGTCTATTTTTGCGTCGTGATTAAAGCGGAAAGAAAGAAGGCCTTATAGAAATGTGGAAGAGAAAATGCAGAAAAAAGGGAGGCTGGGAGGTATTAGAGACCGGTCTAAAGATAAGTAAGATAAATTCATGCTCGCATTAAATCCGCATGAACATTAAATTACGAATCAATTAAACATACGTTATTCTTGAGATATATCAATTATTTCAGGAAAATCCTGATCTATCTTTGTACCACAAAAGAGGTCGGATAATTGAAAGTTCTTTGAATGTGGAAGGTGAGAAAATCTAAATGCAAGCGTTTTGTTATAAAAACCTGCATTTTAGCATGAATATTAATATGATTCTCGCTTTTTGAATAAAGTTATTAACAATTGGTGTTAGTAATCGTCTGGATTGATAATTTTGTCCTGCATTATTCACCATTTATCAGATCAAATACCGAATTAATCTACATAATCTAAAAAATAATCTGTTAAATCTTTAAAAATCAGCCATGAGCTCAGACAAAATCAACGAGACGAATGAATTATTTCGCAAACAAGTGGAAAATTCAATGAAAATATTTCAGGAATCAGCAGCAAGCGTAGCTCAGGCATACGGTAAACAAGCTGAACTGGTAAGTAATCTGTATAGCCGTACACTGGAAACCTCACTGGGTTTGAATAAAGGTGGTGCAGGCAATGCAAGTCAGATTGCAGAAAAGATGAACGACCTCATGCAAAAGAGCATGGATAATTTTTCACGTCTTTCCAAAACTTCGATGGATAGCATCCTGGAGTATGGAAAACAAAATGGCAACAACGGAGCTTTTTCCAAAGAAAAACTGAGCTCTATTGTCCATAACTATACCGAGCAGGCTGAAGCTATCAGTCAGATGAACAAAAAATATCTGGAATCGGTAAACAAACAATTCAGCACGGTAAAGAGCTCTATTTCTCCCCTGCTGGATCGGGTTAAGAAAGAAGTGGAACACAATTTCACTACTTCCAAAGAATCCATGTCCTCTCTTTCCGACACATTCGGAAAGACCTATCAGGAAACAACTGAAAGCAGCAAGGAATTTATGACCGAGCTCAACAGCAGAATGAATACCATGATTACCAATAACATGAAGATCTGGAGCGACCTTTTTACCGCTCTTGAAAGCAAAGAATCAGAGCCAGCCAAGACTGCTCCTGTTGCTAAAGCTACAACTCCAGTAGCTACCACAACTGAAAGCAAGAATGGTACTGCTGAAACAACAAAGAAAGCCGGCGCTCAGAAATAATCGGATCGCCCAAAAATCCACGAAAAACAAAGTTTAAAACCTTAAAACATGAAAAATCCGGTAACCGAGAAAGCAGAAAAAATCAAATCCATCATTGGAGATACTGCTTTGAAATCTAAAGAAGCTGTTCAGGAAATCATCAGCATGAATACCAAATTTCTTGGACAAGCGCTTGATTCCAACAAAGCTGTTGTTGATGGCATCCGTCAGCAATTTCAATTGAAAGAAAAGAATACACCTCTTTTCGAAACACTCAACAAAGCCTTCGGTAAATCGATTGAGCTTTCTGAAGAAACAATTGACAGTATCATTGATGGTTATAACAAGCAAATCCAGCTTTATGTGGACTACAACACCAAGCTGATCGATACCATCAAGGAATCAGCTAATTACGGTACTGATAATTCCGAAGTGGAAAAAATCCTGAAGCTTATCTATGATAACTTCGAAGCTTCTGTAAATTCAATGAATGCCAGCATGAAAGCTACCATTGATTCTTACAACAAGCATACTAACCTGGCTTTGAATTTCAACAAGAAATTCGGCGAAAATGTAACGGCTCAACTTGAAATGTATAACGATCTGCAGAATAACAGCATGAGCGTATTCAGCAACTGGGCTTCTGAGTGGTGGAAACAGGGCGAACACAAATAGGCCTTACAGGTCATTTCATTGCCTTAACAACGTTGATTTGTTTACAAGCACTTTTCGATAGATCATTAACAACCCTGCTGCCTGTCCATTGCCAAAAGCATTCAGACTGAGTAGCCGGGTTGTTGAATTTATACAAACCAGGGTACATTTCTAAACAAAGCCCGATTCAGGGATAATAAATCATAGAATGGAAAAAGAAAACGGAGCAGATGTTCTTGTCCTTGCACAAGAAGCTATAAAGGCGAGTCAGAAACTGGCAGCTAATTTTATGGAAAATTTCCCGTCCCAGTTGCAGGCGTACAACGAATTTACTACCTCTTACATACAGCTGGCCAATAAAATGATTGGCAATCCGGATACCATGGCCAAAAGCCAGAATGCCTATCTGGAATACCTCCAGAATAATATGGAGCTAAGCAAGCGCATATTTGAAAAACAGGCTAAACCGGAAGAAAACGTTACTCCTATCATAAGCCCCGCTCCAAACGACAGACGATTTAAAGCTGCAGAATGGAATGAGTCGCCTTATTTCTTTGACTATGTAAAGCAGAACTACCTGCTCATGTCCAAAATGATGATGGAAATAATCAATTCCATTGATCTGGAAAAACATGCAAAATCGAAACTAAGCTTTCAGACACAACAATATCTGGATGCCCTCTGCCCTGCCAATTTCTTCCTCACCAATCCCGAAGCTATTAAACTGGCACAGGAAACAAACGGAAAAAGCCTGATCACCGGGTTTGAAAATCTGTTGAAAGACCTTGAAAAAGGAAGCATTACCCAAACCGATGATACCTCTTTCGTATTAGGCGAAAATCTGGCCCAGACCAAGGGATCGGTGGTGTTCGAAAACGAACTGATTCAGTTAATTCAATACACACCTCAAACAGAGAAAGTATCTGAATTTCCCTTACTTATATTTCCTCCCTGGATTAACAAATATTATATCCTTGATCTGCATACCGAACGTTCATTGGTTGAATATGGGGTAAAAGAAGGACATACTGTTTTTATTACTTCCTGGAAAAACCCAACGGCCGATATGGGCCATATCTCTTTCGATGATTATGTCGTAAGCGGAGCCATTAAAGCAATCGAAGTAGTGCGTGCTATAACCGGAGCCCCTAAAGTGGATACACTCGGTTACTGCCTGGGCGGTACCCTGTTAGGAGCAACACTGGCAATCCTGTCAGCACCCAAACAAACATTTTTGGAAGCCGAACGTGAGCGCAATTCAGTAAACACTGCCACATTCCTGGCTACCATGCTTGATTTTTCCGATATCGGACCTATGGGAGCCATCATTGATGAGCCCCTGGTACATGGTATTGAAGAGAAATTGAAAGACGGTGGTGTAATGCGCGGTGATGACATGGCAAAGGCATTCAATGCCATCAGAGCCAATGAACTGGTATGGCCTTATGTAGTGAATAACTACCTGAAAGGACAAACTCCTCCTCCCTTTAATGTATTGTACTGGAGCTGTGATAATACCAACCTGCCTGGTAAGATGTATACTTTTTACCTTCGTAAAATGTTGTACGAGAATCAGCTGAGGGTGAAAAATGCATTGCGTATCTGTAATGTGCCTATCGATCTGGGGCTTATTAAGATTCCTGTATATGTAATCGGTACCATTGATGATCATATTGCTCCTTGCCGTACTGCCTTTAATACAACAGAACTTGTGAGCGGAGATGTGGAGTTTATCCTGGGCGATTCGGGTCATATCATGGGTGCTATTAATGCCCCATCCAAAAAGCATAAATACAACCACCATTTCGGTGGTATACTTGGAAAAGGATTTGATCATTGGCAATCCACCGCCAAACAAGGCGAAGGAAGCTGGTGGCCGCATTGGAATCAGTGGCTGATGAGTAAATCAGGCAAGCAGATACCTGCCCCTGCAAAAGAAGGAAATAAAGAATTCCCTGTAATTGAACCAGCACCTGGACGCTACGTAAAAGAAAAATCGAGTTTATGAATGAAAGCAAAAGCATTGTAAAAAATAATAAAGTTGCACTTATCACCGGCGGAACCGGTGGAATCGGATCGGCAATTTGTGAAAGGCTTTACAAAGATGGATTTACACTCGTTGCAAACTATCGGGATTTTGATAAAGCAATAAAATGGAGGGAAGAAGCAAAAAAATGGAGAGATGACCAGCTTAAAATGGGCATCGATGTGAAAATTGTAGAAGGTGATATTTCGGATTATGCTTCCGCCCAGCGTATGATGAAAGAGATTGAAGAGGAAATCGGAGTGGTACAGGTATTGGTTAATAATGCAGGTATTACCAGAGACACTCCTCTTCATAAAATGGCTCCTGAACAGTGGTTTGACGTAATCAATACCAACCTGAACAGCGTTTTTATCTGCTCCCGGCTTGTTATTGAAGGTATGATAGCCAAAGGATGGGGACGTATTGTTTCCATTTCTTCTGTAAACGGACAAAAAGGTCAGTTCGGGCAAACCAATTACGCCACTGCAAAAGCAGGGATGTATGGATTCTCCAAATCACTTGCCCTGGAAGTAGCCAAAAAAGGCATTACGGTCAATACCGTTTCTCCGGGTTATATCGGAACATCCATGGTGATGGCTATACGCGAAGATATCCGGAACAAGATTATTGAACAGGTACCCATGGCCAGACTCGGCGAACCCAAGGAAATAGCTGCTGCTGTTGGTTACCTGGTTTCTGAAGACGGCAATTATATTACCGGTTCTGATATCTCTGTAAACGGTGGTCTGTATATGTCACGATAAGTACACGATACAGCACAACATGCATTTTCTTACTACCGATAAACTCAAGCTCTATTACGAGGTTCATGGAAACCTGGAAGCGCCTCAAACGCTTCTGTTTCTGAATGGCGTATCGCAGTCCACACTGGCCTGGGGCCTGATGAAACCTGCTTATGAAAAAGAGTACCGGGTAGTGTTATGCGATTTTATTTTTCAGGGTCAATCCGATAAAGAAGGCGAATACCGGGATTTTGATCAGCATGCCAATGATGTATTGGGACTGCTCAATCACCTGGGTATTGAACGAATCAATATCATCGGTATTTCCTACGGAAGTTTAGTGGCCCAGCATTTCGCACTTCTTTATCCCGACCGGCTCGACAAGCTCATCCTGCTTTCCACCTTTGCCCATAAAACACCTTATTTTGAAGCCATAGAACTGGCCTGGGAACGGGCCCTTGCCATTGGCGGTTATTCGCTGATGCTGGATGTGATGCTTCCGACGGTATTAAGTGAAGAGTATTTTGATAATCCCCTGATTCCTCTGTTTGCTTTAAAATCGAGCCGGGAAGGAATTAATTCCGAAGTAGGTGCTTTACAAAAACTGATGAAAGCCACCCGTTTAAGAGGTGATTACAGACAGAAGCTGCAGGAGATTCATAACCCGAGTCTGATTGTACATGGCGAAAAAGATGCCCTACTCCCTGTACATATGGGACATGCTGTAGCCGACAGCATCCATGGAAGTCAGTTCGAATTAATCCCAAAAGCCGGTCATACCCTCAACCTGGAAGCTGCCGCGCAAACCAACGCCATTATTCTTTCTTTCCTTTAAGTATTATATCTTCATTTGACAAAAGGCAGACTCTTTCTGTATTAACCCCACGCTTCAGCGTGGGGTTGGATACTCGAGCTAAAGCCCGAGGAGCCTTGTTTTCTTTTACCCCACGCTAAAGCGTGGGGTTATTATCTCATAGGGAAAGAAGTGTTTTGAAGTCTGATCACCAGGAGATAGAATTATATCTAATTGGAGACAGGTTATAAAGACGCAACGTTTGTGACTAATCATAATTATCATAATAATCTGCGTTCTATTATACGCTAGTGAATTTCAAATCATTAAACACAACCACAAAACAATATTCTGCTTCCCCTCTTATTAAATTCCTTTATAAGAAGAGCTTTTTGTATCATGTCGATTAACATCGTATCGATGTGAATCCATATCGTATCAATATGAATCCACATGGATACAAAATCATCTCCCATCGCACTCATTTATACATACATTGAACACCTCTCTTCTCATTTAGATACACAATCTTCCTGCATCGTGTTCAAATGGAAAGGAATCAACTCTATCTCTTCTCCTTTTGATCCGTTTTGTTTAAGAACAGCATTCATGAGCGTACAAATCGTATCCATATTTGCAGAATATTGTACTGCGTGAGTAAATAAGTGCACGATGTGAATCCACATCGATACGATATGGATTCACATGTATGCAATGTTTAAATCCATTGATACGATATTTACATACATTGAGCACAAAGACTCATACATAAACTTCCTGTTTAAAGAAACGATGTCGTAAGGACATGATATTAACCAGATGGCTAAATGAATCAGATCAGTTCCTGAATCAGCAAATACGATGTTTAAATAAATAAATGCGATGCTTAAAACCGCGAAGTTGAAAGGAAATAAAACAGATACGATGTTTAAATGAATAAGGGCTGTGTGGATTCATTCTGGCTTTATTCTTTAAAATAATAAGTCAGAAGATGAGTAAAAGAAAACGATATCAATTACTTATAGCAAGTTTCAATTAAAAAACATCCCGAGTTTTCTGAATATAAGATAAGTCCCGTAAAAGAAACTTGACAAATCTCCTTTTTCCGTTATCTTTGAATACAATCGCAAATTCCTTCTTTCAACAAAAACTTCAACAATTCAGGCATGAAGAAAAACAGATACCTATCCCCACTTGTTTTTATCATCTGCTGCCTTTGTCTGACACAGGCAGATGCGCAAATCTCAGCTGCTTTTACCATCAATACCCAGCTGGAGCGACATACGATAAGTCCCTATATATACGGATCAAACGGGCAATCGATGGACCGACCCGAAAACATCACCGCCCGCCGATTGGGTGGAAACAGACTTACCGGTTACAACTGGGAAGATAATTTTTCACATGCCGGAACCGACTATATCAATTCCAACGATAACTATCTGCCCTGGTCACTTCAACTGCCTGCTTCACAATATCTGGTACCCAACGCGGTATTAAAAGCTTTTCACGACACCTCGCTTTCCATGCAATGCTATACCCTGCTTACCTTACCCATGGCAGGCTATGTATCCCGGGATGGTAACGGAAGTGTTACCGCTGCTCAGGTGGCTCCCTCTGCCCGCTTCCGGAAAGTGATCAACCGCAAAGGAAGTTCCTTTGTACTCACTCCCGATACCACCGACAATAATATCTATGTGGATGAATGTCTGAATAACCTCATTACCGCTTATGGCAATGCAGGAACAGCAAACGGGGTAAAAGGATACCTGCTCGATAACGAACATGCGCTCTGGCCTTCTACCCACCCGCGTATCCATCCTAATCAGCCTACCTGCGCCGAAGATATCAGACTGAGTGTAAGCCTCGCAAAAACAGTTAAAACAATGGACCCTCTGGCCGAAGTGTTTGGCCCTTCAGATTATGGATATGCTTCTTTTCTCAATTTTCAATCGGCTCCCGACTGGAGTACCTACTCCGCTTCGTATCCCAACTACCTGAGTCTTTATTTAAAACAGTTGAAGCTGGCTTCCGATACTTTTGGTCACCGGCTGCTTGATGTGATGGATGTACATTGGTATCCCGAAGCACAAGGAAAAGATCATCTGGGAAATCTGGAACGGGTTAGCGGGGGTAATAACGACCGGGGTGTGGCCGAAGCACGCATACAGGCTCCGCGTACCTTGTGGGATTCCAGCTATATAGAAAACAGCTGGATAGGACAGTATTACAGCCCGGTGGCCTATGTGAGCGCCCTTCAGAAAGCGATTTCGCAAAATTATCCGGGCACGAAACTGGGCTTTACCGAATACGATTACGGCGGAATGAATCATATATCCGGCGGTTTGGCAACAGCCGACTTTTTAGGCATAGCCGGAAAATACAATGTTTACTTTACCTCCCGTTGGGGACAGTTGGATTCTTTTGTTTCTGCAGCCTTTAAGATCTATCGCAATTATGACGGACACAATTCTACCTTCGGCGATCTGCACATACAGGCCAAAGCCCCTGATGCACGCGTTGCGTCTATCTATGGCTCTTTGAAAAGCACCGATACCACCGAACTGCATCTGGTGGTAATGAACAAAGATTATGATTCCACCCTGATGGCTTCTTTTCAGATTACATCCCCTACTTCCTTTGTATCCGCCCTGGTGTATCGTTTTGATTCCACCGGATTTACGCTTACTCAATTAGCATCGGTATCGGGGATAACTTCCAATCATTTTAATTATGTGCTCCCTCCCCTTACCTGCTATCATTTTATTCTGAAAAAATCTCCGGTTACCGCAATCAATGAAAGCAAAGAGCCTTTCCCGGTTTCCTTGTTCCCCAATCCGGCACAGGATCTGGTTCAGATTGTGGCTCCTGACAACCATATCCGTAAAGTAAAACTGTTCAATTCCCTGGGCGAACTCATCAAAGAGATGAATGGAAATACAGAACAAATCAAACTGGATATTTCCACGCTGGCACCTGGTCTTTATCAGGTTGAAATAAATACGGACAAAGGAGTTATCCTCAAAAAATTACTAAAACAATAAAACGTTTTACTATGAAACTACGCTACTCATCCCTTCTTTTTATAAGCATGGTGCTGTCCGCTCTGATAAGTCAGGCACAGCCCACCTCCTGGACATCGCATGGCATTGGCGGAGGCGGTTCTTTATATGCCCCCAGCATTAACCCGGGCAATAACAATGAGTTTTATGTGGGTTGTGACATGAGTGAATTGTTTCACACCACCGATTACGGTTTAAGTTATAGCCAGGTTCCTTTTCAGCAATTCATCGGGGGGCCTTATGCCAAAATGTGTTTTACGTCCACATCCGGTTTGTTGTATAGCCTCAGCTCCAATTTGATCAGCGGCAATGATAATCCGGTAAAGAGTACCGACAATGGATTGCATTGGACTATGCTCACAGGGCCCGATACCACCCAAACCTGTTATACCCTGGATGTGGATTACAACAACCCTACCCGGGTCATTGTTTCCAATTACGGACAGATTTATTTTTCAAATAACGGAGGGACCTCCTTTACTTCTATACATACCGCAGTAGTGAGCGGAGACGGGAATACGGTGGGAGGCGTTTTTTTTGACGGAAATAATATTTACATAGGAACAAATGACGGTGTATTGGTATCTACCAATGCCGGCGCTACGTGGACCATTCCCACCATTACCGGACTGGGAACAGGAGAGAAAATGTATTCTTTTGCAGCGGCAAGAACAGGTACAACAACCCGTTTCTTTTGTTTGACTGCAGGCACAGGAAACTGGAACCCGGGATCATCATTAAGCGCTGCAACAGGAGGTGGATATTCAGGATTTACACTGGGATCGTATGTATGTAATTACGGAAGCGGAAACTGGGTTTCTTCAATCAGCGGCATTGATCTGAGCAACGACTTTCCTCTTTTTCTGGGCATGGCAGGTAATGACATCACAACTGCGTATATGAGCGGAGGAAGCAGTGCTGGTACGCCTATTATACTAAAGACAGCCGACGGTGGTTCTACCTGGACCCATGTGCTTCAGACTACTAACAACCAGAATATTGAAACCGGCTGGTGCGGACAAAGCGGAGATCATCAATGGTCATTTCCCGAAGTAGCTTTCGGTATTGCCGTTGCACCCAACAACTCCAATGATGTGCTCTTTACCGATTTCAGCGATGTTCACAAAACATCCAATGGAGGCACTACCTGGGAACAGGCATATCTGAGTGCAGCCGATCAGCATCCCGCAAATGCACCTACACCTACCAAACAAACCTATCACAGCATCGGGCTCGAAAATACATCCTGCTGGCAGGTATCGTGGATCAGTTCCACCAATATCTTTTCTGCTTTCACCGATATCACGGCTGTCCGCAGTACGGATGGAGGGAATGGATGGTCTTTCAGTTATACCGGAAACACAGCCAATACAACGTATCGTGTTGCCAAAGGATCAAACGGAACCTTATATGCCGGCACATCCAATATTCATGATATGTATGCCAGCACCCACCTGACCGATGCAAGGCTGGATGGTGCCGATGCCAACGGAAAAGTTATTTACTCGGCTGATAGTGGGAAGACATGGCAATCCATGCATTCATTCGGGCATCCCGTTTGCTGGATTGCGCTGGATCCGAACAATACAAACCGGGCTTATGCCAGTGTTGTCAATCATGCTGGCAGCGGAGCTGCGGGTGGTGTGTACCGATGTGATAATCTGAACAGCCTGGCAACATCTACCTGGACCTTACTGCCTGCCCCACCGCGGACAGAAGGACATCCTTCCTGTCTGGTAGTACTGAACGATGGAAAACTGGTGGCTACCTTCTCCGGTCGTTACAACAGTGGCTTTACGGCCAGCTCCGGTTGTTTTATCTATGATCCGGTAGCCAATACCTGGACCGATGTATCCGATCCCGGAATGCATTACTGGACCAAAGACATTGTAGTGGATCCGAATGATGCCACGCAAAATACCTGGTATGCAGGTGTTTTTTGCGGATGGGGCGGCCCGCCTAATAACCTGGGTGGGTTATATAAAACAACCAACCGGGGTACCAGCTGGACATTGATTACCAATCTGAACAATACCCACAATATCACATCCTGTACATTCACCCCGGGCAATCCCAATCAGATTTATATGACTACCGAATATGAAGGATTGTGGATCTGCAGCAATGTAAATGCAGCTACTCCAACCTTTACAGCCGTAACCAGCTATCCGTTCAAACAACCGGAACGCGTTTTCTTCAACCCATACAACACGAATGAAATGTGGATTGCGAGTTTCGGAAATGGAATGAAATCAGGATTATTGGTTCCTACCGGTACGAATGATCTTGGCCTACCAATGGAAACACTCCGTGTATTTCCCAACCCTTCTCAGGGCCGGTTTACCATTCAATTGGCTGACTTTAGAAAACCTGAAACCCTGCATGTGTTCAACATGATGGGCCAGGAATTACGCACCATACAACTCATATCCGCTCAAACCGATATAGATCTTGGAACATTGGCTCCGGGCATCTATTTTCTACAATCCCAAAGCGAGACCAAACGGATCATTATCCAATAAACTTATCCTCTTTTATTCTTATCCAGCTTCCTCCAGAAGCTGGATTTTTTTTGCCTTTTCCTTCCATCCTTAACAGTAAGGATATTATTCAGCACTATTATTAGTGATATTACAAATATATATCTATCAGGTAGTTATAGACAAAATGCTTCCTTTTTCTTAAATCCGGACGTCATGTCAAGCTAGATAACTTGGCTTGTCCTTCCTGCCCGGTTATCTCATTTTTGTTACAGCATCAGCCCCGACTCCAACTCACTACTAAAAACGAAGACTATGGATACTTCTACCCGGTTCACCACTCTTCTTAAGTTGACACTCACTGCGCTCTTCACCGGCAGCTTTTATTCCAGTCCTGCACTTACCTGGGCCTTTGATACCTATACCGGTAACGGAACCAACGGGAATCAAATCATTGGTATGAGCTTTCAGCCTGATCTGGTAATCATCAAAGGAACCGGAGCTACTCCGGCATTTATCCGTACTTCGGCTGATGCCGCCACTCAATCCAAAGCTATGGATGTAGCCAGCGGTTACGCTACCGATGCCATTACCAGTTTTGTGGGAACAGGCTTTACCCTGGGCACGAATGCAGGCGTAAATACAAACGGAGCTACCTATGATTTCGTAGCATTTGAAGCAGGAACTGATATGGTAGTAGGATCATATACCGGTGCAGGGGGCTTTTCCCAATCGGTTACGGGTTTAGGTTTCAAACCAGCTTTTGTAATTATTTATTCCAGCTCTGGCAGCGAAGTACCTGTATACACGACTACACAAATGGTAAGCAGCGGAGCAGCGGCATTTGGAAGCGAACAAATATGGATGAATTATATCAACTCTTTGGATGCAGATGGTTTTACCCTGGGGTCCTATCTGAACACCAGCGGACAGGTATTTCGTTATGCCGCATTCAAAGCTACAGCCGGAACATTAATGACCGGTTCATATTCAGGAACAGCCGGTAGTCAGAACATAAGCACAACCGGGATGGTTCCTCAATATGTGATTGCCACCAACGGGTCTGTCTTTGGAACTCCGGCAGCAAAGATCCTGGTAAATGCTCCTGCAGAGTCTATCCCTTTTGCAGCCAAAGCATCCAATACCATTGATATTACAGGTTTAAATGCTTCCAGCTTTACTGTAGCAGCAGGCAGCGCTGATGTAAACGGCACTATGAATACTAACTTCTATGTTGCCATCGGAAACGGTATTTCATCTCCACTTCCGGTTAGCTGGCTCTACTTCCATTCATCCTGTATGAATGATAAAACAGAACTGAACTGGGCCACTGCAACAGAAACCAATTGTATGAATTTTTCGGTGGAGAGGTCTACAAACGGTTATTATTTTCAATTCATTGGCCAGATTAACGGAGGGGGCAACTCATCGGAGATCAGAACCTATTCGTTTCAGGATACCGAACCCAATGAAGGCATTGTTTATTACCGGATCAAAGAAACCGATTACAATGGAAAATTTATGTATTCCAGTACCATTGCTCAAAAGTCGTGTTTGAGTACTATAGCTACTTCCCTTTCACTTTACCCTAATCCTGCCGAAAATGAAGTGAATGCAAAAGTAAATCTGGCTCAGGATGAGTTGCTACAGTGGAAAGTAATATCCGTTAGCGGAAAGGAGATTTACTCCGGTGAACTCGCAGGCAAAAAAGGAGAAAATACATTCCACATCGACCTGCTTAATTGCCCTTCAGGAATTTATTTCCTCGTCATCAACGGGCAGGGCAGCTCTGTTCAGCAAAAGCTTGTAAAACGCTGATAAATCAGGATTCTAAAAAATAAACCAGGTCATTCATGATCTCTTTGGAAACCGAATCGCTTTTCAGGGCTGCCGCTTTTCCCAATTCAACAGCCAGCGTCTTTCTTTCCTTATCCTGTGGATTGATATCCTGAATAATGGTTTGAAGTTCCAGCAGTAGCATAGGATCATTGGTTTCTACCGCCAGTCCTGCAAAATAATTAAGATGTTTATGCATATCCAGACCTGATTCCCAGCACAAACTCAACAGGATAGGACGGAATGCCTTGTTATCTTCATCCTGAATGGCATTGACTAAAAAATCAACCGATTCTTTGTCCTCTTTCAAAGCATCGATGAGTTGTTCTTTTAAAATAACATCTTTGGTAGCACCTGCCAGGAGATCCCAGAAACCGGCAAGCCCTTTGGGTACATCGGCATCTTTTTGTTTATCCCCTCCACCAATAATGGCCGTAACATAATTATCCGTTACATGATAAGCAATCGGAGGTAAACCTTCCTCTTGTTTATCCTTTTTATCTTTTTCGTCGTTCATTTGCTTTGCAATCTTATAAAGTCTTTAATAGCTTCATAAATATACTGAAGATCTTCCTCACTGATGCAATATGGAGGCAGGAGATAGATCACATTACCCAAGGGACGCATTAGAATTCCCCATTCCAGAAAAAAATTGTAGGCATTGGCGGCAATAGGATTAAAATAAGAAGTGGATGCAGGCGTCTCTATTTCCAGGGCGAGGATAACACCCAACACGCGTATATTCCTGACTTTGGGGTCTGTCTTAATCTGCTCCGCAAACGCCTTATGCTGCAATTCGATTTGTTGCACTTTCTGAAGTGTTTTTTCGGAATGGAAAATCTCCAGACTGGCAACCGCCGCTGCACATGCTATCGGGTTCGCCGTGAATGAATGACCATGAAAAAACGTTTTCATCCTATCATCCGAAAGAAAGGCATTGTATACGTTCTGCGTACAGGTGGTTACACCAAGCGCCATAACACCCCCTGTAAGTCCTTTGGAAAAACACATGATATCGGGCATTTCCGTCATAAACTCACTGGCAAACATGCGTCCCGTACGACCGAATCCGGTCATCACTTCATCGGCAATACAAAAGATACTCCTCGTTTTACAGTCTTGTATCATTTGCTGCAATCCAGCGGGATTCATCACTCTCATCCCTGCAGTACCCTGTATCATGGGTTCATAAATAAAGGCCGCTATTTCCGAACCGTATTCATCAACCGCGTTTTTCATTTCCTTTAACGCATCCTCTTCGCTGCCTGTAACCGGGGCCTCCACATAAATAACATCAAACAGAAACGATTCAAAAGCCTGTGTAAAAGCGCTCCGTCCACTTACTGCCATAGCCCCGAAGGTATCTCCATGATAAGCTCCTTTCAGGGCAATTACCTTTTTTCTTTTTTCTCCTTTGTTATGCCAATATTGAAAAGCCATTTTTAAAGCCACTTCCACCGCAGTGGAGCCGTTATCGGAATAAAATACCCTCACCTGATTGGATGGAAGAAGCGGCAGGAGTTTTTCAGCCAGTTTTACAGCAGGCTCGTGTGTAAAACCGGCAAAGATGAGATGATCCAGACAGGCTGCCTGTGCGGCAATTGCCTGTACCATATGTTCATGTCCATGTCCGTGGATATTGGTCCACCACGAAGCAATAGCATCCAGATAGGTCTTTCCATCTTCAGCCCAAAGCCTGGCCCCTTTTGCCTTTACAATGGCAATGGGAGGAGCAGCCGTATACATCTGTGTATAGGGGTGCCATATACATTTCAAATCTCGTTCGGAAAGGGTCATCATATTAATTCAAGACAGGAAGAACACCGGAGATCTTAAATTCCGGCAAACTGCGGAGCATATTTTAATACCGTCTCCTTATTAATTTCTACTTCTTTTGATATACGTCCCAACATCTTAGATCCGCTGTATCGGGTAATAATGTCTTCCGACATTTGATGAGGTGCTCCGTTAAAAACCACTCCCAGTAAATTCAGTTTACGAAACTTAAGCGCATCCAGGGTAAGCAGGCTGTGATTGATACTTCCCAGATAATTCTGAACCACTACGACTACTTCGGCATTAAATTTCTGAATAATATCAATCATCAGCTCCTGATCATTCAATGGCACCATCAATCCTCCTGCACCTTCCACAATAAGAACCGGATTATCGGATTGGGGAAGTTCAATCTTACTCAGCTCCAGACGGATGCCTTCCTGTTCGGCAGCGGCATGCGGGGACATATATTGTCCCAGACTGTATGACTCAGGGTGTATCTTGGTTACCGTATTAGTAATATACTTCTGTATTTTTTTTGCATCGCTGGTAAAAAATGAGCCGGTTTGAACAGGCTTAAAATAGTCGGCTTTCAGAGCTTCCACCAATATCGCTGAAACCACCGTCTTACCTACATCGGTACCTATACCCGTTACAAAAATTGTTCTCATAGAAAGCTGTTAAAAATCAAATGTCGTTAATCAGTATCACTCACGCAAATTTAAGTTTTCATGATCATTTTTAATGCGGATACCAGCTTTAAAACATCCTTTTCCGTATTAAAACTATGGATACAGATCCGCAAACGCTCACCCCCCATAGGTACTGTAGGATACAGGATAGCACGCACATCCAGATCGGCATCCTGAAGTGCAGCTGCCACTTGTTTAACGGCATCATTGCCGGGCACTAAAACATTCTTTATCGGTATCCGGCCTGAATTCAGCGTGCTGGGGATCCCTTCTTCATCCCAGGTATTAAACAAATCAATATTCCGTTGTAACAGAATCATCTCCTGAGAAGAGGAAACAAGACGATCATACGAAGCCTCGATGGCATATAAACTAACAGGAGGAAGTGCGGTGGTATAGATAAAGGATCGTGCAGTATTGATCAGCCAATCGCGCAGCAAAACACTTCCGAGAACTATAGCTCCGTGGCAACCGAGTGCTTTTCCGAAGGTATGAACACGGGCAAATACTTTTTTCTCCAGTTGCTGGGCCACCACCAGCCCTTCTCCTTTATCCCCTATCAAACCGGTTGAATGCGCTTCATCCACAATCAGCAGGGCTCCGTATTGTTCACACAATTGGCTTATCCTGGCAAGCGGAGCTTCATCCCCATCCATGGAATACACCGATTCTATGGCCACATATATCTGTCCGGAAGATTTTAAATTTTTCAATCTATCCTCCAGATGTACCGTATCATTATGATGAAATGAATAGGCTGTTGCCTTGCTGAGTCTTATCCCGTCTCTTACCGATGCGTGGATAAGCGAATCATAGAGGTATATATCTTCGCGGAAAGCCAGGGCTGAAAACAAACCTACATTGGCATCATAGCCGGAATTAAAAATAAGACCTGTTTCCGCTCCGTGAAAATCAGCAATTTTTTGTTCCAACATCTCGCATTGCCGGGTATTGCCTCTTAACAAACGGGAACCGGTGGAACCCGGAGATGGATTTTTTCTGACGCGATGGGCTATCTCTTCCTGTAGTTCCGGAGAGCGTGCAAAACCCAGATAGTCATTGGAACAAAAATCAGTTTTATTGTTTTCCGGCTGAAGATTCCTGAAAGCATTTTCCGATCTTCTTTTTTGGAGGGCTTCCCGTATACGTTGTGATTGAAGAGACAAAGAAACGGACATAGTTTTAGTAAGTCGTAAGGTCAACCCTTATTCCGCCGCTAAGCACGAAGGTGCTGATATCGTGCTGTACCATGGCAGGGCCATCGAGTGTGGAACTCTTATAATATTTCAACTCATAAAAGGGCATGGCAAAAAGATACACATGGGGATAAAGACGATAATCTGCCGTTACTCCGAGTGTACCGAAATAGCTTGTAGCCAGATGATCTCCACCAAACAAATTGAGTCGTTTAACACCGTGATATCCGAAATACCCGATATGAAAATTAGCACTGAGCGATAACGGGCCCTTACTCTTTGGAAAGAAAGGGTATTCAACCTGAGCATACATCTTATCAAAAACAATTTGCTCATCCATTAAAACAATGGTATTGCTTTGCTGATTCTGAATGGTTAGTTTATCCAGCGAAAAATTTTCAAAGCTCAAACCAAAACCGTATCGGATATAGTGAAGTGGAAACTGAACATTCAGATCGGCCAGTTGAGTGCCATTCTTAGCTTTGAAATGAATATCCTGTTGATTGACAAGAACAGAACCATCCTTGTTCAGCAAATCGTTATTATGAAGGTGAGAATCCCAATAGGCGGTGCCACTGCCAATGCTTGCACTGATATAATATTTATCATAACTGGCACGTGCCGCATGATAGCCATACTGTGCCGACAGCATTATACTGTATAGAAAGGACAAAAATGTGAGTATGGCTTTTTTCAAAATCTGTCCTTTAGGTTGAATGACTCAGCTGGAGACCTTCTCTTCCATAATGCGTTCGGTTTGCCTGGCTGGTTTGGCTTTTAAACCAAGCAGGGAAAACAATTCCATATCATCTTTAAAAGATGGATTGGGTGTGGTGAGTAATTTATTTCCGGCAAAAATAGAACCTGCTCCTGCTAAAAAGCAGAGTGCCTGAGCTTCTGCATTCATTTCCATGCGTCCTGCTGATAAACGAACAACAGTACCCGGCATCACAATGCGTGTAGTCGCAACCATACGTATCATGTCCCAAGACGAAACCTGTTTTTGCTCTTCAAGAGGTGTTCCTTCTACAGGAACCAGTGCATTGATAGGAACTGATTCCGGATGTACTGGCAAATTGGCAAGGGTTTTCAACATTCCAATCCTGTCTTCATCACTTTCTCCCATCCCGATAATACCTCCGGAACAGATCGTCAACCCTGCATTTCTTACATTTTTTAAAGTCTCTAACCGGTCTTCATAGGTCCGGGTGGTTATCACTTCCCCATAAAATTCCTTAGACGTATCGATGTTGTGATTGTATGCATATAGTCCTGCATCGGCAAGACGTTTTGCCTGGTCTTCCGTAATCATACCCAACGTACAGCATACTTCCAGACCCTGGGTACGGATGGTGCGAACCATATCGATAACGGTATCAAAATCCCGGTTATCCCTTACTTCTCGCCACGCTGCGCCTAAGCACATACGCGATGCTCCGCCTGTTTTAGCATCTTCTGCCGCTTTCAGCACTTCTTCGGTAGAAAGCAGCTTGTGAACTTTAACCTTGGTATGATATCGGGCTGCCTGCGGGCAATAGCCGCAATCTTCAGGACACCCGCCTGTTTTGATAGATAATAAGGAACTTACCTGAACCTCCTGCGGGTTATGATACCGGCGATGAATTGTTCCTGCACGGAAAACCAGCTCCAATAAGGGCATGTGATAAATAGCTCCGATTTCTTCTTTTGTCCAGCTGCTGCGGATATCTGACATACTTACAAATTTATGATTTTAGGGCACAAAACAAAATGGTAGGAGCCAAAACTACTGATTTCTTTTCAAGAATCTATGCCAAAAAAGCGCCGTTATAAAGGATAGAAGCTCTTGAACGTCTGTTTGTCCGGAAAATATTGAATAACTTCGGCTCCGGAATCATGAGAATCGATATAATCACTGTTTTACCAGGGCTTTTAGATGGGGTGTTTGCTCATTCTATTGTCAAAAGGGCTATTGACAAGGGTCTTGCCGAAATAAACATCATCAACCTCCGTGATTATGCTACCGGCCGGCATAAACCGGTAGATGACTATGGTTATGGGGGTGGTGCAGGAATGGTGCTGATGATTGAACCCATTGACCGGTGTATTACCGATCTGAAAAGCCATCGCAGCTACGATGAAATCGTGTATATGTCGCCCGACGGGGATCTGTATGACCAGAAAATGGCCAACCGGATGAGTAGCTTCAACAACCTGATTTTGCTTTGCGGACATTATAAAGGGGTGGATGAAAGAGTTCGTGAACACCTGATTACCAAAGAAATATCTATAGGAAACTATGTTCTTTCCGGAGGAGAGCTGGCAGCTGCTGTAGTAAGCGACGGATTAATACGGTTGATACCGGGTGTACTATCGGATGAAACATCTGCACTTTCGGATTCTTTTCAGGACAACCTGATTGCACCCCCTGCCTATACCCGCCCCTTTGATTATAAAGGACTCAAAGTACCCGAAATACTCCTTTCCGGCAATACTCCGGAAGTGGACAAATGGAGGCATGAGCAAAGCGTTATCAGGACTCAACAACGTCGCCCGGATCTTCTTGGTTAAAAAATACCTGATATATTTTCGCATTTTGGTAAAAAAGCCTACATTTGCAACCCATTATTAAGACTTAATAGCAAAAACATGAACGCGAACATCCTTAACTTTATACATGAACAACTTGGTAATAAGACCAAGCTTCCTTCTTTCAAAGCAGGTGATACAGTAACTGTACACTACAAAATTAAAGAAGGTGACAAGGAGCGTATTCAGCAGTTTCAGGGTGTTGTAATCCAGCGCAAAGGAGTTGGAGCAACTGAATCCTTTACTGTTCGCAAAATATCCAATGGAGTGGGTGTAGAAAGAATTTTCCCTGTTACTTCTCCTTTTATCGAGAAAATTGAAGTAAACAAAGTGGGTATCGTACGTCGCGCCAGAATATTTTATATGCGTGCACTTACCGGCAAAAGCGCCCGTATTGCTGAGAAAAAGAAATATACCACAACTGCTGATGCCGCAGAAGAAGTTACTCCGGCCTAATCAGTATTACCATCCTTTAAACAAACAACCCGGGCAAAATTGTCCGGGTTGTTTGTTTTTACCAATTTGTATGACTGTGAAAGCGATCAGGCCCAGTCGAGCCCCTTTTTAAGAAGAGACCATGTTTTTTCTTCTTCAGAACCTTTTTCCGTTTTGAAATCATAGAGCCAGGATGCCGTCTTAGGAAGACTCATTAATATAGATTCCGTACGTCCGTCTGTATCCAGTCCGAACTTTGTTCCCTTATCATATACCAGATTAAACTCCACATATCTTCCCCGTCTTAATCGCTGCCATTGCTGCTGTTTTTCTGTAAAAGACAACTCTTTGTATTTGTTTACCAGTGGAACATAAACAGAAAGGAATTCTTTACCTACCGCCTGAATAAACTGAAACAATTGCTCCTTACTCAATCCACGCTCCGTATTTAGACGATCGAAAAATATTCCGCCTACTCCGCGTGTTTCTTTACGATGCGGGATATAGAAATATTCATCTGCCCACTTTTTAAATTCGGTATAAAATGTTGGATGGTGACGATCGCAAACCTGTTTAAGGGCCTGATGAAACTGTCGGGCATCGGCTTCCACAATATAATGCGGTGTAAGATCTATTCCTCCTCCAAACCACCAGGTACCGTTGGTCATCTCAAAATACCGGAGATTCATGTGTATGATGGGGACAAGCGGGCTTTGAGGATGGATGACGATAGAGATTCCGGTGGCGTAAAAATCGGATGGTTCCAATTGAAGCGCCTCGAGAATATTGGATGGTGTGGGGCCATATACAGCCGAATAATTCACTCCTCCTTTTTCAAAAACAGCACCATCAGCTATCACCCGTGTCCTTCCTCCCCCGCCCTTCTCCCGGATCCACTTATCTTCTATGAATTTTGTTTTACCGTCAGTAGCCTCAAGTCCTTTGCAAATTTCATCCTGAAGGGATTGAAACCAGGCTCCTATTTCTTCTTTGGAAAGCATTGTATTTTATTTGTCGGCCCTTATCAGCTTATAATCGCGTATCATAACTATGTTAACGGCCTTGTTTTCGTAACCACTTTCGGGAGAGGTTTTATACATATCAAAAGAACCTTGTGTTCCTGTCCATTTTATACGAGGCAGTCGTTTATAAAAATTTGTGCCATAACCACCGATCGCTTTCAGGTAATAATATCCTGCATCATAACCCTGAAAAGCAATAGTACTGGGTTCGGAGGAAGTAAGTATGCGGTAATTTTTGATGAAATTAGCAGTTCCTTCTGAATCATAATCGATAAACGAATTAGCTGCATAATGGAGAGACAGATTGTCCAGATAATCAAAATCCAGATTGCTGAAATTGCTCCAGCTCTGCATACCGAAAACCACAATAGAGTCTTTATCAAGCAGTGTATTCAACATCCGAAGGATGTCGGTAACATAAGCCAGATTATTGGACGGGATCACAAATACATTGGCTTTACCGGTTTGTAAGGCTGCTGTAAGCCCTTCAATTCCTTTCAGCTCATGAAATAAATCGGAAGGAATATTACCGTTAAACAGTTCGGCATAACGGGTATGGAAAACGCCTGCATACTGTCCTTCTTTCTGCCCTTCTTTGGGATTATTGATCAGGATAACATTCTGGCCCGGATATTTTTTGAAAATAAAATTCGCTTCCTCTTCCAGTTGTGTTGTAACAGAGGGTACCATTTTGCTTACATATTCATTATTCAGCAATATTCTGTTTTGCTGGGAAATGGGAGAAACAATAGGGATATTATGCTGTTTTGAAAAACGGGAGACGGCCAGAAAACTGTTGGGAGAAAGAGGTCCAACGACCAGATCCATTTCTGCCAGTTCTGTTTTTTTCAATATTTGCTGAATCTTGATGGTGTCTGCATCATCTACATCATAAACAGTCAGCTGTATATTTACGCCGCTTTTTTTAACGGAATCCATCGCCAATCGGAAACCCTGATAAAACTGAATAGCTTGTTCTGTTTTAGGAGGCAATGTGGACATATCGCGCGAAATCCTGTCCACATCCAGGTTGTCCTGGTAATCGGCATGGAAAGGGGCAAAAAGAGCGACCCTGTATTTGTCTTTCTTTATATAGGCAAAGCTGGTATCGGTATTCGACGGCAAATCGGCCACATGCTTACTGTCCTTTGCTTCTGCCGGTTTTGTATCTTCTTTAACGGGAGGAACGTTAAATTCCTGTTGGGGTTTGACGGGGGCTGTATTATTGCCGGAGTCGGCTACCTTTTCTTTTGGTTTCTCCGTTGTGTCCTGATCCTGAGCTGCGGGTATTTTAAGTACCTGTCCGGCTTTTAATCCGTCTTTCAGTTCCGGATTCATTTTCTGAATGGATTCAATAGTTACACCATACAGTTTAGCTATTGAATAAAGTGTCTGTCCCGCCTCTGTTTTATGTATCCGGGGTTTGGTAACCTCGTAATTGTTTTTTAATGATTTGAGATAAGGTATTTTAAGCTCTTGTCCCGGTTTAATGCCATCAATCGCTTCCGGGTTTTCAACGATAATATCATTTACTTCCAATGCATAGGCTTTTGCAATGGCATACAGTGTTTGTCCTTGCTCTACGGTATGTATATAGTATTTCCTGTCCCCTGTTTTTTCAATACGGGTTGATTTCTTTATGTCCTGTGCTCTCAAACCGGTGTTTAGGCTCAATAGCAATAGAAAGACGAAAGGCAATGCCCGACATCCTCCGATAAGACTTATTTTCCGTTTAAAGGATCTGTTCACCTGGAGCCCGCAATTATGATTTTCTTTCTTTCCGGAATATTCAATACCAATCCTTCTTTCAGCCCTGCTTTACGCAATTCGGGATTCAGTTTTTTAATATCCTCTACCCATACTCCAAATTCTTTAGAAATTGAATAATAAGTATCACCGCTTTTTACCTGATAAGTCTTGCCTGAGCTTTTGATTTTTTCACTGGTCCCTTTTTTTGAAGCTGATCCACAAGGTACTTTCAACTCCTGTCCGGCACTGATACCGTCTATTGCATCGGGATTAGCTCCCAAAAGTGCGTTTACCTCTATTCCATAAGCTTTTGATATGGACTCCAATGTTTGTCCTTTCTCTACTTTGTGTATGTAAAAGGATTTATCTCCCGATTTTTCTATCCGTGTGGATTTTTTAACATCCTGTGCATTTAAAGCCATCTGTGACATCAGACTGAAACAGCAGAACAAAAAAGTAATTCTTCGAATAGATTTCATACTTCTGTAAGGGTAAAGGTGGTTAGTATACGGGGTTGTTTTTTATTTTACTCCCACTCAATGGTTGCAGGAGGTTTTGAACTGATATCATACACCACTCTGTTGATCCCTTTTACCTTGTTAATGATTTCATTGGAAATTTTTCCAAGGAATTCATACGGTAAATGACACCAGTCTGCCGTCATGCCATCTGTCGAACTCACCGCTCTTAATGCCACCGCATTTTCATAGGTTCGTTCATCGCCCATCACTCCCACACTTTGTACCGGTAAAAATATAACCCCGGCTTGCCATACATCTTTATACAAATCGGCCTTTTTGAGTCCTTCAATAAATATATCATCCACCTCTTGTACAATCCGCACTTTCTCTTCTGTTATTTCTCCCAGTATACGAATGGCAAGACCCGGGCCCGGAAAGGGGTGACGATTCAGAATCGTTTCTTCCAGTCCAAGCTGTTTACCAACCCTTCTTACTTCATCCTTGAATAAAGTATTGAGCGGCTCAACCACTTTCAGATTCATCTTTGCAGGCAAGCCTCCTACATTGTGGTGTGACTTGATTGTTGCCGAAGGACCTTTTACCGAAACCGACTCAATAACATCGGGATAGATAGTTCCCTGAGCCAGCCATTTTACATCTTTTATCCGATGAGCTTCTTCATCAAAAACTTCGATAAAAGCATTTCCTATGATTTTCCGTTTCTTTTCCGGATCACTTACCCCCTGCAAATCTCCGTAAAAACGTTTTTTTGCATTCACTCCTTTTACATTCAGTCCCATGTGGAGATAAGAGTCCAGCACTTTTTCAAACTCATTTTTTCTCAACAACCCGTTATCCACAAATATGCAGAACAGGTTTTTCCCGATTGCCTTATGAAGCAACATGGCTGCTACGCTTGAATCCACACCACCGCTCAAGCCTAATACCACTTTATCGTTTCCTATTTTATCGTGCAGGGCGCTCACCGTCGATTCGACAAAGGATGCAGGTGTCCAGTCTTGCCTGCAACCGCAAATGTCGGTTACAAAATTTCTCAACAAGGTCATCCCCTCCGTGCTGTGATACACTTCCGGATGAAACTGAATTCCGAATATTTTTTCCTTCTTTACCTGAAAACCTGCCACCTTTACATCGGGTGTGCTGGCTGTAATTTCGAAACTACCTGGAACCTCGGTGATGGTATCGGCATGACTCATCCATACCTGAGATCCGGAGGTCATATTTTTAAAGAGATCATTGGATGTGTTCAACGACGAAATCATGGCCCGGCCGTATTCCCGGTGATTGGATGCTTTTACTTCACCCCCGCCCTGATGGGCAATAAGTTGAGCACCATAACAAACACCCAGCAGGGGTATCCGTCCTTTAATACCGCTCAGGTCGGGATGCGGGGCTTCCGGATCTCTGACAGAAAACGGACTTCCGCTCAGTATAACGCCCTTAATTTCGGGCCCGATAGCAGGATAATGGTTATAGGGATGTATTTCGCAATACACGTTCAGTTCTCTAACCCTTCTTGCTATTAATTGGGTGTACTGAGAGCCGAAATCGAGAATCAATATAGTATCGTGTGACATGAAGCTGAATAGAAAAACAAAGATAGGAATAAACCCCTTTCCTTATTTGACGGTTACAAAGAATTCCGTTCTTCTGTTTTTAGATCTTCCTGCTTCTGAAGCATTATCAGCAACAGGTTTTGAAGAACCGAATCCTTTAAAACTTACAAGCTGCTCCTTAGGCACGCCTAGCTTTTCCAATGCATCATATACCGTCAGGGCCCTGTCGGTGCTTAAGCCCAGATTTGTTTTGGGATCGCCTATATTGTCGGTATGCCCATATATCTCAATCCTGATTTTTGGATTTTCTTTCAGATAAGCGGCAAATTCTTCCAACACAATTTTGGAGCGTCCTTCTAATTCAGCCGAGTTGGTGCGGTAATAAAGGTTGTTGATGGGATAAGCAGCTCCCTGTTCTATTGCTTTTACTTCGAGATCCATTTGTTTGGGCCTGGCTCCTATACTGTCAGCAGAAACAAGTTGTGAGCTGAATGCAGCACCGGGCTTCTTAACCGTAATAATAAAATCTTCTTTTTTCTTCATATTCACTACCGCAGCATACGATCCGCTGATGGTATCTACCATCACCTCTGTCTTTGTTTTAGAGCCAGCGCTTTTGATCTCCACTTTCATATCTCCCTTGGATTTCCCAACTTCCAGCTTTACCTGTCCTTTAACGAATGCCACCTTCTGAGGTCTTGCTTTTTCGTATAATTCAAACGAGTATATATCATAGCCTCCGGGACCCGTATTTTTTTGTTTCTGGTTACTGGCAAAATAACCATAATGCCCGTCGGTACTCACAAAAAAGCCTACATCGCTTCCGGGTGTATTGATAGGAATACCAATATTTTTAGGCTCTTCCCAGGCACCGGCTTCATCTTTTCTTACATAAAAAATATCCTGACCTCCAACACCGGGTAATCCATCGGACGAAAAATAAAGCGTTTCGCTGTCCGAGTGAATAAAAGGTGTTTTTTCTTCTCCGGCAGTATTTATTTTAGGGCCCAGATTAACAGGCGTATCCCAGTTGCCATCCTTTTTCTTGTGCGACATCCATATATCCGAACCTCCATAACCACCGGGTCTGTCACTTGCAAAATAGAGGGTCTGTCCATCGGCGGATATGGATGGTTGTGAATCCCAGGCATTGGCATCGTTGATAACAGGACCGCAATTCTTGATAGGGCCCCAGCCACCATCAATGCGGTCGCAGTAATAAATATCAAAATTAGGCCTGTCCCCTCCTTCATCTTTTCCGATGGTGAGGTAAATACGTTTATTGTCGATAGAGAAGGTGGATCCGCCTTGATTATCGAACGTATTGAAAGGAGGAGGCATTTTCTGTCCACCATCAAAAAGCCCGTCTTTCCCTCTGGTGCTATACGTAAATTGTTCCACCATACGATCCGTTTGATCGGCCCTGCCAAAGCTGCTGGCAGGAATCTTACGGATATAATAAATCTGCTCGTCATCCGGTGTTATCATACCCAGGTATTCATCCCTTTCGGTACAAACTCCCGGAACAGGCTTAGGGTCAAAAGGCACAATATTTTTTTTCAGATCGTCATAGATCTTTCCAAAGCGGATCATCTTTTTTGCATTCTCCTGAAAAAACTCAAAATCCTTGTTGTACTTCTTCGGGTCATCGTCTTTGAAATCGACATATTTCTGCAGATAATTAACCGCTTCTGCATAATTTTCTTCTTCGTAGTAAGCAAAACCCACATAATAAAAAGGATCCGAATGGAAGGTTGGGCAAAGCTCTATCACCTTCTTGAAATGAGGCAAAGCAGGCTTGTATGAATCCTGGTGAAGATTAGCCAGCATCACATCAATCTGAGCCAGTTTAAAATATACTTCTACATAGTCGGGATCTATTTCCAGCGCCTGGTTAAAGAATGCGATACGGTCTTCCCGTTTGTATTTTTTGTTATCACACCCTTTTTCATAAAACGCAATCGCTTTTTTATCATCAGCATGATGACATTTGTCTTTTTCTTCCTGTGCTGACATACGATTACAAATCAGCAGCATATATAAAGGAAGGAGGAAGTATCTGCTTTTCATTCTATCGTGCTTGTTTGGTGTCGGAGCCAATGATCGGCTAACACAAGTGCGGTCATGGATTCCACAATAGGAACAGCTCTGGGGAGTACACAGGGATCATGACGACCCTTTCCGCCTACTTCCAGCTCTTCTCCCTTTTTATTCACCGTCATTTGTTTCTGCATAATGGTTGCCACCGGTTTGAAGGCAACGCGGAAATAAATATCTTCTCCATTGCTTATTCCCCCCTGAATTCCTCCCGAACGATTTGTCCGGGTTTGTATTGCTCCCGAAGAGGAATAGAAAAGGTCATTATGAGCCGATCCTTTCATCACCACCCCTTCAAACCCACTTCCATATTCAAAGCCTTTTACGGCATTGATACTTAGCATGGCTTTACCCAGATCGGCATGCAGCTTATCAAAAACAGGCTCCCCCCATCCGGCAGGAACTCCGGTAGCAAAACAGGCAATCACCCCCCCTATGGTATCTCCTTCTTTTCGTACCTGTTCTATCCGTTTGATCATGGTTTCAGCAATTAACGGATCGGGGCAACGTACGGCATTCTGCTCTGTGATGGTATGATCCAGTTCTTTGTAATCTTTTAACAAACGTATTTCTCCTACCTGAGCGGTATAAGCCCGGATGATGACACCCTGCGATTTCAACAATAATTTTGCAATGGCCCCTCCTACCACACGGGCTGCTGTTTCACGGGCCGACGAACGACCGCCACCACGGGGATCGCGGAAACCATATTTCTGGTCATAAGTATAATCGGCATGAGAAGGGCGATAAAGATCATCGAGATGATCATAATCGCCCGATTTCTGATTCTCATTGGCAATACTGAAACCAATGGGTGTACCAGTTGTTTTCCCTTTGTAAATACCGGAAAGAAACACTACCTCATCAGCCTCTTTTCGCTGAGTAACTATTTTAGACTGACCCGGTCTTCTGCGGCTGAGTTCGGACTGGATAAATTCCAGATCCATTTCAAGACCTGCCGGGCATCCATCAATAATACCTCCTATTGCAGGACCATGCGATTCGCCGAATGTGTGCAATCTGAATAATTGTCCAAAGCTGTTTCCTGCCATGAAGCAAAAATAAAGTATTTATTAAGAACAGTTTTTGATTCCCGAATTAAACCTTTGAGTAACTTTCCCACTCTATTCAGCCAATGCCGTTCCGAACCGGGTATGCATATCTGCTCTTCTTTTTAGCCGCCAGCCCTCTAAGAGGTCAGGACTGCGACACGGCAACTGTTGCCCGCAAAGTCCTGAGTCTCAAGCCTGCCTTTGATTTTGACCAACGTTTTTCATTCATCCGGGGCGATGCTGTTAATATCTGGGGAGAAAGAGCAGGTATCCTGATAAATGACAAGTTTAAAGTTGGAATCGGGGGATATTACCTGGATCAGAATTTGAAAAGTATTGTCGTTAATCAAAATGGGAAACCGCTCTACTATGCACACCGTAATCTTTATTTCGGCACCGGGTATATAGAACCCTTTTTAATGCGTAGAACCTATTGGGAACTGAGTATTCCTATAGAGCTGGGGTTTGGAGAGTCATTTTTCAAATCGTATGACAGCAATACCAATGAGTTACTGGCTTCGGAACAAAAGATATTTATTCCGGCGGGAGTGGGATTATCCTTTTCATTAAAGCTTCCTACCTTTTGGGGATGGAGACCGCCGCATTGGTTCGGACTTAATTTTCTGGCTGGCTACCGTTATTGCATCCTTGAAAATGAATTTCAGACCGATTATGATGGTTTTTTCTGGTCCATCAGCGGTTCTATCTTTCTGGATCGGGTAGTAGATGATATTCACTATTGGAAAAAGGGAAAGAGATGCGAGAACAATCAAAAGCCGCAGGAGCTGCCGGAGAGTAAATAAAGTCCTATCAGGGCAACAATAAAGTAGGCAACCAGAGAACCGGCTCCTGCATAATCTTTGGCAAGGCGCTGACCCAGGAAGAGTGAAAGAAGCGATACGATGGAGAAAAGGATTCCGGTATAAAGCCAAAACGAGCATCCTTTAAAAAGCAGCACAACCGATCCGGCCAGACAACATGTTCCTGCCATTAACTCCAGTAAGGTCAATACACCCAACAGAAAAGGAGTGGCATTTCTAAAAAAAGTTTGCTGAAAATGTGTCTGAAGCCAGGTACGGTTACCATTCCAGTCCCCTACTTTGTCCCATCCGCTTTGCAAAAAAAGGATAGTAAAAAATAATCCTATAGCCAGTTTCAGAAAAAGATAACTGCTTGGAGAGCAAGCTGACAGATGAGAGCATGTATTCCACATAAATAACTGAATAGCGTATGGATAATAGGTCATGGGCAGAGGTATGATCCGGTTTAGTATTTTATAAAACCCTCCAGTTGGGATACTAAGGTTTTTTCAATCCTTTCTTGTTTCATCACACCATGCTCGTTCAGCAGTGTAAGCACCTGAGAAATAGGGAGCAGATGATGATATACGTTTACACCCATGTAATGAAAACAATTACTCAGATAATCCATTCCTCTTGTATTTCCTCCTCTGCCGGAAGCAACACCCACAAGCGCCACCTTTTTGCCACGGAAAGGATCGGGACTTACGGAATCAATAAATGCAGAAAAAATTCCGGGAATACCTCCGTTGTATTCAGGCACTACAAGAATGAATTTGCTTGCCGGAACCAGGAACTTATCAATCATTTGTTGAAATCTTTCCGAACGCCTGCCGAATGTATCGGTAAAGATAAAATCTTCGGGGAGATCCTCTAACGACAACAATTGCGTTTCAATGCCCTGATCCTGCAACAATTGAACATAAATTCCGGCCACCTTTAACGTATTACTATGCTTGCGGTGTGTGGCCGATATGATTGTGTACATGAATTAACATGAATTTGTTTAAAAGTCAAGCGAGGTATAGATCCCAACTTTCCGTTTTTATCTAATTTTAGTGGCGGTAAACTTAGGAAAAGAATTCCTTTCAAAAAGATGAAGATAACATATTTCGGTCATTCTTGTTTTGGTGTTGAAGTTGGTGGCAAGCACCTGTTGTTTGACCCTTTTATTTCGCCTAATCCACTGGCTGCAGCTATTGATATTGATAAAATCCAGGCTGATTATATTCTTATTTCTCATGGTCATGAAGATCATGTGGCCGATGTGGTACGCATTGCCAAACGAACAGGAGCAACTGTAATTGCTGCCTACGAAATACACATCTGGCTTAATAAACAGGGTGTGGAAAAGACCCATCCTATGAATATAGGCGGCAAATGGATGTTTGATTTTGGCAAGGTAAAATGCGTTACAGCGCAACATAGCAGTAGTCTTCCCGATGGCAGCTATGGAGGCAATCCAATGGGATTTGTGATTGAAACATCGAGTAAAAATTTCTATTATGCCGGTGATACGGCGCTTACCTATGATATGAAACTCATCGGCGATTACCGGAAGCTGGATTTTGCTTTTTTGCCGGTAGGTGATAATTTCACCATGGGGGTTGATAATGCCATTATTGCATCCGATTTCATCCGCTGCAGCGATATTATAGCCATGCATTTTGATACCTTTGGGTTTATTAAGATTGATCATCAGGAAGCTATTTCCAAATTCAACAGGGCTGGTTCAAAGCTTACGATGATGGAGATAGGACAGACACTGGAGAAGTAGACTACTGAAACAGAATTTAACATTACGTAAATAAAGAAATTATGGGCAAAATCATAGCGATCGCAAACCAAAAAGGTGGTGTTGGCAAAACAACCACTGCTATTAACCTGGCAGCTGGTTTTGCTGTTCTGGAGCATAAAACGCTGTTGGTGGATGCTGATCCTCAGGCCAACTCCACTTCCGGAGTAGGTTTTGACCCAAAAAACATCAAAACAGGTATTTACGAATGTATCATCGACGGACGCGATCCGAAAGATGTTATTCTCGGAACCAGCACCCCTCATATGGATCTTTTACCGGCCCATATAGATCTGGTAGGAGCCGAAATCGAAATGATCAATCTCCCCAACCGGGAAAAAATGATGAAACATGCCCTGGCCAAAATCAAGGACGACTATGATTTTATCGTTATCGACTGCTCTCCTTCACTCGGTCTTATTACATTAAACTCCCTTTCTGCTGCCGACTCTGTAATTATTCCTGTTCAATGTGAATATTTTGCATTGGAAGGACTCGGAAAACTTCTGAATACGATAAAGATTGTTCAATCCAGGCTTAACCCGGAGCTGGCAATAGAAGGCATTTTACTGACCATGTACGATATCCGTCTGCGTCTGAGCAACCAGGTGGTAGAAGAAGTGAAAACACACTTTCAATCCATGGTATTTGATACCATTATACAACGTAATACCAAGCTGGGTGAAGCCCCTAGTTTCGGGGAAACCATCATTATGCATGATGCTACCAGCAAAGGAGCTATCAACTACCTGAACCTGGCCAGAGAAATTCTTCAAAAGAATGACATGACCCGCATGACTGATGCTGAAAAAATCATCAATATCATTGGGGATAACTGACCTTCCATAATCACCCGGAATCCCGTATATTTTTAGTATCTTCGCAGTTCAAGATTCATTCATGACACTGAAAAGAAATGCATTGGGCCGTGGTCTGGGAGCCTTGCTCGAAAATTCCGGAACAGATATTACCTCTAAAGCCAAAGCGGATTCGGACGAGCGTGTAATGGCAGGCGCTGTTACCAATCTGCCTATACAGCAGATTGAAGCCAACCCATTTAACCCCCGTACCCATTTTGAAAAAGAAGCCTTAGCTGAGCTTACCGCTTCTATCCGTCAGCATGGTATTATACAACCCGTTACCGTTCGTAAAATGGGGTATGATAAATACCAGCTTATTTCAGGAGAAAGACGTTTCAAAGCATCTACTGCGGCAGGACTCACCCATATACCGGCATACATTCGGGTTGCAAATGACCAGAGTATGCTTGAAATGGCCCTGGTTGAAAACATACAAAGAGAAGATCTGGATGCCGTTGAAATAGCCCTTAGCTATCAACGTTTATTGGACGAATGCAACCTGACCCAGGAACAGTTAAGCGAAAAAGTAAGCAAACAACGTTCAACCATCTCTAACTTTCTTCGTTTACTTAAACTTCCCGCTGGTATACAGTTGGGAATCCGTAATAAAGAGATCAGCATGGGTCATGCCAGGGCATTGGTAAGCATTGGTGATGAGGAAACCCAGATAAAAATATTCAACGATATTATTACCTACCAGCTCAGCGTTCGTCAGACAGAAGAACTGATGCGGGGAAATACACCACAAACGGCCCCGGCTAAAAAAAGCAAAAAAGGACAACACCGGAATATTCTTTCTGTGGAAGAAAAGCGGATGCTGGAAGAAATAGGAACGGTATTGGGTACAAATGTGGAGCTGAAAAGACATAGTGACGGTGCCGGAAAGCTGATCATTGCATTTAGTTCAGATACCGATCTCCAACGTATTCTCAAAACCCTTGAACACTGATTTGTCTTCAAACAACAGATTTCCGGTTGGCATAAAGTTGCTTACTTGCTGTCTTTTGCTTTTTTTTGCGCTTTCTGCTGTTCAGGCACAAAACGACAGCCTTTCAAAACCAGCCCCTGTCAAAAAACAGCTACCTCCTGTTCATAATCCCCATAAGGCGGCGGCTATGAGTGCTATGGTGCCAGGCTTAGGCCAATATTACAATCATAAATACTGGAAAATTCCGGTGATTTATATTGCCGGGATAGGCCTGGGATACTTTCTCTGGTACGAACAGGGGAACATGGATTACTACAATTTCAATTATCAGCAAAGCGTGAATCAAAATTATTATAAAATGGATCCTGCAGCCCGATTTTATAATACCGATCAGTTGCTGGAAGAAAAAAATCGTTTTAACCATTATCGCGACCTGGCCTTTATTGGTTGTGCTGCCCTGTATACAATCAATGTACTGGATGCCGCCGTGGATGCCCATTTATGGCATTTTGATCAGCGTATCAATGATGATCTTAGCATGCGTATATCCCCTTCTGTTCAGCCAGGCTATGGCTCTTTATTACCCGTTCCGGGTCTTCATCTGACTTTTTGTTTGAAATAATTCCATGCTCCCTGCTAAGAACTGATCAGACTCCTATCTCCTTATAAAATCCATCCCAACATCCGACCGTTCATCCTTTAATTATGATCTCACAACAATGATTTTATTACCTTCGTGAACCAAAAACTTTGCATCTGTATTTATGAAAATTGCATTGATCGGTTACGGAAAAATGGGCAAGGAAATCGAAAAGGTTGCTTTGCTTCGTGGCCACCAGATTGTACTTAAAGTGGATGAATATAATGCAGCGTCGTATACCGATGCCGAGCTTACACAGGCTGATGCCGCCATTGAATTCAGCACCCCGCATACTGCTTACCATAATATAATGCGTTGTTTTAAATGCAAGGTTCCGGTAGTAGTAGGTACTACAGGCTGGCTGGAGAAAATGGAAGAAGTGAAAAGCGAATGTGTGCGTACCGGAAACACCTTTTTTTACGCTTCTAACTATAGCATAGGTGTTAACTTGTTTTTTCAGCTTAATAAACATCTGGCATCTTTGATGAATTCCTATCCAATTTATACCCCGGTAATGGAAGAGATTCATCATATTCATAAAAAAGATTCTCCAAGCGGAACCGGAATTACACTGGCAGAAGGGGTTATAGCTGAACTGGATCGTAAAACAAGCTGGGCCGAAGGGGATAGCAAGGATCCTGCTGTACTTTCCATACATAGTAAACGGGAAGGGGAAGTCCCCGGCACCCATATCATACGCTATACTTCTCCCATAGATGAAATCAGTATCAGTCATATTGCCCATAACCGCCAGGGATTTGCATTCGGAGCTGTGATAGCTGCAGAATGGATTCAAGGCAAAAAAGGTGTCTGGTCAATGGATGATATGCTGGGGTTCCGAAATGTGAATCAATCATCCTGAATACAACAATATTAACGCAACCTAACGTTCATGCAACCCATTCAGTATTTTCTTATCGTCAGTATTATTGCGCTCTTTATTGCGCTTTACAAAATATTTGAAAAAGCCGGAGAGCATGGATGGAAGGGCCTTATCCCGGTATATAATTTAGTTATCTGGCTGCGTATTCTGAGAAAGCCCTGGTGGTGGATTTTTCTGCTGCTAATCCCTACCATTTCCTGGTTAATGCTTTTCATCCTTTTTGTGGAAACATCAAAAGCATTTGGCAAAAAAACATTAACCGATCATCTGCTGGCTTTGTTCGGATACTTTATCTATATGCCTTATCTGGCTTTCACACCTTCTCAAACATGGCAGGGTCCTCCGGATGAAAGCAAAAAGAAAAGAACCATTGCCAGAGAATGGGGGGAAGCCGGTTTGTTTGCCGTAGTAGCCGCAACCATTATCCGTACTTTTTTCTTTGAAGCTTTTACCATACCTACATCATCACTCGAAAAATCTTTGCTGGTAGGTGATTATCTGTTTGTAAGCAAAGTAAGCTACGGAGCCAAAGTTCCCAATACCCCCCTCTCCTTCCCTTTTGCTCATAATACCATGCCGTTGAGCGATCGGATTCCCAGTTATCTGAACTGGGTTAAGCTTCCTAATTTCCGTTTGCCAGGACTCGGCAAGGTGGAACGAAACGATTATGTGGTATTCAACTGGCCCGAAGGTGATACTGTTGAATTACATCATATAGGCGAATCATGGTCCAGCTATTATACATTGTGCCGGATATATGGTCGTGCCAATGTTCTTGATCCTACAAAAACAGACTTTAATGGACTCCCGATGGGAGAAATTGTAGTACGACCTATCGATAAACTGGATAATTATGTAAAACGTTGTGTAGCGCTTCCGGGTGACAAGATGGAAATCCGGAATAAAACGATTTACATAAATGATCAGCCTGCGTATGTGCCGCCAAATCTTCAGTACAGCTACCGTATTAATAATGATAGTCTCCACCTGTTTAATATAGTTCGGGGCGAAGGTTTTCAGCCAACCAATCTTGCATTGGATCTGGATATCACAGAACCCAGGTTTAGCGACAGGGATGATTTTACCCATCTTCAGATTCAACTTACACAAAGCAATGTCGCTCTATTACGGGAACGATATGGTTACAATTGTTTACATGAGTACTGCGATTCCACTTTTATTCCGGAACGGGATGAAGATGTCTTCCCCCATTCCAGAAACTACAGATGGACAAAAGACAAATTTGGACCGTTAACTATTCCTAAAGAAGGGTCTACCGTACAGTTGGACACAAGCAATTTGGCGCTTTACGACCGGATCATCAGTGCTTATGAAGGTAATAAGCTGGAGAAAAAAGAGGGTAAGATTTTGATTAACGGACAGGAATCTCACAGCTACACCTTTAAACAAAACTATTATTTCATGATGGGTGATAACCGGCATAACTCTGCCGATTCCCGTTATTGGGGATTTGTACCCGATGATCATATTGTAGGAAAGCCTGTTTTTATTTGGATGTCGCTTAAAAAAGATGTCCCATTCTTTAAAAAATTCAGATGGAGACGGTTCTTCACATTTGTTCAATCCGATCATATTTCCCGTTCCTATTTGCTTTATTTCCTGATCATTGGAGGAGGTATTTGGGCCTTTTTCAACTACAGAGGCAAGAAAAAGAATACTGTCACTTCAAAAGAAATTCTAAATAAGGGCACTAAAAAGTAACCCCATAGCGGCCGTATACGTAAGCAGTAAAGACCGACAACAACGCGATTGACAGAACCCCAAGTTCAGCCGGTACAGGAGCCTCTTCCTGATACTGCACCCAAAAAGAAAAAGACGCTTGCCCGCGAATGGGGCGAGGCTATTCTTTTTGCTTTTATCGCTGTACTCCTTTTTCGTTGTCTTTTTTTCGAAGCTTTTACCATTCCCTCTGCATCGATGGAAAAAACATTGCTCGAAGGTGATTATATCATGGTAAGTAAGCTTCATTATGGAGCCCGCTTACCCATAACACCACTCTCCATTCCTTTCTTTCATCAACGGCTTACAGACAAGATTCATTCGTATCTGGATTGGATCGCTTTTCCATACCTGCGTTTGCCGGGTTTCAGCGAAGTAAAATTGAATGATGTAATTGTGTTCAATTGCCCTTCGGAACCTTTGGAAAAAGACATGCCCGTTGATCAACGCACCTATTTTATTAAACGTTGTATGGGACGTGCCGGTGATACCTTTGAAATAAAAAACGGAGATGTATTTGTTAACGGCAAACAGATTCCTATGCCGGAAGAATCAGAATCCGAATATGTAGTACGTACCGATTCCTCTGCACTTGACTCAGCAGGCCTGGAAAAGATGCAAATAAGGGAAGTAAACTATACGCATGTAAAAGGACATTTTCTGCTGCAACTGACAAAAAAAACAGCCGATAGTATACGTCATTGGAAAAATATAGTGAGTGTTACTCTCAACTCTCCCAAGAAAGGACAATGGGATGACGCCATGTTTCCACCTATAAAAGGAATAAACTGGAATGTGGATAATTACGGTCCCCTGGTAATTCCTAAAAAAGGAATGATACTCAATTTGTGCCCTGACAGTATGCTGCTGTATGAAAAAATTATCGCAGAATATGAGCATAACCGCTTAGAACGAAAACATGATTCCATTTTCATTAACGGGACCTACGCCACATCCTATAAGTGCAAAATGAATTATTATTTTATGATGGGCGATAATCGTCACACTTCCTGGGATTCCCGTTACTGGGGATTTGTACCGGAAGATCACCTGGTAGGAAAAGCAATCCTTATCCTGACCTCTATTGACCGGATAAACAAACACTGGAGATGGAACCGGGTAATGACCTGGATAAACTAAGCAGCACGAAACTGACAGCATGAATTACATACTTCCTTGTCTTTATATGGGTCCGGTACATTACTATTCCAAACTGGCAACCGGAGTCAGCTGTTTGATTGAACAGGACGAACATTATCGCAAGCAAACCTATCGCAACAGAGCGGTTATATACGATGCAAACGGAGCTCTGAAGCTTATTATACCCTTGAAAAAACATCCGGAAAAAACCGCATTCCGCAATATTCAATTGTCGTATGATGCTCCATGGCAGGACTTGCACTGGAAGTCACTTGAATCAGCCTATCGCAGCTCTCCTTTTTTCGAGTACTATGAACATGATTTTGCGGACTTCTATACCGGAAAAAAATACACCTTTCTGATTGATTTTAATCTTGCTATACACGAAGTTATTCTTCGTTTGCTGAAACTTCAGCCGGCAGTATCTCTGTCGAATGAATACAAAAAAGTCTACGACAATGCCCTTGACTTCCGTGATCTTATTTCTCCGAAATACGATGTCTTATCGGATCCTGATTTCAGGATAAAACCGTATCCTCAGGTATTTGAACCCAAACATGGTTTCCTTCCCAATCTCAGTATTGTGGATCTGTTGTTTAATGAAGGGCCTCAAAGCCAAATCTATCTACTACCTCATTAGCTTGCAGACTAACTCTATCTTTCAGACGATTTCAAGCAAATGCAAAGGGTTATAGACCGTAGATTATCATGATTGTTACGATTTTTGCTGATTATCAAGGCATCACAAAGTGATAATTAATCATCACTAGCGTTGCGATGTTTTTAGGAAAAGATCTTTGAAATCCATGATAGTTTACCGTTTCAGGCATTGTAGACTTGACAGCGATTTGAAATTATTTCTGAGTCACTGGCGCTAAATACATGTAAATGAACTCAGAATGACACATTCTCTTTCTGTATTAACCCCACGCTTCAGCGTGGGGTTGGATACTCGAGCTAAAAGGGGGCTTTAGCCCTGACAATTATAAGTGGTCAGGGCTAAAGCCCGAGGAGTCTTGTTTTCTTTTACCCCACGCTAAAGCGTGGGGTTATTATCTCATAGGGAAAGAAGTGTTTTGAAGTCTGATCACCAGGAGATAGAATTATATCTAATTGGAGACAGCTTATAAAGACGCAACGTTTGTGATTAATCATGATCATCATGAAAATCAGCGGCCCATAACGTTAGCACGTTAATGATTCACAATTTATCTTAATAATACTGACAATCTGTACGTTGTTATGACCGGGCAATTAAACCAACACATTGGTAATTAGCAGGTTCCTATTAGCACATGACAGGCTGTCTCAAATTCCGGCATGGCAGACTATTTGATGAAATGTTGTAACTTTAAAATCTCAATAAAAAATCAACTTCTTAAAACCCACATAAAATGGCCGTAGAAATCACAGATGCTAACTTCGAAGAAATTGTTGCTAAATCAACCAAACCCGTATTGCTCGATTTCTGGGCTGAATGGTGTGGACCATGCCGTATGGTAGGCCCTGTTGTAGAAGAGCTTTCAAAAGATTATGATGGAAAAGCTGTTGTCGGGAAAGTGAATGTAGACAACAACCCTAATATTTCCATGCAATTTGGCATCCGCAATATCCCTACCATTCTTTTCTTTAAAGATGGTAAGGTTGTAGACAAGCAAGTAGGAGCTGTTCCAAAAGCTGTTTTGCAAGGTAAGCTGGATGCACAGCTGAAATGATCCAACAGGAAATTCAGGAGTTTAGTGAGTTAGAGCTGCTTGCCCGTCAGGTGGTGGAAGGTTTTATTACAGGTTTGCACAAAAGCCCGTTTCATGGTTTTTCCGTGGAATTTGCCGAACACAGACTCTATAATAAAGGGGAGCCAACCAAGCACCTGGACTGGAAGCTATTCGGACGTACCGACAAGCTCTTTGTAAAAAGGTATGAAGAGGAAACCAATCTCCGCTGTCAGCTGGTGATTGATGATTCCTCTTCTATGTATTTTCCTGTCCCGGAAGACAAAAACGATCTTCCTAATAAAATTCGATTTTCCATTTATTGTGCAGCAGCGCTTATGCTGCTGCTCAAGAAACAACGCGATGCCGTTGGGCTCAGCATTTTTGGTGAACAACTGGAAGTAAACACCGCGGCCCGCTCCAGCTCCCTGCATCATAAAATACTGATGACAGAACTGGAGAAAAGGATGGAACAAATCCAACCCGGCATACAACGTAAAACACGGGCTGTGGAAGCCCTGCATGAAATTGCCGAAAGTATTCATAAGCGATCGCTCGTGATTCTTTTCAGTGACATGTTCGATTCCAGAACGGAATCGGAAGATCTTTTCTCGGCCCTGCAGCATTTGAAACACAACAAACATGAAGTAATCCTGTTCATGTAGTGGATGCCAAAAAAGAAATGGAATTCGATTTTGAAAACCGTCCCTACCGTTTTGTGGATATGGAAACAGGAGAAATCCTGAAATTAAATCCTGCTGAAGTAAAAGAACGGTATGTTAAAACCCTGGCTGATTTTAAAACCGAACTCAAGCAACGCTGCGGACACTACCGCATTGACTTTGTTGAAGCTGATATCAATCTTGGATTTTCTCAGGTATTGATGCCTTACCTGTTAAAAAGAATGCGGATGAAATGAGTTTCTGCCACCTGCCTGTCCTTTTTAAAAAAGGATCTTTTCTTTTCTTTCTTTTTCTGGTCCCGATGTTTTCTGTAAAGGCTCAAACCGATAGTACACAGACCTCTTTAACAAGCCCTCAATCGATTCTGAAAGACCGGCTTTTTCTTCCATGTCCTGCAGCAACAAGAAGCGAACCCCGCCCTCATAACCTCATGGGTAATCCGCCTTCACCGGAACAGGAAACCAGGCTTATCATCGATGACGGAAAAAAACGCCTCGTGATCTTTGCCGAAGAAATGAATGCACTGGGAACACATAACCTTATCGAGGATATAAAAAACTCATACACTGCTGAAGAAAAACCAGATTACACTTTTTATGAAAGCCGATCGGCCGACGGTTTGGCAGAAGTTTATACCATTCCCCTCAAACACGATACCACAAAGGATGCCATCCTGATCACATCCCTTATTATCCAAACCAAAGACAGTGCATTGATTCAGATAGGAGCTTATCTGAATCCGGCAGCGTTTCGTGACTTACCGGCCTATCAGGATCTGGTCAAAAATATATTGCACGCTGTCAGATCAGGTACGCGGAGTCTTCCGTATAAAGCCAGAAAAGAGGCTCTCCCCTTATTTGGCAACCTGAGCAATCTCCTATTCCCTTGTCCCGATAACTTTATAGTCAATACTGAACAAGGATATGATTTCAATGTCACGCAAATACGTCGTCTGCCACCAATCACATACAAGGTGTCAGGAGGTATTGTTATATACTCGGGCCGTCATCCTTCCCTGATGGCTCCTGAATATCAGTTTAAACCCGAACAGGCAAAGGAAAAAAGCGGACTGTTCCTGAAGACAAAGATTAAATGGGCTGTATATACCGACAAGAAACGTAAGATCTGCTTGCAGGAAACAATTTATGATGCTCCGGCACCCAATACCGGATTAAAAATACATCTCGCACTTGTAGCTGCTTCTGAAAAAGAGCTAGCTGAACTCCTCAAAATTGTAGAAAACATGGGATTAAAGACATTGGGCGAGTGACAAAAGTCTATACATAACCTATTACTCAAGAAGTATTGACTGTGAAACAGAATTCCTATTTTTGGGGTAGGCTTATTAAAAAAAATGATAGAAGCATTCCGTTCCTATATCAATAAAAAGATTAAGCTCACACAGGAGCAATCGGATCATTGGATTTCCTTGATGGAGACCCGTAAGGTGGTTAAGCAGGAATATATACTGAGGGAAGGGGAAGTCTGTGATTTTGCTGCATTTGTTTGCAAAGGGTGTATGCGATTGTATTCTCTGGATGCGCGAGGACGTGAACATATTCTTCAGTTTGCACCCGAAGACTGGTGGGTAGGAGATATGGAAAGCGCCAGCAAACAAGCTCCTTCCCAATGTAATATTGATGCTATCGAAGACTCCGACATTCTGATTATGACAACAAAAGTTCAGGAACAACTTTTTAAAGAGATTCCTGCTGTTACGATCTTTTTTGAGGAACTGATCCGTAACCGTCAGGCAGCAACACAACGACGTATTATCTACTCTATGAGTGCATCGGCTGAAGAGCGGTATCTTGATTTTTTGAAGACATATCCTTCCATGGCCCAACGTGTACCCCAACATATGATTGCTTCTTATCTGGGTATAGCCCCAGAATCGCTAAGCAGGATCAGGAAGCAGGTGGTAAAAAAGAAATAAATCTTATGGTTTTACAGGATTGGCAATAGCGTCATTAATTACGCGCATGATGGCCGTGCGTGTACCCTGCTTAAGCAAGCGGTTATCTTCGGCATCCGGGTAAACCCGGTTAGACAGAAATACATACACCAGTCCGCTTGCGGGATCGGCCCAGGTAATGGTTCCGGTAAAGCCCTGGTGACCGAAACTGAGATAAGACACGCAATCACAAACAGGGCTATCCTTTTTAGGATCAGTTTCTGGTTTATCAAATCCCGCTCCTCTTCTGTTAGTTGCACAAAACTGACATCTGGTGAAATCATTCACTGTGGCCGAATCCAGATACCGGGCTCCTCCATATGTTCCTTTATTCAGAAACAACTGCATCAATACCGCCACATCATTGGCATCTGAAAACAGCCCTGCATGGCCCCCTACTCCGCCCATCATGGCAGCGCCCTGATCATGCACATCTCCCTCAATCTGTTGTTTTCTGAATTTCAGATCATATTCCGTAGGAACAATTCTTTCCAGATTGAACCGGGTGCGTGGCAGATATCCCAATGTAGCCAGTCCAAGGGGTTTATAAAAGATACTATCCATAAACTTGTTGAGAGGCTCTTTTTCCTTGCTTTCAACAATGCGTTTAATAAAATAATATCCCAGATCGCTGTAATTGAATTTACCGCGTTGGCCCATCGGCGACCGAAGCAACTGCTTAAACATGGTATCCGGCCATGCCTTATTGATATACAGCCTGTCGGCTACCCGAAGCGGGAATGAATCGTTTTTTGTTTTGCTGTAAATACCGGGTTTATACTCTCCGTTCTCCATCGTGCGGGTCCAGAAAGGAATCCAGGCTTCCAACCCGGCCTGATGTGCCATCATTTCCCGGATAATGATATCCTGCTTATTACTACCTTTTATTTCCGGCAAGTGTTCACTCAACCTGTCATCCAAACGAACCGCTTTCTCATCCACCAGTTTCATCAATGCAGGCGTGGATGAAAGAATTTTAGTGACCGAAGCCAGGTCGTACAGATCATCGTTTTTTACCCTCTCTTTTTTTGCATACGTATGATATCCGAATGATTTGCGATAAAACACCTTTCCATCCTTTGCAACCAGGATCTGACATCCGGGATAGGCTCTGTTCTTTATTCCCCGAAGCGCCAGGGTATCTATCTCTTTCAGTTTTTTAGGATCTATATCTACTTCTTCCGGCACCGTATATTTTAAACGTACAGGAGGACCAGTGGTAATGCCTGTTCCGGCGGGAAAACGTGCTGAAACACTTACCGGAATTTTGCCCGAAGCCGATATCCCACCGAAGATAAGTGCAGCGGAAGAGTTTTGTGTATAGGTACTCCACTCGTAGGAAAGTACTACGGATTGTGCTTTCTCCACTTCTTTAAACAGAGTCAGCAAATACGGATTGGCAAAAACATCTACAATAACATGTTTGTTTTTCATGGAACAAACAGAATCCAGTAAATGGCGGCACAGATCCCCCAATCCAAAATCTTTTTTAGGCACATTATTCATGTTATTCACACAAAGAATAATGGTATTGTAAGGTTTCAGTTTTTCAAGCAGAGAATCCGCTAAACCCGGTTTAGCATCTTTATTAATCCCGAAATGAGCCACGGAAGTATAATTGTTCAGCATCTCATCAAAAGCGCTGGGATCTTCATATCCAAGTGATACAGCGGCTATCTTAAGGGTATCAAGCCTTTTAAGCGGCAGCAGATCCTGATCGTTCTTCAGCAGGGTCATTGCAGCATCGGCCAGTTTGCGGTTAAGTAAATCCGCTCTCCGGTTGTTCAAATCCTCATACAGCTTCTTTAGCGGTATTTTCTCGGTTTTGTTAAGCCCGCACCAATACTTGGCCCGAAGTATCTTTTTGCAACGCAGATCAATCTCATCCTGGGTAATAAGTCCCTGATCCATGGCCTTTTTTATTTCGTCAATAGCGGTAGGCACATCTTCAGAAAACAGCAGTACATCGTTACCGGCCAGCAGGGCTTTCAGGTCCACCACACCCGGAGCATAAAATTTAGAAACTCCTTTCATATTCAATGCGTCCGTAAAAACCAGTCCTTTAAAACCCAGCGTATCTTTCAGCAATCCGCTCACCACTTTCCGGGAGAGGGTGGCTGCCATATTTTTGGCCGTATCATAACATGGAATATTAAGGTGAGCAACCATTACGCTGCCAAGGCCCTGACGAAAGAGTTCTTTAAAAGGATACAATTCAAGCGTATCCATACGCTGAGCGCATTGGTTGATTACGGGAAGTGTTTTATGTGAATCACTATCGGTATCACCATGCCCCGGAAAATGTTTGGCATTGGCCAATATACCGGCATCCTGCATACCTTTCATATACATAGCCGCTTTGCGGGCTACGAGGTATTTGTTTTCTCCAAATGAGCGATTGCTGATTACCGGGTTATTAGGGTTATTATTGATATCTGCCACCGGTGCCAGGTTTACCTGAATACCAATACGTTTGCATTCCCGTGCAATCTCCTTGCCCATGTAATAAATAAGGGAATCATCCTGAATGGCACCTAACGTCATCTGCCGCGGAAACTGAACCGTGCTATCCAGTCGCATGGCCAGCCCCCACTCCCCATCAATGGAAATAAGCAATGGCACATCCGACAGTCCCTGATACAGATTGGTGAGATTGGCTTCCCGTTTAGGTCCACCCTGAAAAAAGATCAATCCTCCTATCCCGTTTTCAGCAATCAGTTTTTTTATCTCGTTTACATGGGCCTTATCCTTATTGGAATAGGCTGCCACCATGAAAAGCTGACCAATTCTTCTTTCCGGAGTCAGTGTCTTAAAGACAGAATCCACCCAGTGATTGCTGTCGGTATTGGCAAAAACAGGGTCGCCGGGCCCCTGCTGGATAGTAAATGCACTTAGCAAAACAAGGATAGAGGCAATCAACAAAAAAGGGTAAATACGCATAGGGAGCCTTAATTTCTCCTTAAAAATATCGAGAATAAATGCTGGTATTTTCAGGATGTTATTCACTTATCAACAGGTCATGTTTAATATGAATATCCGCAATAACCCTTACCTTTGCATTCCTTCGGAAAAGAGGAAAAAAACAACAAAATTATGCCTGATATTATCCGGCTTTTACCCGATTCTATTGCTAACCAGATTGCGGCCGGAGAAGTGGTTCAAAGACCCGCATCGGCGGTAAAGGAGTTGCTTGAAAATGCCATTGACGCAGGCTCTGACCATGTAATGCTTCTGGTCAAGGATTCGGGCAAGACCCTTATACAAGTAATTGATCAGGGAAGCGGAATGAGTGATGCTGATGCCCGAATGAGTTTTGAGCGTCATGCAACTTCCAAAATTCGCCACACCGACGATTTATTTGCCATACAAACCAAAGGCTTCCGAGGCGAAGCCCTGGCATCCATAGCAGCTATAGCCCAGGTAGAATTGAAAACAAGGAAGTCAGGGCAAGAACTGGGTACCTGTATTCTTATTGAAGGCAGTGAAGTAAAAAATCAGGAAACTTGTGCCTGTGCAGAGGGAACCAGCATTTCGGTTAAAAATCTGTTTTTTAATGTACCTGCAAGACGCAATTTCCTTAAATCGGATGCCGTAGAGTTTCGTCATATCGTGGATGAGTTTGAACGTGTTGCCATCGCTCATCCCGAAATTACTTTTGTATTTCACCACAACAGTACCGAAGTTTTCAATCTACCTAAATCCAATCTACGTCAGCGGCTGGTTGGTCTTTTCGGAAATCCGTATAATGCCCGTTTGGTGCCGCTGGAAGAGCATACGCAGATACTAGGGATGAGCGGCTTTATAGGCAAACCTGAATTTGCCAAACGAACCCGGGGGGAGCAATTCTTTTTTGTAAACCGTCGCTTTATACGCAATGCTTATTTGCATCATGCTGTCCAAAGCGCATACAGCGAGCTCCTGCCCAAAGATGCATTTCCTTCCTATTTCATCTTTCTGGAAGTAGATCCCAAAACCATTGATGTAAATATTCATCCGACAAAGACGGAAATCAAATTTGAAGATGAACGATCCATTTATGCCCTGCTACGATCGTCGGTCAAAAAATCACTGGGGCAGTATAATATCGCTCCTTCTCTCGATTTTAACCAGGAAATGAGTATTGAGCTTCCGCTCAACCCTGAAAACAGGTCGGTGAAGGCCCCCGAAATAAAAGTGGACAAAAATTTCAATCCGTTTAATAATGAACGGAAAGAGAAAGATGCTCCACAACCTGACTATTTCAAGACGATTTCGTGGGATAAACAATATTCCAGTCATTCATACAATCAAAGCGATCTGTTAAAAAAACAGGAAGAAGGAACGGTAGAGCATAGTCCTCAGGATAGCCAGCATACCCTTCATGGGGAATGGACTGCAGAAACAGAAGGTCATACGGAGCATAAAAACTTTCAGTTGCATAACAGGTATATTTTAGCTCATATCAAATCGGGATTCCTGCTGATTGATCAGCAGGGGGCTCATGAGCGTATCCTGTATGAACGCTTTTTGGAAGCAATGAAGGAACAGAAGGCTTTTTCACAAAAAAATCTTTTTCCCGAATCTATTCAGTTTAGTGCCGGAGATATGATTTGTATAAAGGCGCTGCTGCCTGATTTGAATGCGATGGGCTATGAAATCAACGAGTTTGGAACCAATTCGGTAGTTATAAACGGGGTACCTGCCGCTTTGACAGAAACAGATCCGGCACAGATATTGGAGGGACTAATTGACGAATACAAACACCATCAAAGTGAGTTCAGGCATAACCAGAAAGAATACATTGCACGTATGATGGCCAAAAAGGCGGCTATACCGAGTGGCAAAAAACTGAGCGAAGAAGAAATGAATCATATCGTTGATGAGCTCTTTGCCTGTATCATGCCCTACTCCACTCCGGATGGAAAACCTGCCGTATTGACATATAGCCTGGAAGAATTGGACAGACGGTTCAAAAAGTAAAACCATAATTCATCGAAATCTAATTATCTAAATTTTAAGCTTTGGATTACCAACAACAATACCGACCAGCGGGATTTCGATTACTCCCTCCCGTTGTGAAAAATATTCTGATCATTAATGTGATCATGTTTCTGGCTTCTCTTGCTTTTAAATATCGCTTCCAGATCGATCTGCGTGATCTGCTTGGTTTACATTATCCTACATCTCCGTCTTTTCACTGGTACCAGGTATTCACGTATATGTTTATGCATGAAGGATGGGATCATATTTTCTTTAACATGTTTGGGGTATGGATGTTCGGTTATGTGCTTGAAAACTACTGGGGCCCCCGCCGGTTTATCATTTTTTATCTGGTCACTGCTCTGGGAGCTGCTTTTATTCAAACATTATATACCGGGTATCAGCTTCATACGATTACGGAGGCAATTAATAATTTCAGCCCGGAAGAATACCGCAAGATTATGTCGCATTATTTCGAAGATCCCGCTATTCTTAACAATGCTTCTATAGCTAATCTTTCCGACCTGATGGGACTTATCAGAAATGAACGTTGCATCGGAGCTTCGGGTGCACTGTTTGGGATACTATTGGCCTATGGGATGATATTTCCGAATACCGAACTCATCATGATTTTTTTCCCAATCCCTATCAAAGCAAAATATTTTGTAGCTATTTATGCAGGTATTGAGCTCTTCTCAGGACTCTCGCAGGTGGCAGGCGATAACATAGCTCACTTTGCCCACCTGGGTGGGGCCTTGTTCGGAGTCATTCTTATTCTGATATGGAAACGTAACCGTAAATTTTTTTATTAAGTTTTTTTACCTGATACCATGCTGAACGATCTCAAAAACACTTTCCAGCTTAAACACAATGGTCTGAACCGGTTGATTGTTGTCAATGTCATTGTTTTTGTTTTAGTGAACCTGATCGATTTTATACTTCGTATGTCAGGTAGCTGGTTTCGGCTGGAAGAGGTATTGATGCTTCCTCCCACGTTTTCCGGATTCATTGAAAAATTCTGGACACTCTTTACCTACATGTTTACTCACATGGAATTCGGGCACATATTTTCGAATATGTTATGGCTTTATTTTTTGGGATCTGTTTTCAGCGAGTTTATGGGTAGTAAACGGCTTGTAGGACTTTATCTGATGGGGGGATTAAGCGGTGGAATCTTGTTTCTGATTATCAACACGCTATTTCCAAAAATGCTTGTTCTGGGCCCCATGCTGGGTGCTTCTGCTGGTGTAATGGCTATTGTAATTGCTACGGCAGTGTATGCTCCTAATCTCCAAATGATGTTGTTCGGAGTATGGCCGGTTAAACTGAAATATATTGCACTTGCCAGCTTTCTTCTGACCAGCGTATTGGATATTGGCACCAATACAGGGGGTAAGATATCGCATATGGGAGGAGCACTTTTCGGTCTTGTATTTGCCCTGCAATACCGAAAAGGCAAAGACCTAACACGTGGCGCTATACAGATGCTCGAATCCCTTCAGCATCTTTTCAGAAAAAGAGAACGGAAAAATGTAAAAGTTGCATACAAGAGACCTGTTTCGGATGAAGTATATAACGAGACAAAGGTGAATGAACAGAAAAGAATGAATGACATACTGGATAAGATTTCACGTTCCGGATATGAAAGTCTGAGCAAAGAAGAGAAGGATTTTCTCTTTAACACCAGCAAAAAAATGTAATCAGGATGGAGCAGCCCCCTTTTGAGCCATCGGATAGTAAGACCCATGAAGGGGTACCACCAAAGAAAAGGTTTCGTTGGAGTAAAATTGTATTGGGCTTAAATTATGCTTTTATTCTTTTGCTGTGCTTCTCTTATCTGGCACCCTATATAAGCCCACGAATATTCTGGCCACTGGCCTTCTTTGGAATTTCGTATCCTGTTTTTTTAATCATCAATTCCCTCTTTGTCCTTTACTGGTTGCTTCGTCGCCGCATTCGCTTTTTATATTCCCTGCTGGCTATTGTTATCGGTTATAATACGCTGTTTGCTTATGTGCAGGTTCGTTTCAGTAAAACTCCGGAAAGAGCCCTGCATGCCAAACACAAATTGAAAATCATGAGTTTCAATACAAAGCTTTTTGATCTTTACAATTGGTCACATAATTTGGAAACAAGGAGTAAGATTTTTGATCTGCTTAAATCCGAATCATCCGATATCATTTGCATGCAGGAATTTTATAATTCTGACAAAGGTCATTTCCGTAATCTCGATACGCTTGTTAAGCTACAAAGAGCAAAGTATTCACACACAGAATATATGGTAACGCTTCGTGGTACGGATCATTGGGGTATGGCCACTTTTAGCAGTTATCCGATTGTGAACAGAGGGATGATTGATTTTAACACCCGCGGAAACAACAGTTGTATTTATACAGATATACAGATTGGTACTGATACAATCAGGGTATATAATGTTCATTTACAAAGTATGCATTTCAGCGACAATGACTACAAATTCATGGAGTCAATCATGGACGTTAAAGATCTGAATGAGCTGGAAGGATCCAAAAGCATTCTGAGGCGTATGAAATGGGCTTTCCGGAGAAGAGCCGGACAGGTGGAGATTATAAATGAGCACTTACGTAATTGCCGCTATCCGGTAATCATTTGTGGAGACTTTAACGATACTCCCAATTCATATTCCTACCATACACTTGGCAAAGGGCTTAAAGATGCCTTTTTGGAAAGCGGCTCGGGTTTCGGGCAAACCTACTACGGCAAGTTTCCTTCTTTCCGGATTGACTATATATTGCATAGTCCTTCTATCTTTTCCTGGGACTACAGAACGATTCATACCGATCTGTCGGATCATTTTCCCATCACCTGTAACATTACTCTTGATCCTTAACTTATCCGGTAACATTCTGCATCTATTTCATTGTCAGAAATCCCTCCTCACTTGGATTGTTAATAACCTCACATTCAGGCTCTTTTATCGTTTTATTATTTCTTCGTAATATTGTTTCTTAAAATCAGTCCTATGATAAAACGAATTCTTGTATTCACATTTCTCGCTTGTAGCCTTCTTTTATCCCGAAACACTTCGGCTCAATGTTTAGAAAGAGGCAACTCCATCATTGATCTTTCGGCCAGAATAGGAGATTACAACGACATTTATCATATCCATAGCATTTCAGGTGCCTGGTCGAGCCATGCCGGAAGTGCAATCTACTCATTGGGTTACGAGCTGGTTGTTTTAAAATGGCTGGGCATTGGAGCACAATTGAGATACGACAAATACATTGATTCCGCCACACAAAAACAAACCACGTTTAGTCTTAATGTACCCGTTCTCTTCAATATCCATTTTGTACATACTACTCATGTTGATTTATATGCCGGTATGGCCTTTGGCCTTTCAACCGTTAATTATTCCTCGAATGACCTTACTGCCTCCAAATACAATGGTATAGGTAGCCTCTATGATATTCATGCCGGGTTACGTATCTTTTTGGGCGATCATTTCGGATTATCAATTCCCATTTCTTATACCAGCTTCAGTTATCCCAGCCTGAATTACAGCAGTCCCAGCACCAGTATTAACAACTGGGCCGATCTTACCTTGGGAGGCCTTAATATAGGTCTTGGCCTGAACTATAAATTCTGACGTGAGCCAAGAGTCGTTTCCTAAGAAACATGATCCTTTCGAAGCACTTCGGATACCCGAGTTCAGTTATTTCATTTTTGCCCGTTTTTTTCTCACGCTTGCCATACAAATGCAAAGCGTTATTTATATGTGGCAGATTTATGCCCTCACCAAGGATGTGTTGTTTCTTGGTTATGCAGGACTTGCAGAGGCCATCCCTTCCATACTGATTGCATTATTCTCCGGACATATAGCCGACATTATTGATCGTAAGCGAATTATCCTCATCGCAGGTCTGGGTCTGGCAATAACGGCCATTGCTTTTTCCTGGCTCTCCTCGGGGTCTGTCATTTCAGATCACCATTTCGGCACACTCCCTATTTTGGGCCTGATTGCATGCATTGGTATTATTCGTGGTTTTTTAGGACCTACCTTCCCTGCCTGGATGGCTCAGATTGTTCCGCGCAGTCATTATACCAATGCCGCCACCTGGAACAGCACTATATGGCATATTGGTTTTATTGCCGGCAATACAATAGGCGGACTGCTTTGTATGTTTGCATTATCCAATGCATACATCACTGTATTTATAACAATTCTGCTGTCTCTTGTCTTTGTCTTACTCATTAAACCCAAAAGTCTTCCGCTAAAAGAGAAAAAAGAATCCTTACAGGAAAGCCTTACGGTAGGACTTCGTTTTGTATTCAACAATAAGATCATTCTGGGTGCACTGAGTCTTGATTTATTTGCCGTGTTGTTTGGCGGCGCGGTAGCCCTGCTGCCGGCATTTTCAGATAAAATTCTGCATGTAGGATCTATGGGATTCGGTATCCTGAAGGCTGCTCCTGCAGGAGGTGCTGTAATTACCGCTTTCCTGATGGCTTATATCCCACAAAAAAAGAATGCAGGAAGAAATCTTTTGCTTGCCATTACCGGATTCGGAGTGGCTACCATACTTTTTGCTTTATCCGAAAATTTTTATC
>Ga0210396_10000460_pt1 | contig 54315 bp, 46 predicted proteins | sample IncBWH17OmetaG_FD_155466 | JGI IMG/M metagenome (GOLD analysis project Ga0210396, IMG submission 155466) | Forest soil microbial communities from Barre Woods Harvard Forest LTER site, Petersham, Massachusetts, United States - Inc-BW-H-17-O ... | reverse complement strand
CTGGCCATCCACCCGCGCATACAACTGCGGCGGGTTCACCGCCTCGTCTTTTTCTTCTTCGGCCTGCTTGTTCCAGCAGCCCGGGCCGACCAAGCCGCCTGTCTGCTGGTCGCGGCTTTCCGGTGCGGGCGCCGTGAAGATGACCGTGCTCCCGCTAGCGGATATAGCGTTGTGTGCGCCGCCACCGAGTTGGCTTGCGCCGAGCATCGCGCCGCATTTGCTGGCTGGCTGCGTTTCGCTTGAGGGTGCGAGGTTCACGAGCCGCAGCTCCGGTATCTGTTCGCCCGTTTCGAGGGTTTCATAGCCCCCGTCCCATTCACACAGCACATCCCCCGTTTCGACCTTCAAGCTCGCGCCACCCGGACTCGTGCACGCCGTGTTCTCGTTGGAGTCAAGTATGATCCGCCCGAGATCCTGAGACGCACCGACGAGCAGTGTTTCGATCTGGTTGATCCCTTCACCATGATTGGGATCCTGGTGCAACTTGACGAAACAGTCACCGGAGACCGCGGTCGCGATCGTGGCTGGCTCTTCACAGAGCGGCCCGGCACCCGGAGGGCCCGCTAGCTCGATCGGTGTTCTATCGTGTTCGCCTAGTTCAGGGCCGATATTATCCTGGAACGCGACCCTGGAAAGATCCACCGGGTCCACCACAAGGCCTCCCGGTTCTTGGGCGCCCAACCGAGGGGACACGAATGGTTTGAACGCCCAATCCCCGTGCGGGTAGTCCCGTTCGAAGACATAATCGCTCTGCAAGCCAGCCGAGGGGAACGCCCCGAACGCCGACTTCGTCTCCAGCACGAACCCATCACCCGACAACGACGGCATCCCAACACTATCGGTGTTGCTGAATGTGTTGTTGCTCTCGGCTTCGGCGAACATGTCGCTGCCGCCTTCTTTGTTGGCGGGGGTGACGAGCTCGTAGGCGCGGCTGTCGGGAAGCCCTGGGGTGGCTTCGGGCTGCGTTGTGAAGGTTTGGGGGGTTTCTTCGTGGGCTTCGTTGGTTTCGCCGTCGCTGGTGCCGATTGTGTTCGTGGCTGTGGCGCGGTAGTGGTATTCAGTGTTTGGGGTGAGCCCGGAGATGGTTTGGGTGACGGGTTCGCTTGAGCCACCCGTGGCGCCACCCGACCCGATCGCCTCGGGTTCTGCGGGGATACTGGCTGGGTGTTCGGGGCCCGTGAAGGACGCGCCGTTAGCTGTCCACGCGGTGGTGGTGAGGTACTGGAACTGGTAGCTGGTGGGTGACCCGTTGGGTTTGATGTGGGCCTGTAGTTCTGCGAAGCTCGCGGATACTTCCTGTGCCTGCGTCTCGCTGATCCCGGGCAACGCGGGGATCGTGAACGCGAGGCCGGGGGTTTCCGCGACCCCGCCATCCACCCCGCCGCTCCTGGCCAGCAGCCGGTAGTGGTAGGTGATGCCGGCTTTCAGGGCGGTGATGTGCGCGGTGACCGTCTGGTCTTTTTCGTTGACGATGAGCCCCGCCGCGTCGGGTTCGCATTCGTGGTGCACGGCTTTAGCGAACCCGTCTTCTTTTTTCGCGACAGCTTCCTGGAATGCTTCTTCGCTGACATACCCAAAAAAGCATTCCGTTACGCCCGCACCATTCACGATCGCGTCCGGGTTGACCGTCCCACTCAGGGTCACGGTCGTCGCGGTTCGTTCGCTCACAGGGGCGAGCGTGAGCGTCGGCACGAACGCGCCCTTGCTGTATACATCCACTGCTTCGGGTTCCGGGGTGCTCTTGTGATCCACGACATACACGTCGCCTTCGCTGTCAGCGGCGATCGCGACAGGGTCATGCAGGATCCCGCCGCCTGGGGCGGTGGTGATCTGCGGCACCACGAACCGCCCAGACGCGGCTTCGAATTCGTCGATCGCGCCGACCGAGACCCCACCGATTTCGACGGTCTCACCAGCCAGGAGGTGTCCGCTCGCGGGGTCAAACGCTACCGACTCAAGGTTCCCGGCATGCCCGGACAGCAGCGGCACTTCGGGGCTATGCAGGCTGAATTCCCGCAAGAATTCCCCCGAGGCCGCGAACTCATACACCACACCAAGTTCCGCGGACCCCACAAAGATATCCCCCGCGGGGTCAACGGCGACCCCCGCGGGCTGTGACGCGTCGCTACCGAAGCCTTGTTTCACGCCGCCGGGGAACCCCGTGATCTTGTTACGCACACCCGGCGTAGCGCCTTCGCCGACGTATTCATCACACCCCGGGGTGCACGAGAACGGCTCAGCTGCTTCTTTGGAGCTCAGCTTTTCCAGGCCGCCGCTGCCCGTCCCCGCCGTGACCCTGTACACAAAGCATTCCCCGACGCTCAACGGGAGCGTCCCGCACGCCGACGGGTCTTCAAGTTTGTTTTCGGAGTTATCGACCGCGACATGTTTGTCAACGACCGGCGTCCACTGCTGCACCCGCGCATGCGCCCCCCCAGGTTCATACACATCGACCACACCCGACCCCGGATCAACCAGGTAAAAGTCCCCGTTGCCCGCCGTGGAGTTCTCGACCGCGAAACTCGCCGGCGGGACCCCCACTTTGAACGAGCCGCCTTCCAAAAACCCGTTCCCCAACGAGAACCCCTGAAACTCGTCCAACGCATCCCCGGACGAGTTCCCGACCCACAAATCCCCCGCAGAATCAACCGCGACACCACCCGGCACGAGCACCCCACCCCCAGCCCCAGTGATCCGACGCGCAGATTCACGCAAAAACGCGGCACCACCCGCCCCCGGCACAACCCACCACACAACACACACCAACACCACCCGCACACCCAAACCACGCCTCAACACCACACCACCCCTCCCAAACAAAACCCTCGCCAACACAACAACACCCCGACCCCACAACACACCAGCCAACACAAACACCGGTGCGAGACCACGAACCAAACAGCCCGCAGCCCCGCACCAGCAAACAAACCAGCTAACCAACTAACTACTCAAACAACAACCCTACAGCACACCTACTATTCTTCGCTCACTTCAAGCGAAACCGCCGCACCATTCAAGAACGCCGACAGTAAGTTTTCACCAAACACTAAACCGTTTAACCCACCAACAGAGCATTTCGCCCATTCAGTTTCTGATAACGGAAGTAACGGGAAGATAGCACTAACTAATAACGTCCCATTAGGTTCAGTTTCAGGTAAGTTGATCAATTCGATTAAAGGCGTTTCACCTTCACCTTTTTCATGCGCGTTGCATTTATCCGTCACAGGAATGCCAAGCGTTTCACAGACACTCGTATAACCCGGTTCAGACGAAATTAAGTCGTACGCAACGCCACCTTCTAACACAATTTCCGTTTTCCACGGCAGATTGTTGGGTTTGACTTCGTTTACTTTTCCGCATTTATTAGCGACTTCTTCGCCTTTTAAGTTTTCCGCTTTTGCCGCCGGTTTACAGGCTTTGCCTTCTTCTAAAAATTCGACTTTTGTCGTTTCATCCACCGCACCGGGGCCAACGGTGCCATAGGAGAACACGCTCCCCGGAGGACATTCAATCCTCGCCGGAACACCCATATCCTCAAGGAACAGCGGTTCTAAGTTTTCCGACACAACGATACAAGGCGTCCCTTTCACAACTAATTCATTACCACATAACCAAACACTCGGAGCTTCAGCCGAAGCCGACACCGCCGACACAGCCAGAACCGCCAACGCCGAAACCAGCGTGACGGCTATCGAGAGCTTTCCGATGCTTCTCATTTTTCTAAGAGCCTTTCCCTCGGCGAGGCCCGCCCTGCTCAGACCGTAGACGCCCGCGCGAGAAGTTCAGTTTAACTGTCAGCCGCAACCTGGCTTCCCCTGCGTGGACACGCAAAGGCACCTGTCGACGACCACTTATAACCTACGAACTTGAAACCCCGACGAGCGGCATTTCAATGTTTAGGCTACGCCGTCCATGAGGGGACGTCAACCGCTGTCTCCCACTGGCAGCCGCAGGGCAGAGGGCCGGAATCGGCCCATTCCCGCACGCCCGCATTCCTACGAAGCCGATGCGTTAGGCTCGCCCGAGTGTTGGTCTACTTGGAGTGCGCTGGTCGTTCTGACTAGCCTGGCACGGATCAGGGCTCGGAAGATCGCGCTATAGGACTACTGGAAAGGAAAGTGATGTTTTCATTTATACGCAGACGTTTCACTGTTGGAAACGTCGCGGTGCTCGTCGCCTTGATGTTCGCGATGACCGGCGGCGCATACGCGGCTGGGAAATACATAATCACCTCAACGAAGCAGATTAAGCCGAGCGTATTGAAGAGCCTTCAGGGCAAGGCCGGACCGGCTGGCACAAAGGGCGCCACCGGAGCCCAAGGCGCCACCGGAGCCCAAGGCGCCACCGGAGCCCAAGGCGCGGCGGGTGCCCAGGGACCGGAAGGTCACGCGGGCGAAGCCGGCAAACTCGGGGAAAGCGTCACCAACACCGAACTCAAACCTGGCGCCACCTGCCCAGAAGGCGGCGCCGAATTCAAGGTCGGCTCCGGTAAAGGCACCCACGCCTGCAACGGGACGACGGGCTTCACGGCGACCCTTCCATCGGGTAAGACGGAGACTGGGGTGTGGGCGAGCGGGGTCGCCGGGGCAACCGCGATCGTCCCTGTTTCGATTTCCTTTGCCATTCCACTCGCGGCTCCTCTCAGCGACTCCGGCTGTGGCGAAGGTAAGGAACCGTGTGCCACCCACATGATCACGCTTGAAGTAGCCTCCAAAGAAGAAGTGCCGGCCGGTTGCACGGTCGGCGGTGTGGAAGGGAGCGCCGAACATCCGCTCGCGGCCCCGGGCTTTTTGTGCGTTTACTCAGCCGTGGAAGAAAAAATGGAATTCAACGGTGCCTTTGGCTCCTTCATCATCGATCCATGGGCGTCGGAAGGCAGTAAAGCCGGTGCTGGAGAGACGGGCGCCATCTTGAGACCCATCGCACTCGAAGCTGGAGGCAACGGCTATGGCACGTGGGCGGTCACCGCGCCGTAGCAGCAGACGATGCTCCTTCCAAGTTTCGCCTCCGCGCGCAGGGTTAGCGGAGTTTGCGTTGCTTGAGCTGGCAGTCTCGGGCACCAGCGAGCTGGTGTCCGAGACTAACCCGCCAACCGTGCCGCGACACGCATCACGGTCACCGGGCTCGTGTACATTCCGTCAGCCCCGCTTGCCCGGCCATCCCGAGTATCAGGTGCTGCGCCTGCGCCGCCGCATCGGCCTCCGCAACGCTGCGACTACTGGGGCGATGCCCGCTGTAAGCAAGCGTGGCGTTGATCAGAGCCTGCCGCTCGGCGAGGAACGACGACCACATCGGCCTCAGGGACGTCCGCGGCGTCACCGTCTTTAGCTCGCGCAGTGTCGCCTGCTCGATGGTTGCTCGCCGTCGCTGGATGCCTGTGAGCCCTTCTGCGCTCTGCACCGGATCGACCGCCAGCGCTGCGATCGCGCGATTGTGCCGTGCGCAGATCGCTTCGATCTGGGCGTTTGCGCTCGCCCCTCCCCCGCGGCCGCTACTGCTGCCACCGCACCCCGAAGCCCCGATGGCCACCGCAACAAGCATCAGCAGCGCCACCAGACGGACCGACATCGCACCCTCGCGCCTCCACACCAGCCCCGCCATCACTGATCACCCAGTTCCAGCGTCGCAGGAGCCCCATCGACCGTCGGCGTGAGCGTCAGCTCCCCCCGCGCGAGCCCCGCCCGCCTGCCCCCAAGCGCACACGTCGCGAATTCCGCTTCCCCGTCGAGCAGCAGCTTAGGTGGCTGGAACTGGATGTCCGGCGGCGGCACCTGGCCGTGATCCTTGGCGGCTTCGCTCGGAAGCACGTTCAGCAGCTGCACCCGCACTTCGTGAGACGGCGCGCTCCTGCACGTGTCGACGACCTTGAACGCCAAACCGCCGACTTCCGCGGCGCACGTGATCGAGAACCCCGGGGGACCATTGCCGCCGGATCTGACTCTCGCATAGGGAACCCCCCCTGGGTATTCGACCGACACGTCCCACGGCAGGCCGACGGCGCGAAACGACTCGAGTCGCACGCACATGTTCTTGGCGTACTTTTCCCGTAAGGTGAACGCGTACGGCACCTCGGTGCATTCGCGGGTGGAGACCGACCGGACCTTCGCTTCGCCACCCGGACCGACCCACCCTTCGCCGAGCAGTTCGCCTGCCGTGCATTCGATCGACAGTTCGACGCCGGGAGCGCGATCCTCGAACACGATCGCTTCGACGGCCTCCGCCTTCACCACGCATTCCCCGGCAGCGGCGACGACCTTGTGCCGGCATAACCACACGCTGTGGGACTGCGCCCCGGATGTCGTATCGCCCTCGGTCGCCGTCACACCGAGCGCGAGCACCGTGACCAGCACGCCTACGACCACCGCCTTCGTCATCCTGCCCCCTTTCTGCGACGCACAGGCCCAGCGCCTGTCAATGGAATGCGCCTAGACAAGCGGGCTTACAGGCTCATGTCAAGCACTGTCTCCGGCTCTGCGACTCGCCCCTCGGCGACCGGACACACGATCCGGTAGTCGCAGATCGAGCACGCGGCGTGCGACGGCGTCGGCTCGAACTCCTGCGCGAGGATCCCGTCGCCGACCTCGAGCACGATGCCCCTGACGGCGTCGGCGTCGCGCTCGTCGCGTACGACCGGCACCTTGAGGTCGTCGAGCACGTAGTAGTACGCCTGCCGCGAGGACTTAAGGCCCCAGTCCTCACGCGCCGCGAGCGCGTATAGCGACAGCTGCACGTCGTCGCGCAACTGCTCGGCGCTCTTCGGACGCGAGGTCTTGTAGTCGATCAGCTCGTACTCGGCATCGCCCTCGCCGACCCGGTCGACGCGGTCGACCCGGCCCCGCAGGTGATGCAGCCCGATCCTGAACGAGAACTGCCGCTCGAACCACACGGGCTCCGAGCGCTCCTCGCCGAGGCGCGCGTGATAGCGCGTGAGCGCGACGCGCGCCTTCTCGAGCAGCTCGCGATCGCGCTCGCTTTCGCTGAAGCCAGCCCTGCGCCAGCCGCCGTCCAGCTGCGCGAGCAGCTGCGCGAGCGTCTGGCCGCCGTCCGCGTGGTAGCGCTCGAGCACCTGGTGCACGACGATGCCGAAGCGCTGGTGCACGGTCTGCTCGGTGGGGATGCGCAGGACGCGCGCGTACTTGTAGCGCAGCGGACAGCTGCGGTAGGTCTGGATGTCGGACGCTGACAGCGCGAGACCGGCGCCCTTGCGCGGCAGGAACGGCTCCAGCGAGTGCTGCTCGCGCGGCGCCACCGCGCTGGCGCGAGCCAACGCGCCACCCCCACCATTCGCCTTCCCTCCTCCCGCGCCGCCGGGCTGCCCGAGCGTAGCGTCGAGCGTGGAGGTCTGGAAGATCTCGCGCTGCAGCGGCGTCGCGGCGGCTAGCAGGCGCGCGTTGACGTCGGCGAGCGCCTGCTCGAGGCTCTGCCCTGCCGGGCGCTGCAGCAGCGCCGACAGCTTCAGCAGCTCCAGGTAGCGCACCGCCCCGTGCGAGATGTCGAGGTCGGTGTCCAGCCGCAGCTCGCCGAGGCGCCCGCCGATGCGCGCGACCCCCTCGAGCAGCTCCTCGCGCAGCAGCTGCAGGGTCGCCTCCAGCTGATCCGCCGGCTCGGGCTCGCTCTCGGGCGGCGTCGTCTCGTGCTCGTCCAGCTCGGCGACGGCGCGACCGCTCAGCCGATCGATCAGCCGGGCGATGAACGCGTCGGGCGCGAGCGTGTCGAGCTCCGCGGCGGCGGCGCGGTGCAGCTCCAGGAAGCGCTGGATGCGCTCGCGTGCCTCCGGCGGCACCTGCGGCGACTCCGTGGCGGCGGCCAGCCCCAGCACCAGGTCGAGCTTGCCTGCGCCCCCGAAGGGTGTATGCCGCCGCGCGACCTGGATCACACGCGCGAGCTCGACCTGGCGCAGCTCGATCGGCGGCCTCGAGAGCGCGCGCACGACCGCGGTGGAGTCCTGGGGGTCGGTGAGCAGCCGCATCCACGCGAGCACGTCGCGCACGCCAGGGGCGACTCTGGAGCCAGACACACTCGCAGGATACGCGGGCGCGATCGTCGGAGCCCGGCATGCCGCGGCTACGCTCTGTGTAGTGTCGAGCGAGGATGTGATCGATTGGGGCGCCGCCCAGCGCGTCGGAGAGCTGGTGGCCGGCTCGCCGCCGTTCGGCGGCGTGCGCTCCGCGTCGGTGGAGCCGCTCACGCGCGAGTTCGCCGGCAGGGTCGGCGCCTACAGCGGCCTGACCTCCTCCGCGGAGCTCCCGACGCTCGAGCTCGTCGACCGTCCGGGCTGGATCGCGGCGAACCTGAAGTCGATGCGACCGCTGCTGGCGCCGATCACCGACCCGCTCGCCGGCGGCAAGGGCCTCTTCGCCGGGCCGCTGCGCTCCGTCTCGGGGCTGCTGATGGGGGTGCAGGTGGGCGCGCTGACCGGCATGCTCTCGCAGCGCGTGCTCGGGCAGTACGACCTGGCCCTGCTGGACGCGTCGGTGACGCCGCGGCTGCTGCTGCTGGCGCCGAACCTCGCGCAGGCCGCGCGAAACCTCGGCGTCGACCGCGACGAGCTCGTGCTGTGGGTGAGCATCCACGAGATCACCCACGCGGTGCAGTTCGCCGGCGCGCCGTGGCTGCGCGAGTACCTCGGCGGGCTGCTCAGGGAGCTGATCGAGGGCCTGCAGGTGACGATCTCGGGCGACGCCTCGAGCGACGGCGCCAAGCGCACGGGCTGGATGCCGAGCATGCCGAAGCTGGGCGGCTTGAGCCTCGACCGGGCGGAGCTGCGCGAGATGGTCGAGCGCGCGCGCCGCGGCGAGCTGCTGCGCCTGACCATCGGCGAGGACCGCTGGCAGCTGGTGGAGCGCATGCAGGCGGCGATGTCGCTGATCGAGGGGCATGCCGAGCATGTGATGGACGCGGTCGGCGCGGAGGTGCTGCCGTCGCTGCCGCGGCTGCGCAGCGCGATGAACCGCCGCCGCTCCAGCCGCGGCCTGCCGTGGCGAGTTCTGGAGCGGCTGCTCGGCCTCGAGCTGAAGCTGCGCCAGTACGAGCAGGGGCGGCGCTTCTGCGACGCGGTCGTGGACGCCGGCGGCCCGCGGGCGCTGGCGCTGGCGTGGACGGGGCCCGAGGCGCTGCCCACCTCGGCGGAGCTCGAGCGGCCGTCGCTGTGGATCGAGCGCGTCGCCACCGCCGCCGGTGGCTGACGGCCGGCGTCGCCCCGCCACCGCCGTCACCCGCGGACGCCGTCAGGGCGCCTCGCCCGCCGCGATCCGGCGGATCGTCCGCCCGCGCGCCCCGATGGGCCGGGGCACCATGGCGGCCAGGCGCCGGCGCTGCGGGCGCACCCACACGATGTCGCCGCCGACCACGGCGGTGGCGGGCAGCTCGTCGAACCCGTGGCGGGCGAACAGCGCGCGGCTGGGCTCGTTCTCGGGCGCGATGTGCGCCCACACGAGCGGATCGCGACCGCCGCGCTCCTCGGCGATCCGCTCGAGGGCGGCGCGGAGCAGGACGTCGCCTGGGCTCGACCCGTCCTGCAGGCGCTGCCCCCGGTGGCGGCGGTCGGTGCCGATCACGAGCACGCTCCATGCGGTGCCTCTATGACGGCCGGCGCGTAACGGGAGCTCGTCGCGGCCCACACAGCAGAAGCCGATGAGCCTGCCGCTGCCGTCTTCCAGCACGATCGTCGTCAGGGGCCGGTTCTCCCTGCCCAGGTACAGGCCGCGCGCGGTCCGGTTGACGACCGTTTCCCAGGCCGCGCCGCCGCGGCCGCAGGAGAAGCCCCGCAATGGCGCGAACCTCCTCGCCGTCGCAAGCGCGCGCGGCGGGCGCACCGGCTCGGTGATGCCTGTCTCGGATTGCGAAGAGCCCATGCTCGATTCCGATCCTCTCGTCGACAATTTGACGGATGCCCGGTCGACGCCCCCGACGACCAACTACGCGTCTTGTTCCAAATTGCTGAAGCGCATGCAGGGTTACGCGCCCTGGGGCGTCTGTCAAGCAGGACGGCCCTACTGTCTCTCTCCAGCCCGCGCGACAAGCCGAACGCACGTTCCGCTTGTTACAAAGTCCGGACATCTGCCAGCCCGTGGTAACAGGCTTTTTACGGCCTGCTACGATCCTCGTGTAACGATCTCCTCGTCGGGGGGTACAAACAGATGTTCGTAAGCCCCCCGCTCCTCGCACACGGCGAGGAAGAAATAGGAGGCCTCTTCAAGATGCCAACCGCAACGACTTCATCCAACAGCCCCAAAGCCCGCGCCAAAGCGGCGAGCAAACCCGCTGCGGCCAAGGCCGCGCCGGCGAAGCGCGCGAGCACGCGCGGCGCCACGCAGGCCAAGGCCACGCACGCCGAGCGCGCGGTGCTGATTCCCGTGGGCGCCGCGCTGATCGCCCGCGAACGCGTCGTCTCGACGGTCAGCGACACGATCTCGACGTACGGCTCGACCACCAAGACGCAGGCGCAGCTGCGCCGCTTCGAGCGCCGCGGCGTGACCGCGCGCAGCCGGCTGGAGCGCGAGGTGCGCAAAGCGCGCGTGCGCGTCGAGCGCCAGCTGCGCCAGCGCAGGCGCACGATCGAGAGCACGGTGAGCGAGCTGGAGGAGCGTCGCGACGCTGTCGTCAAGAGCAGCAGCGACCTCGCGGGCCGCGTCCCGGAGCTGGCCGGCAAGGTGCAGGAGCGCATCCTCAGCCTGGTCTGATCCACGAGCTTCCCCCGCCCGGGCCGAGAGGGACCGGGGTATCGGGAGAGTCTGCCGGCCTCATATCCCGCCGGCAGTGGTAGCACCCTCTCCTCCCTCGACTCGCGGGCGGCCCCCACCGCCCGCGAGTCATTTAAGGGAGGCCCGCCGAGGTTTGCCACAATGGGCGTCGTGGCCGACGAGGATCAGATACGCAAGGCGCTGGAGGTTGTGATCGACCCGGAGCTACACCGGTCGATCGTGGAGCTCGACATGGTGCGCTCGATCGAGATCGGCGCCAACGGCGTGGTCGATGTGACCGTCTCGCTGACCACGCCCGGCTGCCCGATCAAGGGCCATTTCCAGACCTCGGTGGCGCAGGCCGTCTCGGCGCTCGAGGGCGTCGCGCATGTGAACGTGTACTTCGACGTGCTCACGGACGCGCAGAAGACCGCGCTGCAGCAGAAGCTGGGCCGCGGCAGCCTGCCGGCCGGCGCGCTGGCGCAGGTCGCCAACGTGCTGTGCATCGGCTCTGGCAAGGGCGGCGTGGGCAAGTCCACGCTGACGGCGAACCTCGCCGCCGCGCTGAGCGCGGAAGGCAAGCGCGTGGGAGTGCTCGACGCGGACGTGTGGGGCTACTCGATCCCGCGCATGTACGGGCTTGGCGCCACGCGGCCGCCTGTCTCGGCCCAGCGCAAGATCATCCCGCTGGAGTCCCACGGCGTGAAGGTCATGTCGATCGGGTTCTTCGTCGAGGAGGACGCGGCCGTGGTGTGGCGCGGGCCGATGCTGCACAAGGCGCTCACGCAGTTCCTGCAGGACGTCGAATGGGGCGCCCTGGACTACCTGCTCGTCGACCTGCCGCCGGGCACCGGCGACGTGTCGATGACGCTCGCGCAGCTGCTGCCGCAGGCGCGGTTCATGATCGTCACCACGCCGCAGGCCACCGCGCAGAAGGTGGCGCGCCGCTCCGCGCACATGGCGCACAAGGTCGACCTGCAGATCGGCGGCGTGATCGAGAACATGTCCGGCTTCACCACCCCCTCGGGCGAGCGCTTTGCGATCTTCGGCGAGGGCGGCGGCCAGGAGCTGGCTGACGAGCTGGACGTGCCGCTGCTCGGCAGGGTGCCGCTGACGATGCCGCTGCGCGAGCACGCCGACGGCGGCGTGCCGCTCGTGATCGAGGACCCCGACGACCCCGCCGCCCAGGCGATCCGCCAGGTCGCGCGCGGGCTGATCGCGATGACGCCCCAGCAGCTGCCGGTGCTGCCGCTTGTGGCATCGTCCCCGGAGGGGGAGGTCGCGCCCGTGGGCGTTTCGGCGGCGCCCACGGAAACCGCGAAGCCCGTGGGCATGTCGCTGCCGATGGCCTGAGCGCCTGTATCGTCTTCGATATGGCAAGCCAGGACCAGCAGGCGCAGCCGGCTGCGCCCGACGAGGACATCACACCGTCCGCGCTTAGCCCTGGTACGACGGAGGGTGAATTCGACGAACGCCGCGCCAAGATGGAGCGGCTGCGCGCCGAAGGCATCGACCCGTACCCGCCCGTCAGCCTGTGGGACACGCGCACGCGCATCGCCGACGTGCTGGCTGCGCACGACCCGACCGGAATGGAGCACGGCGAGCACCCCGAGCTGAGCTACCAGATCGCCGGCCGCCTGATCTCACGGCGCGGCCACGGCAAGACGGCGTTCCTGGACGTGCGCGATCTCTCGGGCACGATCCAGGTGGTGGTGCGCGTGGACGCCCTCGGGCAGGAGACATACGACCGCATCCTCAACCTCGACATCGGCGACATCGTCGCCGTCGACGGCTGCGTGTACGTGACCCAGCGCGGCCAGCTGGCGCTGGCGGTGCAGCAGTGCACGCTGCTGACCAAGACGCTGCGCCCGCCGCCTGACAAGCACCACGGCCTCGGCGACACGGGCACCCGCTACCGCTACCGCGAGCTGGACCTGCTCGCCAACGAGGACACGCGCGAGCTGTTCATGACGCGCCACAGGATCGTGTTCGAGATCCGCAAGTGGCTGAACGCGCGCAACTTCATCGAGGTGGAAACGCCGGCGCTGCAGTCGCTCGCGGGCGGCGCCGGCTCGCGGCCGTTCACCACCCACCACAACGCGCTCGACCGCGACCTGTACCTGCGCATCTCGGTGGAGCTGTTCCTCAACCGCTGCATCGTGGGCGGCATGGAGAACGTGTACGACATGGGCAAGGTGTTCCGCAACGAGGGCATCTCCCCCAAGCACAGCCCCGAGTTCACGATCATCGAGTTCATGTGCGCGTACAGCGACTACAACGACGTCGCCACGGTCACCGAAGCGATGTTCCGCGACGTGGCGCAGGCGGCGCTGGGGCGCACGACGATCAGCTGCAAGGGCGAGGACGTCGACCTGGCGAAGCCCTGGCGGCGCGTCACGATGCGCGAGCTGATCCTCGAGCGCTTCGGCGTGGACTTCATGGAGTCGACGCGCGAGCAGCTCGCGGAGATCCTCGACGAGCCGGTCGACCCGGCCGCCACTTGGGCCGATGTCGTGGCGGATATCTACTCCGAGAAGATCGAGGGCACGATCATCCAGCCGACGCACGTGTTCGACTTCCCGCTGGAGCCGTTCCCGATCACCAAGCGCCACTCCGAGCACCCGGAGTTGGCGGAGCACTTCGACGCGGTGATAGGCGGCATCGAGCTGGTCAGCGGCGACACCGAGCTCAACGACCCGGTGGATTCGTGGCAGCGTTTCGTCGACCAGCGCAAGCGCCGCGCGGTCGACGACGGCGACGTGCCGCACCCCAACGACGAGGAGTACACGCGCGCGCTGGAGTACGGCTACTCGCCGACCGCGGGCGGCGGCATGGGCGTGGACCGCCTGGTGATGATCCTCACCGAACGCGAGACGCTGCGCGAGGTGATTCCCTTCCCGATCGTCAAGGATCTCCGGTGAGCTCGAAGCTCGACCTCGACCCCGGCGTCGTGGCGGCCTGTCGTACGGCCGCGGAGCAGATCGCGGCACAGGTGGCGGAGCGGATCGCCGGGAGCACGACCGTGTCGGTCGAGCGCAGCGTGACGCGCCTGCTGGGCGTCGACGGCGCGAACGACCTCGACGCGCCGCTGCCGAACGTGCTCGTCGACCACGTGCACGACGGTGGCGGCCTCGGCCGCGGGGTGGCGTACTGGCTCGGCAACGCGATGCTGCAGACGGGGCGCACGCCGCAGCAGATCTCGGAGGGCGTCAGCGCTGGTGAGCTCGACCTTCTCGGGCTGGAGCGCGCCGAGGAGGGCGCCGTCCGCGAACGCGTCACGGCAGAGTGCGCGGCCCGGCTGCGGGAGATCTCCGCGCGCTTCGATGAGCGCCGTGCGATGCGCGAGCGTCTGGGCGATGCACAGGCGCCGCTGCGCTACGTGCTGACGGCTACCGGCGACGTGTATGAGGACGTCGTGCACGCGAAGGCCGTCGCCGAAGCCGGCGGCGACATCGTGGCGGTGATCCGCTCGACCGCGCAGAGCCTGCTGGACTACGTCCCCTACGGCCCCACCACGGAGGGCTACGGCGGCACGTTCGCGACGCAGGCGAACTTCCGCATCATGCGCGAGGCGATGGACGCGTGGTCAGAGGCGCACGGCCGCTACGTGCGCCTGTCGAGCTTCTGCTCGGGGCTGTGCATGTCGGAGATCGCGGTGATGGGGGCGTGGGAGGGCTTCGACAACATGGTCAACGACGCCCTCTACGGGATCCTGTATCGCGACATCAACATCGTGCGCGGCCTGATCGACCAGCGCGTCTCGCGCATGATCAACGGCCACTTCGGCGTGGTCATCAACACGGGCGAGGACAACTACCTGCGCACGGCGGACGCTGTCGAAGCCGCCCACACGGTGACGGCGTCGCAGTTCATAAACCACCAGCTGGCGCGCGCGTCCGGTGTCCCCGACGCGCAGATCGGCCTCGGCGACGCGTTCGAGATCGACGTGCCGGTGAAGAACGGGCTGCTGTACGAGTGGGCGCAGGCGCAGCTGACGCGCGAGCTGTTCCCGGACTGCCCCGTCAAGTACATGCCGCCGACCAGGCACATGGACGGCAACCTGTTCCGTACGCATGCGGCGGACACGCTGTTCAACCTCGTCACGATCGCCACCGGCCAGGGCATCCAGACGATCGGCGTGCCCACGGAGGGCATCTTCACGCCGCACATCCACGACCGCGTGCTGGGCCTGCAGAACGTCGACTACGTGTTCAACGCGGCGCACGACCTCGGCGATGAGATCGAGTTCAGGCGCGGCGGCATCGTCCAGACGCGCGCGCAGCAGGTGCTCGCGGGCGCGCGCGAGCTGCTCGAGCGGATCGCGCAGACGGGCCTGTTCAAGGCGATCGAGGACGCGACGTTCGGCGACGTCAGCCGCCGGGTCGACGAGGGCCGCGGCATCGCGGGAATCGTCGCGACCGATGCGAGCTACTTCAACCCGGTGGTCGAGTTGATGCGCGAGGCCAGCTATGCGTGAGACCCCACATCGCGAAGCCGACCATGCATGAGGTCGACCTGGCCGCCGTGCGCCCGTACGCGGACCACCTCGACGACGGCCTCGTGCAGATGAGCTTCACGCTGCCCGTCCCCTACTCGCTCGCCGCGCGCCGGGCGGCGCTGGAGCTGGCGGGCGCGATGGGCTTCGCCGAGCCGGAGGTCGTCCACTACGAGCAGCTGACCGAGGGCTACACGTACTTCGTCATGTATGGGCGCTGCACGCAGACGGTCGACTTCGCGGCGCTGCAGGGCGAGGGCTTCGACATCGAGTACATGAGCGAGGACGAGATCGAGCGCTTCGCGCGGGAGCGCCTCGGGCGCGGCGTGGTGGTCGTCGGCGCGAGCACGGGCTCGGACACGCACAGCGTCGGCATCGACGCGATGCTCAACCTGAAGGGCTACCACGGCCACCACGGCCTGGAGGGCTACCGCTGCTTCCAGACGTACAACCTCGGCAGCCAGGTCCCCAACAGCGTGCTGCTCGCCAGGGCGATCGAGGTCGGCGCCGACGCGATCCTCGTCTCCCAGACGGTCACCCAGCAGAACCTGCACGTGCACAACCTGACCGAGCTCGTGGAGATGGTCGAGGCGGAGGGCATGCGGGGGCGGATGATCCTCGCGTGCGGCGGGCCGCGCGTGTCCAACGAGCTGGCCAAGGAGCTGGGCTACGACGCGGGCTTCTCCAAGGGCACCGAACCGCAGCACCTGGCGACGTTCCTCGTCCGCGAGCTCGCCGCGCGCGTGTCGGCGCCCAGCTGACCCGGCCGGCGCGTTGACGCTCCACGAGCTGACCGCATCGAGCCGGCGCCTGGCGTTCGTGGGTCTGGCCAAGAACACCGGCAAGACCGAGGCGCTCGCGGCGCTGCTGCGCGAGCTGCAGGCCGCGGGGCTGCGCGTGGGCGTGACGTCGGTCGGCCGCGACGGCGAGCAGCGCGACGTGATCGACCCTCGCATCGAGAAGCCGCGCGTGACGCTGTCCTCGGGGAGCCTGCTCGCGACCACCGACGAACTGCTGCGCGCGAGCGGCATCGCGCACGAGCTGCTGGAGGATCCCGGCGTGCGCACCCCCCTGGGCCGGGTGCAGATCGCGCGCCTGCTCGGAGCGGGCGCGATCGAGGTCGCGGGGCCGAGCGCCGCCGCCGACGTGCGCGCGGTCAGCGACGCGATGCTCGCGCACGGCGCCGGGCAGGTGCTGATCGACGGCGCGATCGACCGCCGCGCGGCCTCCTCGCCGCACGTGTCCGACGCCCTCGTGATATCCACCGGCGCCGTGCTCGACCGCGACATCGACGAGGTCGTCCGGCACACGCGGGATGCCGTCGAGCTCGTGCGCCTGCCGCTCGACGAAGCAGGCGGGGAGCAGCTGGCGCTGCCGCCGCGCTTCGCCCTGACGGCCGACGGCGAGCAGATCGCGAACCTGCTCGACGCGCACCCGACGGCGGTCCGACTGCTCGTCGCGGGCGCGCTGCCGGAGCGATTCCTGCTCAGCCTGCTGCGCCCCGCCGCGCGCCGCGGGCGAGAGCTGACGCTGATCGTGGCCGATCCCACCCGCGTGTTCCTCGCGAGCCGCGGCCCCGAGTGGTTCCGCGGCCACGGCATCCACCTGCGGGCGCGCGAGCGCATCGGGCTGCGCGCGATCGCCGTGAACCCGCTGGCCCCCCGCTCGCACCGCTTCGACTCGGCGCGGCTGCGCGGCCTGCTGGAAGCGGCGATCCCCGCCGTGCCCGTCCTCGACGTGTTGCACGCGGACTACGAATGAGAAACAGCTGTCTACATCTGTCGCCCGTTCATCGACGGCGCTGTGGGCACGGTCGATCGCGCGCTTGACCCGCCCTGGGGGTTCCCGATAGAGACTGCGCACGATGCGCAGCTCGAAGCTCGCCCTCGCCGTCGCGCTGGCTGCCATGGCGGCCGCGACCGGCGTCGCGCTCACGCACGCTCCGCTCACCGTCGCCGGCACGAACTCAGTCCCCGCCGAAGGCGCGGGCGCGGTCACCAACGGCCACGCCACCAGCTGCCAGGACGGCGGCGCCGTGCCGCGGGGGACATCGGCCGTTCGCGTGTCGCTGTCGGCGATCGCGGGGCCGAGCGTCCGCGTCCGGGTGCTCGCGGGCTCGCGCCTGATCGCACAGGGTGAGCGCCCTCCGGGCTGGGGGCTCGCGGCGTACGTCACCGTGCCCGTTGAAGTCGTGCGCGAGACCGTCGCGCATGCGCGCGTCTGCGTGACCGTCGGACCGGCGGCGGCGCCCGTGGAACTCCGCGGCCGCCCGACGCGCACCGCCCCGGTCACCGACCTCGGCCTGCAGACGGTGCGCCTCAGCTTCGAATACCTGCGCCCGAGCTCGGAGTCCTGGTGGTCGCGCATATCCTCGATCGCCTACCACCTGGGGCTGGGACGCGCGGCGGGCGGCGCCTGGCTGGCGGTTCTCGTGCTCGCGCTGATGCTCGGCGTGGTGGCCCTCGCCTCGCGGCTGACGTTGGAGGAGCCTTTGGAGGAGTCGCCGTGAGCAAGCGGGGCTCGACCAGAGCTCCCGCGAAGGCGCCGGCGAAGGCGCGCTCGGTGGGAACGCGGAGCTTCGCCAGGCAGGCGCGGGCCACCGGGCAGCGGACCGGGCGCAGGCCACCGCGGCCGAGCCGGCCGCCGTCGGAACGCTCGCTGAAACTCCGCAGGCTGCTCGAGCGGGTGCCGCGCGCGGCATGGCTGTGCGCGCTCGTGGCGATCCTGAACGCGGTGTGCTGGTCGATCCTCACGCCGCCGTTCCAGGTGCCGGACGAGCCGTCGCACTTCGCGTACACGCAGCAGCTCGCGGAGAACCTCAGGCTCCCGCGCTCGAGCGAATACAGCTTCTCGCCGGAAGAGCAGGTCGTGATGTCCGACCTGCACCAGCGCGAAATCCAGGGGAGACCGGAAGCGCGCACGATCTCCTCCGCCGCCGAACAGCGGATCCTCCGCGGCGACCTGCTCCAGCACCCCTCCCGCCACGGCGACGGCGGAGTGGGCGGCTCCGCGGTCGACCCGCCGCTGTACTACCTCCTGGAGACGATCCCCTACGGCCTGGCCTCGGCCGGCACGCTGCTCGCCCAGCTCGAGCTGATGCGGCTGTTGAGCGCGCTGATGGCGGGCGTCACGGCGCTGTTCGTGTTCCTGTTCATCCGCGAGACGCTGCCCGCGGTGCCGCGCGCATGGACCGTCGGCGGTTTGAGCGTGGCGCTGGCGCCGATGCTCGGCTACATGTCGGGCGCGGTCAATCCGGACTCGCTGCTGTTCGCCGTGTCCGCGGCCGTCTTCTACTGCCTCGCCCGCGGCTTCCGGCGCGGGCTGACGCCCGCCCTGGCGTACACCACCGGCCTCCTGTGCGCCGTCGGCTTCCTGACCAAGCTCAACTTCGCGGGCCTCGCGCCCGGCATCGTGCTCGGGCTGATCGTCCTGAGCCTCCGCGCCGCGGGCGCCCTCGGCCGCCGCGCGGCGCTTGGCATGCTCGCGGGCTCGCTCTCGCTGGCCGCCAGCCCGGTGATCCTCTACGCCCTGGTCAACCTCGCCTCCAGCCACCCGCTGCTGGGCATCGCCTCGACGACGCTGAACCTCGCGACGCGCAGCGGCTCGGTGTTTCATGAGCTCAGCTACATCTGGCAGCTGTACCTGCCCCGGCTCCCGGGAATGAAGGACTACTTCCCGGGCCTGTCGATGCCGCGCGATCTGTGGTTCGACAAATCGGTCGGCTTCTACGGCTGGCTCGACACCTCCTTCCCAGCGTGGGTCGACAACGCGGCGCTCGTGCCGGCCGCGATCGTCGCGCTCCTGTGCGTGCGCGCGCTCCTCGTCGCCCGTGCGGCCCTGCGGCGACGCGTCGCCGAGATCGCGGTGTACGGCGCGGTGGCCGTCGGCCTGCTGGCGCTGATCGGGGCCAGCGCCTACTACAAAGCGGAAGAAAGCCTCGGCCTCGCCGAGCCGCGCTACCTGCTGCCCCTGCTCCCCCTCCTGGGCGTGGCCCTGGCGCTGGCGATGCGCGGCGCAGGCCGGCGCTGGGCGCCGGCCTGCGGAACGCTGATCGTGACCCTGTTCCTGGCGCACGACATCTTTAGTCAGCTGCTGGTGGTCGGCCGCTTCTACGGCTGAGCCGCCCGGATCGCGGGTCGAGGGTCGGAGACAGCAACTGACTTGTGTCCGGCGGGAGCGGCGACGTGCGCGGGCTCGTCAGGACCGCCCCGAATGCCGCAAGATCTCTTGCTGTGAGCGGGAATTCGCGTCCACGCAGGCACTCCGAGACGGGCGCCACCCGAGCCGTGTAGGCGGGGCGGCGACAGCCGGCGGCCGCCGCCGAAAACGCTCATCATCATCAGCGGCCATGCGAAGCGTCGCGGTCGCTCTCATCGCCTCGGCGGTCGCCATCGCCGTGGCGATCGCCGTCGTGCTCTCCCAGGCGCCGCCGGTCGTGGCGGGCAACGACGCGGTCACGAACTCCACCCACATCAACCTCCTGGCGGGCGGCGTGAGCAGCTGCCAGCAGGTCGGCACCGTGCCCCGGGGCACGTCCGCCCTGCGCATCTCGGTAGGCGCCGGCGCCGGCCCGCGGGTGCGCGTTCGCGTGCTCTCAAACGGGCGTGCCGTGACTCACGGCGAGCTGGCCGCCGGGTGGGGGCTGGCGGCGGCGGCGGTCGTGCCCGTGACGCCGCTGTCGCGCGACGTGCCCGATGCGCTCGTGTGCACGACCCTGGGACCGGGGCAACCCCCGATCAGGGTCGCGGGAAGCCCGCGCCTGGGCGCAGCGGAAGGCACAAGCTTCGACGACCTGGAATTGCGTATCGAATACCTGCGGCCGGGATCCCGGTCCTGGTGGTCGCTCGCGTCGTCGATCGTGACCCGTATGGGCCTCGGGCGCGCCGAGAGCGGCACGTGGATCCCACTGCTTGCGCTGCTGCTGATGATCGCGGCCGGCGCCCTCGCGGCGCGGAGCGCGCTGGAGGATCTGCGATGACCGCCGCGGCGAGCGCGGCGCAGGCGCGGCAGGCACCGGAGCAGGAGCCGCAGGCTCCGCCGCGGCGGAGCGGCTGGCAGGCCCTCAGGCGGCGGGTCCCCCGCACCGCCTGGATCTGCGCCCTGGTCGCGTTCCTGAATGCGGCGTGCTGGTCGATCGTGACGCCGCCGTTCGAGGCTCCCGACGAGCCCTCGCACTTCGCCTACACGCAGCTGCTCGTCCAGAACCGGCGCCTGCCGACGTCGATCACGGAGAACTTCTCGCCGGCGGAGGACGTCGTCATGGAAGACCTCCACATCCTGCAGAGCCGGGGGCGGGTTGGGCGCTACACATTCTCTAGCGCCAGCCAGCAGCGCCAGCTGGAACACGATCTCGAACGGCCGCTGCCCAGGTCCGGCACCGGCGCCGCCGGCGGGGCCGCGACGGGGCCGCCCCTCTACTACCTGCTGGAGACGATCCCCTACGCCCTGGCGTCGCCGGGCACGCTGCTCGACCAGCTGGAGCTGATGCGGCTGCTGAGCGCGCTGATGGGCGCGGCGACGGCGCTGCTCGTGGTCCTGTTCGTCCGCGAGACGCTGCCCGCGGCGCGCTGGGCGTGGACGGTCGGCGGTCTCGGCGTGGCGCTCGCGGCGCCGCTCGCGTACATGTCGGGCGCCGTCAACCCGGACGCGATGCTGGCCGCTGTCGCGGCGGCGCTCTTCTACTGCATGGCGCGCGGCTTCCGGCGCGGGCTGACGCCCAGACTGGCCGCCGCGATCGGCGTGCTGAGCGCCGCCGGCTTCCTCACGAAGCTGAACTTCATCGGCCTGGCGCCCGGCGTGATGCTGGGGCTGATCGTGCTCTCGGCCCGCATCGCGCGGACGGGCCGGCGGAGCGCCGCCGCGCTGATCCTCGCGGGCTCCCTCGCGCTCGCCGCGAGCCCGCCGCTCGTCTACCTCTTGGTCAACGCGCTCTCCAACCACCCGAAGCTGGGGATCGTGTCCACCACACTGACGCTCGCCGGCCGGGGGCACCCGCTGCTCGGGGCGATCGGCTACATCTGGCAGTACTACCTGCCGCGCCTGCCGGGCATGACCGACCACTTCCCCGGCCTGTCGATGCCTCTCCAGGTCTGGTTTGACAAATCGATCGGCTTCTACGGCTGGCTCGACGTGTCGTTCCCCGTGTGGGTCGACGACGCGGCGCTGCTCCCGGTCGCGCTGATCGCGATCCTCTGTGCCCGCTCGCTCCTCGCCGGCGCGAGCGCGCTGCGCCGGCGCGGCGCCGAGCTGCTCGTCTACGGCGCGATGGCCGTCGGGCTGATGAGCCTGATCGGGGCAACCGCCTACTTCAACACCGAAGGCCAGCAGCTGGGCTTCGCGGAGCCCCGCTATCTGCTGCCGCTGCTGCCGCTGCTGGGTGCCGCGCTCGCCCTGGCGGCGCGGGGGGCGGGACGCCGCTGGGGGCCGGTGGCGGGCGCGCTGATCGTGGCCCTGCTGTTCGCGCACGACCTGTTCAGCCAGCTGCTCGTCGTCTCGCGCTTCTATGGCTGACCGCCTCCAGTCGGAGACACCGCCTACCACGTCATGGCGCGTTTCCGGTGCGCCGGACACACTCGCGTACGGCGGTCTTGACGCTCCCCGGCCGTGCGAATAGAGATCCGTCGATGGGCACGGTGAGAGTCGCGCTCGCCGCAGGTCTGACGCTGCTGGCGCTCGCGATCGGTCTGACGTTGCTGCGGGCGCCGATGGTCGTGGCTCGCAAGAACGGGATTCCCCTGAAGGAAGAACGGATCGGCGAAATCGGGAAGGGCGGCGCCTACTCGTACTGCCAGGCGGGCGAACTGCTGCCGAAGGGCACGTCCGCCATCCGTCTGGCGCTGGGCGCGAACACCGGCCCGAGCGTGACCGTGAGGGTCGACGCCGCCGGGCGTGCGCTCACGTCCGGCACGGGCTCCTCCGGATGGACGGGACGCGTCGTGACGGTCCCGCTGAAGCCGCTTCCGCGCGCGGTGCCCGGGACGACGATCTGCGCGTCGTTTCGATTGAAGTACGAACGGATGATCGTCTTCGGCGCGGCGACGCGTCCGGCGATTGCGGCGCACGACGGCGCGGACGCGCTGTCGGGCAGGATCTGGATCGAATACCTGCGCCCGGGCTCGAGCTCGTGGGCGTCGCTCGTGCCGTCCGTCGCCCGCCGGATGGGACTCGGCCGCTCGCCCGCCGGCACGTGGAACGCCCTGGTGGCGCTCGAGCTGCTCGCGGCGGTCGTGATCGCCGCCTCGGCGCTGCTGCTGGTGGAGCTGCGGTGAGAGCCTCATGAGCGATCAGAAGGCGCCGGAGAAGGCGGGAGCGCCGGAGAAGACGAAGGTCGGCTCGCGCGCATTCGTCAGGCGGGAACGCGCGGCCGTGCGCCGACGGACCGCTCGCCGCACACGGCAGACCGCCGGCCCGCAGTCGCGTGGCGCCACGGCGCTGCTCGAGCTGTCGCTCGTGCGGGCGCTGCGGCGCATCCCGCGGGCGGCGCTGGTGTGCGCGCTCGTCGCCTGCCTCAACGCGATCTGCTGGTCGATCGTCACACCCGCCTTCGAGGTCCCCGACGAGCCGGCCCACTTCGCCTACGTCAAACAGCTCGCCGAAACCGGCACCCTGCCGTGGTCGAAGACGGGGGATTTCTCGAGCGAAGAGCTGGGCACGCTGATCGGTCTGGACTACTACAAAGTGCGCCAGCAGCCGCAGGACCGCTCGCTCGCCGCGCACGTCCAGCAGCTCGTGCTCGACCGTGAAATGCAGCTGTCTGCGCGGGAAAGCGAAAAGGGCAGCGCCGCGGCCGGCGCCGCGACCGGGGAACCGCCGCTCTACTACGCGCTGGAGGCGATCCCGTACACGCTCGCGCGCGGCGGCACGGTGCTCACGCGGCTGCAGCTGATGCGGATCTTCTCGGCGCTGCTGGCCGGCGTGACCGCGATGTTCGCGTTCCTGTTCCTCCGCGAGGCGCTCCCCCGCGAGCCGTGGGCGTGGACGGTCGGCGGGCTCGCGGTCGCGCTGGTGCCGCTGCTCGGGTTCATGTCGGGGGCGGTCAACCCCGACGCGATGCTGTTCGCCGTCTCGACCGTGGTCTTCTACTGGTTCGCGCGCGCGTTCCGGCGCGGAATGACGTTACGCGGCGCGGTGGCGATCGGGGCGCTGACCGCGATCGGCCTGCTGACCAAGCTGAACTTCGTCGGCCTCGTGCCCGGCATCGTGCTCGGCGTGCTGGTGCTGGGCGCGCGCGTGGCGCGCACGTCGCGGCGGTCGGCATTGGGCATGCTCGCGCTCGCGCTCGGCATCGGGCTCTCCCCGGCGCTCGTCTACGGAGCCATAAACGTGCTCTCCAACCATCCGCTGTTCGGGGTGGCATCCGTGACGGCAAACCTCATGAAAGGGTCGATCCTCGCCGAGCTCGACTACGTCTGGCAGCTGTTCCTGCCGCGCCTGCCCGGCACGGCCCACGACTTCCCTGGCCTGTTCACCACCCGGCAGCTGTGGTTCGACGGCTACGTGGGACTGTTCGGCTGGCTCGACACCACCTTCCCGGCCTGGGTCTACGACGTCGCGCTGATTCCGGCCGGGGCGATCGCGCTGCTGTGCGGCAGGGCGCTGGTCGCGGGACGGGCGGCGCTGCGCAGCCGCGCGGTCGAGCTCGCCGTGTACGCGACGATCGGCATCGGCCTGCTGGTGCTGGTGGGCGTCACCTCCTACCAGAACTTCCCGACCGTCGACGCCGAAACGGCCCAGGCGCGATACCTGCTGCCGCTGCTCGCCCTGCTCGGGGCGGTGGTCGCGCTGGCGGCGCGCGGCGCGGGCCGCCGCTGGGGCCCCGCGGCGGGCACGCTGATCGTGGTGCTGTTCCTGGCCCACGACATCTTCAGCCAGATGCTCGTCGCGGCGCGCTTCTACGGTTGATCCGGGCCGGGAGCGCGCGCCGCCCCTTCCTCCCCCGGCCGGCCCCGCGCGGGCTACTTGGCCCCCCCTTTCTCCCCCCGGCCGGCCGGCCCCGCGCGGGCGCTACTTGGCGTTGGCGAAGTAGTCGGCGTTGATCTGCGTGTACTTCTGCCACTCCTCCGGCAGCTGGTCCTCGGCGAAGCACGCGTCGACCGGGCACGCCTCGACGCAGGCGTCGCAGTCGATGCACTCCTCGGGGTCGATGTAGAGCATCTCGGCGGCGTCGTACCCCGGCTCGTCGGGCGTCGGGTGGATGCAATCCACGGGGCACACCTCGACACACGAGTTGTCCTTGGTGCCGATGCACGGCTCGGCGATTACGTAGGCCATTCGCTTCTTTCTTGGGTCGGTTTGCGTGGGGGTGCTTGTTCGAGAGGCATATTGTACGAAGCATGCTGCTGCTTACCGGCGCGACCGGCCTGGTGGGCTCGACGCTGCTCGCCCGCCTGCTCGCGGAGGGTACGGAGGTGCGCTGCCTGGTGCGCGACCCCCGGCGCCTGGGAGCCCAGCGCGTGCGCGTGCAGATCGCGCTCGGCGACCTCACCGACCCGCCGTCGTTCCGCAACGCGCTGCGCGGCGTGCACACGGTCGTGCACCTGGCCGCGTCGATCCGCGACCAGCCGCGCGGCTCGATCGAGGAGCTCAACGGCATCGCGACGTGGCGCATGGTCGAGGCGGCGGAGCGCCAGCGCGTCGAGCGCTTCGTGTTCTTCTCCGCGCTCGGCGCCTCGACCCACCATCGCACACGGCTGCTGCGCGCGAAGGCGCTGGCCGAGCAGGCGGTGCGCGACGCGGACGTGCACTCGATCGTGTTCGCGCCGTCGATCGTCTACGCGCCCGGCGACCCGTGGCTGACGCTGCTCGAACGCATGGCGCTGCTGCCGGTGATGCCCGTCTCCGGGCGCGGTCGCGCCGCGTTTCAGCCGATCTGGGCCGAGGACGTGGCCGCGTGCGTGCTCGCCGCGCTGCGCGGCGAGGGCGGCCAGCGGCCGTCGGTGGAGGGAGTCGCGGCGGACCGAGACCCCGAGCGCCGCAAGCTGGCGCGCGGCCACGAGCGCCACGAGCTGGCCGGGCCGGAGACCCTCAGCCCCACCGTGATCGTGCGCACGCTGCTGCGCTCGATGGACCGCCGGCGCGTGCTCGTGCACGTGCCCACCCCGATCGTCTCGCGCGCGCTGCGCCTGCTCGAGCGGGCGGGCGGACAGCGCGCGTTTGCGACCTGGGACGAGGCCGAGCTGATGGAGACCGCGATGACCTCGCCGCGGGGGGCGGCCGGAGCGGAAGGGCTCGGGGTCAGACCGCAGCGGATGGCGGCAGTGCTGGGGAGCGGTTGAGCCCCAGGAGCCTCTCGATGGCCGCGTTGAGCGTGCTCGGGCTCGTCAGCGAGACGTGCGCGAGCTCGAACACGCGCCGCGCTCCGGTGCGCCCGATCAGGAACGCCGGCGTGCCGTCGAGGCGCGCCGACCGCGCCGCTTCCCGGTCCGCGACCAGCTCGCCGGCGAGCTGGCGGCCGGCGCGATCGCTCATCCACTCGGACAGGCTCAGCCCCGGGATCTGGCTGGCGATCCCCTGGAGGTAGCGTTCGGTCACGTAGTTCGTGCCCTCGGCTCGCTGCTCCGCGTAGAACGTCTCGATGAAGTTCCACAGCCTGCCCTGCTCGCCGGCGGCGAGCGCCGCGATCTGCTGGGCGTGGAAGACCCGCAGCGGGCGTGTGGCGGTCCGCAGCGAGCGGTAGACGATCCGCAGCCGGCCTGTGCGCACCCATCTGCCGATGATCGGCGGCAGCGCCCCCAGCGCGAACTCCTTGCAGTACGGGCACTGCAGGTCGCCGAACCACTGCAGCGTCACCGGCGCCGCCGGATCGCCGAGCGCGCTGGCACGCTGGGGCACGCCGCCCAGCAGGGTCGCGACGGCCTTCTCGGGCGTGACCTTGCCGGCTCGGCCGCCGGTATCGCGAGGCGAGCTCGCGCACCCGCTCAGCGCGAACGTGCCCGCCACCGCCGCCACCGCCAGGGCGCTCGTCCCGCGCATGCGCGAATGATCGCCGCTGCGCGACGAACCGCCAAATAGTCGGAGACGTGCGCGCTACGGCCGCCGCGCCGCCCACGGCACGGCCGCTTCCAGCTGCGCGGCGAGGGCGAGCAGCGAGCCCTCGCCGGCGGGGCGCCCGACGATCTGCACCGCCAGCGGCAGCCCGTCCTCGCCCTCGAACAGCGGCAGCGAGATGCCTGGCTGCCCGGACGCGTTGAACACGGGCGTGAACGGCGTGAACAGGCCCGAGCGCGTGAACGTCGACATCGGCTCGGGCGCGGCCGTGTCGAGCGTGCCGATCGGCAGCGGGCGCTCGGCGAGCGCGGGCGTGAGCAGCGCGTCGTAGGGCTCGAGGAACGCGACCAGGCGCCGCGCGAACGCCTGCAGCCGGATCGCCGCGCCCATGCTCTCGATCGCGCCCGCCTTCCCGATCATCGAGAAGATCGCCCAGCTCATCGGCTCCATGTCCGCGGCCGTCGGCTCGCGCCCGGCGACGACGCCGGAGTAGGCGATCGACAGCGCGATCTGGCTGGCGAACACGGCGCCGAACAGCTCCGAGAGGCCGTCGAGCCGCCACGGCGGGTCGACCTCCTCGACGTCGTGCCCGAGCGAGCGCAGCAGCTCGGCGGCGTCGGCGACGGCGCGTGCGCACTGCGGGTCGACGACGGCGTCCGCGACGGGCGGCAGCGTCGTCGCGGCGATGCGCAGGCGGCCGGGGGCCTGCCGCGCAAGCTCCGCGAAGGGCCGGGCGGGCGCGGGCGCCCAGGTGGCGTCGCCGGGCTCGTAGCCGGCGAGCACGTCGAGGATCGCGGCGGTGTCGGCGACGGTGCGCGTGAGCATGCCGTCGATCCCCAGCGAGGAGTCGCCCAGTTCGGGGGCGACGGAGATGCGCCCGCGGCTCGGCTTCAGCCCCACGAGCCCGCAGCATGCGGCGGGGATCCGGATCGAGCCGCCGCCGTCGTTGCCGTGGGCGACCGGCAGCATGCCGCTGGCCACGGCGGCGGCCGCGCCGCCGGAGGAGCCGCCGGGGGTGCGCCCGAGGTCCCACGGGTTGCGCGTGGGGCCGAAGATGCGCGCCTCGCTGACGGGCAGGATCCCGTACTCGGGAAGCGTCGTCGTGCCCACGACCACGAAGCCGGCGTCCTTCAGGCGCCGTGTGACGTTGTGGTCGTACTCGCACTCGTTCTCGGCCATCAGCGCGCAGCCGTACGTCAGGCGCAGGCCCTGGGCGGGGCGGTTGTTCTTGATCGCCACCGGCACGCCCGCGAACGGGCGCTCGTCGCCGGGCGCGATCGCGGCCGCGGTCGCGAGCGCGCGCTCGGCGTCGACCTGCACGAACGCGTTCAGCGCAGGGTTGAGCTCCTCGATCCGATCCAGCGAGACCTGCACCAGCTCGCGCGCCGAGACCTCGCCTGTGCGCACCATCGCCGCGAGCTCGAGCGCCGGCCTGAACATCAGGTGTTCGTCTGACATGGCCCCTCCTCCGGATGGCCCTCCTCGGGCGTCATCGCCCTCCTCGGGCGTCGGTTGGCTGCAGCCTACCCGCGAGCAGTCCTGCGAAGATAGGCGCCGGCCCACAAGGCCCCACCCCGTCAAGCATCAAGCCCAGAAAGCGAGTGCCATGAGCGCGGTTCAGTCAGCCCCTGAGGTCCAGTCGGGCCTCGAAGGCGTCGTCGCCTTCGCCACCGAGATCGCCGAGCCCGACAAAGAGGGTGGCGCGCTGCGCTACCGCGGCGTCGACATCGAGGAACTGGTCGGCGCCGTTCCCTACGAGCAGGTGTGGGGCCTGCTGGTCGACGGCCATCTCAAACCCGGCCTGCCGCCCGCGGAACCGCACGCGCTGACCGTGCGCTCGGGCGATCACCGCGTCGACGTGCAGTCGGCGCTGGCGATGCTCGCGCCCGAGTGGGGCTTCGGGCAGCTGATCGACATCACCGACGAGGAGGCCCGCGACAACCTCGCCCGCGCCTCGGTGATGGCGCTGTCGTTCGTGGCGCAGTCCGCGCGCGAAGCCGGCCAGCCGCCGGTGCCCCAGCAGGAGATCGACCAGGGCCGCACGATCCCCGAGCGCTTCATGATCCGCTGGCGCGGCGAGGCCAACCCCGACCACGTCAAGGCGATCGACGCCTACTGGGTGTCGGCGGCCGAGCACGGCATGAACGCCTCGACCTTCACCGCGCGGGTCGTCGCCTCGACCGGCGCCGACGTCGCCGCGGCGCTGTCGGCGGCCGTGGGCGCGCTCTCCGGACCGCTCCACGGCGGCGCCCCCTCGCGCGTGCTGAAGATGCTCGACGAAGTGGAACGCAGCGGCGACGCCGAGAAGTGGGTGTCGGACGCGCTCGACCGCGGCGAGCGCCTGATGGGCTTCGGCCACCGCATCTACCGCGCAGAAGACCCCCGCGCACGGGTGCTGCGCCGCACCTGCAGCGAGCTCGGCTCGCCGCGCTTCCAGGCCGCCGAGGCGCTCGAGCAGGCGGCGCTCGCGGAGCTGCACGCGCGCCGCCCCGACCGCGTGCTGGCGACGAACGTGGAGTTCTGGTCGGCGGTGGTCCTCGACCTCGCGGAAGTCCCGCCGGATCTGTTCACGCCGATGTTCACGTGCGCGCGCGTGGCCGGCTGGTCGGCGCACATCCTCGAGCAGAAGCGCGAGGCGAAGCTGATCAGGCCGACGGCGAAGTACGTGGGCGCGGGCCCGCGGGCGGTGAGCGCCGTCGACTGACTGACGGCGCGGCGACCCGGGCGCGCCGTCGAGCGCGCTTGGGGCGCCGGCTCAGCCCCCGAGCCTTGCCAGCGCCGCCAGCACGAGGCGCCGGTAGCGCTCGGCGCAGGGGTTGATCCACCGCGGCAGCCCGGTGTCGATCAGGTCCGTCTCGATGCCCGCGCTGAACAGCTCCAGGATGCGGTAGTCGGAGACGACGCGATACGCCTGGACGGAGCGGCGCCAGCGCGCGAGCCGCGGCGCGTTGACGAGCAGCGAGCCCCAGGCGCGGGCCTTTTCGGCAGTCCAGCCCTCGGAAATCGCGCGTATCGTGACGATCAGCTCCGTGGCCAGGAGCACGGGCGCGAGCAACGCGAGCGTACGCAGCTGCAGGTTGCTCAGTAGCGCCCATGCCCGGTTTCGCTCAAGATGGAACCACTTATGGGCGCTCTTGCGGAACTCGTACTCGTGCACGACGATCGCCGCGGGGCAGTAGCGCACCCGTCGGCCGCGCATGCGCATGCGCCAGGCGAGGTCGGTGTCGTCGACGTACATGAAGAAGAACGGGCACAGCCCGCCGATCTCCAGGAACGCGTCGCGGCGGACCAGGAGCGCGGCACCGGACACGGCGGCGGTGTCGCGCGCGGGGCCGTGCTCGCGGGGACGACCGTAGCCGCCCGACCAGGAGACGCCCGCGATGTTGACGGGGTTCTCGCCCGCGTTGACGCGGCCGTCGGGGAGCAGGATCTGGGCGCCGACGATCGCGACGTCCGGGCCGTCCACGGCCTCCAGCAGGCGCTCCAGGCAGTCGCCCGCGGCGACCGCGTCCGGGTTCAGGAAGAACAGCCACTCGCCGCTCGCCTGCCGCGCCGCGAGATTGGCCGCGCCGGTGTAGCCGAGGTTGGCGCCGGGCTCGACGATCCGCACGTCCGCCTCCAGCCCGGCGGCTGCGAGCACGGGCGCGGCCGCGGACGCGGGGTCGTTGTCGATCACCAGCAGCTCGGCCGGCGCGAGCGACTGCGCGAGCAGGCTGCGCAGCGCGTCGGCGGTGGCCGCCGGGTCCGCGTAGGAGACGACGACCGCTGTGATGGCGGGGGGCATGATGGGTGAAGGCTCGTTATATCTGGCGGTCGTTCCCGCTTACAACGAGTCGGAGACGATCGTGGCGGTGATCGAGGCGCTGCGCGAGGGCGCGCCGCGATTCGACACGTTGGTGATCGACGACGGCTCGACCGACGGCACCGCCAGGCTCGCCTCGGGGGCCGGCGCGAGGGTGCTGCGGCTGCCGTTCAACGTGGGGATCGGCGGGGCGGTGCAGACCGGGTTCGTGTACGCGCGCGAGCACGGGTATGACTTCCTCGCGCAGGTGGACGGCGACGGGCAGCACGACTCGGTCGAACTGGAGCGGCTGATCGCGACGATGGAGGAGGAGTCCGTCGACGTGGTCTGCGGGTCGCGCTTCATGACCGACGATCACCACTACCCCGCGCCGATCAGCCGTCGCACCGGGATCCACATCTTCGCGTTCCTGCTCTCGCGGATCGTCGGCATGCCGGTCAGCGACCCGACGTCGGGCTTTCGCCTGTACAACCGCCGCGCGATCGAGCTGTTCGCGCGCGACTACCCGCACGACTACCCCGAGGTCGAGGCGGTGCTGATCCTGCACCGCCACCGCCTGCGCATGCGCGAGACGCCGGTGCGGATGTACGCGCGCGGCGGCGGCACTTCCTCGATCAGCACGGGCAAGTCGGCGTACTACATGGTCAAGGTGCTGCTGGCGCTGTTCGTCGGGCTTGCGCGCCCTCGCGTCGCCGCCGTGGTCGAGGGCGGCGAGCTCGCGGCGGTGGGCGCCGAGCACGCCGTCTAGACCGCGATGCAGGCGCGAATCCAGCTCGTCACGATCCTCGGCGCCGCGGCGTTGCTGCTGACGGTGCTCGAGATGGTGCGCCGGCGGCGGCTGACGGAGCGCTACGCCCTGCTGTGGCTGCTGTCGGCGGGCGTGCTGCTGGCGCTGGCGATCTGGAGCGGCGCGCTCGCGAGCATCAGCCGCGCGATCGGCGTCGTGTATCCGCCGAACGCGCTGTTCTTCATCGCGATCGGCTGCATCCTGCTGCTGCTGCTGCACTTCTCCGCGGTGGTCTCGCGTCTGAGCGACCAGAGCGAGACGCTCGCCCAGCGTCAGGCGCTGCTGGAGGAGCGATTGCGCCGCCACGAGAGCATGAACGGCGTCCTCGCCGGCGACCACAGCGCCGACTGCAACGCGAGCTCGGCGCGCGCCGGCAGCGGCCGCCAGCCCCACCACCAGCGGTAGACGAGGCGCCCGGCGGCGCCGAGGTCCGACTCCATCCCCAGCCGCCGCCGGCCCTCGCGCGCGTACAGCGCGGGATGCTTGCGGCGCAGCTGGCGGAAGGTGGCGCGGTAGCGCGGCCGGGCGCCGAGGTGGCGCGTCGTGTGATGGCGGCGGTAGAGGAGCGTGACCGCGTCCACGTGGCGCCCGTGCCAGCCGCGTTCGAGCGCGTGGACCCAGAGCTCCCAGTCCTCGTAGCCGGCGAACGCGGGGTCGTAGCCGCCGACGTCCTCGAACAGCTCGCGGCGCAGGAGGGCGGCGCAGCCGATGTTGTGGCGGAACAGCAGGCGGTAGGGGTCGTACGGCGGCAGTCGCAGCTCGCCCTCCCACGCGCCGAAGAAGCGCATGATCCCGAAGCTGTAGCCGAGCGTCTGATCGGCGCTCAGCGGGGCGCGCAGCCGCTGCACCGCATCGGCCGGGAGGAGGTCGTCGGCGTCGAGCGTCAGCGCATACGGGGTCCGCGCGCGCCGCAGGCCGCTGTTGCGGGCCTCGGCGACGCCGGCGTTCGCCTGGCGCACGAGCTCGACGCGCGGCGGCAGGCGCTCGAGCTCGGCGAGCGTGTGCGCGTCGGTGGACCCGTCGTCGACGACGATCACGCGCGGCTCGCCGCCGGTCTGCGCGAGCGCGCTGGCGACGGATTCGGCGAGGTAGGCGCCGTAGTTGAAGCAGGTGACGATGACCGTGACGTCGTCGTTCGTCGATTCGCGCTGCATCGACAGTTGAAGCTAGCTGAAACCCGAGAGCCATCTGAAAACGCCAACGGCCGAGGGCCGGATCACCGGGCCCTCGGCCGTTGCAATCGAGCGGCGGCCGCAGCCGTCGTTCGCGCGAATGGCGTCTGCCTACATCATCCCGCTCATGTCGGGCATGCCGCCGGGACCGCCGGCGCCTTCCTTCTCGGGCACCTCGGCGACGATCGCCTCGGTGGTGAGGATGTTCTTGGCGATCGACGCGGCGTTCTGCAGCGCCGAGCGCGTGACCATCGCCGGGTCGATCACGCCTGCGGCGACGAGATCGACGATCTCGTTGGTGGAGGCATTGAGGCCGTGGCCTTTCTTGGCCTTGCGGACGTCGTTGACGACGACCGAGCCCTCCAGGCCGGCGTTCTCGGCGATCTGGCGCAGCGGCTCCTCGAGCGCCCGCAGCACGATCCGCGCACCCGTGCGCTCGTCGTCGGAGCCGTCGGCCGATGAGCCGTTGTCGCTGATGCTGATCGACGCCGAGGCCTGCAGCAGCGCGACGCCGCCACCGGGCACGATGCCCTCCTCGAGGGCAGCGCGGGTTGCCTGCAGCGCGTCCTCGACGCGGTGCTTCTTCTCCTTCATCTCCGTCTCGGTCGCAGCGCCGACCTTGACCACGGCAACGCCGCCGGAGAGCTTTGCCAGGCGCTCCTGCAGCTTCTCGCGGTCGAAGTCCGAGTCGGTGTTCTCGATTTCGGCTTTGATCTGGTTGATGCGGCCTTTGATCGCCGCCGAGTCGCCGGCGCCGTCGACGATCGTGGTGTTGTCCTTGCCCACGACCACGCGACGCGCGCGTCCGAGCTGGGACAGCTGGGTGTTCTCCAGCTTCAGGCCCATCTCCTCGGTGATCACCTCGGCGTTGGTCAGGATCGCGATGTCCTCGAGCATCCGCTTGCGGCGGTCGCCGAAGCCCGGTGCCTTCACCGCAACGCCGGTGAACGTGCCGCGCAGCTTGTTGACGACCAGCGTCGCGAGCGACTCGCCCTCGACGTCCTCGGCGATGATCAGGATCGGCTTGCCCGACTGGATCACGGCCTCGAGCACCGGCAGCACGTCGCGCACCGAGCCGATCTTGGAGTTGGCGATCAGGATGTAGGGGTCCTCGAGGGTCGCCTCCATGCTGTCCTGGTCGGTGACCATGTACGGCGAGATGTAGCCCTTGTCGAACTGCATGCCCTCGGTGAACTCGAGGTCCATGCCGAACGTCTGGCCCTCCTCGACGTTGACGACACCGTCCTTGCCGACCTTGTCGATCGCGTCGGCGATCACGTCGCCGATCTCTTCGTCGCCGGCGGAGATCGTCGCCACGCGGGCGATCTGGTCCTTGCCGGAGACCTCCTTGGACTGCGAGGCGATGTTCTTGACGACCTCGTCGACCGCCTTCTCGATGCCGCGCTTCAATGCCAGCGGGTTGGCGCCGGCGGCCACGTTCTTGAGCCCCTGACGCACGATCGCCTGCGCGAGCACGGTCGCCGTGGTGGTGCCGTCGCCGGCGACGTCGTTGGTCGCAGTGGCGACCTCGCGCACGAGCTGCGCGCCCTGGTTCTCGAACACGTCCTCGACCTCGATCTCGCGAGCGATCGTGACGCCGTCGTTGGTGATCGTGGGCGCCCCGAACTTCTTGTCGAGCACGACATAGCGCCCCTTGGGACCGAGCGTGACCTTGACCGCGTTGGCGACCGCGTCGACACCGGCCTCGAGCGCGCTACGCGCCTCTGAGCTGTACTTCAGTTCCTTGTGAGCCATATTTCCTCAGATCTCCTTAGGACTCGACGCGGGCAAGGACGTCGGACTCGCGAAGCACGAGCAGATCCTCCCCGTCGACCTTGATCTCGGTCCCGCCGTACTTGCTGTAAAGGACCTCGTCGCCCTTCTTCACGTCCAGCGGGATCCGCTTGCCGTCCTCGTCCAGCTTCCCATCGCCAACAGCGAGGACCTCGCCCTTCTGCGGCTTCTCCTTAGCGGTATCGGGGAGAACGAGACCGCTGGCGGTCGTCAGCTCCTCCTCGATAGCCCGCACGATCAACCGATCGCCCAGGGGCTTGAGCTTCATGATATGTAGAACCTCCGTTTGAGAATGCGACCGGCGGCCCGCGGCCCTCAGCTACCTGCCTAGGCGGTCCGCCTCTTGCTTGGCACTCTCAAGTGGAGAGTGCCAACAACGCTCTCAACATACCGAAGATCCAGCCAAAATCAAGTCACGCGTCTGGCGAGGGGAAGGAGTTGATCGCGAGCGGGTCGTTGCGGCGGAGCCACTCGGCGAGCAGCGGATCGACGATACGCCAGTGCGAGGCGGAACCCTCGACGACGCCACGCGCGCGCAGACGCTCCAGTGCGCGCTTGGCGGTATCGGGCCCGCTCAGACCGTAGCGCGCGGGCGCGGACCTGCTGCCGGGGGAAGCGCCGCCAGCAACGAGGAATAGGGCCTTCGCGCCATTGGCGTCGCTGTCCTCTCCTGCGAGCAGGCCGTCGATGAAGGCGCCGAAGTCGGTGCTGTGCGAGCGGGTCGACAGCAGCTGGTCGAAGGCAGCCTGGACGGCGTCGCAGTCGATCGCCTGCCGCTCTCCCGCGGCCTCCCACGCCTGCCAGGCCAGGTGCTGCGTGCGCTTCGGGTGCGACCCGGTCAGTTCGAGCAGAAGCTCGGCGGCACGCTCGTCGATGGGCTTGCCGGAGGCCGCGCAAGCGTGTTCCAGGTACGCGGCGAACGGCGCGGCCTCGATCGCAGGCAACGCTACGTCGTGGGTCTGGTCCCAGATCGGCTCGGTGTCGGTGTGGAGCATCAGCTCGAGCCTCTCGCGCAGGCTGCCGGTGAGAAGCAGGCTGACGCGGCCTCCCGAGTCGGGCTCCATCAGTGCCGAGCGAATGATGCTCAGGGGCTCGCCGGGGCAGCTGTTGAGGCGCTGGAACTCGTCGAAGACGACCACCAGCCGGTCAGCTGCCCGGGTGAGCGCGAGCAGCTGATCATGCAGCACCTCGGCCTCGTTGAGCACGACCCGCCCCGAGGTGCGTACGCCTGCAGCGACGACCCCGAGGTTGATCCCGATAGTCTTCTCCAGTCGCCTCCAGGCGTCGCCCGCACGGCGACGAAGCTGCCCGTCGGGATGCCTGTCAAGGGATGTCCTGACCGCGCCGATGAAGGCCGGGAGGCTGATCGCACGTCGCAGATCGACGCGAAGCATCTGCCACGGCGGAGCATCCGGCTCGTGGTCACGAGCGAGCTCCTGGCGCAACTCCAGCGTGAAGCTCGTCTTGCCGGTGCCTCGCGGCCCGAACAGCGCGACGTGCGTGCCCGCCTTGAGTTGCAGGGCCGTCTCACGCGCGAAGGAACGTCGCGGTACGCCATCCTCGATCGCATACTCCCAGATGAAGGGGTTGAGAGCCATACCCTCATTGTACTCGATAGTCGCGACTGTCTGTACGCGCTGAGCAGATACAGATGTACGCGCTCAGCGCGTACATCTGTCAGTTCTGTGCCCCGCCAAATCCCTTGATCGCCTCGGTCATCCCCGTGGGGTTCTCGAGGATCTGCGAGAACCGCACCACCGTGACGACGTCGTCCGTCGAGACGCCCCGCCCATATATCTGTTCGAGGAACTTGATGAGTTCCTCGTGCCGCCTGAACTCGGGGTTGTCGTGCTTGATGTCCCGCGGAGACAAGTCCCCGAGCTTCATGACCTCGACCTGGTCGATGACGGCTTCGAAGATGCGTTCGCGCGGCGAGTACTGATAGCCGATGGTGACGAGCACGGCCTGGTTCTTGCGGTACTTGCCGGACTTGTCGCCGAGTCTGATGGTGGCGGTCTTGCGCCCGCGCTTGAGCTCGTCGGCGAAGATCGTGGAGTAGAAGTTGAGGACCTGCATCGCAGCGGGGGAGGCTACCGGTCTTTGTCGAGTTGGGCGAGCGCGAGCTCGACCATCTCGCGCTCGGCGGTGTGGCTGAGCTCGGTGAGCGCGTCGCGCAGCCCGATCCAGCGCACCTCCTCGACCTCGTCGTCGTGGTCGGCGATGTCCCCGTCGACGTAGTCGAACAGGAAGAAGGCGACGGACTTGCCGATGGTGCGCCCGTCGCGCCGGTACCAGTAGCGCGACTCGCCGAGCCGCCGCACGGGCTGGGCGACGATGCCGGTCTCCTCGCGCACCTCGCGCGTGGCCGCCTCGATCGGCGTCTCGCCGGGGTCGACGTGGCCCTTGGGCAGCGCGAGCACGCGCGAGCCGTCGGCGGCGCGGCGGGTAGGCACGATCACGACGACCTGCCCATCGCGCACGACGACGCCGCCGGCGGAGAACTCGCGCGCCTGCTCCCTGCGGGCTTTGGGAGCGCGCTTGGCCTTGGCCGCTCGTTTAGAAGACATACTGCTCCAGCGCCTTGGGGTCGTGGACGGTGAGGCGCCCGCGCCCCTGGGAGATGACGCCGGCGCGCTCGAGCACGGCGAGGAAGCGGCTGGCGGACTCGCGGGAGGAGCCGGCGAGCTGCGCGAGGTCGGCCTGCGTGGCGACCACGAGCACGTCCGTGGGGCCCCGGCCGGCGGCGATCTCCTGCGCAACGAGCTCTGAGAGGACGACGGCGACGCGGCTCTGCACGGTCTGGAAGGACTGGCGCGAGAGCCGCTCGTTGGTCTCGCGCAGGCGCCTTCCGAGGGCGATCACGAGGCGCGCGGCGATCTGCGGGTGCTCGCTGAGCAGCCTGCGCATGTCGGGCCCGAGCACGCCGACGACGCTGGTGGGCTCGATCGCCTCGACGGTGGCGGAGCGGCGCTCGTCCTCGAACATGGCGAGCTCGCCGAAGATGTCTCCAGGCCCGAACGTGGCGAGCGTGATCGTGCGCCCGTCGCCGTGGCTGCGCACCGCCCGTGCGAGGCCCTCGCGCACGACGTAGCAGGTGTCGCTCTGGTCGCCCTCGCGGAACACTGCCTGTCCGGGCTCGAAGCGCCGGGGCACGGCCATCTGCGCGATCTGCTCGAGGTCGCCGGGCTCGAGCGTGGAGAACACGGGCACGCGGCCGAGCAGCTCGACCACGTCCGCTGAGCGCGTCGCCCCCATCTCCCCACGGAATACCACAACTACGCCGGCTATCGTCCGTTTCATGGTAATGTCGAAGTTGCTGCCGATCGTCCTCGCACTCACCGCGGCGGGCACACCGAGCGCGAGCGAACGCGCGCTGCTGCACTCGCACGAACTGTGGGCGACGATCGACGTGTGCAACCCGGCAGACCAGCCCGACACGGTCGGCATCCGCGGCTCGATGCCGGGCGACAGACGCGCGGGCGACAGGATGTACATGAGTTTCCGCCTGCAGTACATGAGCGCGAGCAGGCAGTGGGTGAACCTCGGGAGCAGTGCGAGCTCGGGCTTCGTGGCTGTCGGCAGCGGTGCGACCGCGCGGCAGGGCGGCACGAGCTTCGAACTGAAGCCAGTGGCGGGCAGGCCGGCGGTGACGCTGCGCGGCGTCGTCGATTTCCAGTGGCGCCGCGGCCGGAGGGTCCTCGTGTCTGGCGCGGAGCCGACGTCGGTGGGGCACGTGAGCCTCGCCGGCGCCGACCCGGCGAACTACAGCGCGGCGACGTGCGTCATCGGCTAACGACCGGCTTCGAACAGCCGCGGATCGTTGGTGATGATGCCGTCGACCCCCATGGCGCTGAGCCGCTCGATCATGCGCGCGTCGTCGACGGTCCACACGTACAGCTCGCCGCCGCCTTCGGCTACGGCGCGCACGAGCGCGGGGGTGACGACGCGCCAGTGCGCCATGATCGCGTCGAAGCGGCCCTCGGCGAGGGCGTTGCGGGCGCGTCGCGGCAGCGTGGCGCGATAGCCGGTGAGCATTGCGAGGGCGGGGATGGCGGTGAGCATGTCGGTGGTGTAGTCGCGGCGTACGCGCGGCACCGACCAGCCGAGGCGCAGCGCGGGCTCGGCGGCGCGGATGCGCGCGAGCGCGGCGGGGAACATGCCGCTGACGATCGTGCGCTCGACCAGCTCGTGCTGGCGCAGGGCGTCGAGCACGCGCAGCTCGTAGCGGGGGAGCTTGACGTCGACGTCCAGCTCGAGGCGGGCGAACGCCGGGCCGGCGAGGTGCGCGAGCGCCTGCTCGAAGGACAGGGGCGGGCGGGAGCGCATGTCGTCGCGGTCGTGCGCGACGAGCAGGCGCCCGCTGCCGTCGGCGTGCTCTGAGAGCACGTCGAGCTCGATCATGTCGACGCCGTGGCGGAGCGCCGCGTCGAAGCTCGCGAGCGTGTTGCCGGGCTCGATGTGCGCGGCGCCCTTGTGGCCGACGCGGCGGGGGGGCTTGGTCGCGGGCTGGCTCACGCACGCCACGATCGCAGAGTCGGCGTCGCGGCGGCGGCCGTCGCGCGGGCGCCCCGCGGCGGCTATACGGCGCAGAGCGGCTTGCGCGCGCCCTGGATCGCTTCGACGGCTGCCTTCGGCCCGATGTAGGGCGCGAGCACGGTGAACGTGAGGTGGTCGACGAGGCACGGCAGCCGCGACAGGCGCCCGGCGGCGACGTAGCTGGAGATGATCGCCCACACGGCTCCTGTGACAGCTTCCTGGGCGACGTCGGGTCCGCGGCGCGGCGCTGGGCCGTTGTCGGTGAGCATCTGCGTGAAGCCGCCGACCGAGCGCGTCATCCGCCCGACCATGCCGGGCCCGACCTCGAAGATGTCGATGAACGCGATCCGCAGCAGCGCTTCGTGGCGGACGAGGTAGTCGACGAACGCGGCCATCGCGCGGTACACGCCTTCCGGCCAGGATGCGGCGCCCTCGAAGCTCTCCCTGACGGCGTCGAGCCCTTCGCGCACGAATTCGTCGAGGACGGCGAGGAAGCACTCTTCCTTGTTGGGGAACTGCTTGTGGAAGGCCTCGGTGGAGACGCCGGCGAACTGCGCGATCTGCGGGTCGGTGAGGTACGAGTAGCCCTCGTCGAGCGTGAGGTGCACGACCGATCCGAGCACCCGCGCGCGCTTGTCGTCGCGCGCCAGGAACGCCGCCGGCGTGGGCGGCTGGTGGCGCGAGATGCTCGGCGCGGGCACCCCGAGCCGGGCGGCGGCGGAGATGCGGTAGGACTCGATCCAGTCGAGCACTTCGTCGGTCAGCGCGTACAGCTCGCGCTCGCGGTGCTCGTACAGCCGCGTGAACACGGTGTTGCGCACGCCGCCGACGATCGCGCGGCAGGTCAGGCGCGGGAAGCCGACGCCGTCGGGCGCCATCTGGAAGGCGCCGGCGACGAGCCGCTCGAACGTGAGCCCGGCGAGCTGCATGCGCTCTCTGGCGGGCGGTCCGATGCCGAGCGCGTCGACGAGCACGAGACGCGGCCCCTTGGGCTGCTCGGCGATGTCGTCGAGCAGCGCCTTGCAGCCGGAGTGCAGGCGGTTGGCCCAGCCGCGCTCCTGGCTCCATGCGTCGAGCACGACCTTGCGCGAGCGCGCGACGACGATGTCGTAGGTGGCGAGGAAGCACTGTTCCTTGTTGGAGAACAGCTCGTAGAACGCCCGGCGCGAGACGCCCGCCAGGCCGATCACGTGCGCGACGGTCGTGGCCTGGTATCCCCGCCGGGAGACCGCCTCGATCATCCCGCCGTACAGGCGGGTCCGCTGGTTTCGGGCGACCTCGTCGCGCCCCATACCGCTCGGCCCATGCGGCAGCCGGCGGTACAGCGGCGCAACCTGGCTCCCTGTTCGACCTATCCCCACTGTTCTATACGGTAGACCACAACGCCTCCACATTGCAAGTTGTCTCGACTTTTAATAACAAGACCCTCCAAACGATTCCACCCGTGTCTCTTACAGGCTCAAACGTCCGACAGACAATGAGATTCGGAACAACGGGCAATTCCAGGCGGACACTGGAATTCTGCCCATATGAACCTGCCCTGAAACTGGTCCTCACGACCTCTTTACATGCACGTAGCGGGGAAAGCGTGCTCAGGCGGTGAGCGTGAGCCGGCGCGGACCGGGGTGGAATCCGAGCTCGACGAGCGCGCCGGCGAGCGGCGAGGCGGTCGCAGGCTCGCCGTCGATGCGCTCCAGCGAGAGCCTGCCGAGCCGCCCGGCGCGGACGGCGTCGGCGAGCGCGACGAGCGCCGCGCGCAGCGGGTCGCCGGCGCCGGCGCCGACCGTGGAGCCGGCGGCGCTCGCGTCCGTGAGCTTGAGCAGGCTGCGTCCGCCGCGCTCGACATAGAGCACGGGCACGTCCTCCACCAGCACGACGTGGGCGCCGGCCACGCGCGCCGGACGCGCGCGTCGCGGCTGGCCGGCTCCCGCAGCGGGCTCATCGCGCCGCGGCCACGGCAGCGCGGCGCCGTAGGGCTGCGCGGGGTCGGCGGCGGCGATCACGAGCGTGCGCGGCGCCCCCCCGCGGCCGGCAGCGGCGGGCGCAGGCGCGGCGCGCAGGCGCTCGACGGCGCCGGGCAGCGCGAATTGCGCGCCGCCCATCCCCTCGACGAAGTACCCGCGGCGGCAGACGCCGAGCGTCTCGAGCTGCGCGAACGTGTCGTAGAGGATTGCGAAACCGCCCCTGATGCCCTCCGCGAGCACCTGCTCGCGCGTGACGATGCCGTAGCGCTCGAGCAGCAGCTCGGCGAGCACCCGCCGACGTTCCACGGCCCCAGCGGGCCCATCGGCGCCACCGGCGTCGAACACGGGCGCGGTGAGCGACCAGCGACCCTGAACCTGGTCCCCGCCCGCCCGTGCGCCGCCGCGCCGCCGGCCGTTAAAGCGCGAGCGCCCGACGCTCGACCGGCCGCTCTGCATCCGCGGCCCACGCGCGAGCGCCAGCCGGGGCGCGCGCAGCGGCGCCCACGCGTCGTTGGTGACCTCGCCGGCCCACACGAGATCCCACAGCGCCTCGCGCAGCTCCTCGGCGGGCGCGTCGACGTCGGATGACGACGCAAGCGCGGCGAGCAGGTCGGTGAAGAACGCGGGACCGCTGCGGAGGCGCTCGCGCAGGAGCTGGTGCTCGTCGCGGCTGGGCGGCTCGGCGCCGGCGCGCGCGGATCCCGCGGCGGTGGCGGCCACCTTCGATGAGGACCCGGGCGGCCCGATCAGGGGCGCGTCCTCGCGGAAGTACAGCGCGACGCGCCCGGAGCGCGCGAGCGGACCGGCGCCCACCCACACGAGCTCGCCGCTCGCGCAGAGGCTGTCGAGCCACGACTGCGAGTAGGCGCCGACGCGCCGCGGCAGCACGTCGCGCTCCCAGATCTCGACGGGCAGCGCGAGCCCCTGCAGCGGCACGAGCGCTTCGCGCAGCCGCTCGACGCCGGCGCCGGCGCCGGAATGCCTGTCGATGCCCTGCCAGGCGGGCAGGAAGGCTGCCAGACGCTGCTGCTCTGCCGGCTCGATCTCCTTGCGCAGGGCGGCGAGCGAGGCGCGCCGCAGCCGCCGCAGCACCTCGACGTCGCACCACTCGCGCTCGACCCCTCCCGGCCTGAGCTCTCCGCGGACGAGCTCGCCGGCGCGCTCGAGCTCGCGCAGCACGGCGCCCGCGTCGACGCGATAGCGCGCGAGCAGCTCGTCGGTCGTGAACGGCCCGTGCGTGCGCGCGTAGCGGGCGACGACCTCGCGCAGCGCGTGGGGCACGTCGCCGAGGAACGCGTCGGGCAGGCCGCCGGGTGGCACGGCGCCGAGCGCGTCGCGGTAGAGCCCGGCGTCGTCGGCTGCGACCCATCGCTCGTGGCCGCCGACGCGCAGCCGCACGGCGCGCCGCTCGCGCTGCAGCTCGGCGAGCAGCGCGTCGCTGTCGATGCCGTCGAGCACGCGCCGGCGGACCTCCTCCCGCGTGAGATCGCCCACCCGCCGCAGCACGTCGTGCAGGGCGTCGCGCCCTGTGGCCTGCGTGATCTGCGAGCGGTGCTGCAGGTCGTCTTCGACGCGCGCGAGCGCGCCGGGGTCGATGAGCTCGCGCAGCTCCTCCTGGCCGAGCAGCTCGCGCAGCAGGTCGCGGTCGAGCGACAGCGCGGCGGCGCGCCGCTCGGCGTTGGGCGTGTCGCCCTCGTACATGTAGGTGGCGACGTAGTCGAACAGCAGCGAGGAGGCGAAGGGGGAGGCGGTCTGCGTGTCGACCTCGACGAGCGCGATCTCGCGGGTGTGCAGGCCGCGCAAGAGCTGCTGCAGCCCGGGCAGGTCGAGCACGTCGCGCAGGCACTCGCGGTAGGTCTCGAGCACGATCGGGAAGTCGGCGTAGCGCTGGGCGACCTCGAGCAGGCTCTGGGCCTTGAGCCGCTGCTGCCATAGCGGCGTGCGCCGTCCGGGGTAGGCGCGGGGGATGAGCAGCGCGCGGGCGGCGTTCTCGCGAAAGCGCGCGCCGAACAGGGCGGAGCCGCCGAGCTGGGCGGTGACGGCGGCCTCGACGTCGTCGGGGTCGAGCATGACGAGCTCGGCGATCGATTCGGGCCCGCGCCACGTGTTCTCGCCGTCGCCGTCGAGGTCCCCGTCGAGGTCGGGCAGGTGCAGCACGATGCCGTCGTCTGAGGAGATGACGTCGGCCTCGAGGCCGAAGCGCTCGCGCACGCGGGCGGACAGCGCGAGCCCCCAGGCGGAGTGCACGCGCCCGCCGTAGGGGGAGAGGATGCACAGGCGCCAGTCTCCTATCTCGTCGCGGAAGCGCTCGAGCACGATGGTGCGCTCGGAGGGCAGCACGCGCGTGGCGGCGAGCTGCTCGCGCAGGTAGGCGAGCAGGTTGTCGGCGGCGCGCCGGTCGAGGTCGTAGTCGCGCTGCAGCGTGGCGGCGTCCTGCTCGACGGCCCAGCGGGAGAACTGGCCGATGGCGCGCCCGAGCTCGATGGGCCGCCCGACGGTGTCGCCCTTCCAGAACGGCACGGCGCCGGGGGCGCCGGGGGCGGGCGTGACGATGACGCGGTCGCGCCCGATCTCCTCTATGCGCCAGGTGGACGCGCCGAGCAGGAACGCCTGTCCGGGGCGGGCCTCGTAGACCATCTCCTCGTCGAGCTCGCCGACGCGCCGCCCGTCGGGGAGCGTGACGGCGTAGAGCCCGCGGTCGGGAATGGTGCCGGCGTTTACGTTGGCGAGCTGCCGCGACCCCTTGCGCGCGCGGATGGTGCCGGCGACGCGGTCCCAGACGATGCGTGCGCGCAGCTCTGCGAACTCCTTGGAGGGATAGCGCCCGTCGAGCATGTCGAGCACGTTCTCGAGCAGCTCGCGGGATAGGGATGAGTAGGAGTGCGTGCTGGTGACCAGCGCGTAGAGGTCGTCGACTGAGATGGCTGCGTCATCGCGCGCGACGTCTGCCGCTCCGTCCGAGGTCGCGGCAACGCCCGCTGGCCCCCCGCTGACGGCGATGGCGACGATCTGCTGCGCGAGCACGTCGAGCGCGTTGCGCGGCACGACGGTTGGCTCGATGAGGCCTTCGTGCATGCGCCGCGCGACGACTGCGCACTCGAGCAGGTCGCCCCTGAACTTCGGGAAGATCCTGCCCACGCTCACCTGATCGACGCCGTGCCCGGCGCGCCCGACGCGCTGCAGCCCGCGGGCGACGGACTTGGGCGACTCGATCTGCACGACGAGGTCGACGGCCCCCATGTCGATGCCGAGCTCGAGCGAGCTGGTGGCGACGAGGCAGGGCAGCTGCCCGCTCTTGAGCAGCTCCTCGACCTTGGTGCGCTCCTCGCGGGCGAGCGAGCCGTGGTGGGCCCGAGCGATGTCGGCGTCCGCGAGCTCATTCAATCGCAGCGCGACGCGCTCTGCGGAGCGACGGTTGTTGACGAACACGATCGTTGAGGTGTGCTCGCGGACGAGCTTGAGCAGCTCGGGGTAGATCGCTGGCCAGATTGAGCCGCGGGTCGACTCACCTCCCGAAACCGGCTCCAGCGGATCCCCCACGGACTCCGGTTCTGCCATCGACTCGACGGGCACCTCGATGCGCAGGTCGAGCGGCTTTCGCACGCCGGCGTCGACGATCGTGACCTGCCGGTGCGGCCCGACGAGGAACCGCCCGATCTCCTCGAGCGGGCTCTGCGTGGCGCTGAGCCCGATGCGCTGGATAGGCCCGCCCACCCTGCCGGCCTGCGCCTCGAGCCGCTCGAGCGTCAGCGCGAGGTGCGACCCGCGCTTGGAGTGAGCGACGGCGTGGATCTCGTCGACGATCACGGCCTCGACGCCGCTGAGCATGGCGCGCGCGTTCGAGGTGAGGATCAGGTACAGCGACTCGGGCGTGGTGACGAGGATGTCGGGCGGGTTGCGCGCCATGGCGGCGCGCTCGCGCTGGGGCGTGTCGCCGGTGCGGATCCCGACCCGCACGTCCTGAGCGCCTATGCCCCGCAGAGGAGCGCGCAGGTTGCGCTCGATGTCGTAGGCGAGCGCCTTCAGCGGGCTGACGTACACGACGCGTGTCCCTCGGTGGGCTTCGCCGCCTTCGTCGCGCACCGCGCGATCGCCGCTCAGCCGGTCCAGCGCCCACAGAAACGCAGCAAGCGTCTTGCCCGACCCGGTTGGCGCCGACACGAGCACGTGCTCCCCCCGTGCGATCGCCGGCCACGCCTGTGCCTGAGCTGGCGTGGGACCATCGAAGGCCTGCTCGAACCACTCACGAACTTGTGGGCTGAAGCTGGAAAGCGACACCTGCTGAGGCTAGCGCGCGACGTAGAACGGTCATAGGTCGCTAGCCTCAATACACGAGCTTCGCCCGCGCCATCGCAGACCCCTGAGCCAGGACGGGCTCCCTCGAGCGCGAGCTCTCGTCGCGGCCGTCTGCGCGGCCGTCTGCGCGGCGATATCCGGCGCAATGTCTCTACCCCTGCTTTCCGCGCGCTCATGCCGTTTTCGGGCGGTGGAGACAGCCCTCCACAGACCCCGGGCGGAGCTTTTCTTGCCACCAGATTTCGCCGTGGTTACGATGGCTCGCACAGTGCTGACCACTGGATACCAGGGGACGCCTTTCCCTCCAACCCTCATGACCCACGCCAGCAGAGAAGGGCCCGCGACTCACGAGCACCAGTACCCTAATCGGTGAAGGGACCGGCCTTAAACGCCGTTGATCCGGGTTCGAGCCCCGGCTGGTGCATGGCAGCGAAGTAAGACACTCGGCTTGCCCATGACGACCAACCTGTTCGACTACTTCGAGGATCTCCCGGCGCCGGATGCAGCGGCGGCGCCGTGGGCCGCGCGCGCGCCGCGCCGCCCGCGGACCGACTATGACCTGCAGCTCACGCCGCGCTCGCCGGACTGGGAGACGGACGACGTCTCGCTGCGCGCGCTCGAGCGGATCGAATGCGAGCCGTGGGTGGCGAGCGTGTTACGGGGTCCCGACGGCGTCAGGCTGCGCCTGGCCGACGCTTGGATCGAGACCGCGGGGGCGGCACTGGAGGCGGGTGGCAGCGCGGAGGCGATGCTGGCGGACCTCGCGCCGGACGAGCGCTTCTCGGTGCAGTTCTGGGACGCGAACGCGACCAAGGCGCTGCACGTCGGGCACCTGCGCAACCTCGCGCTCGGCAACGCGCTGGCGGCGGCGCTGACGCAGGCGGGCGGGCGCGTGGAGCGGCGCAGCCTGATCTCCGACGCGGGCCGCAGCATGGGCGAGGCGATGGCCGGCATCGTGCGCAGCGGCCGCGCCACGCAGTCGTGGCCGGAGGGCGGCCAGAAGAGCGATCACTTCGTGGGCGTCTGCTACGCCGACTACGTGGCGGCGGGCGCGCTGCTGGCGGCATCCTCGCCGGCGGGGGACGCGACGGCGCAGGCGCCGGAGGACTCGCTGACGCGCGAGCTCGAGCTGCAGCACGACGCGGCGGATGACCTGCTCAAACGCGTGATGGACGGCGACCCGGAGGCGCTGGAGCTGTGGTTCAAGACGCGCGCGTGGGTGATCGCGGGCCAGCGCAAGACGCTGGCGCGCCTGGGGGTGGCGTTCGACCGCGTGTTCTTCGAGTCGGACTTCCTCAGCGACGCGTCGGAGCTGATCGCGCGGGGCCTGCGCGAGGGCCGGCTGCAGCGGCGCGACGACGGCGTGGTGATCTACGCGACGGGCGTGGAGGATCTCGAGGAGCTGCCGCTGATCCGCACGGACGGCCTCACGACCCAGCACATGCGCGCGGTCGCCTACTGGATGTCGGCGCCGGAAATGGAGCACGTGCGCACGCTGCAGATCTGCGGCACGGAGTGGGTTTCGCACGCGGCGTGCATCCGCAAGCTGATGACGGAGCTGACGCCGCCGGACAACGGCGGCGTGCACCCGACGCAGGACATCTTCCACGGGATGGTCTCCCGCCAGAAGCGCGCGGTGGCCTCGAGCGCCGACGGCGCGCTGTTGATCGACGACCTGATCGAGGACCTGGAGCGGCGGATCGCGGCGGACCCGCGGATGCGCGAGGTGCGCCGCGCGCATCCCTCGCCGGAACGGATCCCGGCGCAGGTGGTGCTCGGCTACTTCCTGCCCTACCCGATCACCCCACGCGTGGACTTCGAGCCGGAGAGGCTGCTGTGCGACGGCGAGAGCACGGGCTGGGACATCGTGCGCGCGCGAGCCAGGCGTGGCGGCGCGGCGGTCGCGGGGCACACGCCGGCGAGCGAGCCGGACTACCGCTTCGCGGTGATCCAGTCGGAGCTGTACCGCCGCCACCTGCGCCTGGCGGTGCAGCGCCTGGACGTGCGCCCGCTGGCGCTGTACCTGAAGCACCTGGCGCAGTGGTATCTGGAGCAGGAGCGCAGCAACCACGTGGAGCGCGTGGTGCACACGCTGCTCGACCGCGGCGCGCGCGGCCTCGGCCTGGAGGCGGGCCGTTGAGATGAGCACGCTGCTGATCGACAACTACGACTCCTACACGTACAACGTGTTCCACCTGCTGGCGGCGGTGTCGGGCGAGGAGCCGATCGTGATCCACAACGACATGGTCTCCTGGCGCGCGCTCGAGCGCTGGGACTTCGACGCGATCGTGCTCTCGCCGGGCCCCGGCCATCCGGCGCGCTGGCACGACTTCGGCGTGTGCGCGGACGTGCTGCGCTCGAGCGAGATCCCGGTGCTGGGCGTGTGCCTGGGCCACCAGGGCCTCGGCTACGTGATGAACGGCGCGGTCACGAGCGCGCCGCTGGGCGCGCGGCACGGGCGCCTGAGCGCCGTCGAGCACACCGGCGGCGGCCTGTTCGCGGGCATCCCGCAGGGCTTCTCGGTCGTGCGCTACCACTCGCTGGCGGTGACGGGCTCGCTGGGGTCGGCGGGTCGCGTGACGGCGTGGACGGGCGAGGGCATCGTGATGGGCATCGAGCACGCGACGCGGCCGCTGTGGGGCGTGCAGTTCCACCCGGAGTCGATCGCGACGGAACACGGCCACAGGCTGGTGGAGAACTTCTACGCGCTCGCGCGCGAGCGCAAGCCGCCGCGCCGCCCGCGCATGAACATGCCGCTGGTGCCGCCGCGGCGCTGCCGCACGCGCACGACCGGCTCGGACATCGGCCTGCGGCTGCGCGCGATCGAGGGCGAGCCGGCGGGCGAGCTGCTGTTCGAGCGCCTGTTCGGGGGCGCGGAGCACGCCTTCTGGCTGGACAGCGCGACCGCGTGCGTGCCGGATGGCGAGCCGTCGGAGCTGGGCCAGTGCTCGTACATGGGCACGAGCGCGGGGCCGGAGCGCAGCGTGCTCGAATACGACGTGTCGCGCGGGATCGTGACCGACCATCGCGCCGGGGGGACGGAGACCGTGCCGGGCTCGATCTTCGACGTGCTGGACCGCGAGCTGCGGGCGCGCACGCTGGAGCAGCCGGCCGAGCTCGCGCGCGGGCTGCTGGGCGGCTACGTGGGCTACCTGGGCTATGAGTGCAAGGCCGACTGCGGCGCCTCCAACGCGCACCGCTCGGACGTGCCGGACGCGGTGCTGATGCTCGCGAACCGCGTGATCGCGATCGACCACACGGCCCGGCGGACGTACCTGCTGGCGGTGTGCCGCGGCGACGAGCAGGACGCCGAGGCCTGGCTCGACGGCGCCGAGCTGGCGGTGCGCGACACCCTGGCGGAGCCTGCTCCCGGCGAGCCCGCACCGGCGCCGGTGAGCCTTGCGGCCGAGCGGCCGGTGACGCTCCGCTGCGGGCGCGGGCGCGAGCAGTACCTGGCGGACATCGCGCGCTGCCAGGCGGCGCTGAACGCGGGCGAGTCCTACGAGGTGTGCCTGACCGACCAGATCCACACCGACGCCAGCCCCGACCCGTGGCGCCTGTACCGGCTGCTGCGCCGGCGCAACCCGGCGCCGTTCGCGGCCTACCTGAAGCTCGGCGACGTCGCTGTGGCGAGCTCCTCGCCGGAGCGCTTCCTGTCGGTGGACCGCGGGCGCCGCGTGCAGGCGCGCCCGATCAAGGGCACGGCGCCGCGCGCCGAGGACCCGGCGCGCGACGAGGCGCTGCGCGCGAGCCTGCTGGCGGACGAGAAGACGTTCGCGGAGCACCTGATGATCGTCGACCTGCTGCGCAACGACCTGGGGCGCGTGTGCGAGGTCGACAGCGTGCGCGTGCCGGACTTCATGGTGGTGGAGCCGTACACGACGGTGCACCAGCTGATCTCGAACGTGACGGGCGTGCTGGAGCTGGGGCGCTCGCCGGTGGACTGCGTGCGCGCGTGCTTCCCCGGCGGCTCGATGACGGGCGCGCCGAAGCTGCGCACGATGGAGATCATCGACGACATCGAGCGCGAGGCGCGCGGCGTGTACTCGGGCGCGATCGGCTACTTCGGCCTCGACGGCGTGGTCGACCTGTCGATCGTGATCCGCACGATCGTGATGCGGCCGGGCGAGACGACGATCGGCGCGGGCGGGGCGATCGTGATGCAGTCGGACCCGCAGGAGGAGTTCGACGAGATCCTGCTGAAGGCGCGCGCGCCGATGTGCGCGATCGCGGAGGCGGTCACGGGCAGCCGCGCCCCGGACACGTGGCGCGTGCAGCTCGAGCCGCCCGAGCGCCCGGAGGAGATGGGCAGGGCGGCGTGAGCGAGGCAGCGGCATCGCCGGCCGGTCCTTCGTCACGGCGGGTCCCCGGACGAGGCGAGCGCCCAGCGGCCACGGGCTGCAACGTGCGCGGCGCCACCTACGAGGACCTGCCCGCGATCGCGGTGGCGGCGTGCGCGCTGCTGCTGGAGCTGGGCGCGCAGCCGCCGCCGCAGGCGCGGATGCAGGCGCAGGCGCGCGCGCTGCTGGAGGAGCCGCGCGCGGGCACGCTGCTGGTGGCGGACGCGGACAGCCAGCTGGTGGGCTTCCTCGGCGTCAGCTGGCAGAGCGCGATCCGCATCCCCGGCCGCTACGGCCTGATCCAGGAGCTGTGGGTGCACTCCGACTGGCGCAGCCGCGCGATCGGCGGCGAGCTGCTCTCGGCGCTGTCGGAGCTCGCGCGCACGCTGGGAATCGAGCGCATCGAGGTGGGGCTGCCGAGCGAGCGCTTCGCGCGCCTGGCGGCGACGGAGTCGTTCTACGCGGACAACGGCTTCACGACGATCGGCACGCGCATGCGGAGGCTCGTGTGAGCAGCGAGCTGCTGATGGTCGAGCAGGAGCCGGGCGGCGGCGACGCGGCGCCGTGGATCCTGGACCGCCACGGGCGCAGGATGCGCGGCCGCGACGACAGCCGCCGCACGGCGGAGCTGCGCGGCGGCCTCGCCGGCCACGAGCGGGTGCGGGCTGCGCCCGCGGACGTGGCGCGCGAGGAGGTCGAGCGGATCGTGGGCTTGCTGCACGAGCGCGACTATCTCGAGGCGCTGGCGGGCATCAGCTGGGACGAGCCGACGCTGATGCCGGAGTGGGCGCCGCCGGGCCTGCCGGCCGACAGCCCGGTGTGGGCGGGCGTGGTGCGCACCGCGTTCGAGGGCATGCGCACGGCGATCGCCGCCGCGAACCGGATCGTGGCGGGAGACCGCTTCGCGTACGCGCTGTGCCGCCCTCCCGGCCATCACGCGGGCCCCGCGTGGATGGGCGGCTACTGCTACCTGAACACGGCGGCGGCCGCCGCGCAGGTGTTGTGCGACGGCGGCATGCGGCCGGTGGCGATCGTGGACGTGGACTTCCACTTCCCCACGGGCACGGCGGCCGTGGTGGCGCGAATGCGGGACGTGAAGCTGCACTCGCTGCACGCGACGACGCTGGAGAACGTGCCGTGGAAGCCGGTGGCGGAGCGCGAGCACGAGCGCTTCTTCGACTTCGCGGGCGCCCCGGACGAAGACACGTACCTGGAGGCGCTCGACGCCTCGATCGAGGAGCTGCGCCGCTCGACGCGGGCGATCGTGTTGTCGCTCGGCTATGACACGGTCGGCGGCGACCCCCACGGCAGCTGGAGCTTCGAGCCGGACCTCTTCGCGCGGGTGGGCCGGCGCCTGGCAGACTCGGGCCTGCCGGTGTGCGTGGTGCAGGAGGGCGGCTATGCGCTCGAGACGCTGGCGGCGTGCAGCAGCGCGTTCGCCCGCGGCCTGCTCGAAGGAGACCCGCGATGAGCGGCCTCGAGCCCTTCCGCCGACGCCTGGACGAGCTCGACGAGCAGATCGCACGGCTGCTGGGCGAGCGCTTCGAGGTGTGCCGCGAAGTCGCCCGCTACAAGAGCGAGCACGACATCCCGATGATGCAGCCGGCGCGCGTGGCGGAGGTGCGCGCCCGCTACTTGAGCCGCGGCGCCGACGTGGACCTGCCGGCGGACTTCACGGCCGCGCTGTTCGAGCTGCTGATCGACGCGACGTGCAAGCTGGAGGACGAGCTGATGCAGGCGCCGGCGAGCGCAACGCCAGAGGCGGGGTGATGGCGCGCTCGGCGCTCCCGCCGGGGCCGCGCATGCCATCCGCGCTGCAGGCGGTGGCGTGGGCACGCCGGCCGCTGCCGTTCCTGGAGCGCTGCCGCCGCCGCTACGGCGACGTGTTCACGCTGCGCGTGCGCAACGCGGGCACGTGGGTGATCCTGGCCGACCCGGAGGACGTGCGCACCGTCTTCACGGCCGACCACGCGACGCTGGGCGTGGGCATCGCCAACTCGATCCTGGGGCCGCTGCTGGGCCCACGCTCGGTGATGCTGCTGGAGGAGCCGGAGCACGTGCGCCGGCGGCGCCTGATGCTGCCGCCGTTCCACGGCGAGCGCATGCAGGGCTACGGCGAGATGATGGCGGAGCTGACGCGCCGCGAGCTGCGCAGCTGGCCACGGGGGGAGCCGTTCGAGCTGTGGCCGCACATGCAGGAGATCACCCTGGAGTCGATCATGCGCGTGGTGTTCGGCGGCGTGGACACCGATCGCCTCCGCAGCCTGCACGAGCGCGTGCGCGCGCTGACGAACTGGATGAACGACCCGCGCCGTCTGACGCTGCTCGCGGCGGCGGGCCCGCGCTGGCTGGCGGGCAACACGGGCTACCGCGAGGTGATGGAGCCGGTGGAGCAGGCGGTGCTGGAGGAGGTCCGCGACCGCCAAGCGCATGCTGACTCGGACGAGCGCGAGGACATCGCCTCGATGCTCGCGGGTGCCCGCTACGAGGACGGCGCGCCGATGACCGAGCAGGACCTGCGCGACGAACTCGTGACGCTGCTGACCGACGGTCCGACATCGGCGCTCTTGTGTTGGGCGTTCGAGCGTCTGCTGCGCCACCCCGCGAAGCTCGCGCGGCTGCGCACGGAGGTGCACTCGGGTCAGGGCGACGAGTACCTGGACGCCGTCGTCAAGGAGACGCTGCGGCTGTGCCCGGCCGCGCCGCTGGTCGTGCGCCGGGTACTCGAGCCGATGACGCTCGGCGGTCACCCGATCCCCGCGGGCACGACAGTGGCGCCGTCCGTGCATCTGGTGCACAGACGCGAGGACATCTACCCGCAGCCACAGCGGTTCCTGCCGGAGCGCTTCCTCGACCGGGCCGCCGGCGCCTACACCTGGATCCCCTTCGGCGGGGGCGTTCGGCGCTGCCTCGCGGCGCCCTACGCACAGATGCTGATGAAGAACGTCATCGGCACGGTCGTCGGTGAGCTCGACCTGCAGCCGGTCGACCGGCGCTCGGAGCGACCGGAGAAGAGCGCGATCACGTTCGTGCCGCACATGCATGGACTTGTGATCGCGACGGGCGCGCCGCACACACCCTGCGCGCCCCCGAAGCCCGGTAACAGCGCATGCGGCGATCGCACGGGCGATGGCAGCGCCGATTACGCGTTGCGCAGCCCACACGGGTGACAAAGGCCTCCACGCCACCTCATCGCCATCTACCTTAGCGTGGCGCGGGGTCGCTCGATTGGGCCCCGCGCCACACCTCTAGCAAACTACTCTAACGCCGCCACGGACTTATTCTTCGCTGACTTCGAGTGAGACTGCGGCGCCGTTTAGGGACGCGGATAGTAAGTTTTCGCCGAAGATTAATCCGTTTAACCCGCCGACGGAGCATTTCATCCATTCGGTTTCTGATAATGGGAGTAACGGGAAGATCAGGCTGACTAATAACGTCCCGTTGGCTTCGGTTTCCGGTAAGTTGATCAGTTCTACTAACGGTGTTTCACCGACAGATTTTTCATGCGCGATACATTTGTCTGTCACTGGGATGCCGAGCGTTTCACAGACGCTCGTGTAGCCGGGTTCGGATGAGATTAAGTCGTAGGCTACGCCGCCTTCTAAGACGATTTCCGTTTTCCACGGGAGCCCGGAGAACGAGACTTCTGTGACTCTTCCGCAGCCGTTTGCGACTTCTTTGCCTTCTAAGTTTTCGGCTTTGGCTGCTGGTTTGCAGGCGTTGCCTTTTTCTAAGAATTCTACCTTTGTGGTTTCGTCGGTGGCGCCTGGTCCGACTGTGCCGTAGGTGAAGACGCTTCCTGGGGGGCATTCGAGTCTTGCGGGTATGCCCATGTCCTCGATGAAGAGCGGTTCTAAGTTTTCTGAGACGACTGTGCAGGGCGTGCCTTTGACGACTAATTCGTTGCCGCATAACCAGACGCTGGGTGCTTCGGCTGATGCTGTGACTGCGGCTGTCGCGGTGGCGAGGATGGCGAGGATGGCGGCCAGCGCGATGGCGCTGGCCGTGTTGCGTGTTTGTTTCATGGCCGTGTTCCTTTCTTCCCGTGCGGTCCCCTTGTCGGGGTGGTGGTGCGCGGGGGTTTGAGCCTGGGGCGTACCCGGCCGCGTGAGGCGCGGTGTCGGGTAGGTGACCCTCTAGTGCTTGCGTGATCCCGCTTGTTGGGATCTTGCGGGAGTTTAGGCTCTGGGGTGCTGGCCGTCAACTACTGCTTCTGAGTTCCGATGTTGCGAATTTCGGGGTGGGTGTGGCTAGGCTGTGGGCTGGCGGCGGGCTCGGCAGGCCCGTCTCCGGCCTCGGCCCCGGTTCCTGCTTAGTTTTGTTGTGTGCATTGTGTGAGGTTTTGGTGTTTGGCGGTGTTTAGCATTTTGTTTTGGGCTTCGCTGACGGGGTTGATGCGGTATTCGGCTGTGCCTTTGGCGTTTTTGTTGATGAGGCCGTGTTTGGCGAGTTGCTCCCAGGCTTTGATGAGGCCTTGGCGGTCGTTGAGGAATTGTGTCCATTCGGTGTGTGCGGCGGGTGGGGTGGGGTGAGTTTTTGGAGTTCGGTGAGGGTTTGTTGCTCGACGATGGCGCGGTCGTGGGCGACGCGTTGGAAGGCGGCTTCGGATTCGACGGTGAGCCCGGCGGCAGCGACGGCTTTGTTGCGTTTCGCGCAGATCGCTTCAGCGGCCTGGGAGAACGCGGCGGGCAGCACACTCGAGGCGCTCGTCGCCGCGGTGCTTGTGGTGGTGGCGGCGCTTGTGGTTGTGCCGCTCGTGGTGGCTGCCCCGCTGGTGGTGCTGTTGCTGGTGCCGCAGGCGGTGGTTGTGAGCGCGAGGGTGGCTGTTGTGAGGGCGAGGGCTGCTAAGGCGACGGGCCGAGTGTGCATTGGTGTGCTCCTGATGCCTGGGTTTAAGGGTTTTTCTGGCCGGGTTAGGGTTCTGCGGCGCATTCTTTGAAGCCGCCTGTTTGTGCGGCTTTGGTGAGTTGTTCTTGTGCTGGGCCGACGGCTTGGAAGAGGGTGCCGCCGTGGTCGGCGGTGCCGCGGCGCGCGAGCGCGTCCTCGGCGTTGATCAGCCGGCGTCTGGCCGCGAGGAACGCCCGCCAGGGGGCCTGTGTCCGGGTGGGGGGCTGTAGCGTCTCGAGTTCTTTGAGGGTCGCCCGCTCGATCACGGCGCGTTCGCCGATCACATGTTTGAGCTGGGCCTGGGTGCTCACGCTGCTGGTGAGCGCCGCGAACGCATGGTTATGTTTCACGCACACCGCTTCGACGCTCCCAGTGAACCCTGGCTGGGGTGTGGCTGTGGTCGTCGGGCTGGTGGCCGCAGTCGACGCGCCCGATGCTGCCGTGCCCGCGCCCGTGTTGCTGCCGCATCCGGTGAGGGCGAGCAGCGTCAGGGTGAGAAGCAGCGCGACGGTGGCCGTGGTGGTGGGTAACGCGGTTGGGTGCATGCTAGGGGTGAGCTTCGCATGCCGTGGTG